>Ga0055531_10000531_pt1 | contig 34076 bp, 26 predicted proteins | sample AraplaCvi_mCL_r2_FD_55008 | JGI IMG/M metagenome (GOLD analysis project Ga0055531, IMG submission 55008) | Arabidopsis root microbial communities from North Carolina, USA - plate scrape MF_Cvi_mCL_r2 | ecosystem: Host-associated > Plants > Roots > Endosphere | place: USA: North Carolina...
TAAAAGGGCCATGATGACCATTGCTGGGAGCCGAGCATGATTGCGCAAATCCTCGTTGTCGACGACGATCCTATCCAGCGTCGCCTGTTGAAGAATGCGGTGGAACGTTACGGCCATGCCGCCCATCTCGCCGAGAACGGACTGGTGGCGCTTGAGTTCCTGAAACGTACCGCGACCGACATCAATGTCATCGTGCTCGATCTGATGATGCCGGAAATGGACGGCCTCACCTTCCTCGCGGCGATCCGCGAACTCGGCATCGAAACGCCTGTCATCGTCCAGACGGGGCAGGGCAGCATCGAATACGTGGTGCAGGCGATGCGCGCCGGCGCCTTCGATTTCGTCGTCAAGCCGGTTTCGCCGGAGCGGATCGGCGCCTCGATCGCCAATGCCCTGAAGCTCGATCAGAAGGAATCGAAAGCCCGCGTTGGCCGCCGCCATCGCGCCGGTGCCGTCGGCTTCGGGGACATCATCTCGGCAAGTCCGGACATGCTGCGGGTCATCGACCTTGCCCAGCGCGCCGCCCATTCCAACATTCCCGTGGTGCTGGAGGGCGAATCGGGCGTCGGCAAGGAAATGATCGCCCGCGCCATCCAGTCGAACAGCGATCGGGCCGGCAAGCCGTTCATCACCGTCAATTGCGGCGCCATCCCGCACAATCTGGTGGAAAGCATTCTTTTCGGCCATGAGAAGGGCGCCTTTACCGGCGCTTCGGAAAAACATACCGGCAAGTTCGTCGAAGCCGACGGCGGCACGCTGTTCCTCGACGAGATCGGCGAACTGCCGCTCGACGTGCAGGTGAAGCTGTTGCGCGCGGTGCAGCAGGGCGAGGTCGAGACCGTCGGCGCCTCCAAGATCCAGAAGGTCAATGTCCGGCTGATTTCGGCCACCAACAAGGACCTGATCGAGGAAGTCCGCGCCGGCCGTTTCCGCGAGGATCTCTATTACCGCCTCAACGTCTTCCCGATCACCATCCCGGCGCTGCGTCGCCGCAAGGAAGACATTCCGCATCTCGCCCGGGTGTTCGCCGAACGGTTTTCGAGCGAGCAGAAGCTCAACAGGACACTTGCGGTCGGCGCCGGCGCGCTGGCGCTTCTGACCGCCTATGACTGGCCGGGCAATATCCGCCAGCTCGAAAACGCCGTGTTCCGCGCAGTGGTGCTTGCCGAGGGCGACGAGCTGACCGAAGAGGACTTCCCGCAGATCGCCGCGCAGATCCCGGAATTCCGGCCTGCGGAACTGGCTGCAACCGCCGTCATGCCGTCACCGGGGGCGGTGTCGGACCAAGCCGTGCGCGAGGCGCTCGCCGATTCACCCGTTTTCATCAATAATGATAAGGCGCGGATCATCCGACCCGACGCGAAGGCGATGCTGGCCGCCGCTTATCCCCAGGAAAACGTCATCGTCAGCACCGACGAGACCGGCGAAGTCAGGAAACTGGCCGACGTCGAGGAGGAGCTGATCCGCTTCGCCTTGAAGTTCTATCGCGGCCAGATGAGCCAGGTCGCCCGCAAACTTGGTATCGGACGCTCGACGCTCTATCGTAAGCTCAAGGATTACGGCATCGATCCCGACGATCCGCTCAAGGAAGCCGCGTGATTACTGCCGCGTAATTGCTAATGTATTAGCTAGTGTTAACCTTCGCGCAAGGATGTCCTGTCAACGTCTGTCAATCTTCGATTAGTCAATTGTTGACTATACGGGAGAAGCTTGTACATGTGTGGCACATTTGCCATCGTGTCACCGCAATTGACAGTCATTTGGGCAACGTCGGACGTTGTCGACAGGACGGGGATCGTTTTGCCGGATCAGTATGCAAAAGAAACGCCTTCGGGTGAGAAGGGGCGCGGTGGCGAAGCCGGGCTTTTTGTCAAGCTCACCAAACGCGTTATGGCTCTCGCCCTGTTGATGTTGATGGCGCTGCCTGTGCTTTCTGTTTCGGCAGGCAATGCGGCCGCCCAGGACAAGAGCCTCAAGCTCTATTTCGTTCATACCGGCGAGAAGGCTGTCATCACCTTCAAGCGCAATGGCAAGTTCGATCCCAAGGGGCTTGCGCAGATCAACCAGTTCCTGCGCGACTGGCGCCGCAACGAGCCTGCCCGGATGGATCCGCGGCTCTTCGATCTCGTCTGGGAAGTCTATCGCCGGTCCGGCGCCAGCGATTACATCCACGTGGTTTCGGCCTATCGTTCTCCCACCACCAACAACATGCTGCGCACCCGTTCGCGCAATACCGGCGTGGCGAAGAACAGCCAGCACATGCTCGGCAAGGCCATGGACTTCTACATTCCCGGCGTGAAGCTCTCGACGCTGCGCGGGCTCGCCATGCAGATGCAGGTCGGCGGCGTCGGCTATTACCCGACCTCCGGCTCGCCCTTCGTGCATCTCGATGTCGGCGGCGTGCGCGCCTGGCCGCGGATGACGCGCCAGGAACTGGTGCAGATCTTCCCGAACGGCAACACGATCCATCTTCCTGCCGACGGCAAGCCGCTTCCCGGTTATGAAACGGCAATGGCCGACTACAAGCGGCGCGTCGGTGCCGATTCGATCCAGATCGCCAGCACTGCCGGTGCCGGTTTCCGCGGCGACTCGGAACGGAAGCGGCAGCCCAATCTCCTGGCATTCCTGTTCGGCGGCGGCGGTGCCGACGAGGAAGAGGACAACGTGGAAAGTGCTGCTCCGGTGGTGGCGCGGCGTGGGGCTCCGGCTGCAAAGCCTGCTGCGGAGGACGAGGACGAAGCTCCGGTCGCGGTTGCCTCGGCTTCGCCTTTGACCGGCCAGACCCCGGCACAAGCACAGCCGCAGACGATTGCAGCACCCGTACCGCTCTCGCGTCCGGCCTTCCGCTCGGATGCGGGCGGGCTTGCGACGGCGCTCTATTCCCCGGCGCGCAACCCGGCCCAGGAGGCGCTCGCCCTGCAGGCGTCCGCTCCCGCACAGGCCGGCGGCGAAAGCTTTGCCGATCTTTCCGCTTACAACATCCCGGTTCCGACCCTGCTTGGACCGCGCGGCTTCAAGGGCGACGCGGAAAGCGGCGTCATGACCGCGTCCGTCGGCCCGATGTCGGCGCCCGAAGAAATCGCGGCGGTGCCGCTTCCCGGCCAGCGCCCCACCATGGCTGCTGCCGCTCCAGCCACTGCGGCTGCCAAGGCTGAAGAACAGCAGGAGCTGACGCCAGCCCTCGTTGCGGCTCTCGCCCAGAGCGTCGAGCCGCGTCCGGCAGCGGCTCCCTCGGTTCCGGTTGCCTCGGCCCAGCCCGCGCCTTCCCAGCCTGCTCCGGTCCAGCCTGCGCTGGCCCTGCCGGCTCCTGTAGTGGCGGCGGCTCCGATGCCGGCCCAGAAGCCGATCGAGACCGCGTCGGCTTCCCCGAAGGTGATCCATTCCAACAAGAACGCCCAGTTCGGCGACGCTTTCGACGCGCCGCGGAATTCGGTCTCGGCTTCGACGAGCGCGCTACCGATCCCCTCCAAGGGCGGTCGTCCGAACCAGACGGCAAGCGGCGGCGCGCTGACGGGCGACGTCCTGGCGAAATGGGCTCTCAACAACAATCGCGCCAATGCGGCGGCGTCGATGAAGGCACCGCGCGTCGTCAGCCGGACCCTCAACAACGAATATTCGGCAGGTTATTCCGGTGGCGGCTTCAGGCCGGTTGCCGCCACGGTGGCGATCGACCCCAGCCGGTTCAGCGGCCCGAACAACTGATCGCCGGGCTGATCGAAGACCATAAAAAACCCGCCGAAACGGCGGGTTTTTTCATGCCTGCATGCCGGACAAGATCAGGCGGCGTCCTGGTCGGCGGGGCCTTCGATCATGCCGAGCGCCTGGAGGTAGGTGTCGAGGATGAGATCCTCTTCCATGCGCTCCTGGTCGTCCTTCTTGCGCAGGGCGATGACCTTTTTCATGATCTTGGTGTCGTAGCCTTATGCCCCTGTATGATTTCTATGTTGCTTAGGCAGTTTATCCCTAAGCATCCGCCGGCCAGGCGGATTCCGCTTCATTCTATTGCAGGCCAGACCAGCGCGCTCATCACGCTGGCGCAGGCTGGCTTGCAATAGAATAAAACGCAGAAGTCGGGCGTTAGCCCGTCAATTTCAGCGCCGCAAGGCGCCGGACCCCGAGCGAAGCGAAGGGGCTTTTAACGTCTTCCGTGAAATTTCTGCGTGAGAAACGGCATCGGCTTTCAGTTAACCGAGCAAGTCCACTCGCCATTACGTCGCCGTTTTCGCCCTGCGCTTCACAATCGGAACCGATGGTAACCGGCTGAGCGGTGAATCATCCTCAACCGCGTTATTGTTGACTATACCCCATCCCCTGCCGTTCTGCGGCGGCAGGAAGACGATGCCATTGTTGGTGTAGAACTTGGTTAGTTCCGCTGCGGAATTCAGCATAACCCCCGTACCGCGTTCCACCCTTTGGATGCTTGATCGCGAAATCCCAGAATGCGCTTCAACCATCTCTTGGCTGAGGCCAAGGAACTCCCTTGCAAGCTTCATCATGATCGGTGGCGGTAGCAACATAAGGATTCAATTGCACGGATCCTATTGCCCCGCAAATCAGCCGAAAAGGATCTTGACCAATGACGCCCTAGGCGTCAGTTAAGACGCACTGGGCGTCGCGGGCGACGCCTGCGAATCCTTAATCCGCGATCGGAGACCGAATCATGACTGCTTCTCTGCTAACTGGGGTGCACCGCCTCGAGTGTCTGCTGCGCGATCTGAGGTGGCTCCATGAGAGCGACTTCAGAGTTATCGACGTGGCCGCGGATGCACCGATGCTTCGAGATCAGAAGAAGTCTGCTCGCAGGGCGCCCTGTTTGGAGGGAACGGTGCACGGCCATCCCACAGTGCCGGACGGGAAGCCAATTATCACGAGCGAACTCTACGTATTTCTGGAGCAAGACGGAGAGTTATATTCGCGTATTTTAAATCGTGGATACCGGCTCCAGGCTTCTGCCGGCCCGAGGTACAGGGCATGAAGCACCGGATCTCACCTACGGCCTTCGCGGAGCTGCGGAAGAACCTCGGCTACTTTCTCGCCTATAGCTCGCTCCGAGCCACCCTTCGACCTTTTGAACAGTTCAGAGGCAATGTCCGTGGAATTCTGATTGTCGTTGTCGATGAGGTTTGGATCGAGCGGTACGGACGTGCTGCGGAACTCCTGATGACAGGACAGCGCCGAACCCTGTTGTCGTCGCGGGAGGCGTCGCGAAAGATCGTCCAGGTGCTGAGGCCGTCCACGAAACCGAAGTCGATTGAGTGGATCGATCCCTTAGGCCCTCACCGCCAGTTGATAATCGTGACCACTTCGGTAGACTTGGTGCCGATGACGCTACTGAAGGCCGCGGACGTCATCGTCAATGCGTTTCCACCAACCGCACGTCAGATGGCAGCAGGGCGTCGTCTCGCCGGGCTGCCAGCACTTCCTTCTGATCTGCTTCAGGAGCTTGCGCGTGCTGATCTCGGCGTCATCGGCTCTCTCATTGGCAGACGTACACTGTCAAAGGAAGATTTCCGGAACACTGCGACGGCTAGACACGGTAGTTGTTCTGCGGAGCCCCTCAGTGAGGTACCTGGTTTTTCCAACGTGCGTCCTTGGGTACAAGCGCTGGCTCGAGACCTTAAGGATTGGAAGGCCGGCAGGCTTACGTGGAAGGACATCGACCATGGAGCGCTGCTTATAGGCCCTCCCGGAACCGGCAAGACATTTTTCGCCTCGGCACTGGCCGCAGAACTTGGTGTACCCCTTGTCGCGACTTCGGTCGCAGCCTGGCAAGCCAGCGGAGATGGCTACCTAGGCGATATGCTGAGAGCAATGCGGGCGTCCTTCGCGGAGGCACGCAGGAGCAAGTGTGCCGTTCTCTTCGTTGACGAACTCGACGGGATCGGCCGGCGTAGATCCGGTGGGAAAAACGCCTATTACGAGTCCAACGTCGTCAACTGTTTCCTGGAACTAACGGACGGGCTCGTTGATGTCGAAGGTGTCATCCTGCTCGGTGCCACTAATAGATTCGAAGACATTGACCAGGCGGTCCTCCGTTCCGGCCGCTTCGAAGAGCATTTCCACATTGATCTTCCGGATGAAATCGAGCGGGCGGCCATACTAGCTCATCACTTGGCGGGAGCCGTCTCTGCAGCGGAAATTCGCAAGGCTACGGACGCTCTTCGATCCGCGACGCCGGCTGATCTACAGAGGCTTGCCCGGAAGGCTAAGCGCGCGGCACGAAGCCATGGGCGCATGGTCACTGCCGAAGACATCAAGGTGAGCCTGCCCCAGAAGACGAAGCTTCCGGAAGCGGTGGTTCTGCGAACGGCCGTTCACGAATGCGGTCACGTACTGGTTGCGCTGGCGTCGAAGTTGGTGGGCGATATTGTTGTGGAGTTGGAGGACAGCGTTTCCGATCAAGGATTCGACCTACAGGAAGGAGGCCGAGTGCAATACCGGATGATCGACGAGATCCTTCCGACGGAAGCAACCCTATTGGCTCGCATCCGAATTTCGCTAGCCGGCATGGCGGCAGAAGAGGTCGTTCAAGGGAGCCGATCGATCGGCGGTGCCGGTGTTATCGGCTCCGACATCGAAACGGCCACGACAATCGCGACGCAGATGGTTCTATCCTACGGAATGGGAAAGAACATGCGGTTCTATGCTGATAGGAACCGAATTGGCGGCCTCTGGCCCGTGCCTCCAGAACTGAATTCGGAGATCAACGCGGTCCTCGCTCGTGAGTATCGCGCCGCCAAGGAGCTTCTGACCAAAGAGAAGCCCCGGCTGATGAGGCTTGCAGCCGAGCTTGTCGTGGATCGGAGGATGGAGTTCAACAGAGAGACGTCTGCCTCGCCGTAGGCTTCTAGCCATGATCGACCTCCAAAAAAACCTCTGAATCCCGTCCTCAAACATGCTCGAAAAGCTGGAGACGCGTTGCGGTGCCAAGCGTCTAATTAGCGTCATAACACGGCTCGCAGACAGACGAATCCTTGCAGGATGATTGACGGCGCTTGGAGTAGGCGCACGCTGTCAGCGTTCTGTGATGTAAGTACTCTGTATTCTTTTGTTGATCTACGTCCAGGACGGCCAACATCCCACTGGCCGTAGCCCCCGATCGACGTTACGAGTTGCAATCGGTGCATCTCAATCGGATCGACGTTCTCGGGGGGCGTTAGCAGTGAGCAGCTTTTACGAACGTCCTATTCTTAATTCGCCTTATCGCATCCCTGAATTCCATCATCCGCTAGATAAGAATGGTCAGCCTCTCGAAGGCGAGCCGCGGCAAGGCCGTCGCGCGTCCCGCTTCATCGTGCCGGTGCCGGCATCTCGTAAGAAGGCAGCGGCATCCCAGGCATCCTTGGATCTCGAGACCTACAATGAAAACGCCTTGATCAACGCGATCCGGAGCCATCTCGACGCGTGGCGGAAACTGCATAATCCGGCAGACTGGGGCGTAACAGCGGCAACGCAGAGGCTGCTTGAGCATTGGCGGAGGCACGAATTCAACGGGCCTAAACCTTTCTTCTGCCAAGTCGAGGCTGTCGAGACGATCATTTGGCTGACCGAGGTGGCGCCGAGGCGGGCCGCTACGAAAGTCTTCATCAACGACATCGCCGCCGCCAATGCAGAAGCCAATCCAGCGCTGTTCCGCCTCGCGATGAAGATGGCGACGGGCAGCGGCAAGACGACCGTGATGGCAATGCTGATCGCATGGCAAACAGTCAATGCCGTCAGGCGGCCCTCGAAGGATTTCTCCCGCGCCTTTCTGGTTATCACGCCGGGCATCACGATCCGCGACCGGCTGAGAGTTTTGCTGCCTAGCGAACCTGATAACTACTATGAGACCCGTGAGATCGTACCACCGGAAATGCTTCCGGACATCCGGCGGGCCGAGATCGTAATCACAAATTATCACGCCTTTCAGCACCGTGAGACGCTTGCTCTCCCCAAGGTCGCTCGAAGCTTCCTACAAGGCAACTCACCGGAGCCGGTGAAGACTACCGAGAGCGACGCGGACATGCTCAAGCGGGCATGCGAAAAACTGCTGAACTTCGACCGCGTCAACGTAATCAACGATGAAGCTCATCACTGCTATCGCCACAAGGCGGATGGGAACGATGAAGGCCCCCTGACTGGCGACGAAAAGAGAGAAGCAGCCGAGAACGAGGAAGCAGCCCGTCTGTGGATCAATGGTATCGAGGCGCTTGACCGGAAGCTGTCGAAGGGTGTTCGCGCAGTATACGACCTCTCGGCGACGCCATTCTTCCTGAAAGGATCAGGATATCCGGAAGGGTTTCTGTTTCCATGGGTCGTTTCTGACTTCAGTCTGATCGACGCGATCGAATGCGGCATCGTGAAACTTCCCCGCGTCCCGGTGACTGACAATCTCGTTCAGACAGACTCGGTAATTTATCGCGATCTCTGGAAGCATATCGGCAAAGACCTTCCCAAAACCGCAGCCGGTGCGAATAAGCTCAGCCCATTCGATCTTCCAAACCAGCTCAAGACTGCATTGAGTGCCCTCTACAGCCACTACGAGGGTGAGTTCGATCGGTGGAAACGCGAAGGAATCGACGTTCCGCCGGTCTTCATCGTGGTCTGCCAGAATACGGCAATCTCGAAACTTGTGTTCGAATGGATTGCAGGTTTCGAGCGAGGCGATGCCGAAGAAGGCGAGCGCGCTGCATTCCATGCAGGACATCTCGAGCTGTTCCGGAACTATGACGAGAACGGCATCAGGTTGCCGCGGCCGCGCACGCTGCTCATCGACTCGCGCCAGATCGAATCCGGGGATGCGCTGGACAAAGGATTCCATGAGGCAGCCAAAGTGGAGATCGAGCAGTTCAGGCGTGAGATGGCGGATCGCGAAGGCGCCGGCAGCATCGGTGCCGCGACAGACGAGAGCGCGCTGCTGCGTGAGGTGATGAACACTGTCGGCCGCCCCGGCCGACTCGGCGAGCAGATCCGCTGCGTCATTTCCGTGTCGATGTTGACGGAAGGGTGGGACACGAACACGGTCACCCATATCCTGGGCGTCCGCGCCTTCGGCACACAGCTCCTGTGCGAGCAAGTGGTCGGCCGGGGGCTGCGCCGCCAATCCTACGAGCTGAACCCTCGCACTGGCCTGTTCGACGTCGAGTATGCCGATATCATGGGCATCCCGTTCGACTTCGCGTCTGCTCCACAGGTCGCGAAGCCTACGAAGCCGAAGCCGGTGACCCGCGTGCACGCAATCAAGGAGCGGGCAAGCCTGGAAATCGTCTTCCCGCGCGTCAGCGGCTACCGACGTGAACTACCATCAGATAAGCTGGAAGCTGTCTTCAACGATGATAGCAATCTGGTGATTACGCCCGAAGACATTGGACCGACCTCGGTTGTGATGGAAGGCATCGTCGGTGCTGGCGTCACCATTACGCCGGCCGTTCTTGAGCGCCTGCGACCGTCCGAGATCAGCTTTAACCTCGCGAAGCACCTTCTCTACACGCATTTCCGTGATGATGACGGCTTTCCCAAACAACATCTCTTTCCGCAAATCCAACGGCTGGCGCGCCGGTGGCTGGACGAGGGCTACCTCGTCACGAAGGGCGTACCGGTCGGGGCGATCCTCTACCAAGACCAGCTTGCCCGCGCGGCCGAAAAGATCGATATCGCGCTCACGCGCGGCGGCGAAGGTCGAATCCTCGCGGTCCTGGATCCCTACAATCCCAAGGGATCCACGCGGCACGTCAACTTCATCACATCAAAGCCGTGCTGGACGACTGGGGCTCGGCCTGCAAAAAGCCACATCAGCCATGTCGTCCTCGATTCAACCTGGGAGGAACAGCTCGCGCTGACGCTGGAGGGGCACCCGCGCGTCATGGCATATGCCAAGAACCAGGCGATGGGCTTCGAAATACCGTACCTCGACGGCGGCGTCTTGCGCCGCTACGTCCCGGATTTCCTTGTGCGGCTCGATGACGGCAGCGCGGAGCCTCTCAATATCGTCCTGGAGGTCAAAGGCATGCGCGATGAAGCTGACAAGGCGAAGGCCCAGACGACGCGGGACCTTTGGGTGAAGGGTGTCAATGCCCTTGGTGGCTTCGGCCGATGGGAGTTTACTGAGTTTCGGGACTGGACGGTGATGGAGGAGGACTTTTGCGCGCTGGTTGTAAGGTTGCTGGAGGCGAAGAATGGCTAGGCTGAAGCCTTATGCGGCGACAAACGACAACTTGATCACACACGGGCTTGCACCGACCATGCGACTGCTGATTGCGGTTGCCTTGGATGGTTCGACGATGACATACGGGGAACTTGGCGCGAAGCTCGAGGGTGATGCAGGCTTCTCCACTATCTTCAGGACGCGCCTCGGGTTTGTCGTCGGTTCCCTCATGGGCAAGATCCAGAAGGTCGAGCCGACTGCTCCCCTAATCAACGTCTTGGCGGTCAACCAAAAGGATAGACAGCCCAGCAAGGGCGCCGGTTCGTTTATGGCACACCGCTTCAAAGAGAGGCGTCTTGATCGCGACGACGCCAAGGATCGCTTCCCAACCCTTTGGCAGCACAGTTTCGAGCGAGCAGCGGGAGAAGTCTACAAGGTTTCCGCAGGCGAGTGGGCTGATCTTTACCGGAGGGTCTTCGGTACATCTCTTGATGAGCGCGCGATTGAGAATGATCGCGAAGACCGCAAGCGAGGTACTGAGAAAGACGGTATTCAGACCGGTCGGAACTATGGCAGCGGCGGCGAGGGATCTTATCACAAAGCACTTCGGTTGTGGATCAGGGACAATCCCGGATTGGTCAACAATGCTTTCGCCGAGGCAACAACTGACACCGAAGTTGATCTGGACTCGGGTGACCGGATCGACGTCGTTTACAAATTGGTCGATCGCACCATTGTCGTTGAGGTGAAGTCTCGGATTTCAAACGAAGTGGATTTGCGACGCGGCGTATATCAGTGCGTCAAGTATCGCGCGGTACGGGAGGCCATGGATGTTCGAGACACTACCTCTGTTGAAGCGCTGCTCGTAACCGAGAATGAGCTGCCCGGTGAGATAGCTGCTCTGGTGAAGCTTCACGGAATCCAACATTACACGGCTCCGCTGGAGCGAGGTTGACCGAATGGCCCTTACACCCAAATCCCCCCGTATTATTGATGCGCTGAAGCACGACGGCGCCAGCCGCATCAACATTCCAACGGCCGAGATGGAGAGCTTCTTCCGGCGTGACGAGGACAACTCGCCGATGCCGCCGAAGCACTATGCGCGGGCGCGGCCGCTTGCCCCTGGCACGACCCGGACGGAGGAGGAGCCGAGCAAGCCTGAGTTGATCTGGAACGGTGCGACGATTACTATCTCCGACGAGCAGATGCAGGAGCTGGCCGAAATGGGGCGGCTCACGCTCTCAGACGCGCAACTCGTTTGGCGGGGGAAGGACCAGCAAGACTGGTCCGACCTCGTCGTGAACGTGCCGCCGCTCTACATCCAGGAGAAAATTCACCCAAAGGCGATCATCGACGACCTTAAGCGCAGGACGGCAGCAAACCGGGAGGCGCAGACGGACGCGCCGGATCTATTCGCCGACTTCAACGGCATCGAGCCTGACCAGCGCGCGGAGTTCTACCAGCACGATCAGCACTGGTCGAATCGCATGATCCTTGGCGACAGCCTGCAGGTGATGGCGAGCCTGGCCGAGCGCGAGAGCCTGCGCGGCAAGGTGCAATGCATCTTCTTTGACCCGCCCTACGGCATCAAGTTTAACTCGAACTGGCAGGTGTCTACGCAGTCACGTGACGTCAAAGACGGCAAACAAACCGACATAAGCCGAGAGCCCGAACAGGTGAAGGCGTTTCGCGACACCTGGAAGGATGGCATCAACTCTTACCTGACGTATCTGCGCGACCGCGTTACTGCGATGCGCGACTTGCTGACGGAGAGCGGAAGTATATTCGTGCAAATCGGCGATGAACATGTTCATCGCGTCCGCGCCATCTTAGACGAATTGTTTGGTGAAACCAATTTCGTTTCAATGATCGTCTTCAAGAAGACAGGTGGTCAGAGCTCATCCGCTATCGCTAACGTCAACGATTACATCGTCTGGTATGCGCGCGACAAAACCCGTTTGAAGTCGCGGCCGATGTACAGCAAGAAGATCCCTGGCGAGGAAGGCGCTACCAACTACGAGTGGGTTGAAGAAGCTTCGGGATTGCGGCGAGCTATGAACTCGCGAGAAAAATCCGGGGGCGAGTCTCTGCCGCGAGACAGCAGGATCATGCAGCCGTATCCGATGTTTTCAGACGGACCCTCGCAACGGGATCGACCATTTGTCTGGCGTGGCAATGAATTCAAACCTTCGTCTAACTCACACTGGAAGACACATGGCGAAGGACTACAGCGGCTCGCAAAAGCTGACCGATTTGTAGCGCAGGGAAAGACACTTCGGTTCGTGAACTATCTGACCGACTATGACGTCACACCGATCCTCAACATCTGGACGGATACACAAACCAGCGGCTTTGGCGCGGACCGTGTCTACATCGTTCAGACCCTCCCAAGGGTAATTGAGCGCTGCATCCTGATGGCCACCGATCCGGGCGACCTCGTACTCGACCCAACCTGTGGGTCGGGAACCACCGCCTTCGTTGCAGAGCAGTGGGGCCGACGCTGGATCACCATGGATACAAGTCGCGTCGCGCTGGCACTCGCCCGCACGCGGCTGATGGCAGCACGGTATCCGTGGTATATGCTGGCTGACAGCCGCGAGGGCCGCGCTAAGGAGGCCGTGCTCACACAGCGTCCGCAGCCAGACACGCCAGTCCGCAACGATATCCGACAAGGATTCGTTTACGAGCGCGTTCCGCACATCACGCTGAAGTCCGTCGCCAACAATCCCCTGATCAATGACATCTGGGATAAGTGGCAGGCGGTGCTTGAGCCTCGTAGGGCCGAATTAAACCAACTTGTCGGAAAGGACTGGGCCGAATGGGAGATCCCGCGGGAACCGGACAATTCGTGGTCCGACAATGTCCGAGGTGTACATAAAGCTTGGTGGGATGCCCGAGTCTCCCGCCAGACGGAGATCGACGCCTCAATTGCCGCTCGGGCCGATGTCGAATACCTCTACGACAAGCCCTACGCCGATAACAACCGGGTTCGCGTCGCCGGACCGTTCACTGTGGAAAGCCTGTCGCCGCACCGCGTGCTGCCGGCCAGCGAGGAGCAACTGATCGACGACATTGCGGCCGCAGAGGGCCGACGCTCTCCCGCCGACGCCGATCTCGCCGGCCAGGACTTCGCCGCGATCGTCATTGACTATCTTAGGACGGAAGGGGTCAAGCAGCAGGACAAGGGCGACCGCATTACCTTCGATAGTCTGATGCCCTGGCCAGGCGGAAAGTTCATCGGCGCAAGCGGCACCTTCATCGAGGGTGAGAACGGGCCGGAACGCCGCGCCGCGATCCTGATCGGGCCCGAATACGGCACGGTCGGCCGTCAGGACATCGTCGCCGCCGCGCGCGAGGCGGTCGACGCCCGTTTCGACGTGCTGATCGCCTGCGCCTTCAACTTCGACGCCCATTCGTCGGAACTCGGGAGCCTCGGCAGCCTGAGAATTCTCAAGGCCCGCATAAACCCCGACATGCATATGTCGGAGGAGCTGAAGAACACTGGGCGCGGCAACATGTTCGTCGTCTTCGGCGAGCCGGACGTCGACATTCTCGACGATGGCGGGCCACAGATCCGCGTCAAGGTGAACGGCGTCGACGTGTTCGACCCGAACACCGGCGACATCCGCTCGAACGATACCGCCGGCATCGCCGCCTGGTTCATCGACACCGAGTATAACGAGGAAAGCTTCTTCGTCCGCCACGCCTACTTCCTCGGCGCCAATGACCCCTACAAGAGCCTGCGAACTGCGCTTAAGGCTGATATCGATGAAGACGCTTGGGCGACACTTTACTCGGACACGTCACGCCCGTTCGTGCGTCCGGCAACGGGCCGAATTGCGGTAAAGGTCATCAACCATTTCGGGGATGAAGTTATGAAGGTATTCGGGGTTTGAGCATGAAGATCGCGAAGCCACTCAACATCGTCCAAACAACCTTCAACGAACTTTGCGCAAAGGGCGGCGGAATCGGCGGAGGCCCAGCACGATCAAAAGTTCAGCAACTGCTGCACGACGGCAGCAAGAAGCTGAATAAGTTCGCGTTCGACGAAATCACAGACCAGTTGGCCAAGTTTCCCGATCGCGACCCGTGGCACGTCTGTTTCGCCGTCGGGTTAGGATGGGGGCATCTAGCCCAGATACACGACGACTTCACGGACAGTGCGACGAAAGTTCTCTCAAGACTTGATGCTCCGTCACTTGGTAGGGCGAAGACATTTCACCTCGAGCGCGGCCCGACCCCGATCGAACAATCTCTCACTGGCGGCTATGCGATGTTTCAGAAGGTCAGGTTGCCCGAGGGGCTTCCAAATGACCTTGAGAGTTATCGCCGTGCGCAAGAAAGGTGGCTGCAGCCAATCCTTTCGAAATCCGAAGAGCGACCACGCTATATTGGCAGTTGGAATGCAACCGCCATGTTCATGGTGGCATTGTTCTCCAAGCCTGCCTTGGCTTCCACGCTCAAGAACCGGGAAGTCATGCTTCCGCCAGGAGGCCCGATCTATATGGGTTTGTCTCTGTTACACCAGGCGAAGTTGATCTCCCAAAAACCTGCGGGAAACGCACTTGATGACGAGGCATTCGAACCTGGCGCAATCTATGAAAACAATGCCTTGATGGACGAACTCCTCAAGGGTAAGTCGGATTGGAGCATATTAGACGTTCATAGTGGCCTCTACATGCTCGGAACACGCCACAACCTTTCTGATCAGTGGGCGTAACTGAACATGAGGCGGGAAAACTTCGACCACGGATTCGACGCCGCGGACTGGAAGAAGGCCAAGGCCGAAGCCCTGACCGTTCTCAGGCAAAGAGCGAAGCGCGGTGACCCGATCACCTGTTCGGATCTTGTGAGCAAGATTTCGTCGGTTCGGATGGAGCCACATGATCCGCGGCTCGCCCATTTTCTCGGTGAAATTTCCGCCGAGGAACACGAGGTTGGCCGCCCCCTTATCACCGCTCTGGTGGTTCACAAACACGATCTGCAGCCGGGCAAGGGCTTTTTCGAGCTTTCACGATCGCTTGGGTATTCCTTCGTTGATAACATCGAATTCTGGAGCGAGCAGATCGATCGGCTGCGCGCACAATGGAAGTGAGGTGGTGGACGTGAATTTCCTGATTGCAGAGACATTCACGAACTCGTTCAGTCGCCTTTCCGGAGCAGATCAGAAGGCAGTAAAAGCAAGCGTCTTCGATCTGCAAATGGACGCCACCGGAAATGGGCTGCAACTTCATCGCATTGACAACAGCAAGGATCCGCACTTCTGGTCGGCCCGTGTCAATCGGGACATAAGACTGATCGTCCACAGGACGGGAGAGAGCATGTTGGTCGCCTATGTCGACCATCATGACGCTGCTTATGCGTGGGCTGCGCGTCGGCGGATTGAGGCGCATCCGCGAACTGGGGCTATCCAGATCGTCGAAGTGCGAGAGCGCGTTGAAGATATAGTGCCGCCGGCGACGTTCGACTTCGTTTTCTCGGAGCCGCCGAAAGGGAAAGAAGATGCGCCGTCTTCTAAGCCCCTCTTCGTTTCTCTCGACGATGAGGCGCTTCTATCGGCAGGCGTTCCGACAGACTGGCTGGCCGACGTCCGCACCGCCAACGAGGATGGCTTCTTCGCACTCGCGGCGCATCTGCCAGCAGAGGCATCCGAGGCGCTGCTAGAATACGCCGCCACCGGATTGCTGCCCGCGCCGGTTGCTCGCGTTGCTGATCCATTCCTGCACCCTGATGCGTTACGCAGGATTCGCCCAATCGCCGACCAGGATGAACTGGAACAGGCACTCGCCTTTCCCTGGGAGAAATGGGGGGTATTTCTCCATCCCTCGCAACGGTCACTGGTCGATCAAACATTCGCGGGACCTGCCCGCGTGGCTGGTTCGGCCGGAACAGGCAAGACGATCGTTGCAATCCACCGTGCGGTTCGGCTCGCCAGGCAAAACCCCCATGCTCGAATCCTTTTGGCAAGTTTCTCTCAGCCACTTGCCGAGGCGATGGCAAAGAAGCTTCTCGTGCTCGCCCCGGAGACCGGCGGCATTGTGCCCCGCATCACCACAGCTTCCTTCCGCGGAATAGCAGAACAGATGCATCAGCTACAATATGGCGTGCGCCCGCGGATTGCGTCAGAAGCGATGCTGAGGGATCGCATCCACGATGCCGCGACGAAAGCCAATCTCAAGGGATTCTCTGATCGTTTCCTGCTGTCGGAGTGGACCAATGTGGTCGACGCCTGGGGTATTACGTCGCCCGAGGCATATGCGACCGTTCAAAGAATGGGCCGAAAGAGCCGCCTAGGTCCAAACCAACGGGAGCGGCTCTGGCCAGTGTTTGCGTCGGTGCGGGCGTCGTTGTCGGCTGAGCGCTATACGACCTGGTCTCAGGTCTTCACGAGCTTGGCCGGTTCGATTATCGGCAGTAAGTCGAAGCCGTTCGACCACATCATCATCGATGAGGCACAAGATCTTGCACCGGCAGAGCTCCGATTCTTTGCTGCATTGGCTCCGGCCGGTGCGGACGCCATTTTTCTCTCTGGAGATGTTGGCCAGCGTATCTTCCAGCACCCATTCTCCTGGGCTGGCCTGGGCATCGATGTTCGCGGCAGGTCACATACGCTCAAAGTCTGCTATCGCACTTCGCAACAAATCCGTCGGGCCGCCGACAAGCTGCTGCCCAACGCTTTAAGCGACACCGACGGGCTCGAAGATGAGCGCCGCGGTATCGTTTCCGTATTCTCCGGTCCGCCGCCGGAAATCAGAACCTTCGCAAATGAGGCAGACGAAGCCGATAGTGTGCGCGCGACGATCGGCGCCTGGTTGAGCGAAGGCTTAGCTGCGCATGAAATCGGGGTCTTCGTCCGGACGCCTGAACTGATCCCGCGTGCCCGAGCAAGCCTTCCAAAGGTCGATGAGGCTGTCGCTATAGTTACGTCGCCGATGAGCTTAGCGAAAGGCCTGGAATTCCGCGCCGTAATCGTGATGGCTTGCGATGAAGGCATCCTACCACTCGACGAGCGCGTAGAAGACGCTGCCGACGAGGCCGAGCTTGACGACGTATACGAGACGGAGAGGCGACTGCTCTATGTGGCATGCACCCGTGCGCGCGAACATCTGGTTCTTACCGGCCTGCGGCCGGGGTCCGAGTATCTCGTCGACTTTAGTGAGTAGCCGCAGTCCCTTAGCGGGATGCGAAATCGTTTATCCGAAGCATCAAAGGGCACCTCGCGTCAGAGATGTACGTGACAATCTCGCGCTCAACAAACTGATCGATAGGTGGCGGACTGAAAGACGGCCAGGCCGGGGACGAGATCCTAGAGGGAGAGCGTTCGTGTCTGTACCCTTCGATTCGTAAGCTACGCCAAATAACGGGTGCCGGGTGAAGTTCTGCCTGCTGTGCACAGCAAACGAAACATAAGGCGAACATCTTTGAAACTCAACGCTTTCGCGTATGCTGTTCGAATGGACAAGCGAATCACCGAAAGTCAGATCCTCGGCGAGCTTGGCGAAACGGTCGTCAAGAAGATCGTCCTCGAGAACGGGTTCATCTACGAGCCCCGTGGCCGGCTGGAAGCTGGTACCGATGGCCTGATAGAATTGCGAGATCCGAAAACTGGCTCTCCTCTCGGCAAGTGGCTGGGTGTTCAGGTCAAGTCCACTGCGGACGGTCGGTACACCCGCGAGACTGAGGACCATTTCGAGTATCTTCTGAAACCTCAGGATCTTCGAAACTGGCGTCAGTCGAACATTCCGATCATCATCGTGGTCTGGCGGAAGTCAGACAATTCCGCTTATTGGAAGGAAGTAACGGATTCCGTTGCCGGCGAGGAACGCCGCCTGTTTTTCAGCAAGAATGACGACGTGTTCGACGGCGTCTGCGGTGATCGGCTTGGGGCCTTGACTGTGGACCGACGGACACCCGGCGTGTTCCTTCCCCCGTTGAACGGTGGCGAAGGCGCCATCATCAATATGCTACGGATCCGAATGCCGGACGAAATCTTCATTAGCACGTCGCCGTTCGGCTCGGGTCGAGATGCATTTCCCGAACTTCTTGAGCAGGACGACATTGCCTTCGACTGGGTCATTCGGAAGCGCCGCTTTATCTCGTTCTCCGATCCGCGCTCGACCGGCGTACGAGCGATCGTCGACGAAGATCAGGTAGAGGCCGTCGAGACTGCTTTGCTGGCCGACAGCGACGACCAAGACGACGTCAATGATGTGATCCATCTCCTTCGCAGGACATTAGAACGGCAGTTGTCGCAGGATCTCGCATATTCGAGGCATGAAGGGTTTTTCTATTTCAAGGCCTTCGCGCCCAACGCCGCTCGCCGATATCAATACATGTCGAGTTCAAAGAAGACCGCCGCGGGAGTGGTCAGCGTATACCCTGGAAAGGGTGGTTCTGCCTCCAAGGCGTATGTGCGACACCATGCTGCCACGTTCCGGTTCGAACGCCTCGGAGATGAATGGTTTGTGGTGATCGATCCGACCTTCTTCTTCACCAATGACGGTTTTTCCCCGCATCGGTACGCCGGCCCGCTTCTCGCAGGAAAAAAACGGCTCGAGAGGAATGCTGCAGTGAGGGGGCAGGTCATCATGTGGCAGCATCTGCTCGTCGAAAGCGGAAAACAAGAAGATAGTCTGCTTTCCGCGATGTCGAAGGAACGCCCCGTCCTCGCGTTCGAAACGCTTCCCATCATCGATCTTCCCAGCGCGGTGCCCGAGGCCTCTTGGATGAGAACCGACCCTCGTGCGGAGCAGATGGTATCGATGGATCTGCTCGAGAGGCTGATGTCGGCATGATTTTCAAAAGTCGTATTTTCGAGGAGCCGGTGCTGGAATTCGGCGATGGAGGTCAGGGGCCGGATCCGAGGCAGGGATTGCGGGAACACGGGCCGCTGCAGCCCAAGCCGGGCGACCTTGTCAGGATCGGCGTCATCGGTACGGAAGACACCGTAGAGGGCTTTTCCGAGTTCATCGAAGAGGTCGCGGACGGAATTGAAAGCGGCAACGAGAAGCTTATCAACTTGAACCCAGACTTTCCGGGTCTTTCGAACCAGAATCCGTTCCGTTGCCGTTTCGAGGTTCAAGGCGATGCAACGGTCTTGATCTCAAAGCGCCAGATAAATGAGATCCGGAAGATTGCGAAGCACGAGGAAGCCGTCCGTGCTGCCGTGGATCTTATGGTGGGCCAGATTGCGGCGCTCGTAGAAAGCAGCGCAAAGCCAGACGTGATCGTTCTCGCGTTGCCGCTGCTCCTGATCGAGAAGGTCGTCAACGCGAAGAGCGATCCGGAGGAGGAAGGTGCCGAGGAAGACGGCGGCGACGAATCCTTGAACTTCCGCGATCTGCTCAAGGCGCGAGTCCTTCACATCGATGTTCCCTGCCAGATCGTCTGGCCCGATACCTGGGACGACAGGGCAGTCATTCCCCGAAAGGTGAAGCGTTCGAAGAACCGGCAGACGCAGCCGAAGGCGACGCGCGCTTGGAATCTTCTGAATGCGCTTTTCTACAAGGCGGGGAAGGTGCCATGGCGGCTTCTACCGGATCAGGCCGAATATCGCACAAGCTTCCTTGGCATCGGCTTCTATCGCGATCTCGATGGTCAGCAACTTTGGACGAGCACCGCCCAGATGTTCGACGAGCGGGGACGAGGATTAATCCTTCGTGGAGCTCGGGCCCAGACCGAAACCAAGGGGCGCCACCCTTATCTGACTGCGGACGATGCCGAGGATCTGGTTGCACGGTCGATCGACGCCTACAAAGCTCATCACAAGCATGTACCGGCCCGCATTGTTGTGCTCAAGACCTCGCGATTTCGTCCGGAAGAGGCTGAAGGCATCCATGTCGCGCTTAAGCGGTGCGGTATCGAACTGTGCGACATGGTCTGGGTCCAGGAAAGCTCCCCGATAGCGATCTTCCGCGACGGGAACTATCCGGTTCTTCGTGGAACGTTCATCGACCTTGGAGAGAAGGGGCTGCTCTACACTCGCGGAAGCGTTCCGTACTATGGGACCTATCCTGGCTTGCGGGTACCAAGGCCGCTGCTCTTGGTTCCTCATAAGGACAGTGACAGTCCGCTCTGGAGGATCGCAGAAGAGGTTCTAGCACTGACGAAAGTGAACTGGAACACGACGCAGTTTGACCAGAAGCTGCCCGCGCCGATCAAGGCCTCTCGAGACGTCGGACGGATACTCAAGCATGTCCCATTTGGAAGTGGGGAATCGTCGGATTTTCGACGGTACACTTGAGGCCACGAACCCTGGTAGAGGATGTCAATCTCCTCGATCCTGCGCCCGAGTGGCGCCGTGTAAGCGGTGTAGCGAATCCTTGCCGGCCTGCTGTCCACAGCCCGAACCGTGTCGGGCGACGTCGCTCACTAGCCTCGCAAGCGGCGGGTGATTGCCGGAACCGGTTATCCGGCTCGACTGCGCGTGAGTTTCTTCATAGTCCTCCGGATGGCGCATGGCAGGGACGACTTCGAAGAGAGCGGATTTTTGTGCTTCGCTGCCGTCGGTTTGCCGGCCATTCCAGGATTCGAAGAGGTGCTTCCGCATAACGCGTTACCGTTCGAATCCTTCACCCGATGAAGTGCGAATCCTTGAATTCCTGGGCATTGCCGCCGTTCATAAATAAAGTCATATTTGATTTTAATAAAGGATTCGAATAGATTTTTTTAATGTAGAAATTGTCAACAATTATAGTTTCCATTTACATTAAAATTTCAATTATGTCAAATAAATTTACATGACGATCTCCAGGCTACATGTGATTAGGCAGGATCTTTACATCCCAACTTATCGTCGGCCATCTTTCCCGGCAGACAAGCAAGCCGGGAGATCGCATGAAGCTCGAACACAAACTGGATGCTCCTCTATGGGGTGGGCCCCTGACGCAAGCTGCTAAATGGGCGATTCACTTCCCGGCCGCCACAACGGTGCTTCCAGAGCATGACGAATATCCAGCCGATCTTCCTAGAAAACAGGAAGCCACGCCGGAATTGAATGATCTTATCGGGCAATTCCGGATCGGTGCGCTGGTGCCGGGCTTTCCTGACGACTTTCTGACTCGTGGGCGTCTGCATCCGCGCATATTGTTCCAGCGGCTTGATCGCTTCGATTTCGACGAACGCTGGTCTTTGGGACTGTCACAATCCATCCTCGGGGTTGCCTTTCCGATCGATGAACTTAGAGGTCTCGGGTCTTACACCAACGTCATACCGGGAATGCCTCACTGCCGTCTCAACGACTTCGAGGCATGGGACAGAGGGCGTTCAGGCGGGAAGAAAGTGCTTGTCCCAGATGGCAAAGGCGATTTCGACTTCACACAGGGTCTGCCGCTTTTCGCCGGAGGCGAAGCCGCCTTTAGTGCTATGGCGATCATAGCTCCATGGTGGAACGAGGCCGAAAGAATCCAGCGTTTCCTGACCGCTCGCCAGCTAGGCTATCGGTATGGGCGCTGGGATAAGCCATTCTCGAATCCGGCTGAAAAATTGCTGGCTACCAGTGTTGTGCTGTGCGTAGAGGAGCTGGTTAACGCCAATCCGTGCTCGATCGAGGGCTTGAAACTCGGGACGGAGGTGGACCAACTTTGGGAAATTCCCGGCGTCTATCGGCCGAGCGTTTTGGAGCACGAGCGGGTACTGGGTCCCGTCATTGAGCGTCTCCTGCCGATTGCCGATGAACACGGTTTGGCGACGATCCCGACGGGCGGCATGATCCACTGCATTGCGTTTGAACCCAAGGCCGGCGACCCGTTCTCCGACTTTCTGGTAGATTCTGCCTGGGCCATACCAACCCTGAGCGACCGTCCCAACCAATATCTTTTCAATCTGCAGCGACTGTTTGGATCCCTACATGGCGCGACACCGCTCGGCCTTCGACTGGTCAGAAAGATCTTAAGCGAACACTTGGATTTTGACTTCTACATTAAGGACTTCGACTTAGGCGATGGCGCCGAAGATGTCCTCTAGGGCCCCCTGCGCCTGCCGATCTGTGACGCAGCCTTTAAACGGTGATCTGTCGGCTCACTCGTCGCAGGTGGTGCAGTCTCAGTATTGAATGGTGCCTACGGTCCACGGGCCGGCGTCCAACATCATGCGCGAGCTACTCTCATCGAAATTTGCTGAAGAAAGCGGTCAAGGACGGAAGCATGAATGACGATAGCCCGACGGCTCCTGACGCTACCGCCATCGTAATCGACGTTCCGGTCCGGTTGAAAAGGTTCGGCGATATGATGGATGTGCCGCTGCCCATTCTGGTGATCCTAGAGCGGGGAGCGGTCAGCGTTCCATCAGACACGTACCGGTTTGCGCTCAACAGGGCCGTGGTCGAGAGGTTCGAAGCCCTGCACCGCATGCTGGTTACGATCCGCTCGTTATATGTCTTCTGGCGGTCTTCCGGGTTGTCGATCCGAACCGGTGATGACGTCGACGTGATTATCTGGAGCTATCTGGGCTGGCGGCTTACTGGACCACAGAGCGTGCGCTACGAGACGGTCCGGGTCGAGTTCTCCGACATTCGCACATACGTCAGATTTTGCCGTAAGCAAGATCTTCTGGACTCACCGTTCGCTCGGGCCCTAGGGGCTGCGAGCAGACTTTTTGAAACGAGAATGCCAGTTCGCCCGACGGCTGCGTTCCTGCAGCATCTGGAAATCCAGCGTGAGAGATTTCTCGAACTTCAGGAGTTGGAGGCTGTTTTCCCGATTGACCTCAGGAAAATCGCAACGCCTTCGATCAAGAAGGTGAAACAGATCATACGGTTTCCCACCGAGAACCAGATGGACGACCTGATCTCGTCCGAGCCGAACCCGGTGTATCGGGCCCTCTACTGCCTTCTCGCCGCCACAGGCGCCCGGCTCTCCGAGGCGCTTCACATGTGGCGATGCGACGTGCTTCCGCCGAGCTACGCCGGAAGGTTCAGCGGTTCGGACGATGGGAATCCGTTCGTGATCTACGCCCATCCTGAGGCGTCAACTTGGACGGGAGAGAGCTTCGCTAGCAGAGGCGTGCGGTGTCGGAAAGAGGTTCTTGAGACTGAGTATAACGCGACGTCACGCCTCTGGACGGTATCAAAGAAGGAGCGGCTCGGATGGAAGGGGATGCTGCTGTTCGATCCTCGCAACTTGTCGTGGGGGTTCTGGGTCGTAGACCGGTACGCCAAGGAATTCGCGCGGCTTCTCCCTTCTATCCATGCCCTTCACGAGGAACTTCGTACGGACGAACAGCATCCATATATCTGGATCAACCCTAGCAACGCAGCCCATCGCGGAAATCCCATGCGTCGGCAGATGCTCCGGAGAGCAATTGGCAGAGCCTGCGCCCGGATCGGCATCGAGCCATTTATCGACGACGGCGGACATGGTCACGGATTCCGTCACTTCGCCGGCTGGTACGCCGAAGCGAAACTCGGCATGTCTCCTTCTGAAAAGCAGCTCGTCCTGCGGCATGGTGACGTGCACTCGCAGGAAGACTACGGGCGCCGGTTGGCGGACATTTTCTCTAAGCTCGCATCAGGGAAATCATAGATGGAAGTCTATTCTGAATCCCGCGTGAAATACTTCGATCAGGACGGAGGCTGCACGGTCAACGTCTCCGATCAGATCGTACTGCTCGCAAACCCGCAGACGCTCGATCTCGAAGCCCTGTGGTGGGAGTTCGACAGGACGCTGCGCCGCGAACTCGGAGCCTTGCTGAAGACGGAATACGGTCAAATCGTCCAGAAGTACGGTCTACTCAACTTTAATGAAAGATACTTGGTAGAGCGGCACAACACGCTTCTTGGCCTGTTTCTGCGCGGTAAAGGCGGTAAGCTTCACGTCTTCGAGAACGCGCCGGTCGTAAGAGCTCTGGTGGATCTGGAATTGGTTCAGGCCGGGCCGGCTGGGGCCGGACGCTGGCAGAAAGCGTATTCGGGAGCCACGGGCGATTTCGTTGCGACGTTGCCGAAACAAGTCCAGCTTCAGATCATCGACAGAGTTTTGAACGACGATCTCGACGACGCCATTCGTCTAGGCCAGCGCGAGAGCCTGGGCATGTCGGACCTTGAGACGACGCTGTTTCTGGGAAAACCCCGCACCGTCGACGCACTTCGGACCCTAGCCGGCTTGATGGAGAGCAACGTCGCGCCGGTCGACAGGTCCAAAGGCGTATCCTCGGTCACGGGAACGGGTCGAACCTACGCCCCGATATGGTTCGCGCAGTTCCTCGCAGCCAGAGGGGTGTGGCTGCTGCCGCTGCGATTCTACGATCGCATCCTCGCGTTCTGGCCGTACCATCTCCGGCCGCTTCTGCTGCTGCTTTCCGTGCCTCCGCATTCCCGCGACGTCGCCGACGGCATATTGGCGACTTTTGACCGAGAAATGACGTCCCTGCGCCAGGTTCCGAGCGCGTTCGTCATGGCTGCGCTCTCGAGCACGATGTGGTCGCAGCGCCGGTTCTGCCCCGCGCCCCTGTTTCATATGAAGATGCACTACGGGACGGCGGACCAGGGCCGCTCGTCGTCAATCAACCATGTCTACACGGTTCTGGCCGAGGCGTTCGACGTTGATGTTAGGGAGCGCGGAGAGGCGCGCCTGCTGGACGGAAGAAAACGGACGTCCTCGATCGAAGCGTTCAGATGGATCGAGCATCCCTCGGCGTCGAACATGAAGAAAGCATCGCGCATCCTCGGGCGGGACTGGAACGAGATAGAGATCCCGGACAGTACGCGGCAACTGGCTGCGGAGATGCGGGAGCTGCTGCCGACCTTCAAGGTCCAGAACATGCGCGCAGTCGAAGACGCGCTGGATTACTTTCTTATCTATTCGATTTTGCTCGGACCGGAACTGCGGATCAGTCGCCTCCGCGACATCACCCGTCATGACCACGTGAGGTCGGAGGTCGCGCCCCAGGAGACGTTCTACGAATTTCTCTTGTCGAGATGTCGGGCCGTAGGATCGGATTCGGCCAGATCGGCGATGTCGAAAATGCAGGATCTATGGAAGGCCGGCGCGGCGAGGGGCGGCTACGATAGACATGTTCCGTGTCCCTTCGACGCGACGTTCGATCGCCTCCCTTCGAAGAAGAAGGAACGGGGCCGCGCTGGGCGGGCGCTCGAGAAGGAGGTGATCGATCTTCTGATCGAAATAAACCGTTCGGGCGGCTGGGCCTTCGCCAGAAGTCTTCCAACATGCTATGCAGTCGTAAGGAATCCTGAAGGGCTCTTCGAGCGCGTATTCTGGCCGCTCGCTCCGCTCGCGTTGGAAATCTCCCTTCGAACCGGCCATAGGCTGAGGTCGGTTCGCTGGCTCGACAGCGGTGAAGGCGACGAGCAAACCTACGATCCTGTAACGATGACGCACAGTCCGAATGCACTTCCATGTGCGATCGCGGGGCGCAATCAATTCGCGATCAGATACCTTCGTCTCGACGACGCCGAGCGCACCCCCGTCAACGCCATGTACCTGTGCGTCGCCAAGAGCGGGGCGTACGAAAGCGTCTATCTGCCAGAAGAGCTGATAGGACCGATCTGCGAGCTTTGTGACCTTCAGATACGCTACAACCGTATGAACAAGCCGGTACCGGCCGTCGACAACAGGGCGAGGACGGCCGAGACGGATGATGATCTTTTTTCCCTCGTCTTCCCTCTGTTTCGCTCCCCCGACAAGTTCCAGGACGTGGTGTCGGATTCCAAGATGCGGACCTACTACAAGGGCTTTCTCAAATACGCGCAACCGATCGTCGCCGAAAGACTAGGGCGCGACTATCCGCTTGTGGATTTGGAGCGTGATCTGGTGCTCACCACCTTTCATGACCATCGCCGAAGCCTGGTGACCAATGGCGAAGAACGCGGCGTGCCGATCAGCGTGCTGAGGCAACTCCTCGGTCAGGCCTCCAATGAAACTACGAACATCTACAATCGGGTTCGCAGTCGACGGATCCATGCTGTCACGCAGCGCGCCACCTACGACGCCACGTTGATCGAAGGGATCGCTCAGAACCAGCCGGAGGCTCTGACGTCGATGTTGGAGCAGATCGAAGCCGTCGCCGGGACGGAATCTCCAGCGGCCCTTCGGATGCGCGAAGTCGTCACGGGTAAGCGACCGGCCTCTCTCGACATCTTCATGCATGGGCTTTGTATCAACGGCGACTGCGCAACTGGGAGGATTAAAGGTGGGCAGCGAATTCCAATGTGGCGATTACGCGCATGCGGGGGCTGCATGTATCGTGGCAACGGCTACGCTTTCCGTGCTGGCGTCGTTAACCGCATAAATTTGCTCATGATCGAACTGCGGATGTCCGGGACGCGGAGCATTGACCTGAATGAGAGGATCAGAAAGGAATCCGCAGCAGGTAGGACCGTGAAGGCGCTTGAAAAGGGCCGTGCGATTGAGGAGGAGCTCCGCCGGAACCTGACTGAAGAGCTTCGCCTGGAACAGGACGTCCTTCGGCGAATAGACATCGCGGCGAAGGCCGCCCGCATGGCCGGCCGGTCGCCCAACAGTGTCATCATCGCTAATGCCGTGTTCGATTTCAACAAGGTCGAGACGGTCGAGAACAGGGTGCACGAATTCGAGTTGCTGCTCTCCGTCATGAGGGACGTCGTGATCATTCCGGCGGCGGCTATCGAGCTGCCGTCCGCCGTTCCCTTCGAAGCCGAGAGGCACGTGCGCTCAATATTGCGTGCCAACAAGCTCGAGGACGTGATGCACAGGATTCCCGAGACTGATAAGATCGAAGCGCTCGTGGCGATAGGCGACGTCCTCCTTGATTTGTTCGGTGAAGTCGAGGAGTTTCAACGGGTACTCGATGAAAGCCGTTCCGGCATAGCCCAGCCTGCCATCGAGGCAGTCGCGCACCGAATCCGGGAGGCGGCAGAACGGCCCTCCGGAGCGCTTCTGGTATCGCTGCGAGGACTGCCTCCAACGTCGGAGGCGCTCGGGTGAGCGAAGATTCAGATGCACTTTTGTCCAGCCAGATAATGGCAACGCTGATGCTGGAAGCCAAGGACAATGGCAGCGACAGGCGCCTGGGCACGCTCGCCAGGCTCAAGGAAGCCTGCGATGACATCCTTTCCGGCCGCGCGCTCGAACTCGCAAGAAAGAAAGGCTGGAGCACGACCTACTTCCATCCGCATCGTCGACTGGTCGCATTAAGCGTCCACGAATACAGGAAGCTAAAGCAGTCTCTGTCACCCGGAACGGAGCCGCCGGGACCGACGAAGGACACCATCGCCCACGACAAGGGGCTGTCGGACTATCTACAGGCGCGGGACGGCGAGCGCAATGGTGCCCGGCCATCCGCGAGAAAAGGCACACGAGCCCGCAGGACAGACGAGATTCTGTTGGAAAATCTGGACTTCAACGACCAGTCTGTAGTCAGGACGGAACTCGAGGAAGGGCGGCGGGCCCGACTCCGCTATAACACGCTGGCGGCGTTCTTTCACAAGCTTTCGGGGGTTGACCTCCGCGACCGTGAAAACTTCTCGTTCGAAGACGTTGCGGCCGAGATAAGAGGACAGATTAGCAGCGATGATCGGCAGGAACTCTCGAACCTTGTGGTTCGTCTGCATGACAACCGGGTACTGGCTGGAATGGGCCTGCAGTACGAGAAAGACTCGGCGAGGATCATGACCGACCTGGGTGACCTGGTCCTCGTCACTGCGAGCGAGATGCGAGTGCTGGTGCGCCTGGCAGGTCTCAATCCTGACAGACTAAAGCCGATCGACTGATAGGTGTGTGCGCACTGATGGTTTCGAGGATCCAATGCGATGCGGCGGTCCCCAACCTCAATAAAGTCAGGGGTGGATTTGATCCGTCCAATTTCAGTGGTGGTCTTCGAAAAAATCGTTCACATATGCGACATCGCAACTTGACCGCTGGTAGATGGGTCCCCTGGACGCTGCCAGGAAGGGCACGCTTAGACAGTGGAAACTAAATTTATCATCAGACGAGGGCGTTTCACGAACGCGGACACTTACTTCGACCTCGTGAGCGAGCATGCCGATCTCACGACAACCCATATTTCAATCCTGGCTGGCCAGAACGGAAGCGGCAAGAGCCGGATCCTTGCCTCTATCGCGAACCTTCTGGGAGTGGTCTACAACGCGTCGGAGTTTCGGAAGCTGCCTGACTATGACAATCGGGGCTTCTGTCGTGGATTAGATGTCCACGATGGAGAGACGACAGGTAGGATTGGACTCGGTACACTCTATCGGGATGAAGCGATAGAAAGGCTTCCTAGCCGCGTGCTGGCCATCTCAAATTTAGTGTCCGATCGCTTTCACTTCCAGAAGGCGCAAGGCAGGGACGACTTCTACTTTTATCTTGGGGCACGCCAGAGCAGCAATCTCATGACGACCGGCGCGGTGGAGCGGGGAGTCGCCGAGGCATTGCTGAATATGGGGTCGGATCCCATAAGGCTCGCCGCCTTTCGTCGCTGGCTTTCGCTGGTCGTCCGGGACGTCGCCGCCGGCATCTGGATCATGTTTCCAAAGATCTCGCCAGGCGAATTGACCGGACTTTTGAAGCTGGGTGAGGTCGAGTGGCTTGATCGTGTGCGCAAGCGACTTGGCCGTACATCGTCACGGATAGAACCGACGGAGGAGAACGTACAAAACTATGCCGACCACCTACGCAGGCTGTTCGTTGCACTGGAAAGAGCGACTGAACGCGTTCGACACCCCGGCAGCCAAAAATCGTTCCTAGCCGTTTCACTTGATGATATGGCCAGTCGGGATGGCGCCTTCCTGGCCGATGAATTTAGCGACCTTGCCCCATACGCCCAGCGGCTAGGTTTCAACGTGTCGCCATCCGTCACCTTTGGTGCGCCATTCGACATCGAGTTCGGGCACCTCAGTTCCGGTGAGCAGAATATTCTCGCTGCCGGCTCGAAGCTTGTTTCCTACGCTCGCCCCGGATCACTCGTCCTGATAGATGAGCCAGAAGTCAGCCTTAACGTGAGCTGGCAGCAACGTTACATCGAACTGCTGTCACAGTCGCTGGATCACGCTGAGGGAAGCCACGTCCTGATAGCTACACATTCTCCGCACCTTATCTCCAACCTTCCGAAAGGGCGCGCCAGCGTTGTGACAGTTTCCACGGACGCCGGCGGCGTGGTGCTAGAGGCGTTGGATGCCCGGTTCGAAGGATGGGGCTCCGAAGCGGTCCTATACCAGGTGATGGGTATCCCATCCGCATCGAGCACGCTCTTCTATGAGGATCTGGCTTCGATCCTCGAGCATGTCCAGACCGGTGGCGAAGACGTTGGCCTGCTCGATGCGTTCCTTGAAAAGGCCTCCAGACTGGATCTCGCCGGGGACAAGCCCCTGCAGATCGTAGTGGACGAGATCAAGGCATATCGACGGAAACTTCCATGATCAGAATACGCGTGCCCGCATACGACTGGGCGCTTGTCCGGTATCTTTCAAAAAGGGACGATGACGCTAAACCGACTCTTTGGGAACGAACGACGGGCCGCGCGGGGCGCTTCAAACGAGACGTCACCGCGCTTTTGATGGTCCAGCAGCGCCGTCGATGTGCCTACTGCCGTTCGTATCTTCACGAGGATTATCCTGCGAGAGACCATATTGCACCGAGGGCGGTCTATCCAAAGTGGACGTTTCGGCCGGAAAATCTCGTTCTAGCCTGCTATGCCTGTAATACGGACCGGAAGAAGACGTACGACCCGATCGAGGTTCGGCATCGTAAGTACAGACGCTGCCGTTTCAAGATCGTTCATCCTTACTTCGACACACCGGGCGCCCACCTCGACTACTCGATCGGCGGACAGTGGCAGATCCTGATTACCGGTCTCACCCCAAAAGGCGACGAGACAATAAGGCGCTTCGAATTGATGACTCTCGAAAGGGCCAAGGAACGTGCCGCGTACGCCCTTGTCGAAGAGCAGCCGAACCGGCTGCAGCAGCAGTTCCAGAACGACTACCGTGCAGTGCTCACGATACGTAGGCCACTTAAGCCTGCCACGAGAATTAGTCCGACGCGGCTGTAGGACTCAGCGACCTGGTACAGTGACGCGAGGGCTGCCTCGCGTCCCGTAGAGCGGCATGAACATAGGGCGTGTGGCGGCTGCCTGGCGCCCATTCGATCTACTCCATTCCGAGCGCGGCCATGTAGGTCTGGAGGATGGACTCCTCCTCAAGGCGCTCATTGGCATCCTTCTTGCGCAGGCGGATGATCGTCTTCATCGCCTTCGTGTCGTAGCCGCGGCCTTTGGCCTCGCCGAACACGTCTTTGATGTCGTCGGCGATCGTCTGCTTCTCTTCTTCCAGACGTTCGATCCGTTCGATGAACTGGCGCAGTTCGGCTGCGGCAACGTTGACGTCCCCGGTCGTTGCGACTTCTTCCATTGTCGTTCCTTCTCTTTGCCGCTTCTGCCCACTTGCACATATGGGCGGCAGCATATATGTTCATTCTAAGTCATTGATTCTACATCAATAACATACGATCAGAGGGGGCTTAGAAGCCCATGGCCTTTGCTTCGCCATAGACGTCCTTGATGTCGTCGGCGATGGTCTTCTTTTCTTCTTCGAGCCGTTCGATACGCTCGATAAATGCGCGAAGCTGGTCGCGGGCGACGCCATGAGCATCAGACATCGGGGCCTCCTGATCGTGTCAATTTCAATGAATGGTCGTCAACTGCCGAAAAGCCGCCGCAAGGTCAAGCCCAATCGGCAAATCGATCAGCCATGGTCCGGCTTGTTCACGGCGAATGCGGCTTTTTGTGCATCCGACGCTTCCGCCTGGTGCAGATTTTTCCAGTCCTCGTAGGGCATGCCGTAGACCACCTCGCGGGATGCGTCCTTGGAGAGGTCGATGCCGGCGTCGTTCGCGGCATCGCGATACCAGTTCGACAGGCAGTTGCGGCAGAAGCCGGCAAGGTTCATCAGGTCGATGTTCTGTACGTCGGTGCGCTCGCGCAGATGCAGGACGAGGCGGCGGAAGGCGGCGGCCTCGAATTCGGTCTGCTGTTCCCTGGTCAGTCCGGTGGGGTTGAGTTCGCTCATCGCGCGCCTCCTTTTCGTCGCGTCAGATGTCGCGTCAGGCCGGGTAGGGGCCGGTCCGCGACGGAAAGATCCTGTATTCATGCAATGTGGGGTCGGCGTTGAGCGTCTTGAAGATCGGCGCCAGCCTTTCGGCCCAGGCGGCGATGCCGGCCTCGTCGCCGATCAGGTCCTGGCGAACCTCGAGCAGCGCGTGGGCGATGCCGGACATCATGCAGTGCCGGTACATGGTGTCGCCCTTCAGCGCCCCGTCATAGGGTTCGTTGTCGCCGACGACGATGTCGCCGGGTTCGCCGAGCAGTTTCAGGAACGGGGTGACGGCGCGGTCGTCATTGTCCCAGAGCACTGCCGCATGCCAGGGGCGGGCGACACCTTTCCAGAACGGCGTGAAGGAATGCAGGGACAGGACGAGCGGCGCACGGCCCGCGGCACCCGATCTGGCGATGGTGCGTTCGACGGCGCGGTGATAGGGCCGATGATAGGTGTCGAGGCGGAAATCCCATTCTTCCGGGGTGATCGGATGGTTGCCGGGGATGATCGCGCCGTCGGAGATTTTCATGATCAGCGTCGGATCGTCCTCGCCGCGGTTCGGGTCGATCAGCAGGCGGGAGAAACAGCCGAGCACGGCGGGCACGTTCAGCATCGCGGCAAGCCGGCGGGTCAGGCCCTCGATGCCGATATCGAAGGCGATATGGCGATGGAAGGCGCCCTGCGGCAGGCCGAGGCTGCCATAGGAAGCGGGCAGGCGGTTCATGGCGTGGTCGGCGATGAGCACCATGCCGCTGTCATATTCGCCTTCTATGATCTCGAAAGGAATGAAGTCCTGCATGGCCTTGGAAATGCGCTGTTTCGAAAGGTGGCTGGGAAGACGGGTGTTGATGGCATGGGGAAAGCCGCGGCGCAAGCCATGCGGGGTGATGATCAGCGTGGGTTGAGGCTGCGAGACGGACTAATCGATTAGAGTTACGTTGACTTTCCGACTCCGTCGCGCGAAGAAAGTGCTTCACGAATAACCATGGAGTCCTGACGGAAACCGTGTCGAAAAAATCCCCCAAAGCCACGCTTCGCTCTCTCGTTTCCGCCCCGGCGCTCGCCGCCATGGTCGCCTCCGGCGTTCCGCTTTTCGCAGCGACTGCAGCACATGCTGATTTCCGCGTCTGCAACGCCACGCAGAACCTCGTCGGTGTGGCGATCGGCTACCGCGCCAAGGAAGGCTGGACGACGGAAGGCTGGTGGCAGGTCCCGGCTTCCACCTGCGCCACGCTGATCGAGGGCGAGTTGCAGTCGCGCTATTATTATCTTTATGCCGAGGANGCGGCCCGTGGCGGCCGCTGGACCGGCAATGTGAACATGTGCGTCGCGGAGAACGAGTTCAAGGTCGTCGGCGTCAACGATTGTTTTGCCCGTGGCTTCCAGCGCATGGGTTTCAAGGAATATGATACGGGCCGTCAGGGAAGTTGGATGGTCCAGCTTTCGGATACGCCTGGCACACAAGAAGGCCAGAACTGATGAGGCGCAACCGCAAAGTAAAGATCCTCGCCACCCTTGGACCGGCTTCGTCCGAAGAGGCGATGATCCAGAAGCTGCATGAGGCGGGGGCAGATCTCTTCCGCATCAACATGAGCCACGCGAGCCACGACCTGATGCGNACGCTGATCAAGCGCATCCGTTCCGTCGAAGAACGCAGCGGCCGTCCGATCGGCATTCTCGCAGACCTTCAGGGGCCGAAGCTGCGCGTCGGCAAGTTCGCGGCCGGCAAGGTGGCACTCACCCCCGGCCAGACCTTCACGCTCGACAACCGCGACGAACCGGGCGACGAGACCCGCGTATTCCTGCCGCATCCGGAAATCCTCGAAGCGGTGAAAGTGGGCCATCGCCTGCTCATCGACGACGGCAAGCTGGCGCTGAAGGCCGAGAAGGCCGACGGCAAGAGCATCGTCTGCAAGGTCATCGCCGGCACCAGCATTTCCGACCGCAAGGGCGTCAGCCTGCCCGACACGCTGCTCGGCGTCGGNGCGCTGACCGAGAAGGACCGTGTCGACCTCGACGCCGTGCTCGCGACCAACGATGTGGACTGGGTGGCGCTTTCCTTCGTCCAGCGTCCTGACGACCTTGCCGAAGTGCGCAAGATCGCCCGCGGCCGTGTCGGCATCATGTCGAAGATCGAGAAGCCCCAGGCGCTGGAGCGGATCGACGAGATCATCGAGCTTTCCGACGCGGTCATGGTGGCGCGCGGCGATCTCGGCGTCGAAATGCCGATCGAAGCCGTTCCGGGCATCCAGAAGCAGCTGACNCGCTTGTGTCGGCGCGCCGGCAAGCCGGTCGTCGTCGCCACCCAGATGCTGGAATCGATGATCACCGCGCCGGTTCCGACCCGCGCCGAAGTATCGGACGTGTCGATCGCCGTTTTCGAAGGCGCCGATGCGATCATGCTTTCGGCCGAATCGGCCTCCGGCCAGTATCCGGTCGAGGCTGTCTCGATGATGGCGTCGATCGCCAGCACGGTGGAGCAGGATCCGCTTTATTCGAGCATCATCTACGCCCAGCGCGCGACGCCCGAAGCGACCGGNGCCGATGCCATCTCGCTTGCCGCCCGCCAGATCGCCGAGACGCTGCGTCTCTCCGCCATCGTCACCTATACCTCGTCGGGCACGACGGGCCTGCGCGCTTCCCGCGAGCGCCCGCAGGTGCCGATCATCGCGCTGTCGCCGATCGTCCAGACCGCGCGCCGGCTTTCGATCTGCTGGGGCATGCACTGCGTCGTGACCCATGACGCGACCGACCTCGACGACATGGTCAACCGCGCCTGCCGCATCGTCGTGTCGGAAGGTTTCGGCAAGCCGGGCGACCGGATCATCATCTCGGCCGGCGTGCCGCTCGGCACGCCCGGGGCCACCAACATGCTGCGCATCGCCTATATCGGCTCGGACGGCCAGAGCGGCATCTGAGACGCAACGC
>Ga0055531_10000558_pt1 | contig 32708 bp, 30 predicted proteins | sample AraplaCvi_mCL_r2_FD_55008 | JGI IMG/M metagenome (GOLD analysis project Ga0055531, IMG submission 55008) | Arabidopsis root microbial communities from North Carolina, USA - plate scrape MF_Cvi_mCL_r2 | ecosystem: Host-associated > Plants > Roots > Endosphere | place: USA: North Carolina...
CATCACCGCTGCAAGCTGGTCCTGGAAGTTGTTCATCAAGCCCTCCCTGTTCTGTCGGTCTTCCGCTCGAACGCGACAGCGGCGCGCGAGTTCCTGCCCGGCAGCGCTGCATGGAACATCGGGACTCCCCGTTGGTTACACCAGTGGGAAACCTGAAGAAAAGGAGGCCTCCATGAGCACCAGACTTCCCCCGACGCCCTCCGAAAACCTGAGCCACAAGGGGTCCGGCGAGCAGGCGCATTCGTCCGACATCCAGCGCGGCAAGCTGCAGCCGGCCAACGATCCCGGCAAGCAGGGCCAGCAAGGTAATACCAAGGTCAACACCACTCATCAGGGTCATCAGCAGGACCGATAGGGAGCCTCATCATGTCGACATCGCAGAAGACACCGGCGAGCATCCGTCAGGGCGGTCCGGGCGCGTCCCATGAAAATGCCCCGAATGCAAAAAAGGGCGTGCCGCTGGAGGTGAAGAAACCGCCGGCCGACGACGACCGGCGCTCCGCCAGCCGCGTCTCCGGCGGCGGCGGTGAACGCGACAGCCACCACACCCATGATGCGAAGAAGAAGGGCGGGCACGCGAATTCGACGCATTGATCCGCCGCATGGGATGAGATGGAAAATGCCCTCCCGGTGAAATGCCGGGAGGGCATTGTGTTTGCGGTACCAGGAAGATCAGGCGGAGGGAACCACGCCCCGGCAGGCCCAGGCGACAGAGACGAACGACCGCGGCCCGTCCGGTCTTCCGGCCTCGTAGGCCGCCCTGACAGCCGCATCCGCTTTTGTCCGAAGCGCCGGGTCCAGCGACGCCACATATTTTCCAAGCGGGCCTTCGCCGGCGGCGATCGGCCCCCAATAATCGTCGAAGGACTGGAAATCCATGCGGATCGTCAGCGACGCCTCCGTCACGTCGAGAAGGCCCCGGCGGATGAAGCTCTGCTTCATCTCGCCCGGCTGCATCATCGGCTGGAAGAAGTGATGGCTTCGCATCTGGCGGGCATTGTCGTCCAGCATCGACAAGGTGTCCCACATCATCCGCATCGCCGGCATGCCGCCGAGATGGTCCCAGACGGTGGCAGCGACGACGCCGCCGGGGCGCACGACCCGCCGCATCTCGGCGATAGCCTTGTCCGCCTCGGGAATGAAATGCAGCACGAGAAGCGCCATCGCCCGGTCGAAATATCCGTCCGTGAACGGCAGCGCGCAGGCATCCGCCTGGCTGATCCTGATCTTCGGATCGGTATTGCGGCGGATCGCCTCNTCGACGAAAACGGGCGANTANTCGATCGCCGCGATTTCGGAGAGGGTNGCCGCTTTCGGAAGCGCGAATGTCAGGCTGCCGGTACCGCAGCCGACGTCGAGAACCTTTTCACCTTCGGCAAGGCCGGCGAAATCGATGAATAACGGCGCCAGTCTCTGGCTCCAGCGACCCATGAGCTGTTCGTAACCGCCAGCGCTGCGGACATTGAAACTGGATGTCATGACGCCCTCCCAAGCTTCCGCCATCGAGGCTATTCCTGGTTTTCCCGGTTGCCAAGACCGCAGAACGGGCTACGCCACCCGGAGGGGCGGCGATGCCAATGGCCAGCGCAATTCCTTGACGACAGGGGCCGCGTTCCTGGTCAGGACGGAGCCTGCTCAGTTTGCCGGCTTGAATCCTTCCTCGGTCAGGACCATTGCGGCAAGATCGAGCCCCATGCTGCGGGCTCCCTCAGCCGCGGCACGGCCGATCGCCTTTGTCTGGGCTGGATTGCCCTTGGCTTGTTCGAGTCCGACGCCGAGCAGCATCGCCTGCAGGAACAGCGCTTCCGACATGGATTGCTTGAAGCTGTCATTGGCGGCGGCGAATTCGGGGACGGAAGCCATCGTGCGCATCACCTGCTGGCGAACGGCAGCCGTTGCGGCCTGGCTCGGATCGTCGGTCGAACCGCGCGTGGCCTGCCAGGCGCCGATCCACCAGACCGTATAGGCGTCGGCGATATCGTCGATCCGCATCCCGTATTTGGCGAGCGGCGCGCGCATTGCCTCGATGATGTCCTGGGAGGCGACGAGCCTGGCGAGATCGTCGGCCCCCTTGGGATCGATTGCCCGGCTCTTGGCAACGAAACTGGCAAGATTGGCTGCACGGCGGGATTTTGAAGGGGAATAGCGAAAACTTTCCGGCCGCAGAGGGCGGGCGGTTTCGGGTGCGCCGGATGCCGGGTCCTGATTGCCCCTTTGCCGCATCTGCCGGCGCAGCGTCTCGGCGATCGGCCCCATGTTCATCGTGGCTTCAAATGCGCCGGGGCTGAGCGGACCTGCAAAATCCTGCGCCCGGACCGTCTCTGCGCCAAGGACGCTAAGACTTGTCAAAAGGATTGCCAGATATCTTACGTGCGCCCGCATTGCCGACTCCCGAGAACGATGGGCAGTATATGCGCCCACTTCGTGTCGGCAAGTTGAACCCGCCGTCACCGGTTTCAGGGCGGTCATACGCCCCGCCGCAACAGGCCTCAGCCACCGTTCTTGCGTGCCCTGACGGCCTTGCCGAAAGCTTCGAACAGGGCGCGGTTGATGGGGTTGATCTGCGGATCGTATTCGGCATGCCATTGTACGCCGAGCGCGAACCCTTCCGCCTCCTTGAACCGGATCGCCTCGATCGTGCCGTCTTCCGCCACGCCTTCGACGACGATGCGGTTGCCCAGTTCGTCTATCCCCTGGCCGTGGAGCGAATTGACGCGGATCGTTTCCCGACCGAGCAGGCGCGCAAACACACCGTCCGGAGTAAGCCGGACGTCATGCCGATCGGCGAAGACGACGGTCATATCCGGGTGGATCTCGCCGTTTTCCAGGCGTGGCATGCGATGGTTCATGCGTCCGGGCAGTTCGCGGATCTCCGGATGCAGCGATCCGCCGGCCGCGACATTCATTTCCTGAAAACCGCGGCAGATGCCGAAAACCGGTATGCCGGCGGCAACACAGGCATTGATCAGCGGCAGGGCCACCGCATCCCGGTTCTGATCGTAGGGTTCGTGGCGGGCATGCGGCTCGGTGTTGAANTGGCTCGGATGCACATTGGCCCGGGCTCCGGTCAAAAGGATGCCGTCGACGGTTTCGAGCAACGCCGAAATGTCGGTGATNTCGGGATTGCCGGCAAACATCAGCGGCAGGGCGCCGGTGACTTCCGCGATGGCCCTGAGGTTCTGCTCGCCGACGAGCTGGGCGGAAAAGCGGTTTTCGACATTATAGGTATTTCCGATGACGCCGATCACGGGTCTCGACATTGCTCAAATCCATCTTCCGCCCGCAGATCCGAAAAAAGGTCCGCGGCAATTTCAAATTTTCACTCTACGGCCGGCTTACTTGCGAACCGCCCCGACCCTCGAAAGGACCTCGCTCGGGATCGCATAACGCTTGATGATTTCGCGATTGTTTCGAAGACCGCAGATTTCGCGCTGGATGAACAGCGCCCAGACGGCATCCGCCGCATCGTCGCAAAGGCTCTCCCGCCTGGCCTTGCTGTCGCGTTCCGCGTTCCAGGCACTCAACGCGGCGAGAGCTTCCTCCACCTTCACCCCCTGCCGCCCAAGCGCTGCCGCGCGCTCGGACATCAGCTCGTATTCGAGCACGTTGAAGCCGGTATTGGTGAAGCCGGGCTGATGGAACGACTGGGGAGGGCGGACGCTCATGGAGATACCTGGAGTTTCCGGCAATGTTAGCCAATTGGTGCGCCGCGTCAAATGGGAATGGCGCTTCACGACTTGTGGGGGCAGGGAGAGATGCGGCATGCGGGAGGGCTCCAATATCCATCAGTACTTGGCGCACCAAAGGCTGAAAAGCGGATGATGCCCACCCGTTTCATGCGCCGGTCGCGAATACCCGGCAGCGGCTGAAACACGAAAACGCCCCGCGCCAAAAAGCTGAACAGGCGCGGGGCGTTCCTTGTCGGATCGTCTACGGTCGAGCTCTTGATCGCGGGTGGCGATCAGTCGAGCTTGGCCTCGGCTAGAGCCGCCCCGCCTTGCGCGAGGTCTACGCTTGCGACCACCGACATGCCAGGGACGAGCTTGTCGGTGAGCTTCTGTTGCGGCTCGATGGCGATCCGGACCGGGATGCGCTGGGCGACCTTGGTGAAGTTGCCGGTCGCGTTGTCGGCCTTGATGACCGAGAATTCCGAACCCGTGGCCGGCGCGAAACGCTCGATCCGGCCGGTGAATTCTGCATGTCCCAGGGCATCGACGGTGAAGGTCACCGTCTGGCCGGCGGTCATCCCGCCGAGCTGGGTTTCCTTGAAGTTGGCGACCACCCAGACCCTGTCCGGCACGATCGAGCCGATCTGGGTGCCAATCGAGACATATTGGCCGACGCGGCCGGCGACCTCGCCGAGCGTGCCGTCCTGCGGGGCGGTGATGCGGGTATTGGCAAGATCGATCTCGGCGAGCTTCACCGCGGCCTTGGCGCTCTCGACGCTGGCCTCCAGCGATTTGCGGCTGACCACGATCGTGTTGAGGTCCTGTTCCGCAACCAGCTTGGCGGCTTCCGCCTGATGCACGGCGGCCTGGGCCTGATTGAAGGCGGCGCGGTTCTTTTCGGCCTCGCTCTGGGTGGCGATGTTCTTCTCGAGCAGGCTCTGGGTGCGGTCGTAAGCGGTCCGGGCGGCATCGAAGGCGGCATTGGCGCTTTCGACGGCTGCCCCGGCGGACTGGATCTTGGCCTCGGCCGACTTGCGGCTCTGTTCGGAATTGGAAAGGGAAGCCTCCGCCGTCGCCAGCGCCGCCTTTGCCTGTTCGAGCTTCTGCGCATAGATGCGGTCGTCGATCCGGGCGATCACGTCGCCTCGGCTGACCCTTTGATAGTCCTGGACCGGCACTTCCGTGAGGTAGCCGGCGAGCTGCGGGCTGAGAATGGTCACCTGGCCGCGTATGTAAGCGTCGTTGGTCGTCTCGACCGAACCGTGGAAGGGCGGCAGGTTCCAGGCGTAAAGCACGACGACGATGCCGGCGGCACCGATGGCAAGCGCCACATAGGTGGCGATGAAGCGGAAGATCTTGGACATGGCAGTTTCGTTTCTTGTTCTTGGGTTCTGCTTGGGGCTTCAGGCGGCGGCGGGCATCGGGTTCCGCGCAGGCAGAAGCCGATGGCGGTTGCGCCACGCCACATGGAGGAGAAGGCAGGCAAGCGCTATGAGCGACAGATAGGCGGTCAGTAGGAAGGAGTCGTTGTAGGCGAGCGCATAGGCCTGCTGCTGCACCTGCCTGCTGAACAGGGCCGCGCCCTGCACCACCTGCTGGTTCGGATCGGTCAGCACCTTGCCATAGGCGCCGCCGAGCTGTTTCAGGCGGTTTGCGACCAGCGGATCGGTGGAGGCGAGTTCGGAGACCAGTCGGAAGGAATGGAATTGCTCGCGCCATTGCACGAAGGTGCCGTAGAGCGCGCTGCCGAGATAGCCGCCGATCTTCTGGGTGGCGAGAAAGACGACGATGAAGGAAAGGATGTAGCTCGGGCCGCGCTTCATCGCGGCACCCATGCCGATCGTCAGCGCCGGCGGCAGGAAAAGGCCGCTCGCGAAGCTCACCAGGAACTGGCTGAGATACATCTGCTCCGGCCGGGTGAGGATGGTCGACTGGCTATCCATATAGCTGCCGACCGCGACCAGCAGCAGCGAGACGGCGTGGATCGCAGATTCCCGTCCGGGCTTCATGATCATGGCGCAGATGATGCCGGAGAGGACGGCACCGGCGAGAATGATCCAGTAGAGGCCGGCCATCTGCTCGTTCAGCATGCCGGCATTGCGCAGGAAATTGACCGCACCGCTGGTCTGTTCGGACAGCACGAGGCGAGACACCATCAGCGCGCCAGTGAAATGCAGGATCTCTCGGGAGGTCAGCCAGCGGATGTCGACCAGATGGTTCTTGCGGTTGAGCTCGATCGCCGCGAAGATCGCCGAGGCGGCAATGCCTGCGATGATCATCCAGGCGAGCCAGTCGACCGCTGTCCACCAGTAGAGCCGGCCGACTGTCAGCACCACGGCGAAGCAGCCGAGCGCGACGGCGAGGAAGACATAGCTGACAACATCGAGGCTGCTGATCACTTTCGCACGCGGCGGCGAGGTGAGCGGCAGGACGTAGACAAGGCCGAGCGAAACCATGGCGAGCCCCATCTCGACCAGATAAAGCGCATGATAACCGCCGATATCCAGCAGATAGGGAGAAATGAGACCGGTTACCGGCGAGGGAAGGGCAAGCGCCGTCAGCGCGGCGCAGAGACCGAGACTCATCTTTTTGGCCGGGGAGACCGGCTCGAGCATGTAGAGGAAGCCGAGCGAGGTCATCGGCGCCGCGGCGACGCCCGCGAAGAAGCGTAGCGCCAGCGCGCTCTCGTAGCTGTCGACCCAGAAATGCCCGAGGCACACCAGCACATAGACGACGATCGCCACCTCGGCGAAATTTCGGAGCCCGTATTGGGCACGCACCTTGAAGAGCAGCAGCGTCAGGCTGGCATTCGGGAAGAAATACGCCGCCATCAGCCAGGTGGCTTCCGTCTGGGTGAGATCCATCGGGCCGGCGATCTGCTGCAGGTTGGTGGAGATGAAGCTCATGCCGAGCCCCTGCGTCAGCGCGATCAACGCGCCGGCGAGCATGTAGGCGGCGACCATCGTCGTCGATTTGGGTGCGAAGACAGGCGGCGCAGCCGGTGCAGGCTGAGAGGCGGCAGCGGGCTCCGGCGCCGGCTCGGTAGCGGCAACAGTTTTGGCCGGCTCCGCGTTTTTGCGGAAATCCGGCCGTATGATCGTTGCGTCTTCCTGCCTTGCCATTGCCTCACGCGGGGACATCGATGTCCTCCAGCTCGCCGATATTGGCCGTGATCCGCTCGAACAGCGCCATGGCGACCTGCATCTGACCGGGGTCGATATCCTGGAAGATCTGCTCTCGCATACGGTCGCCGATGGAGCGGACGAGGCTTGCCTGTTCCTCGCCATGGGCGGTCAGGAACAGAAGCTTGACGCGCCGGTCGTTCGGATCCGGCCGTCGTTCGATCAAGCCGTTCTCCTCCATCCGGTCGAGGAGGCGCACCATGGTGGCCTGTTCGAGTTCCAGTTCGCAGGCAAGCTCGCTCTGGGTCATGTTCTGCTTCTTGGCGAGGCGGAACAGGGCGCGGGCGCGCGGATAGGTCAGCCCGTGCGCCGTCACCTGCTGATTGAAAGCCGTGCGGATCTTGCGGCTGACCTTGGTCAGCGCTTCGAGGAAGTCGGATGCGATCGGATCAGGTTTCATCGTGAGCTTAAAGTTAGTGTGCTAAGTTTTCTTTGCACTAGTTAGCATGCTAACTAATTTGTTTCAAGGGGCAGTGGCGCACTTAACGCGGATTTCGGAGGGGGCCAGGGATGAAGGCAGAGGTGGCAGAGAGGTATCGATGAGAGTTTGGTACCGCTGCGCCGGAGCAGTTTGCTACGGGCCGCCGAGGCGGAATTAACCGCGCATTAACCATGGCTGGCTAAGAAATAGTGATGCGCGAATGACCTGCGCGGCTAACCTCTATGGGATCAACATGTACGTTGTATCGGTACTCGATAATGGCGACCAAAGGACATTCGTGTCCGAAAGCCTGAAAATACTAGACCGGATCGTCTACGCAACCATCTGCGGTTCTCCGAAGCAGTTCCTGCTGTCCGAGGTAGTCGATATCGTCCCGGTCGATGCAAAGCCTACCAAAGCTCCAACGACACGACACGTCGCTTCGCAGGTCCAATAGTCTTCTTGGGACTGAAAGACCGAAGAGAATAACTGCCGGCGTGTCCGTGCTCCGCAGGCCCGTAGCCGTAAGTTGCGGACGGCCTGGCCGAGGCTGCACACGCGCGCGACCGCTCACGTTGGCTGCGACCGATCACACACGGGGTTGCAGCCACGGAGGGCTCGCCGGCCAATGTCGGCGAGCTTTAAAATTCCTCACGCCTGGCTGGCGCCGCCGGCTCCCTATTGCGCGGCGTCCGCCGGTTCCGCCATCGGCTCTTCCTTCATTTTCCTGTTCCGGCCGGAGAGCACGTCGCCGGCTGTCGCGGACAGGCGAAAGAACGAGATGCAGGACGAGGCCGAGATGATCGCGATGATGGTGAAGGACATTGCGAAAGCGAAGTTGGTGAGCGTTTCAGCACCGCCGGAAAAGTAGTTCAGGAGCATGGCCGACATCGCGACGCCGGTGCTCTGGGCGATGCGCTGCGCCATCTGGGAGAGCGAGGTCGCATGGCTCATCTCCGAATCCCCGGTTTCCGCAAATGTCAGCGTGTTGAGCGAGGTGAACTGCAAGGCCCTGAAGAACCCGCCGAGCAGGATGATCACGATCATGATGGCCGGCGCCGTGCCGGGTGTGAAAGTGGCGAGCAGCGCCATGGAGGCGCTGGCGATCAGCGCGTTCCATAGAAGCACGTTGCGGAAACCGAAACGACGCAGGATGCGTCTCGTCATGGTTCGCATGCCGAATGCGCCGATCGTCGAGACGAAGGTGATCGCGCCGGATTGCAGCGGCGTGTAGTGGAAGATTTCCTGCATCAGCAGCGGCAGCATGAAGGGCAGGGCGCCCATGCTGATCCTGAACAGCGAACCGCCCGTGACGCTCGTACGGAACGTCGGATAGCGGAAGAGCTTCAGGTCGAGGATGGCATTGGGCGTCCTGCGCGCATGGCGAATATAAAGCCCGAGCAGCGCAAAACCGACCAGTGCCAGGAGAAAGGCACTGAAATTCGCGCCGCGAGCAAAGGAATCCAAGCCGAAGATGACGGCGCCGATGCCGAAGCCGGTGAGGATGAAGCCCGGAAAATCGAAGGAGGTGCGCTCGGCCGGCGGGATCTTGCGGATCAGCGCGAGCGTCAGGATGATCGCGACGATGCCGACCGGCAGATTGATCCAGAAGATCCAGTGCCACGAACTGATGCCCGTGATGAAACCGCCAAGCAGCGGCCCGATCGCCGGGCCGACGACGGCCGGCATGCTCATCAGCACCATGGCGGAGACCAGTTCCTCGCGCGGCACGGATCGCACAAGGATCAGCCGCGCCGTCGGCAACATCAGCGCGCCCCCGAAGCCCTGGAGGGTACGCGCCGCGATCAGCATTGTGAGTGTGGTCGAGGCGGCGCACAGCAGCGAAGCGAAGGTGAACAGCGCGATTGCCGAACAGAATACCCGCCGGGCGCCGAACCGGTCGGCGAGCCAGCCGCTCAGGGGGAGGAACACACCGAGCGACAATACGTAGACGGTGATCGTCGAATGCAGCGCGAGCGCCGGCTCGCCGAGCGCATTGGCAATCGTCGGCAGGGCCGTGGCGATCGCCGTCGAATCGATCTGCTGCATGATGAGGGCCGACGCGACGATCAGCGGCACGGTCTTGCGGGTGTCCAATCGGGTGGTCTTTCAGTTCAAGTCTTGGTTCGTCAGCCGGTTTTCCGGGTGCAGGCCGCGCATTCACCGACCATGTTTCCGCTTGCCCAAGTGGCTGACATGTGTTCTTCTATATGGAACGATGGTCCATTAATAGAATATTCCCGTGAACCTCGGGCTGTCAACGATGCTGTTGCGATCGCCGTATCGACAGCTGCCACGGGAGGGCCAATGGAATGTCGGCTTTGGGGGAAATGGGAATGGCGGGCCTGCAGGACGAGGACCAGAAGGGCCGGCTTTCGTCGGTTTCCATGGCGATCCGCATTCTCAAGGCCTTCGAGGGCGACGATGCGGAGATCGGCATCACCGAGCTTGCCCGCCGTCTCGGCATTGCCAAGAGCACCGTCCACCGATTGGTGGTAACGCTGATGGCGGAGGATTTCCTCGAGCAGAACCGCGATACCGGCCGCTACCGCCTCGGGCTCGGGCTCTTTGGCCTCGGCTCGCTGGTGCGCAACCGCATGGACCTTTCCACCGAAGCGCGCACGCTGCTCATCGACCTGCGCAACGAGACCGACGAGACGGTGCTGCTCGCCGTTCCTGCCGGGCCGGAGATCATGTATATCCGCGTCCAGCCTTCCAGGCAGGCCGTGCGCATCAGCGCCGAGATCGGCATGCGAGCGCCTTATCACTCGACGGCTGCGGGCCGGGCCATGCTCGCCTTCCAGCCGGAAAGCCGCATTGCCTCGCTCATCGGGGGAACCTTGTCGCCGCGAACCCCGAAGACTGCAACCGATCCCGACAAGTTGCAGAAACTGCTCGGCAACATCCGCCGCCTCGGCTACGCGGTGGAAGACGAGGAGAACGAACTCGGCATGCGCGCCATTGCGGCACCCATCCGCGACGCCCAGTCGGAGGTGGTCGGCGCGGTCGCGGTCGCCGGTCCCGTGCAGCGCCTGTCGCTGAAGAACCTCAACGGGTTTGCCGAACCGCTGCTGGGCGCGGCACGCGCCATCTCTGCCCGCCTCGGGCATCGCGGCTCGCTTGGTGGCGGCGATTCCTGACGATCGCAGCCCGTGTCGATTTAATGTTCCAGAAGGGTTGCCGCCCGTCAGGCCTGCTCTAGGTGAATCGTTGAACCGTTCGGTTCGATCTCATCGGCGCACGTCGTTCCGGCGCGTCACCGACCTTTTCTCTCCGGGGAGGTCTTCCTATGGAAACCCACTGTCTTAAGCGCCCGACGCGGCGCCAATTCCTTTCATCCGTCGCTTTTACCATTCTCGCCGGCAGTGCCGCGCCCGTGATGGCACGCAGCATTTCCGGCAGCCTGCCCTGGGAGGCGCGTTCCGCCGATCCGCCGGTGCAGGTCAAGCCCGGTGGCTGGCTGTTCTTCACGCTGGAAGAGGCGCAGACCATGGAGGCGGTCGCCGACCGGCTGGTGCCGGCGGACGAGCTTTCGCTCGGCGGCAAGGATGCGGGGTGCGTGCTTTATCTCGACCGGCAGCTCGTCGGGTCCTACGGTACGTCGAGCCGGCTCTATACCAAAGGCCCTTTCATGCCGGGCCTGGCGACGCAAGGGTATCAGGCGCCTGACACACCGGCCCAGCGTTACCGATCCGGCATTGCCGCTCTGAACGCCTTTACCCGCGACGCCAAGGGCGGCAAGCGCTTCGCCGAGCTTGCGCCAGCCGACCAGGACGCAGTCCTCAAGGATCTCGAAGCCGGCAAGATCACCCTGCCGAACAAGGTGGATGCCAAGTCCTTCTTCAACCTGATGCTCGCCAACGTGATGGAAGGCTTTTTCGCCGATCCGATCTATGGCGGCAACAAGGACATGGCCTCGTGGAAGATGCTGGGCTTTCCCCGGCGCGCGATACGACTACCGCGACCACGTTTCCAAACACAACCAACCCTATCCCCTGCCTCCGGTTTCGATCGCGGGCTCGATGGAATGGATGACCAGGTAGGGACTGACAGACATGACCACTATTCTACCCCGCAAGGACGTCGTGATCGTCGGCCTTGGCTGGACGGGCGCGATTCTCGCCCATGAACTGACCGAGGACGGTCTCGATGTCGTCGCGATCGAACGCGGCCCCTGGCGCGATACGGCAACCGATTTCAACATCGGTTACGTCCAGGACGAGCTTCGTTACGGCATCCGCCGCGATCTCTTCCTGCAGCCGACAGTCGAAGCGATGACGATGCGCAACAACACGTCGCAGACGGCGCTGCCGATGCGCGACTATGGTTCCTTCCTGCCCGGCAACGGGGTGGGCGGCGCCGGTGTTCACTGGAACGGCCATACCTGGCGGTTCTGGGACAGCGACTTCCAGATCGCCGACCACCTGAGAGACCGCTACGGCGCGGCCCGCATCCAGGACCTGCAACTGCAGAACTGGGGCGTGACCGGCGCCGAGATGGAAAAATCCTTCGACCGGTTCGAATATCTCGCCGGCATTTCCGGCAAGGCGGGCAATATCAACGGCCAGATCCAGGAGGGCGGCAATCCGTTCGAGGATCCGCGCTCGCGCGACTATCCGCTGCCGCCCTTGCAGATGACCTATGCGCCGACGCTGTTTGCGGAGGTGACAAAGTCTCTGAACCTGCACCCGTTCCCGACGCCTGCGGCCAACCTCTCCAAGGATTATATCAACCCGCTCGGCATCGCCATGGGCGAGTGTACGATGTGCGGTTTCTGCGAACGGTTCGGCTGCGCCAACTATTCGAAATCCTCGGCCCAGACGACCATCCTGCCGGTGCTGATGAAGAAGAAGAATTTCGAGGTCCGCACCGAGTCCGAAGTCCTGCATGTGGATCTCGACGCGTCGAAGAAACATGCCCGCGGCGTCACCTATGTGAACACGTCGGGCGAGGAATTCTTCCAGCCGGCCGATATCGTGCTGCTCTGCGCCTACGGGCTCCACAATGTCCGGCTGATGATGCTGTCGGGGATCGGCCAGATCTACGATCCGAATACCGGTGAGGGCACGGTCGGGCGTAACTACTGTTACCAGACCAATGCCGGCGCGCAGGTGTTCTTCGACGACAAGAACTTCAATCCGTTCGTGGCGGCCGGCGCGCTCGGCCAGACCGTGGATGATTACAACGGCGACGCCTTCGACCACGGGCCGCTCGATTTCGTCGGCGGCGCCGGCATCAATTGCATCCCCTCCAACGGAAGGCCGATCCAGACCCGCCCGACCCCGCCCGGCACGCCGCGCTGGGGCGGCGACTGGAAGAAGGCGACGGTCAAGGCCTATAAGTCGACGCTCGGCTTCTCCTCGCAAGGCTCGAGCTACCCGACCCGCGGCAATTATCTCGACCTCGACCCGACCTATACGGACCGGTTCGGGCGGCCGCTTCTGCGCTTCACCTTCGATTTCCCGGACAACGACATCCGCATGTCGAACTGGGTCTCGGACCGGATGGAGGACATCGCCAAGGCCTTCGGCGGCCGGCAATACACCAATACCCGCCGTAAGAAAGGCTGGGATTCGGTGCCCTACCAGAGCACTCACAATACCGGTGGGGCGATCATGGGCACCGATCCGAAAACCAGCGCCGTCAACAAATACCTGCAGAGCTGGGATGTCGCCAATGTCTTCGTGGTCGGCGCTTCCGCCTTCGCCCACAATGCCGGCAAGAACCCGACCGGCACGGTGGGGGCGCTCGCCTATCACGCGGCGGATGCCATCCGTCAGCAATATCTCCGCAACCCGGGCCAGCCTCTGGTGTCGGCATGAGCAAGATCCTCTTTTCCCTCACCCTTGCCGCAACCGCGCTCTCGGCCGGCCTCGCATTCGCCCAGGCCCCCGACCAGGCGGACGAGATCATCCGCGGCCGCTACCAGGCGATCCTTGGCGATTGCGCCGCCTGTCACACCGCGCCGGGGGCAAAACCGCTTTCCGGCGGGCTGCCGCTCGAAACGCCCTTCGGCCAGATCATTCCGCCGAACATCACGCCCGACAAGGCATCCGGGATCGGCAACTGGACGGAGGCGGATTTCCGCAATGCGCTGAAGAACGGTATCGGCCATGACGGCAAGCGGCTCTACCCCGCCATGCCCTATCCGGCCTATACGAAGATGACCGACAGGGACATCGGCAACCTGTGGTCCTATCTCAGGACCGTCGATCCGGTGTTCAACCCGGTCGAATCCAACCAGCTGCCGTTCCCGTTCAACATCCGGCTGTCGATGATGGGCTGGAACATGCTGAATTTCACGCCCGGCGAATTCCGACCCGATCCGTCGAAATCGCCGGAATGGAACCGCGGCGCCTATATCGTCCAGGGGCCGGGCCATTGCGGCACCTGCCATTCGCCGAAGACGGTGCTCGGTGCGGACAAGACCAGCGAGGCACTCGAAGGCGCCTCGCTGCAGGGATGGTATGCGCCCAACATCACCGGCAATTCCTACATCGGCGTTGGCAGCTGGAGCGAGGAGCAGATCGTCCAGTATCTGAAGACCGGCACAAACGGGCATACGATCGCATCCGGCCCGATGGCGGAAGCGATCCAGGCCTCGACCTCCCTGATGACCGACGAGGACGTGCACGCGATCGCCACCTATCTCAAGAGCACGCAGGGNGGCCCGGCGCAAAAACCGCAGCCGATCCCTGCGAGCGATGCGCGTATGAAGGTCGGGGCGGCGATCTACCACGACACCTGTTCCGCCTGCCATGGCGGCGACGGCAAGGGCGCGAACCAGCTTTTCCCCGCGCTCGCCGGCAGCACGATCGTGCAGCAGCCGAGCGCCGAGACGCTGGCACGTCTGGTCCTGCAGGGCAGTCAGGCGGTGCATACGCCGCAGGCGAAGACGACGCCCGCCATGCCCTCGCTCGGCTGGAAGCTCTCGGACGAGCAGGTAGCGGCGGTGCTCACCTATGTCCGCAACAGCTGGGGCAACGCCGCGCCATCCGTGGGGGCATCGGATATCGGGGCGCAGAGGTAGGGGTTTAGCTTTCCGAAGTATGCGCCTCACCCTAACCCTCTCCCCGTAAACGGGGCGAGGGGACTTGCCCCGCTCTTCGTCGGCGATTGGGGCAGGCCGCTGCAGCTTGCGTCCTTCTCCCCGCGCGCGGGGAGAAGGTGGCGGCAGCCGGATGAGGGGCGAGCCCCAAGCCGCAGCCCTTTCATTTCCCACCTTCACGCGCTCCCATCCGCCCGCTACAACTCCATCATTCCGTTTAAGATTTGTGGATCCCCCCATGGCCGATAGCGTTACCGATCGTTTCCTCCGTTATGTCGTCATCGACACCCAGTCCGACGCCAAGTCTCCGACCCAGCCCTCGACGATGAAACAGAAGGATCTCGGCCGGCTGCTGGTCGAGGAAATGCTGGCGATCGGCATTTCCGACGCACATCTCGACGAGCACGGCTATATCTACGGGACGATCCCGGCCACGACCTCGAAGAACAACGTGCCGGTGATCTGNCTCTGCGCTCATATGGACACAGCTCCCGACTTCACGGGCACCAACGTCAGGCCGCAGATCGTCAGGAATTACCAGGGCGGCGATATCCAGCTCNNCGGCGACCGGAGCCAGGTGATCCGCGTCTCGGAACATCCGGTGCTCAAGGACCAGATCGGCAACGATATCGTCACCTCGGACGGCACCACGCTTTTGGGCGCCGACGACAAGGCGGGCATTGCCGAGATCATGACGGCGGCCGAATTCTTCATCAATAATCCGGACGTCAAGCATGGTGCGATCCGTATCCTCTTCACCACCGACGAGGAGATCGGCCGTGGCGTCGACAAGGTCGACCTGAAGAAGCTCGGCGCCGATTTCGGTTATACGCTGGACGGCGAAACCGCCGGAACGATCGAGGACGAGACGTTCTCGGCCGACGCGGTGGAGATCGCCATCAAGGGCGTCGCCATGCATCCGGGTTTTGCCTTCGGCAAGATGGAAAACGCCATCAAGATCGCCGGTGGCATCATCGCCAGGCTGCCGAAGGATATGACCCCCGAGACCACCAAGGGCCGCGACGGCTTCATCCACCCGACCGGCATGTCCGGGGTGATGGAGAAGGCGAACCTCTCGTTCATCATTCGCGATTTTACGGAAAGCGGCCTGAAAACCAAGGAAGCCCTTCTGGAAAAGATCACGCAGGAGGTTATCGCCGGATATCCCGGCTCCTCCTACACTTTCACCGTCAAGGAACAGTACCGCAACATGAAGGTGGTGCTCGACCAGCATCCCGGCATCGTCGATTACGCTGTCGAGGCGATCGGCCGGGCGGGCATGACCCCGGTGCGCGGCAGCATCCGCGGCGGCACGGATGGTTCGCGTCTTTCCTTCATGGGCCTGCCCTGCGCCAACCTCTTCGCGGGCGGCCACGCCTTCCACTCGCCGCTCGAATTCGTCAGCAGTCAGGACATGGAACTGGCGGTGAAAACGGTGATCGAGCTCGCCAAGCTCTGGGAGGAGCGAGCCTAGCGCTCCGATCCCTGGAGCTTCACCTCGCACGGGCCNGAACCGACCCCAAGGACACGCCCGCGAAAAAATTGCGAAAGGCCGCCGAGCAGGCGGCGGCCTTTCCGAATTGTNANGGAAACGGGCGATTATTCCGCGGGCTGTACCGAAGGCATCAGCGCCGCGTTTTCGGAATCGACGCTCCCGGCCATGGCGGCTGCAAACTGCGTCGGGTCCAGCTCGTTTTCCCAGCGGGCGACGACGACGGTCGCGACCGCATTGCCGACCAGGTTGGTGAGCGCGCGGCATTCCGACATGAAACGATCGATGCCGAGGATCAACGCCATGCCGGCGACCGGCACGGAGGGGACGACCGAAAGCGTGGCCGCCAGGGTGATGAAGCCGGCGCCGGTAATACCTGCAGCTCCCTTCGAGCTCAGCATCGCGACAAGCAGCAGCAGGATCTGGTCGCCAAGCGTGATCGGCGTATCGGTCGCCTGGGCGATGAACAGTGCGGCAAGCGTCATGTAGATGTTGGTGCCGTCGAGGTTGAAGGAATAGCCCGTCGGAATGACAAGGCCCACCACCGACCGCTTGCAGCCTGCGCGCTCCATCTTTGCCATCAGGCCCGGCAGTGCCGCTTCCGACGAGGACGTGCCGAGCACAAGAAGCAGCTCTTCCTTGATGTAGCGAATGAGCGAGAGGATGGAAAAGCCATTGTAACGTGCGACGGCGCCGAGGACGATCAGCACGAAGAGGAGCGAGGTGAGATAGAACGTACCGATCAGCATCGCGAGGTTGGCGATCGAACCGATGCCGTATTTGCCGATGGTAAAGGCCATGGCGCCGAAAGCACCGATCGGGGCGGCCTTCATCAGGATGGTCACCAGACGGAAGATCGGCGCGGTCAAGGCCTGCAGGAAATCGATAACCGGACGGCCGCGTTCGCCGACCATGCCGAGCGCAATGCCGAAGAGGACCGAGAAGAACAGCACCTGCAGGATATCGCCCTGCGCGAAGGCGCCAACGATCGTATCCGGGATGATATTCATCAGAAAGCCGGTGATGGTGGCGTCATGGGCCTTCGCCGTATAGGTCGCGACCGCCTTGGCATCCAGCGTGGCCGGATCGATGTGCATGCCGGCGCCCGGCTGAACGACGTTCGAGACCAGGAGGCCGACGGCGAGGGCGAGGGTCGAGAAAACCAGGAAGTAGATCATCGCCTTGCCTGCGACGCGCCCGACCTTGTGAAGATCGGCCATGCCGGCGATACCGGTCGCCACGGTCAGGAAGATCACCGGCGCGATAATCATCTTCACCAGCTTGATGAAGGCATCGCCGAGCGGCTTCAGCGATGCGCCGATGTCCGGGTAGAAATGCCCGAGCAGGATACCCGCGGCAATCGCCACGAGAACCTGGAAATAAAGATGGCGGTAGAAGGGAAGCTTGCCGTGCGTCTGCACGTCGGAAATCGTCGCGTTCATCATATCCTCCATAGCGCCCCAACCGAATAGGCCTCCCGGGGCGGCGTTGCCGTTGCTGCAGGTGTGCTGCTGGCTTTGCTGGAGCAACATGCGTGCCAAGAAGGAGATCGGCATCTAAGTAATTGATTTAAAAGGCTATGGTTGGCGGCGAGCACGCGGCTCACGGGGCGTTCCGTGCGGATTTCCGCCCTGGCCTTTGCATTTTATGCGGATTTATGCACACTTCCGCGATGCTTGAGGAGCGCCGTGCAGAGAAATCGACCAGGGTTCCCGCGTTTGCGCGGACAGCCTGGCCAGCCTTTGCCTTTGCAGCGGTCGTGATATTGACCTCCGCTCTTTATGCCGCCGGCGTCTACGGCCGCAAGTCGGCACTCGACGCGCTCGTGACGCAGGGCCGGGCCGATGCCAATCTCAAGGTTGCGCTGTTGCGCGCGGTGCTGGAACGACCCCGCGCGCTTCCCCTGCTGCTTGCCGAGGATCAACAGGTCATCGGCGCGCTGGCGTCGAGAGATGCGGACGCCGTCGGTGCGCTCGACCGGAAGCTGGAGGGGCTTGTGGCCGGCACCCATGCCTCCGTTCTCTACGTCACCGGCAGGAATGGCATTGCCGTCGCATCCAGCAACTGGCGCGAACCCTTGAGCTTTGTGGGCAACGACTATTCGTTCCGGGAATATTTTCAACGGGCGATGGAGGCTGGAACCGCAGAGCATTTCGCCCTGGGGAGCGTCAGCAAGCGCCCGGGCCTCTACATCTCGCGCCGCGCCGACAGCCAGGGCGACGCGCTCGGCGTCGTCGTTGTGAAGATGGAGTTCGACCAGCTCGAAAGCGATTGGCGCGAGGCCAACCGTCCGGTCTACGTTACGGATGCCAATGGCGTGGTTCTGATTGCCAGCATCCCGTCCTGGCGCTTCATGACGACTGCGCGGCTTGCCTCGGAGCGGCTTGGCGCCATCCGCCAGAGCCTTCAGTTCGGTGATGCACCTTTGACGCCGCTTCCGATCTTGGCGAAGGAATCCCTGTCCGAAGACGCCTCGATCGTCTCGGCGGTTGCCGGGAACAAGCGAGGATGAGTATCTCCGCGTTCTGACGCCGGTGCCTTCGACATCCTGGCGACTCGAATATCTCGTGCCGACCGAACCGTCCGTTGCCGCTGCGGTACGCGAAGCGAGGCTGCTCGCGCTTGCCGTACTCGTTCCGATCCTGGCGTTGATCGCATTCCTTTTGAGGCGGCGGCAGATGATCGCAGTCCGCATCGCCGCAGAGAAAACCCTGCGCGTGGAGCTGGAGCGCCGTGTCGCGGAACGAACCCTGGACTTGAGCCGCGCAAGGGACCTTCTGCAGGAAGAGATTGCCGACCACCGCAGTACGGAGTCGAAACTGCAGGTGGTGCAGCAGGAGCTGGTGCAGGCAAACCGCCTGGCGATCCTTGGCCAGGTTGCGGCCGGCGTCGCGCATGAAATCAACCAGCCGGTCGCGACAATCCGCGCCTACGCCGACAATGCTCGTGTCTTCCTGCAAAGGGACCGGAAAGAATCGGCGGAGGAAAACCTCGGCGAGATCGCCGCCTTGACCGAGCGGATCGGCATGATCACCGAGGAACTCAAGGCCTTCGGGCGAAAGGGACGAGCACCGCCCGAGGCCGTTGATGTCCGCGGCGCCATCGAAGGGGCCGTCGTCCTTTTGAGGAGCCGCTTTGCCGGCCGCCTTGACATACTCGCGATTGAGTTGCCGCCACCCGGCCTTGCCGTCACCGGCAATCGCGTCCGGCTCGAACAGGTGCTGATCAACCTGTTTCAGAATGCGCTGGAGGCGCTGGAGGGTAGGCGTGGCGCAATCGTGAACGTCTCCGTGGAGACGCTGCCGGATGAGATCTCGATCCGCGTCTCCGACAACGGTCCGGGCATTGATCCATCGATCAGAAGCGCGCTCTTTTCGCCCTTCAACACGTCCAAGGAAAAGGGTCTCGGCCTCGGCCTGGTCATTTCGAAGGATATCGTCACCGATTATGGCGGTCGCATCGAAGTCGAAAGCGACGAGACCGGCACGACTTTCATCGTCTATCTGCGCAAGGCGGCACCATGAACAATCCGATCCCCGTCATCCTCGTCGACGACGACGCCGACCTTCTCAAGGCCACCGCCCAGACGATCGAGCTTGCGGGCTTTGCCGTCTCTCGATTTTCCCGGGCGTCGGACGCGCTTGTCCAGATCGACAGCAGTTTCCCCGGGGTCGTCGTCTCGGACATCCGCATGCCCGAAATCGACGGACTGCAGCTTTTCGGCCGTGTCCGCAAGCTCGATCCGGACCTTCCGCTTATCCTGATGACCGGCCACGGCGATATTCCGATGGCCGTCAAGGCGATCCAGGACGGGGCTTACGATTTCATCACCAAACCTTTTGCTGCCGACCGTCTCGTGCAGGCCGTTCGCCGCGCTGCAGAAAAACGGCAGCTCATATTGGAGAACAGATCACTCCGGGATGTGGCCGAACAGGCGCGCGACGACCTGCCGTTGATCGGCCAGACAGCGGCCATGGAGCGGTTGCGGCGAACGCTTCGCCAGATTGCCGATACCGACGTGGATGTTCTGGTGACTGGAGAGACAGGCAGCGGCAAGGAGGTGGTCGCCAACCTGATCCACCGATGGAGCCGACGGTCGAAGGGCAGTTTCGTCGCCCTCAATTGCGGCGCGCTTCCCGAAACCATCATCGAAAGCGAATTGTTCGGCCACGAGCCAGGCGCTTTTACCGGTGCGCAAAAGAAGCGCGTCGGCAGGATCGAGTATTCCAGTGGCGGTACCCTCTTCCTCGACGAGATCGAAAGCATGCCGCCGGCCACGCAGGTCCATATGCTGCGCGTTCTGGAAGCGCGCGAAGTCGCACCTCTCGGCACCAATGAGACACGGCCGATCGATCTGAGGGTCGTGGCGGCGGCCAAGGTCGATCTCGGCGATCCCGCTCAACGCGGCGCCTTCCGCGAGGACCTCTACTATCGCCTGAATGTCGTCACCCTCTCGATTCCGCCGCTGCGTGAGCGCCGCGACGATATCTTCCTCCTCTTCAGTTTCTTTTGCGAACGGGCCGCGAGGCGGTTCAACCGTCAGGCGCCCGCTCTCACGTCTTTCACCCGTCACCACCTCGAAACCCATCATTGGCCGGGCAATGTTCGCGAGCTCTCGCATTTTGCAGAGCGTTTTGTCCTCGGGCTTGCAGGCGATGACGACGGGGCAAAAGTCCCGGAGGCGGCGGCCACGCTTACGCTGCCCCAGCGTCTCAACCAGCACGAAGCGGAAATCCTCCGGGAGACGCTGGCCAGCAATGGAGGTGATGTCCGCCGAACGATCGAAGCGCTCGGAATTCCGCGAAAGACGTTTTACGACAAGCTCCAACGCCACGGGATAGAACGCGCCTCTTTCGACCGGGATGCAAAGCCTGCGGGACAGGCTTGAGAGGCGCAGGCAGGTTGCGCTAGTCCTCAGTCAACTCGGCGCTCTTCGGAGCTGCCGGTTTTCTGTCACAATCTTATCGAGGATGGTGGCCGGATTTCGCATATCCAGCCGTTCATAACGGCCGCAGTGCTGCGCGCTCCAGGAGGCTCTTCAGAGATTCTCGCGTTTTTGATCATGGACACGAAATTTTGCGCAGCACCCCGTATCATTGTTCCACCACCATCGCATAGTAGAGACTAGGCATTGCAATTGGGATCAAAGCTGAATGCGCATACGATATGTTTTCCTTGGCCTGTTCCTCGCAGTTCCACTAACGGCATATTCCTTGGAACTGGGACCGACGCCGGTTCTGTCGCCGCTGCCTCAGCAGGCGCAAGCTGCCAAGCTGAGCGCGCAGTTCCTGACGCGATATGCTTACAAGCCGGTTCCGCTCAACGATGCGCTGTCGGCCAAAATCATGGATCGGTTCATCAAGTCTCTCGATCCGGATCGCAGCTTTTTCCTGCAGGCCGACATCGACAAGTTCGCGGCCGACAACACCGAGATCGACGATGCCATCCTGCGCGAAGACCTGAAGATTCCCTTTTCGATCTTCAACGTCTATTCCCAGCGGGTCGTCGACCGCATGGCCTATGCCCGCAACTTGCTCAAGCAGGGCTTCGATTTCAGCGTGCGGGAAGACTATTCCATGTTGCGCGACAAGGAGCCCTGGCCGCAATCGGACCAGCAAAGCAACGACCTGTGGCGCAAACGCGTCAAAAGCGACTGGCTGCGGTTGAAACTGGCAGGCCAGACCGACGCCGCAATTCGCGATACGCTCGACAAGCGCTATAAAAATATCCTGGAGCGCGTCTACAAATACAAAAGCGACGACGTGTTCCAGTCGTTCATGGACGCCTATACCACGTCCGTTGATCCGCATACCGACTATTTTGGTGCCGCCGCTTCGGCGGACTTCGATATCTCGATGAAGCTTTCGCTGGTTGGTATCGGCGCGGTGCTGCAGGAACGCGACGGATATACGACGATCCGCGAGCTCGTGCCGGGCGGACCGGCTCAATTGTCTGGAAAGCTGGCGGTCGGGGATCGCATCATCGGTGTCGGCCAGGGCGATGATGGCGCCGTAAAGGAAGTGGTGGGCAGCCGCCTTGATGAAGTCGTGCAAATGATACGCGGGGAGAAAGACTCGGTTGTGCGCCTGGACATCCTGCCGGCAGACACCGGAGAGAGTGGAAGCCACCGCGTCATCAGCCTGGTGCGAGACAAGATCAGCCTTGAAAAACAGGCGGCGAAGAAGACCGTCCTCACCCTGAAGGAACGGGACATTGCACGCAGGATCGGCGTGATCACGCTGCCGGCGTTCTACGAGGACTTCGATGCACGGCGAAAAGGCGAGAAGGACTATAGAAGCGCCAGCCGCGATGTTGCCAAGCTGGTTGGCGAACTGAAGCAGGAAAACGTCGATGGCGTTTTGATCGACTTGCGCGGCAACGGCGGCGGTTCGCTGGCCGAGGCGATCGACTTGACGGGCCTGTTCGTCGGGAAAGGCCCCGTGGTTCAGCAACGCGACGCCGAAGGCAAGATCAAGGTCGAAAGCGATGATCTGCCCACGCCTGCCTGGACAGGCCCGCTTGGAGTATTGATCAATCGCGGTTCCGCGTCGGCCTCGGAAATTTTTGCCGCAGCGATACAGGATTACGGTCGTGGGGTCATTATCGGCGAGCCCAGCTTCGGCAAAGGCACCGTGCAGACGGTGGTCGATCTCGATCAGATCGCGCATAACGGCAAACCGAAATTCGGCCAGCTGAAATTGACGATCGCCCAGTTCTTCCGCGTCGATGGCGGAACGACGCAGCTGCGCGGCGTGATGCCCGATATCAGCTTGCCGGGTCTCTCGGATCCCAAGACCCTTGGTGAGGCGAGTTATGACAACGCCCTCCCTTGGGCCCAGATCAAGCCCGCGCAGTATAGAGCTGNAAACGACAGNAGTGCATTGCTGCCGCAATTGCAGCGCCGCCATGATGCTCGGGTGCAGAATGATCGGGATTTCCAGCGTTTTGAAGAGGACGCTGCNGAACTGAAGNCGCAGCGCGAAAAACGTGTCGTCTCCCTCAATGAGACNGAACGCCGCAATGAAATGACGGCTCTTACCAACCGCCTCAAGGCGCGCGCCGAAGCNGACGACGGATTGGTTCGCGGCGAAGACGACGGGCTGCAAGGAAACGAGCGCAGCCTGACTGCCGATATTGCGATTGAAAATGCCCGCAAGAATGCAAAGGACGTCTTGAGGAACGAAGCCGCCGCCATCGTTGCCGATCAGGCGGATCTGCTGGAGTACATCCGAAAGACCGGCAGTCAGCAGCCGGGAGATGCCGGCGGAAAATAGTTCCGCTGAACGGCGAGCATGTGAATTCGGCGAAAATCCAGCCTGATTGAACCTGGATTTTTGCCGGAAATGTAGCCGGTACTGCCCGCCTAAACGGTCCTTAGTCCCATTTTGCCCCGGGGAGGGCGTCGAGCGGGATCTTGAGATAGCGGCAGCCATTGTCTTCGGCAACCGGCAGCTCGCCGCCGCGAATGTTCACCTGTAGCGCATGCAGGATCAGCTTGGGCATCGGCAGGCTCTTGTCGCGCGCCTCCCGCAATGCGACGAAATCCGCGCGCGATTTCCCGGCGACATGCGGATTCCCGGCTTTCTGTTCTGCAACCGAGCTTTCCCATAAAGGCTGGCGGCCACCCGGCCGGTAGTCGTGGCCGGTGAACAGGCGTGTCTCGTCCGGAAGGCGGAGGATCGCCTCGATCGAGGTCCAGAGAGCGGAGGCGCTGCCACCTGGAAAATCGGCGCGGGCGGAGCCACTGTCGGGCATGAACAGAGTGTCGTGAATGAAGGCGGCGTCGCCAACGATATAGCTGATCGACGCCAGCGTATGCCCGGGCGAGTGCAGGACACGTGCTTCCAGCTGGCCGATGTTAAACGCTTCGCCGTCGCGAAAGAGCCGGTCCCATTGCGACCCGTCGCAGGGGAAATCCGGCCAGTTGTAGATCTGTTTCCAGATCCGCTGTACGGCGACCACATGCTCGCCGATGGCGGTCGGAGCGCCCGTTTTCGCCCTCAGGTAGCGTGCTGCGGAGAAGTGATCCGCATGGGGATGGGTGTCCAGTATCCATTCGACCGTCAGGCCCCCGGTAGCGACGTGCTCGAGGATGATATCGGCATTGGTCGTGGCGATAGAACCGGATTTCTCGTCGAAATCGAGGACCGGGTCGATAATTGCACATCGTCGCGTCGCCGGATCCGAAACGACATATTGGACACTTCCCGTGCGCGCATCGTAGAAGGCCGCCACATCAGGTTTGCGCATATGCCAAGCCCTCCCTGGCCGTCGCGCGCGGAAAGAAGATCGCCCGGGCGGGGTCGAAGTCATAGTCTGCTTCGAAGCTCGGGGCTTCCGCAGCCAGTTGTGCGACGGAATCGATGATGAACTGCACTTTCTCGTCCGAAAGCAGGACGCTGAAGTTCAACCGGGTAAAGCCGGGCTTCCTGATTTCGTCGCCTGCGAGAATAGCCTGCCGCATGTCTTCGGATTGCTGCGCATCGATCGACAACAGCCGATGGACATAGGGTCCCGCACAAGCGCAGCCGCCCCGCGCTTGGATGCCGAACCTGTCGCTCAGCATGCGGGTGACGAGTTGCTGATGCACATAGCCGCCCCTTGCCGTTCCTGATGCGGAACGAAAAGATCGGCAGGCGGTCGGGACCGGTCAATCCGAGCAGTTCCAGTTGAGGCACCTGCGTCCACGCGGAAAAAGCTTGCAGGGTGAGCTCGCGGTTGCGCCTTTCCATCTCCTTCAGGCCGATGGCGTGCTTGACGATAAAGGCGAGAGCGGCGCGGATGTCGCCGACCACGTTGGGCGTGCCGGCCTCTTCGCGTGCTTCGAGGCTGGTGCTGTAATCATGCGTCTGAGGCGAGACGAACTTTACCGTCCCGCCGCCCGGCCAGGACGGTTTGCTTGTCGCCAGGCCTTCGCGCCGCACGATCAGGATACCGGACGCACCGGGACCGCCGATGAACTTGTGCGGCGAAACGACGATGGCGTCGATTGCCGCGGCAGGGCCGGGCGACATCGAGATCGGCACATAGGGTCCGGCGCCGGCATAGTCCCAGATCATTCGCGCCCCAGCGGCCTTGACCATCCTGGTGATGGCGGCGACGTCGCAGGTAATTCCCGTGATGTTCGATGCCGCCGAGAATGTGCATATCGTCAGGTCCGACGCCGCATCCTCGAGAGCTGTCTGAAGATGGAGCAGATCCGGCCCGCCGGAGGGGCTTTCGGCCAATTCGATGATCTCGGCTCCGCTTTCGCGCCAAGGTAGGATGTTGGAATGATGTTCATAAGGGCCGATGATGATGCGGACGGCTTTCCCCGCGGCGACCGCTTCCGTGACGCCGAACAGCTTGACGAGGCGGTTCAACCCGGATGTCGCACCCGACCCGGTAAAGATGACCGCGTGGTCTTCGGTCGCACCGCAGAACTCGGCAACCAGCGCACGCGCCTCCCGCCGCATCCGGGTCATGAAGCCACCGCAATGGGACGCTTCCGTGTGGCTGTTGGCATAGTAAGGCAGGACTTCATCCAGGACGAAGTTCTCAATGGTGCGAAGTGCCCTGCCGGAGGCGACATAGTCCGCGTAAACGAGGTTCCTGAGCCCGTAGGGGCCTTCGATCTGCGCCGTCGCGCCAACGAGATCGTCCCGGAGATTGGCGATCAGATCGCCACGGTTCAGGGCGAGACGAAATCGTGCGAGCGGCGTGAGGGCCTGATTCAGGTCGTGACGAATGGCTTGCACGGTCATCTCTGGCGTCCTCTTCGGCGTGAATGTTGACAGCGATTATATTCTCCTCCAAGGTCGGAAAATTCACCTATTTTATGCCGAAATTCCTGCAGAATGGGTCAAATGATCGGATCAACCAGCAAGATCGACGCCTTTGATCTAAAAATCCTGACGGCGCTACAGAACGATTCAACCCTGTCGCAACGCGATCTCGCGGAAAGGGTCGGGCTTTCTCAAAATGCCTGCTGGCGGCGCCTTCAGCGCCTTTATGCGATCGGGATGATCCGTGGATCGCATAGCGACATAGATCTCAGCGCGCTCGGATTGGACCTCACCGTCTTTGTCATGATCCGCACCCGTCATCATTCGAAGGAATGGATCGACAGCTTCCGCGATCACGTCGAGCGCCTTCCCGAAGTCATTGATTTCTATCGTATCGGCGGGGATTGGGACTATCTGATAAAGGTGGTCACCAGAGGCATGTCCGGCTATGACGCCTTCTACCAGAAGCTCATCACCAATTTCGATCTCGCAACGGTGACGGGCTTCTTTTCGATGGAAGCAATCATCAACAATCGCGCGGTGGATCTGAACCGCCTTCGCTGAACGGACCCAGGCTCGAGCCGCCTAAACTTCCTCTCATTCACTGGGGCGACGCAAGAGCGCTCCGGTCCATCGCCTGCTGTTTTAGCGACTCCGAAATGCACCCAAAAATGGTTAGGAACGGCCAAGGACAATACCCAGCAGGATATGCTTTAAAGCTTCGGAGGCATCTCCTGTTGCCTCCCGTCAACAGACATAGAACCCTCGCACTACCCCGCGGGGGTTCTCCTTGTCAGTCTTGAACGCGCCGCATTTTCCGCATAGACAACCACCGTCTGCAGCACCAACAGGATGGTGGATCATGGATTCCAGCCGAAACGCAACGCCGCTTTGCCTTGCTATTCGGGAATCCGTCCATGCCTTCCATTACGCTTGCAAATCTCTCCTGGTCCACGCCTGACGGCCGGCCGCTTTTTTCCAATCTCAACCTTGGCTTCGGGCCTGAACGCACAGGCCTTGTCGGTCGCAACGGCGTCGGCAAGACGACGCTGCTGAGGCTGATCGCTGGCGATTTTTTGCCGTCATCCGGCTCTATCTCGGTCTCCGGCAGCCTCGAAGTGCTGCGTCAGGATGTGCAGGTGACACCGCATGCGACGATCGCCGACCTTTTTGGTGCGCGCGATGCCCTGGCGGTCCTGGCCCGCGCGGAAGCGGGCGAGGCGTCCGGCGACGAACTGGCTGGCGTCGACTGGTCGCTGGAGGCGCGGATGGCCGAAGCGCTTGCGCGGGTCGGGCTCGATCTGGACGCGAGAACGCCGCTCGAAACGCTGTCAGGCGGCCAGCGCACCCGTGCGGGGCTGGCGGCGCTGATCTTCGCCGAGCCGGATTTCCTGATCCTCGACGAACCCACCAACAATCTCGATCGCGACGGAAGACGAGCGGTGATCGATCTTGTGGCCGGCTGGCGGGGCGGGGCAATCATCGTCAGCCACGATCGGGAGCTGCTGGAAACCGTCGATGCGATCGTCGAGCTGACCTCGCTCGGTGCGACCCGTTATGGCGGCAACTGGAGCGGCTACCGGGAGCGCAAGGCGCTTGAACTGGCCGCCGTCGAACGTGATCTGGCCGACGCTGAAAAACGGATGGCGGAGGTCAACCGCACCGCGCAGGAAATGACCGAGCGCAAGGCACGCAAGGACAGGGTCGGCAGGAAGAAGGCGGCGAAAGGCGACATGCCGCGCATCGTCGCCGGCGGCATGAAGCGGCGGGCGGAAAATACGAGCGGGAACAACGCCCGGTTGGCTGAGCGGCTGTGGACCCAGGCTGGCGAGGACCTTTCCCTGGCGCGTGAAAGGATCGAGATCCTGCAGCCGTTATCGGTGGCGCTGCCGCCGACCGGCCTGCCGGCGAGCNGGATCGTGGTCAGGATCGATGATGTCACAGCCGGCTACCAGGCCGGATCGCCGATCCTGCGCGATATCTCCTTNGAGATCNCCGGGCCGGAACGNATAGCCGTCACCGGTCCGAACGGTTCGGGAAAGACGACGCTCCTGTCGCTGNTNTCNGGCAGCTTGTTGCCGCTTTCGGGTACGGTGCGGGTGCCGGTCAAATCAGCCATGCTCGACCAGCGGGTGAGCCTGCTCGACGCTGCGCTTTCCATCCGCGACAATTTCCGGCGCCTCAATCCGCAAGCAGACGAAAATGCCTGCCGTGCGGCNCTTGCCCGCTTCATGTTCCGTGCCGATGCCGCCCTTCAGGNGGTTGGCACCCTGTCGGGCGGGCAGATGCTCAGGGCAGGGCTTGCCTGCGTGCTCGGCGGACCCGAACCACCGCCGCTGCTCATCCTCGANGAACCGACCAACCATCTTGATATTGATTCCATCGCCGCNGTCGAGGCNGGNTTGCGCGCCTATGACGGCGCGCTTCTCGTAGTCAGCCATGACGAGGNGTTCTTGGACGCGATCGGTATCACCCGTCGGCTGGACCTCGGTTTCGCATAGCCTGTCTCAGGCGGATTNCGAAGCCGTGAGATTTGCGGTCGTTACAAGCTCTACGCCGGNTTCNGCGAACTGCGCATTGTAACGCTGGATGATCGCGTCGGCCGGCTCACCGGGCTGATCGAGCGTGCTGTGCGCGTCGGAAACAACCGTCACCTTCAGCCCGGCGGAGATCGCGCCCTGCACCGTGCCGGCAATGCAGAAATCGGTCTGGGCGCCGAGGATTACCACTGCCGGCGCGCCTTGGCTCTCGACCCATGCACCGAGTTCCGGATTGCTGAAGGAATCCCGGACGGTCTTCGAGAAGGTGGGCTCGTCGTCCCGCTGGCCGAGCGCAGGCCAGACGGGCCAGCCCGGCTCCCCGGGGGCCAAGGGATCTCCCTTCGGCCCGTCGTGGCGCACGAAGGCGATCTTGCGGCCGTCGCGCCGCGCCCAATCGATCACTTTCCGGGCCCGATCAGCGAGCAGACCTGCCTCATGGAGGGGCGGCTCGACACGGCCGTCGAACATGTTGGTTTGCAGATCGACAATGATGACCGGTGCTTTTTCCGCGGATGGATGTGGCATGGCGTGACCTCCATTGAAGACAGGGACTTGCCGAGTTTCACTTCGAACGGTGACGGGGATCCGCGCGCTTGCGCAAGATCCACGATGGCATACTCAATCCTGTCAGCGCGGAAAAGGCAATTCAAAGCCTCCGGTGCCGGTCACGATCCGGCTAGAGGTCAGGAAACCGGAAAAGGGATCGCATCGTTGAACGGGAGAGCCGACGGGTTCCGGCGCCCGCAGCGTTGCTTCGCTGCTCTCGAAAAGTGCGGCGGCGCGATCGCCGCCGTCCTCTCGCAGGCAATCTGCCGTTCAGCGGCAGACGCGGGTGGTCTTGACGACGACCCGGCCGTGGTAACGGGTCTTCACCTTCTTGACCATGCAGTCGTGGCGAGGGCGATACGGGCGGTAGACTTCGCGCACGGTATGACGCGGAGCGATCCTCTCATGCGTGGTGACGGTGACGCTGGCGGCGTTGGACGGGCCGGCGACGGTCAGAATGGACGAAATGGCCAGAGCCGATGCGATAAGCAGGTTCTTCATGGGGTGATTCCTCAATGTTTTGCGAGGCATGAACGCAGATCGAGGATCTGGGTTCCCGCAGGCTGTTGGGACTGAAGTCCTATGCCCCGACCTTTCAACCGGACGTTTTTCCCATTCGGGGCACAACCCGATGGCGCGACAGGAGGAAAAACGCTCCTACCTCAGCAACCCCTGGCCGCCGTCTACATAGATCGGCGTGCCGGTGACATGGCGAGACCGCTCGGAGGCGAGGAAGGCGATCACTTCGGCCACGTCCTCGCTTTTGCCTGGCCTGCCGTCGCTGATCGGCACCTGGCCTTCCGGCCATTCCACGGGGATCGCAGTTTCCTCCTCGTGGCGGAGATTGGTGTTTTCGCCGATATTGGTCTCGATCTCGCCGGGACAGACGGCGTTGACGCGGATGTGGTGCTTGCCGAGCTCCAGCGCCAGCTGCTGGACCATCGCCACCTGCGCGGCCTTGGTGGCGGTATAGGCGGTGGCGCCGGGTGTCGTGAAGGTGCGGTTGCCGTTGATCGAGGAGACGACGACGATCGAGCCGGCGCCCTGCATCTTCAGATGCGGCACGGTGAGGTGAAGCGTCAGATAGGTGCCGCGCAGATTGACGGCGATCGTCTTGTCGAATTCTTCCGGTTTCAGGTCGTCGATCGGCGCCCAGACGCCGTTGATCCCGGCATTGGCGACGACGATATCGAGCCGCCCGAATTTTTCCGCGAGCCTATCGATCGCCGCGCGCATCTGGCTTTCATGCGAAACGTCGGCCTCGAGGGGCAAGGCTTCTCCGCCCGCGACCGCTATTTCCCGAACCGTAGCGTCTATTTCGCTCTTCGTGCGGCCCAGCACGCCCACCTTGGCGCCTTTGCCTGCGAGCTTCAGTGCCACGGCCTTGCCGATGCCCGAGCCTGCCCCGGTTACCAAAGCTACCTGAGATTTGAATTCCATGAGCCCATCCTGTCGCCGGATCGCGGCATCTGCCACGCGACAGCGAACGGCAAGCTACGGCCCAAGGTTCCGCCCGATCAGGCGGGCTCGGATTTCTCAGGCCGGATATTGCTCATTGAGGATGCGCAGGCCTTCGGCGAATTTCGAGCCGTCGCCGCCCATCTGGCGCATCTGGGCAAGATTGTCGGTGAGGTCGGCGCGCTTCACCGGCCGGGCGAGCGGGTTTTCGATCGAGCGGCGGACGAAGGCGAAATACTCTTCGCCGTCGCGTTTGCTCATCGCGTCGACGGCATCGACCACCGCTTCGGAAAAACCTTCCCCGCGCAGCCGGTCGAAAGTCCAGCCGGGGCCTTTCTCGACCACGTCATGCAGCCAGGCAACCTGTTTTTCGTCCTCGCCGGCGACGTTGTCAGCCACGCGCCGGACGTGGTCGAGGAACGGCCCGCCGGTTTTGGACGACTGGCCCCGATGGGCCTCCGTCGCGATAGCGATCGCCTTTTCGATGAGTTCCGACATCGTTATGTCTCCCGTCAGTTCGGCGGCACTCTATAGGGTCGGCACGCGACGGCAATGCGTCAATTTCGGTCCTCCTCGAACTGCGGCACGGGAAGCGGGTTCAGCCAGTTCTCCCGCCGTTTCACCCAGAGTTCGCAGATCGGTTCGAGGTCGCTCGGCGCCATGTCGAGCGAGCCGATCCGGATCTCGATCTCGTCTCCTTCGCTTTGTTGAAGATGCGGGAACCGCATTCGGGGCAGAAGCCGCGACCCTGGAAATATTTGACCTCGCCCGTGCTTTCGAACGCATGCCGGGGCCAGATGCCGAAGGTGACGAAGCTGGAGCCGCTTTCCTTGCGGCAGTCGGCACAATGGCATAGCCCGATCCTGACCGGCGCATCCTTTACCGAATACTGCACCTTGCCGCAGAGGCAGCTTCCGGAACGGATGATCATGTTCTCTCCTCCTTCTCCTCGCCCGGAAAAGGCAACTAGGGCATGGGAGGACGAAAGGAAGAGATCAGGCAGGCTCTGGCGCGGACCGCTCGACAGGCTGAGTGGAACAGAATGGCGCAACCGGCGTTCGAAGCCAACATCCAGATGGATCATCGCCATGCGCTCACGTCCCGCCTTGCTCGCATTCATCGCTCTCGTCTTCCTGCCCGGCCCTGCGTCGGCCGCCGAAGGAGATTTCCTGAAAACGCTCGCCGGCAACTGGAGCGGCAAGGGCATGGTCCTGACCCGTATCGGGGCCAACCCCATCAATGTCACCTGTGACTTCGCCTCGACGGCCGGACCGGCCTCCCTGTCCATGCAGGGGACCTGCCGCGGCCTGCTGGTCATCCGGCGCAGCATAACGGCCGATCTCGAAGCTTCGGGTCGCGGGTACAGCGGCACCTATATCGGCCCGTCGGGCCAGCCGTCCGTCCTTTCCGGAAGCCGGCGCGGCAACGCGATCAATCTCGGCGTCCGCTGGGCGAGAGTGATCAACGGAGATCGCGTCGCCAACATGACGATCGAGAAGATCGGCAGCGACCGCCTCAGGCTGCAGACGGTCGACAAGGATCTTTCGAGCGGCAAATCCGTGGTGACCAGCCGCATCGATCTCACCCGCTGACTGGCCTGACACCGGGAGCCAGTCTCTACTCCACCTGACCGAGCTTGCCGGGGTTCATGATACCCTTCGGATCCAGCGCCGCCTTGATGGCGTTCATCATATCGACAGCGTCGCCATGTTCGCGGCGAAGGTATTTCAGCTTCGAAATACCGATGCCGTGTTCGCCGCTGAACGTGCCGCCCATGTCGATGGCGCGCTGGTAGAGGCGCTCGGCAAGCCGCTCGGCTTCTGCAAGTTCCTCCGGAATTTCCGGCTTGATCAGGTAGCCGACATGGAAATTGCCGTCTCCCACATGGCCGATGATTTTGCCCATCACGAAGGAATTGTCGATGTCCTCCCGAGCGGCGAGCACTGCGTCCGCCAGGCGCGAGATCGGCACGCAGACATCCGTCGTGAAGGCCTTGCAGCCGGGACGCAGCGTCTGGTTGGAATAGATCGTCTCGTGGCGGGCCTTCCACAACCGTTCGCGGTCTTCGGTGCGGGTCGACCATTGGAAATCGGACCCGCCAAACTCGTCAGCGATCTCGCGCACCGTGTTCGACTGCTCCTCCACCCAGCGCGGGCTGCCGTGGAATTCGAGGAACAGGGTCGGTGCGAGCTTGAGGGTGAGGCCCGCATGCCGGTTTGCGGCTTCGACGGCGACCTCGTCGAGGAATTCGATACGGGCGACCGGGATGCCGCTCTGGATGGTGGCGACGACCGCCTCCACCGCGCCGCGCATCGTCTCGAAGGCACAGACGGCAGATGCGATGGTTTCCGGGATCGGGTGCAGCTTGACGGTGACCTCGGTAATCACGCCGAGCGTGCCCTCGGCGCCGACGAACAGCTTGGTGAGGTCGTAGCCGGTCGAGGACTTTTTGGTACGGCGGCCGGTGGTGATAATTTTGCCTTGCGGGGTGACGACGCGCAGCGCCAGCACGTTTTCCCGCATCGTGCCGTAGCGCACGGCGGTGGTGCCAGACGCGCGGGTCGAGGCCATCCCGCCGAGCGAGGCGTC
>Ga0055531_10000610_pt1 | contig 30977 bp, 28 predicted proteins | sample AraplaCvi_mCL_r2_FD_55008 | JGI IMG/M metagenome (GOLD analysis project Ga0055531, IMG submission 55008) | Arabidopsis root microbial communities from North Carolina, USA - plate scrape MF_Cvi_mCL_r2 | ecosystem: Host-associated > Plants > Roots > Endosphere | place: USA: North Carolina...
GGTGACGGTCATGACGTCGCCGTGCAGCAGGCCGGCGTCCAGAAGGGTGCGCAGCAGCATCGGCACGCCGCCGGCCTCGCCCATGTCCTTGGCCACGTAGCGGCCGCCGGGCTTGAGATCGGCGATATAGGGCGTGCGGGCAGCGATCTCGGCCACGTCCTTGAGGGTGAATTCGATGCCGCACTCGTGGGCCATGGCCGGCAGGTGCAGGGCGCCGTTGGTCGAGCCGCCGGTGGCGGCGACGACGACGGCGGCGTTCTCGAAGGCCTTGCGGGTGCAGATGTCGCGCGGACGGATGTTCTGCTCGATCAGCCGCATCACCGCCTCGCCCGAGGCCACGGCGTACTGGTCGCGGTCCAGGTACGGGGCCGGCAGGGCCGACGACAGCGGCAGGGCCAGGCCGATGGCTTCCGACACGCAGGCCATGGTGTTGGCCGTGAACTGGCCGCCGCAGGCGCCGTCCGACGGACAGGCGTGCTGCTCCAGCTCGCACAGGGTCTTGGCGTCCATGGTCCCGGCCGCGTGGGCGCCGACGCCCTCGAACACGTCCATGACCGTGATGTCGCGACCCTGGAAGCGGCCGGGCAGGATCGAACCGCCGTACAGGAACACGGACGGCACGTTCAGGCGCAGCATGGCCATCATCATGCCCGGCAGGCTCTTGTCGCAGCCGGCGACCCCGACCAGGGCGTCATAGCCGTGGCCGCGCATGGTCAGCTCGACCGAGTCGGCGATCACGTCGCGGCTGACGAGGGACGAGCGCATGCCCTCGTGGCCCATGGCGATGCCGTCGGTCACGGTGATGGTGCAGAACTCACGCGGGGTGCCGCCGGCCGCCTTGACGCCCTTGGCCACGGCGTTGGCCTGGCGCATCAGGGCGGTGTTGCAGGGCGCGGCCTCGTTCCAGCACGAGGCCACGCCCACGAACGGCTGGGCGATCTCGCGGGTGCCAAGCCCCATGGCGTAGTAATACGAGCGGTGCGGCGCGCGGGCCGGCCCTTCGGTTACATGCCGGCTCGGGAGTTGCGACTTGTCCCAGGTGCCGTCGGGTTTTTTGGTCATCAGAGTACGCCTTCCAAATCGTGCGCCGTGGTTAGCTCAGCTAGGAGCGCGACGAAAGGGTTGGACGCCGAGTTTTTGCCGGAAACCGGGCGCTCGACGCGTGTTTCATTGCGAACGGTTCGCGGAAGCATGGCCGCCGCGCATGATCAGACCCCTGCTCCTTCAAGCTGCCACGTCGCCGGCGCCAAGCGGGCTATACGGCGGCGCCAGAATAATGGTACCGGTCCCAATGACACCGCTCCAGCACGAGGGCGGACCATTGCAGGAAGGGACCCGCCGCCATGACCATCACCCCCGCCAGGACCTTGTTCCGCGGCGCGATCCTGGCCTCGGCCCTGGCGAGTCTCCTGGCGGGATCCGCCTTCGCCCAGGGCAAGCCGGCCGTCCGCCACATCGCCATCGACGCCAAGGCGCCGACCACGCCGCGCGACCGCTTCTACGACCTGTCGGTGGGTTCGGACTATCCAGGCACCCTGCTGCGCGACGACAGCCTGGGCCAGATGAAGATCGCCCGCGACGAGCTTGGGTTCCGCTATGTCCGCTTCCACGCCATCTTCCACGACGTGCTGGGAACCTATCGCGTCGTCGACGGCAAGCCGGTCTATGACTGGACCAAGATCGACCAGTTGTACGACCGCCTGCTGAGGATGGGCGTCAAGCCGTTCGTCGAGCTGGGCTTCACCCCCGACGCGATGAAGACCTCCGAACAGACGATCTTCTACTGGAAGGGCAACACCTCCCATCCCGATCCCAAGCAGTGGGCGGGCCTGGTCGACGCCTTCGTGCGGCACTGCCAGCAGCGCTACGGCGAGGCCGAGGTGCGGTCCTGGTATTTCGAAGTCTGGAACGAGCCCAACCTCGACGGCTTCTGGGAAAAGGCCGACCAGAAGGCCTATTTCGAGCTCTATGACCTGACGGCGAAGACCATCAAGGCGATCGATCCGACCCTGAAGGTTGGCGGCCCTTCGACCGCCGGCGCGGCCTGGACGCCCGAATTCCTGAGCCATGTCCAGGCCTCGGGCGCGCCGGTCGACTTCGTCACCACCCACACCTACGGCGTCGACGGCGGCTTCCTGGACGAGAATGGCCGGGGCGACACCAAGCTGTCGCCCTCACCGGACGCCATCGTCGGCGACGTGCGTCGGGTGCGAAAGGAGATCGAGGCTTCGTTCAAGCCCGGCCTGCCGCTCTATTTCACCGAATGGAGCACCAGCTACACGCCGCGTGACCCGGTGCACGACTCCTATGTCAGCGCGCCCTACATCCTCAGCAAGCTGAAGGCCAGCGAGGGCCTGGTACAGGGCATGAGCTACTGGACCTACAGCGACCTATTCGAGGAGCCGGGCCCGCCGACCGCGCCGTTCGAGGGCGGCTTTGGCCTGATGAACCCGCAGGGGATCCGCAAGCCGGCCTGGTTCGCCTACAAGTACCTGAACCAGCTGGGCGACAAGGCGGTGAAGGTCGCCGACGCGGAAAGCTGGGTGACCGCCGACAAGGGCGGCGTCCAGGCCCTGGTCTGGGCCTTCCGCCAGCCCGTGCAGGCGGTCAGCAACCGGCCCTACTACACCAAGGTGCAGCCGACGTCGGACATCGAGCCGGTCAGCCTGGACCTGAAGGGCCTGAAGCCCGGCCGCTACGACGTCCAGATCTTCCGTACAGGCTTCAAGGCCAACGACGCCTACACGGCCTATCTGGAGCTGGGCTCGCCCAAGACGCTGACCGAACAGCAGGTGCGCGACCTCAACGCCCTGACCGTGGACAAGCCCGAGACGCGGGCGCTGACCGTCGGCAAGACGGGCGCGGCCAGCGTGTCGGTGACCATGCGAGCCAACGACGTGGTGCTGGTCAAGGTGGCGCCGAAATAGGGCGGCTCGGCTTGCAGGACCTTGGGTGGTCCTCGTCCTTCGACAAGCTCAGGATGAGGACCATTTACAGGCCCCGACAGCAGAAAACGTCTTCCTGAGCCTGTCGAAGGACGAGATTTCGCCCCAGGACTGATGTCGAACTCGCTAGACGCCCAGCAGGCGGTCGCGTTGCTGGTGGATCACGGCCGCCAGGTGGTCGCCGACCGCGCGCACCGCCGCCAGCCGACGCAGATCCTCGTGCATGGCCAGCCACAGGCCGCGCCGGGGCGGCGCGGCGTCTGACCAGCGACGCAGTCCCGGGTCTGCGTCGGCCATGAAGCAGGGCAGCAGCACCACGCCCAGGCCGGCCCTCGCCGCCGGTTGCAGGATGGCCATGTCGTTGCTGCGGAAGCTGACCGGCCGCCCGGTCGCAAAGGCGCGCAGCCATTCCTGCTGCGGCAGGCGGTCCATCTCGGCGTCGTAACTGACCAGCGACCACTCGCCGTCCGGTCCGTGCGGGTAGTCGACGGCGGCGTAGAGCGCATAGGCCATCTCGCCGATCTTGCGGGCCACGCTGGTCGCCTCGTCCGGCGCCTGCAGGCGCAGGGTCAGGTCGGCCTCGCGCCGGGTCAGCGACACCAGGGACGCCTCGCCGCGCAGGGTGACGGTGATCGACGGCTGGTCCCGACGCAGGGAGGCCAGGCCGCCGGCCAGCATGAACATCGCCAGGGCCGGCGGGGCGCTGACCACCACCTCGACCTTCGACGGCCGGCGCTCGGCCTGGACCAGGCGCTCGACCGCCAGGACCCGGTCCTCCATGTCGAAGGCCAGGGCCGCGATCCGCTCGCCGGCCCGGGTCAGGGCTGTGCCCCGCCCCCGGCGCTCCAACAGCCGCAGGCCGGTGCGCGCCTCCAGGGCGGCGATCCGTCGGCCGACCGTGGCGTGGTCGACGCCCAGGGTCCGGGCCGCGCCCGAAAGCGACCCCTGCCGCCCCACGGCGGCCAGATGACGGAGATCTTCCCAATCCATTCGTGCATTTTTGCACAAGATGGTTGCGAGATGATGGAATTTTCATGAGGTCGGCGCTCGGCGCATCCTGGTGGTCCCAAAGGAGAGCCCCATGACCCGCAACATCGAACTCGTCGCCCCGGGCGGCGTCGACCAACTCCAACTGGTCCGCCGCCCGCTCGCGCCCCCCGCCGCCGGAGAGGTGCGGGTTCGCCACCACGCCATCGGCGTCAACTTCATCGACATCTACTACCGGACGGGCCTCTATCCCCTGCCCCTGCCGGGCGTGCTCGGGGTCGAGGGCGCGGGGATGGTGGAAGCCGTCGGCGACGCTGTCGAGGATGTCTCGGTCGGCGACCGCATCGCCTATGCCGGCGCGCCGCTGGGCGGTTATGCCGAGGTCCGCAACCTGCCGGCGGCCCGCGCCATCAGGCTACCGGCCGACATCGACACACGCCTCGCAGCCGGCGCCATGCTGCGCGGCCTGACGGTCCAGATGCTGCTGCGGGGTCCGCGTCCGCCCGCCCCCGGCTCGACCCTGCTGGTGCACGCCGCCGCGGGGGGCTTGGGACAGTTGCTGACCCGCTGGGCCGCCCAGCTGGGTTTCTCGGTCATCGGCACGGTCAGTTCCGAGGCGAAAGCCCAGGTTGCCCGCGAAGCCGGCGCGGCGCAGGTGATCGTCGGCCGCGACGCCGACTTCGTCGCCCAAACCCTCGACCTGACCGACGGCCGGGGCGTCGACGTCGCCTATGACGGCCTGGGCGGCGACTATCTGCGCAGGACTTTCGACGCCGTCACGCCGTTCGGCATGGTGGTCAATGTCGGCCAGGCGGCCGGCGCCGCCCCGCCCGTGCTGGTCGGCGACCTGAGCAAGCGCGGCCTGGCCCTGTGGCGCCCCAGCATCATGGCCTATGTCGCGGACGTTTCCCGCTACCGGACGGCGGCGGCCGACCTGCTGGGCGCGCTCGGTCGCGGCGAACTGACGGTCGAGATCGGCCAGACCTATGCCCTGGAAGAGGCCGGGAAGGCCCAGGCCGACCTGGAGGCCGGGCGGACGACGGGCAGCCTGCTGCTGATCCCCTAGCCCGGCCGTTGGCGAGGCCCGCCCTAGCCGCCCGCCGCCTGCTCCACCGCCAGGCCCAGGTCCAGCGCGCGGGCCGCCTCCTCGCCGGTGACCACCGGTCGCGGGGCCTCGCCGCGCACCGCCTTCAGGAAGCCGACCACGCTCTGGCCCAGGGGGTCCTTGCCGGCCAGCGTCTCGGTGAAATTCTCGATCAGCGGGAACGGGGTGGTGTTGCGGAAGGTGCGGGCCAGGAAGTCGATCTCGACCTCGCCCGAGGGGTAGACCACCTTCATGGTCCGCTCGCGGGCCTCCGCCACGCGGGAGCTGTCAAACACGGCGGTGAAGCCGTTGTCGAAGGTGGCCTCGGCCTTGACCCAATCGAGGGAAGTGGAACGGGTGATCGCCCCCTCGCCTTCCACCGTGACAGGTTCGCCGTCGCAGAGGGCCAGGGCCAGGTCGATGTCGTGGATCATCAGGTCCAAAACCACCGAGACGTCCAGGTTGCGGTCCGAGGGCGTGCCCCGACGGACAGCTTCCAGGCGCAGCGGCTGTTCGGGGATGTCCAGCAGGCCCATGGCCTGGAACACTACGCGCTCCTGGTGGCCGCAGGCCAGGGCCACGCCGGCCTTGGCCGCGGCCGCGACCAGGGCGTCGGCGTCGTCCGGGGTCACGGCCAGGGGCTTTTCGGAATAGACCGGCTTGCCGGCCCTCAACGCCGCCAGGCCGGCCTTGGCGTGGTGCACGGCCGGGGTGGCGACGGTGACCACGTCGACGGCGGCCAGGAAGGCGTCCATGTCGGCGTAGGCTTGGGCGCCCAGGGGCCCGGCCAGGGCCTGGGCCCGCGCCAGGTCGATGTCGAACACCGCCGTCAGAGCGACGCCGTCCAGCTCGACATACTTCTTGGCATGGTAGCCGCCGAACACGCCCGCGCCCACGACGCCGGCCCTGAGGAGATCTTGGGTCATGGCCGCTGTCTATCCCGTTCGCTTTCGCGCGGGAAGGCGCTGGAGGCGCGGGCGAGATCAGGTTAAACGTTCGTTTAAACAACACGCCCCGATCACGGGGTCCCTGGGAGAACGACCATGGTCACGTCGCGCGAAATCCGTCTGAAGAGCCGTCCGGTAGGCGCTCCGGCTCAAGAGAACTTCGAGCTGGCCAGCGTCGAGGTCGCTCCGCCCGGCGACGGCGAGATCCAGGTCCGGAACCTGTGGATGTCGGTCGATCCCTACATGCGCGGCCGCATGACCGACCGGAAGAGCTATGTGCCGCCGTTCGAGCTGGGCAAGGCCCTGCAGGGCGGCGCGATCGGCGAAGTCACGGCCTCGAACGACCCCGACTTCAAGCCCGGCGACATCGTCTCGACGATGTTCGGCTGGCGCGAAGTGTTCAACGTCTCGCCCAAGGCCCTGGCCGCCGGCGGCATGGGGGCGGTGACGAAGATCGACACCCACGGCCTGCCGCCGCAGACCTTTCTTGGCGTGGCCGGCATGCCGGGCCTGACCGCCTATGTCGGCCTGCTGCGCATCGCGGCCCTGAAGGACGGCGACGTCGTCTTCGTCTCGGCCGCCGCCGGGGCTGTCGGCCAGGTGGTCTGCCAGATCGCCAAGCTGAAGGGCCACACGGTGATCGGTTCGGCCGGCGGGCCCGAGAAGGTCGCGTTCCTCAAGAGCATCGGCGTCGATCACGTCATCGACTACAAGGCCACGCCCGACGTCGTGGCGGAACTCGAGAAGGCCGCGCCCAAGGGGATCGACGTCTATTTCGAGAATGTCGGCGGCGTGCATCTGGAAGCCGCCCTGAACTCGGCGCGCCCCTTCGCCCGCTTCGCCCTGTGCGGGATGATCTCGCAGTACAACGAGACCGGAAAGCTGACCGGCCCGTCCAACATCATCCAGGCCGTGGGCAAGAGCCTGCGGCTGGAAGGCTTCATCGTCTCCAACCACTACGACCTGGCGCCGCAGTTCCTCAAGGACATGGCCGGCTGGATCGGAGCGGGCCAGATCAAGTGGAACGAGACCGTGGAGGAAGGCGTCGAGCGCGCGCCCGACGCCTTCATCAAGCTCTTCAAGGGCGAGAACCTCGGGAAGATGCTGGTGAAGCTGGGGTAGCGAAGCGAGGACTCTGTCACTTGCCCCCACCTGACCGCTTCGCGGCCTGTCCGCCCCCATAGGGGGCGGAGCCGGAAGCGCGAGGCTCTTCCCCCTCCGGGGGAGGAGCGCCGCAGGCGCGGAGGGGGCAAGTGATCCCCCCTAGCGCCACTGAGTCGGCCTCCCCGCCTCTTGCGGAGCGTGAAAACGGCCCCCATTTGCGCTCCTCACCCCAGGCAACCAACCTGTCCCCATCGCCGCTATCCCAAGCGGTACGCCACTTTGCGCGGCGCCCCTGTGTTAAAGCGGCGCAGCGGCACGGCAGCCCCTTCCAATGCTGCCGCGTTTCCATATCTAATCCTATGTAAGGCGGGTGGTTCGGCCCGCCGGGAGAAAGCGGTCAATGGCCGAGCGAAAGCAAGGCGGACAAAACAGCGGCGCGGGCTCTTCGGTGATCACGGAAGTGAAACCGAAGACACAGAAGCCTTCGTTGTATCGCGTACTGATCTTGAATGACGACTATACTCCGATGGAGTTCGTCGTTTACGTACTTGAACGTTTCTTCAACAAGTCGCGCGAAGATGCGACCCGGATCATGCTGCACGTTCATCAGCATGGCGTCGGCGTTTGCGGCGTTTTCACCTACGAAGTTGCCGAGACCAAGGTCGCGCAAGTGATCGACTCGGCGCGCAGGCATCAGCACCCCCTGCAGTGCACCATGGAAAAGGATTGAGGAGCCTCCCCTTGCCCTCTTTTTCGCGCCCACTTGAAGAATCCCTGCATCGCGCCGTCGCTTACGCCAACCAGCGCAAGCACGAATACGCCACGCTCGAACATCTGCTGCTGTCGCTCACCGACGACGACGACGCGGCCGGCGTCATGCGCGCCTGCGATGTCGACCTCAACGCTCTGAAGAAGAGCCTCGTGAACTATCTCGACGTCGAACTGGCCTCGCTGGTCGTCGATGACGAGGACGACGCCAAGCCCACGGCGGGCTTCCAGCGCGTGATCCAGCGCGCGGTGATCCACGTCCAATCGTCCGGTCGCGAAGAAGTGACCGGCGCCAACGTGCTGGTGGCGATCTTCTCGGAACGCGAGAGCCACGCCGCCTACTTCCTGCAAGAGCAGGACATGACCCGCTACGACGCGGTCAACTTCATCGCCCACGGCATCGCCAAGAAGGCCGGCGCCTCCGAGCCGAAGACGGCCAAGGGCGCGACGGTCGAGGAAGACGTCGAGAAGCCCAACGCCAAGACCGGCGGCGAGGCCCTCGAAGCCTACTGCGTCGACCTCAACGAAAAGGCCCGCCAGGGCAAGGTCGACCCGCTGATCGGCCGCGCGAACGAAGTGGAACGCGCGATCCAGATCCTGTGCCGCCGGACCAAGAACAACCCGCTGCTGGTCGGTGAGCCCGGGGTCGGCAAGACCGCCATCGCCGAGGGCCTGGCCCGCAAGATCATCACCCACCAGGTCCCCGAAGTCCTGGCGGAAGCCACCATCTACTCGCTCGACATGGGCGCGCTGCTGGCCGGCACCCGCTATCGCGGCGACTTCGAGGAACGCGTCAAGCAGGTGGTCAAGGAACTGGAGAACCACCCCAACGCGGTGCTGTTCATCGACGAGATCCACACGGTGATCGGCGCCGGCGCCACCTCGGGCGGGGCGATGGACGCCTCCAACCTGCTCAAGCCCGCCCTGGCCTCGGGCACCCTGAGGTGCATGGGCTCGACCACCTACAAGGAGTTCCGCCAGCACTTCGAGAAGGACCGGGCCCTGGTCCGTCGCTTCCAGAAGATCGACGTCAACGAGCCGACGGTGGAAGACACCATCAAGATCCTCAAGGGGCTGAAGACCTACTACGAGGATTTCCACAAGCTGAAGTACACCAACGACGCCCTGAAGGTGGCGGTGGAGCTGTCGGCCAAGTACATCACCGACCGCAAGCTGCCCGACAAGGCGATCGACGTGATCGACGAGGCCGGCGCGGGCCAGATGCTGCTGCCGGAAGGCCGCCGCAAGAAGGTCCTGGGCGTCAAGGAAATCGAGGCCGTCGTGGCCAAGATCGCCCGCATCCCGCCCAAGTCGGTCTCCAAGTCCGACACCGAGTCCCTGCGCGAGCTGGAAGCGGACCTGAAGCGCGCCGTGTTCGGCCAGGACGAGGCGCTGCTGCAGTTGTCCTCGGCCATGAAGCTGGCCCGGGCCGGCCTGCGCGACCCGGACAAGCCGATCGGCAGCTATCTGTTCAGCGGCCCGACCGGCGTCGGCAAGACCGAAGCCGCCAAGCAGCTGGCCTCGACGCTCGGGATCGAGATGATCCGCTTCGACATGTCGGAGTACATGGAGCGCCACACCGTCAGTCGCTTGATCGGGGCCCCTCCCGGCTATGTCGGCTACGACCAGGGCGGCCAGCTGACCGACGCCGTCGACCAGCACCCGCATGCCGTGGTGCTGCTGGACGAGATCGAGAAGGCCCACTCGGACGTCTACAACATCCTGCTCCAGGTCATGGACCACGGGGTGCTGACCGACAGCAACGGCAAGAAGGTCGACTTCAGGAACGTCATCCTGATCATGACCACCAACGCCGGGGCCTCGGACGCCCAGCGCCAGGCGATCGGCTTCGGCCGCGACAAGGTGCAGGGCGAGGAAGAGGCCGCCCTCAAGCGCCTGTTCACGCCCGAGTTCCGCAACCGCCTGGACGCCGTGGTGCAGTTCAAGCCGCTGACGCCGGAGATCATCCGCCAGGTCGTGCAGAAGTTCGTCATGCAGATGGAGGCCCAGCTGGCCGACCGGAACGTGACGGTCTCGCTGAGCGACGACGCGGCCGACTGGCTGGCCAAGAACGGCTTCGACGAGCTCTACGGCGCCCGCCCCTTGGCGCGGGTCATCCAGGAACACATCAAGAAGCCGCTGGCCGACGACATCCTGTTCGGACGCCTGGTCCGCGGCGGCCACGTCAAGGTGGTGCTGGAGAACGGCAAGATCGCCTTCGAGATCGAGTCCAATCCGGAAAAGCCCGGCAAGGCCGCCAAGGAAGACGAAGCCGAACCGGCGCTCACCGAGTAGGGTCGGCCGGCTAGGACGCGACAGCGAAAGGCCCGGAGCGATCCGGGCCTTTTTGCTTTTCGCGCTCGAAACGCAAGGTTGCTCACCACGCCGACGCTACCTAGGCTGAAGGCTGTTTTGGGGACCGTCATGCATCAGTCGCTTCGTTCACTGGCCGCAGCGGCGGTCACCTTGGCCTGCGTCGGCGGGTGCGACGCCGCGCCAGCCAAGCCCGCGAAGGTCATCGCCATGCCGGCGGCCAGTCCCCAGGCCGACGCCCTGCGCGACAAGCTGGGCCGATCGGTGCTCGACACCCCCGGCGTTGTGCTGCCCGATAATCACCAGGCCCTCGACGCCGCCATGGCGCGGCGGGACTGGAACTATCTAACCTCAGTCGTCCGCGACCCAGGCAACGCCGAAAACATGATGCGTCTGCTCAACTGGGAACGCTATCAGACCTATCGCGGCGGCGGCTATGGCGTCACCTACATGTACGTCACCACGCTGGCCATGGCGGCCAATTCCTACGACAAGGCCGCCGCCAAGGACCCCAGCTTCGCCCAGACAGCTCGCGGCCTGCGCATGGGGGCCCTGACCCAGCTACTCTACACCTACGCTGTGATCGCCGTGGACGGCGTACGCTGCGCCGATCCGACGGCGCCGCAGGCTCACCGCGACCAAATCGCCGGGTTCACCGACGAACTGCGGCTTTCAGTCAACCAGCTTTCCCACCAGGAGCGCGTCACCGTCCTGATGACGGCCGTTCGCCAGGAACAGGAACTGGCCCCCGTGCGCGATCCCGATCCGGACCTGTGCCGGGGCGGCCTCGACGATCTGGGCGAGGCCCTGGAAGCCCACGCCGAACGAGCCACTACCACAGGGCCTCAGCCCGGCTACCCCGGCACGAACGTCTTGGTCCCGATCGATCCCGCAGCCCCGCCCAAATACAGCGACCGCGCTCTTTGGACCGTGCGACAGGAGAAGGTGCGCGACGGCCTGCCAGATGCGCTCGGCGCCCTCGTCGGCATGACCCGCAACAAATAGAATCCGTCGTCGGCGCCTTGGCTCAGCGGTCCTCGTCGCGCCGGTCTCGTATCGCGTTCACCCGGGGCCAGATGCGGTGGTGCTCGAGCTAGAGCGCCGCCGCGATCTTCTCGGCCAGGGCCATCAGCTCTTCGGTGTCGGCCATGCCTTCGCCGTGCCGCCCCAGCGCCTCGCCCTCGTAGCGGGGGATGATGTGGAAGTGCAGGTGGAAGATGGTCTGGCCGGCCGGCGCGCCGTTGAACTGGGTTACCACCACGCCGTCGGGCTTCAGGGCGGTCACCACCGCCTGGGTCACCTTCTGCACCGCCCCGATCAGCCGCCCCAGGGTCTTGGTCTCGGCCTCCAGCAGGTTGCGGGCCTGGCTGGTCTTGGAGACCACCAGCACGTGGCCGCGCGACTGCGGGAAGACGTCCATGAAGGCCAGGACCTGATCGTCCTCGAACACCTTCACGGCCGGGACCTCGCCGCGGATGATCTTGGCGAAGATGTTGTCGGCGTCGTAGCTTCCGTGAAGGCTCATGATCGTCTCCGGCGTGATCGAACCCGTACCTAGCAAACCGGGAGAAGCGCGCAAATGACCACCGCGCCAGCGCCGCGGGACGGGCCGGCCGAACGAGCCGGCCATTTCGGAGGACTGCGCCCATGACCGAACACCTGACCGAACGCCAGCGGAAGTGGTTCGCCTCGGTGCGGGAAGGCCTGGCGCGCGAGACCGGCAAGAGCCTGGAGGACTGGGTGGTGATCGCAAGGACCTGCCCCGAGACCAAGCCCCGCGCCCAGCTCGCCTGGCTCAAGGCGCACCATGGCCTGGGCCAGAACCGGGCCAGCTATGTGCTGTCCGTCGCCTTCCCGTCCGAGCGGGCCTGGGACAATCCCGACGAGACCCGCACCGCCCTCTGGACCGATCCGGCCTCGCTGGCGATCCTGCAGGCGCTGGAGACAGCGGTGGCTGGCCTGGACGGCCTGGTCACCGGCCAACGCAAGGGCTTCACCGCCTGGTCGCGCGAATTCCAGTTCGCGGCCGCCAAGCCGGTCAAGGGCGGAACGGCGGTGCTGGGCCTGGCCGTGACGCCGGACGCCTCCCCTCGCCTGTTGGAACCGAAGAACGAAAGCTGGTCCGAGCGCCTGAAGGCCAAGCTGCCGCTGGCCTCGCCAGTTGATGTGGACGACGAGGTCCGCGCGTTGCTGAAGGCGTCCTGGGAGCGATCCTGAGACGCCGCGCGCCTCAGCCGTCGCGGCGGAACGGCGAGAACTCCTCGGTCAGCACCGCCATTTCGGCGTCGACCGCCTCTCGTTCACGCTCAAGATAGCGGGCCACGGGCTCGCGCAGGGCCGGATCGGCGATCCAGTGGGCCGAATAGACGGGGCTGGGCAGGTAGCCGCGCGCGATCTTGTGCTGCCCCTGGGCGCCGGCCTCGACGCGCGGCAGGCCCAGGCGGATGCCGTGCTCGATGGCCTGATAGTAGCAGAGCTCGAAATGCAGGAACGGGACGTCCTCGGTGCAGCCCCAGTGGCGGCCGTAGAGGCAGTCGTCGCCGATCAGGTTCAGGGCCCCGGCGATCCAGGGGCCGCCCGGCCGACGGGCCAGGATCAGCAGCACCTTGTCGGCCATCCGCTGGCCCAGCAGCGAATAGAATGCCCGGTTCAGATAGGGCCGACCCCACTTGCGGCCGCCGGTGTCCATGTAGAAGCCGAAAAAGGCGTCCCAGTGGTCCTCGGTCAGCTGGTCGCCGGTCAGGGCGACGATCTCGAGGCCCGCCTGGGCGTCGCGGCGCTCGCGGCGGATGGTCTTGCGGCGGTTGGACGACAGGGCGACCAGGAAGTCGTCGAAGTTGGCGTAGCCGCTGTTGAACCAGTGATACTGCTGGTCCTGGCGGCGCAGCATGCCGCGCTGGCCCAGCCATCCCCACTCGTCGGCCGTCGGGAAGGTCACGTGCAGCGACGAGGCGTCCAGGCGATCGCAAAGGGTCAGGGCCCCGCCCAGCAGCGCCGATCGGCCGTCATCGACATCGATGTCGGGCCGCACGATCAGTCGTGGCCCGGTCACCGGTGAAAACGGCGCCGAGCACTGGAGCTTGGGATAGTAGTGTCCACCGGCCCGCTCGTAGGCGTCGGCCCAGCTGTGATCGAAGACATATTCGCCTTGGCTGTGGGACTTCAGGTACAGCGGCATGACCGCCGCCACCCGGCCGGCCTCGTCCTGGACGGACAGGTGATGCGGCGCCCAGCCGGTGCGTTCCACCGCGCAGCCGCTCTCCTCCAGGGCGTTGAGGAAATCGAAGCTGACGAAGGGATCGCCATGCGGGGCGGCGCAGGCGTCCCAGGCGTCGCGACCGATCTCGGCGATGCGCCGGTGGACACGCACCTCCGCCCTGAGGGCTGTCACGCGGCGAAACCCTCGAAGATCAGGTTGTCGCAATGGTCGCGGACGCTGTCCCACTGCTCGGCCGACCGCACGGTCCAGGCGATGACCGGCATGCCCTTGGCGCGCAGGGCGTCGGCGCGGGCGCTGGGCAGCATGTCCAGGCCCAGGGCCAGGAAATCCGGCCGAGCGATCTCGACCTGCTCGAGGTTGGCTAGGGACTTGCGCAGCTCCGGCGCCAGCTTGCGGGCGTTTTCGTCGGCCCAGCCGTAGCTGTCCAGGCCGCGCAGGACCTGCGGCTGGTGCTCGGCGAACCAGGCATGGGAGTAGGGATTGAAGCCGATCACCGCGGTCGGGCCGTTGTGATCCAGCAGGATTTCGCTGACCTGCTTTTCCAGCTCGCCAACCTCGCCGAACGGCGTCTTCAGCTCGATATAGACCATGGCCCGGTGGCCGATCAGGGTCAGGGCGTCGGCCAGGGTCGGGATGGTCTCGTCCGAGCCCGACAGGTTCAACCGGCCAAGATCGGCGGCCGTGTGGTCGCGCAACCGGCCCGGCGTCCCCGTCAGACGCTCCAGGTGATCGTCATGGAAGACCACGACGTGGTTGTCGGCGGTCAGCTGGACGTCCAGCTCGATCGCATAGCCGTGCGCGCAGGCGGCCTGGAAGGCGGCCAGGGAGTTCTCGGGCGCGCCGTCCGGCGACCATAGGCCCCGATGGGCCACCGCCGGCTCGAACAGGCGCTCCCACGCCTCTCCGAACGCTTCGGTCGTGGGCCGGGGCCGCGTGCGCATCAGGCCGCCTCGACCACGGCGTCGACCTCGACCGAGAAGCCCAGCGGCAGCTTGTAGACGCCCACCGCCGAGCGGGCGTGGCGGCCGGCGTCGCCGAACACCTCGACCATCAGGTCCGAGCAGCCGTTGATGACCTTGGGAATGTCGGTGAAGTCCTGGCTGACCTGGACGAAGCCGCCCAGCTTGACCACGCGCTTGACGCGGTCGAGGTCGCCGAGGGCGGCCTTCATCTGGGCCAGCAGGTTGATGCCGCACAGGCGCGCGCCCTGTTGGGCGGTCTCCAGGTCGACCTCGGTCCCGACCGTGCCCTTGAGGCCGCCGTTGACGTCGAGCGAGATCTGGCCGGAGATGTGAACCAGGTTCCCCACCTGGACGAAGGGCACATAGTTGGCGACCGGCGCGACCGGTTGCGGCAGTACGATCCCCAGTTCCGCCAGACGCTGTTCGACCTTCGACATCACACACTCCAATGACTTGGACGCATGCTTAGCGCGGCGGGATGACAGGACAAGAAAAAAGGCCCGAACCGTTGCCGGCTCGGGCCTTCGCGCTTTCTAGATCGGAAGAGCCGGTCGCCTTAGCGGGCGGCTTGCAGCTTCTCGACGGTCGCGGTGACGCGTTCGTTCAGCGGCTTCACCGAGTCCTTGATCGAGGCCGAGACGATCTCCGAGGCCTTGCTGACCTGGGCGATGTAGGCTTCCAGGGCCGACTTGGCCCAGGCGGTCTGCAGTTCGACGGCTTCCTGGACGCTCTTGGCGCCGGCCAGCGACTTGGCGGCGGCGACCTGGTCTTCGGCGGCCTTCTTCGAATAGGCGAAGGCCTGGGCGCCCAGGGCTTCGGCGCCCTTGGTGGCGGCGGTCACCGAGGCGACCACGGCTTCCAGGTTCTTCTTCGAATGGGTGTTGGCCTCGGCCAGAGCGGCCAGAGACTTCTCGACGCCGTCCTTGAACGCTTGGTTCGAGGCGGTGCTGAACTGTTCGACGGTGTTCTTCAGGGTTTCAGCGGCGGCCATGGGGGAGACTCCTGGCAGGGGGCGGGGCATGACAGTGGAGAAGCGGCGTCCAGGCCATGCGTTGGGACAACACCGGTGTCTCATGTTGCACCGCAGCAGTCAAGGAAATTGTGCAGCGCACCATAAACCGACGGACACATTCACTCGCCCTGAGGGCGAGACAGAAGCTTCGCCGCAACGCCTTGAAAATATCCATCTCTGCGGCGAAATCGCTCACCACTTGTTTACCTTAGCGAAAGGCCACGACGCGCATGCTAATGTCACGCGTGTGGCGGTGCGGAACCGCTCAGTTCAGATGACGGACGCATTCGCCATGTTCGCCAAGCTTACCTCCGCCCGTTCCGTTCTCGCCGCCCTTGGCGTCGCCGGCGCCATGCTGTGCGGCCTGGCGACTCCGGTCGCCGCTTTCGCGCAGATCCCGTATCTGCAGATGAACAGCGCCGAGCCCAAGTACGCGGCGATCGTGATCGACGCCAATTCGGGCGAGATGCTTTACGAGAAAAGGGCCGATAGCCCGCGCTACCCGGCCTCGGTCACCAAGATCATGACGCTGTACCTCACCTTCGAGGCGCTCAGCGAAGGCCGCCTGAAGCTGACCGACCGCGTGCCGATCTCGTCCCACGCCGCCGCCCAGGCGCCGACCAAGCTGGGCCTATCGGTCGGCGATAGCGTCAGCGTCGACGAGGCGATCCGCGCCATGACCGTGAAGTCGGCCAACGACATCGCCGTGGCCATGGCCGAACGGCTCGGCGGCAGCGAGTCGCGATTCGCCGCCCTGATGACCCTGCGCGGCCAGGAGCTGGGCATGCGCAACAGCCGCTTCGTCAACGCCTCGGGCCTGCCCGACAGCCGGCAGATTTCGACCGCCCGCGACCTGGCCATCCTGTCGCGCGCCACCATGCGCGACTTCCCGCAGTACTATTCCTATTTCAGCATCAAGGGCTTCGAGTTCCGCGGCCGCTACATCCCCGGCCACAACCGCCTGCTGACCAACATGCAGGGCTTCGACGGCCTGAAGACCGGCTACACCAACGCTTCGGGTTACAATCTCGCCGGCTCGGCCGTGCGCGACGGCCGCCGCCTGATCGCCGTGGTCCTGGGCGGCTCGTCCACCGCCTGGCGCGACAACAACATGGAAGACCTGCTGACCACGGGCTTCGACGTACTCAAGCGCCGCTCGCACGGCGAGCGCACGACCATCGCCGCCAACCTTTACGAGGACGAGCCGACCGGCCCGATCATGCGTCCGTCCACCGAGGAAGGCGACGGCGACCAGGCCGGGCTGAAGATCGTCCTGACCGACAACCCGCGTCCGCCCGCCGCGATGAAGGTCGCGCCGACGATGAAGGCCGCCCAGGCCAAGCCCGCGCCGAAAAAGGCCAAGGGCGAGTGGGGCGTCCAGGTCGGGGCGTTCAAGTCCAAGAGCCTAGCCAATGAACAGCTGATGCTGGTGCGCTCGCGCTTTTCGAAGTTCGTGGCCGACGCCGAGGGCGCCGTCGAGGGAGCCGCTGGCAGCACCTTCCGCGCCCAGTTCCAGGGTCTGACCGCGGACGCCGCCCGCAGCGCCTGTCGGGCGATCGGCGCCAAGCGCCAGCCCTGCATGGTCCTGGCGCCGCGCTGAGCCTTGTATTGAAGTCATCGACGCTCTCCCAGGCGCGGCTACGGGTCGGCGGTTGTGGTCCTGAAGCCTCATAGAGGCTGTCCGCGCCCAGGGACGGGGCTATGACCTTGCCGTTCACCTGGTCCCGACAAGCGTTCGTGCTCTTGGGATGACGACGGCGAGGCGCCTTCCGCAAAACCTCAGGGATGGGTCCGGTACGTCCATCGTACGCTGTCGGTCAGCACCTTCCCGCCCACATCGATCGCCGCCTCCACCAGGTTCTCGCCGGCCGCCAGCTCTGTCTCCCACAGGGCGACATGGTCCTCGACCGGCACGGTGGTCCAGGCGCCGCCGTTGAGGCGCAAGCGCGCCGACGGCTGGTTCGAATAGACCTTCACCTTCACCTGCCTGGTGCGCTTGTTGAGGTCGCGGCGGCTGGTGACGTGCAGCATCGGGACCTCGGACCAGTTGGCCTGGTACCAATAGTAGGCGTCCTTGCGAACCTTGCGATCCTCGGTGACCAGGCCCTTGTCGTTGATGGCTGGCCGGTCGCCCTCGTTGCGCTTGAACGACGGGAAGTCGAACCCGACCCAGATAAAATTAGACCACAGGAACGGCCGCTTGCGCAATTCGCGCCAGTGGGTCTCGTGGAAGACCGTCTGCCATTGCTCCGGGTGCCAGTAGCCGTCGGCGACGGGGCGGCGCAGCACGGGATCCTCCTGGTGGAGGACACTGGCGCCGGCCCCGTACTCGCTGACCCCGATCGGCCGCCTGGGCAGGCGGGCGTGCAGTTCGTCGGCCCAGGGGCCGATATCCTTGGCCTCGGTCCAGTACCAGCCGAAGTAACGGTTATAGGAGACGGTGTCGCTGTGCTGGGCGATCGGATCGTCGTCCTTCAGGCAGCAGTGGGCGTAGGTCGTGGGCCGCGTCGGATCCATGGTCTTGGCGGTCGACTGCAGCGCCGCCAGCAGCCGGTTGGCAGTCTCGCCCGAGGTCCTCAGCTCGTTGCCGATGCCCCACAGGGCCACGGACGGATGGTTGGCGTTCTGGGCGATCAGCTCGCGCATCTGCTGGACCAGGTTGTCGCGGAACGCGTCGGAGGGATCCAGGTCGTCGATCAGCGGCACTTCCGTCGTCAGCAGGATGCCCAGCCGGTCGGCCTCATCATAGACCCGCTGCGGATGCTGCATGTGGGCCAGCCGCAGGGCGGTGACGCCCATCTCGGCCATGATCCTCATGTCCTCGTCGATCTCGGCGTCACCGACGACCGGCCCCTTGCCAAAGCGAGTCGGCAACTGGAGGTTCGCGCCATACAGAGCGTAGGGCTTGCCGTTCAGCAGGAACCGCCCCTCCCCGTCCAGGCCCACCGTGCGCACGCCCAGCGGGACCTCGGCGACGTCGAGCAGCCTGCCCCCGACCCACACCTCGGTCCGCAGGCGGTAGAGATAGGGCGAGCGCCGGCCTTCCCACAGCCGAGGCCTCTTCAGGGTCAAGGTTTGCCCGACCGGCCGGGACTGGCCGGGGGCGAGGCTGGCTGCGTCCTTGGCCTCGGCCGCGACCGTCCGCTCGGTGTCGAGAATTCGGGTCACCACCCGCACGCGCGCCGCCGTGGCCCGGTCGTTGCGAACCAGCACCCTGGCCCCGATCGTCGCCCGGTCGGTCGCCAGGGCCTGGGTGCGAGCGTAGACGCCCGGCCCACCCCAGTCGCCCAGATCGACATGGACGTCCGAGGTCTCGACCAGCTTGACCGGCCGATAGAGCCCGCCGAACACGTTGAAGTCGCCGTTCAGCGGCGCGAAGCGGCTGTTCCGGGCGTTGTCGACCCGCACCGCCAGCAGGTTCCCGCCCGGCTTGAGGGCTTGGGTGACGTCGTAGCGGAAGGCGGCGTAGCCCCCTTCGTGCACGCCCAGCGGCTTGCCGTTCAGGAAAACCTCGGCCTTCAGCGCCGCGCCGTCGAACTGGAGAAAATAGCGCCGGCCGGCGCGCGGCTGGTGGTCCAGCGTCAGCCGATACCAGGCCGGGCCGCGGTAGTAGGCGCCTTCGGGCTCGCCCCGCGCCTTGGCTCCGCCGACGCCGGAATCGGCGACGTTGTAGGTGTGGGGCGTCGACACGCTCGCCCAGCCGGAGTCGTCGAAGGTCGCGGCCTCTGCCCCTGGCGCGTCGGCGCGGACGAAGCGCCAGCCGTCGTTCAGCGGCGTCACCTCGGCGGCCCGGGCCGCGCCGAACGCCCAGACGGCGAGGCCGAGAACCAGCCAGGGGCGCGCCAGCCGGAACGATGGGAATGTCATGGCGTCTCTCCGTCGTTAGCCCGGGTCGTTGGTCAGGCCAGGCGTTCGACGTCGCGGGCGCGGACGTCGCGGCTGCGGACCGCGCGAACCGCCGCGCCGGGCGCGAGGGTGGAGCGAACGCCGTCGATCGCCGCGCCCTGCACGTCGTCGAGCACGATCGCGGGCCGGGCGTCCGGCTTGTCCACCGAAAAGCTCACGTCGCGGATGCTGACATTGCGCGCGTGGCGGACCCACAGGCCGTGGGCCGGGAACGCGCCCATGAAGCTGGGCTCCAGCGACGACCTGGGCCGTTCCTCGATGTCCCGGGCGGCGTCCTCCAGCGAGCCGCCGCCGGCCGAGCGCACGTGGACGCCGGAGAAGCTGACGTCCTCAATGATCCCGGCGGGAAGGCCGACGACGCCGCTGGCGTAGGGCCCGGGCGCGCCCGAGACGTTGATGTTGGAAAAGCTGACCCGGCGCACCCGCGAGGGACCGTTCCCGTCCGGAGCCCGATTGCGCGCCGACAGGCGCACGAAGATCGGATGATTGACGGGGTTGCGCAGCAGGATGTTGGCGAAGGTCACATCCTCCAGCACCCCGCCGTCGATGGCGCCTAGCTGCAGGCCCCGGGTGTTCTCGCAGATGCAGTCCGACACCAGGATGTTGCGAAAGCCGGCCACGGAATCGGTGCCCAGCTTGATGCGCCCCAGCACCCCGATGTCGTCGACCGACATATAAGGCGACAGCTGGTAGGTCCCGTCGACCACCGTGCCCAGCAGATAGCCGCTGGTCTTGCAGCCGATCACGCTGACGTCCTCGCAGAAGCGCGGCTCCCCCAGGGCCATGCTGCTCTTCAGCACGATGGCGTCGTCCTTGGGCGCGTTGACCAGGCAGTGGGTGACCTTCACGTCGCGGCAGGCGTCGATGTCGATGCCGTCGCGGTCGGTGTCGACGGTCAGGCCGTCGATCCGCACATTGGTCGAGCCCAGCACGTAGCAGGCGAAGTGGCCGCCCTGCAGGATCGTGAAGTCGCGCAGCAGGACGTTGCGGCAGCGGGTCAGACCGATCGCCTTGTTGCCCCGCCCCTCGTAGGCTATCTCGCGCGGGATCGCCCGGCGGGCGGCGTCGGGAGTCAGGCCCTGCGCGGCGGGCGACTTCCAGCCGGCCATGCCGTGCCAGCGCGGCGCGGGTCCCTCGCGGTCCAGGCCCAGGCCGTGGATCAGCCCCTTGCCGATGATGGCGACGTCGTTGACCCCGTCGCCATAGATCAGGCTGTTGTGGAAGTGGCTGACGCCATAGTCCTGATACTGCTCCGCATAGACGTTCTCGGGCAGGTCGTAGCGGCCGGCATGCTTGCGAGGATCGGCGGCCTCGATCACCGAGCCGTTCATCAGCACCAGGGTGATGAAGCTCTTCAGGCGGATCGAGAAACACAGGTAGTGACCGGCGGGGATCACCACCGTGCCGCCCCCCGCCGCCGAGGCCGCCTCGATGGCGCGGTTGATGGCGCCCGAGTCGATGGCGATCCCGTCGCCGACGGCGCCGTAGTCGCGTACGTCATGAAAGCTGGTCAGCGAACCGGACGCCCGCACCAGTGACGGGCTGGCCGCCATGGCCGCGCCCAGTCCCAGGGTCACGAAGCGACGGCTGAACTCCGCCCTCTCGCCGATCGCGCCCTGCGCCATGCCTCCCGTTCCTTCGCACTTGAAGTGGGTGCATGTTGTATGACGTATTATCTTTTATCAAGCCTCTAAACTGGAACTGGTTCAGGCGACCCGGTCGATCGGCGGCTCGCCGTCGAAGAAGCGGTCAAGGTTGTCGGCCACCCGCATGCCCATGGCGGTGCGGGTCTCGAGCGTGGCGCTGCCCAGGTGCGGCAGCAGCACGGTGTTGGGCGCCGCCAGCAGGACCGGATCGACCCGGGGCTCGCCCTGGTAGACGTCCAGCCCCGCGCCGGCGATGGTCCCCTCGGCCAGGGCCCGGGCCAGGTCGGCCTCGGCCACCACCGAGCCCCGCGCGGTGTTGATCAGGATCGCCGTCGGCTTCATCCGCGCCAGCAGGGCGGCGTCGACCAGGTGATGGGTCTCCGGGCCGCCCGGCGTGTGCAGCGACAGCACGTCCGCCGCCGCCGCCAGGCTTTCCAGCGAGTCGTGATAGGTCGCGCCGTCCTCGTCGACCGCGCGCCGGCGGCTGTAATAGGCGATCTCCATGCCCAGGGTGGCGCGGGCCCGCCAGGCGGTGGCCCGGGCGATGCGGCCGTAGCCGACCAGGCCCAGGGTCTTGCCCGCCAGGGACCGGCCCAGCAGGTGGGTGGGCCGCCAGCCGACCCATTGGCCCGCCCGCAGCTCGCGCTCGCCCTCGCCGGCCCGCCGGCTGGTCATCAGCATCAGTAGCACCGCCAGCTCGGCCGTGGCGTCGGTCAGCACGTCGGGCGTGTTGGTCACCACCACCCCCGCCGCCTTGGCCGCCGCCAGGTCGATGTGCTCATAGCCCGCGCCGTAGTTGGCGATGATCTTCACCCGCGCGTCGGGCGCGGCCAGGACCTCGGCCGTCACGCGGTCCGAAACCGTCGGACACAGGGCGTCGTACGCGCCCATCGCCACGCGCAGGCGCTCGACGCTCATCGGCGCGTCGCCTTCGTTCAGGGTCACGTCGTAGCGCTGGCGCAGCCGGGCCTCGACGGCTCCGGGCCAGCGGCGGCTGATCAGGATCCTGGGTTTCATGTCCTCGCTCGGGTCGGGCCCGCGACGGGCAGGCGTCAGGGCCCCTTCGTAGCGATCCTCGACCGGCGCGAACAGGCGGCGCCGATCAGCGGCGGCGGAAGACCGGCGCGCGCTTTTCGGCGAAAGCCGCCCGCCCCTCGGCCGCGTCCTCGGTGGCGAAGCAGATGGTCTGCAGGTCGCGCTCGTACTCGACGGCCTTTTCGTAGGGCATGGCGTAGGCCGCTTTGAGGTTCAGCTTGGCGGTCTCGGCGGCGATCGGGGCGCGCGAGGCGATCACCTCTGCGATCACCCTGGCCCGCGCCAGCAGCGCGTCGGGCGCGACGACCTCGCTGACCAGGCCCCATTGCCTGGCGGTCTCGGCGTCGACCGTGTCGCCGGTCAGGATCATCAGGGCGGCGTTCGAGGCGCCGATCGAATGGACCAGGCCGGCGGCCATGCCGCCCCCGCCGATCCAGCCCAGCTTGATCTCCGGCGCGGCGAACCGGGCGTTGGTCGAGGCGATGCGGATGTCGCAGCTCATCGCCGTCTCCAGCCCGCCGCCCAGGGCGTAGCCGTTGACGGCCGCGATCGTCGGCTTGCGGCACAGGCGCACGGCGTCGCAATAGTCCCCGCGGTTCCGGAAGTCCCAGGGCGTCTGGTACTGGTCCAGGGTCGAGATGTCCGACCCCGCGCAGAAGGCCTTTTCCCCCGCCCCGGTGATCACGAGGCAGCGGATGGCGTCGGAGGCGTCGACCTCGGCGATGGCGGCCTCGACGGCCTTGGCCATGGCCGGCGTCACCGCGTTCAGCTTGTGCGGCCGGTTCAGCGTGACGACGGCGACATGGCCCGTCACCTCGAACAAAAGTTCGTCGTCCTGGCTCATTGCCTGTTCCTCAAGTCTCCGCGCCCGGCGGGCGGTGGCGCTCGAACAGCGCCTGCAGGTCGTCCAGCACCCGGTCGGCGCCGTCACCCCTGTCGAGGCCGGCGCGGATGCGGTGCGAGGCCGCCGTCTGGAAGGCGATGGCGCCGTCGTGGCGCGGCCTCAGGCTGGCGCCGGCCAGGGTGGCGTAGGTGTTCGCATAGAAGTGGCCCCACCGGGCGTTGACGGTGGGATCGCGCCAAGCGCTCTTCAGGGCGGGCTGCCCCGCGTGCTCGGGAATGAAGCCGCGCTGCGTCGCCTCGGCCATCAGCCAGCGCAGGTGATCCAGCAGCGCCGGCGTCACCGCGCAACGCCGCGACACCCCGATCCCCGTCCCCCCGAGGATCGAGCCCACCGGGCCGTCCGTCGTCACCCGAGGCGCGTCGGCGAAGCCCAGCGCCCCGCCGGGGGCGTAGTTCACATAGCCGTAGACCAGGGGGCAGAGGGCCACCTCGTCATGGGCGCTCATGTGCTCTAGCAGACCGATCGGGTTCAGCGGCCGCAGGGCTTGCGGGCTGCGCGCCGCCAGGCGGGACAGCAGGTCCCAGGCCGCACGGCCGGCCGAGCGCTCGAGAAAGGCCTCGCCGTCCGCCGCCGGCGGCGCGCCATGGGCGGCGCAGATCGACTGGAAGGTCAGGGCCGCGTGCGGTCCCGACAGCGAGAGCGCCACGCCGCCGGTTTCGGACAGCCGCGCGACCTCGTCCCACAGCGTCGGCGGCGCGTCGAGGCGATCCTTGCGCCAGGCCATGACCTGGGTGGCGGCGTCCAGCGGCAGCGCCCAGTGGCGGCCGGCATAGCGATAGCTGTCGAGGCCGCGCCCCATGACGGCGCCCCGCCAGGCGGCGATCTCCTCGGTCCCGAACAGGTCCTCCAGCGGAACCAGGCAGTCGGCCGTCACGGCCTCGCCGACGTGCGGATGATCCAGCACGACGAGGTCGTACAGGGCGCATTGCTCGCCGATCGGCCGTTCCTCGAAGCCTTCCAGGGAATGGCGGTCCCAGGTCAGGGCCAGGCCGTCCCGCGCGGGGTCGAGCCGAGCAGCGGCGGCCTCCAGCGCCCGGTAGCCCCTCGGGTGGTCCCAGGTCAGGCCGCGATAGCGGGGCGCGGTCATGCCGCCCGCACCACGCCGGCGCGGATCAGAGCGTCGATCTCCCCGGGCGCGTGGCCGGCCTCGGCCAATATCTCGCGGGTGTGCTCGCCGACCAGCGGCGCGCCACGCGCGATGGTCGACGGGGTTTTGGAAAAGCGGATCGGAAAGCCCGGCGCCTTCACGCGGCCCTCGGTCGGATGGTCGTACTCGACGAAGGTCCCGTTGTGCTGGATCTGCGGATCTGCGACGAGCTCGGCATAGCCGTAGACCGGGCCGCACCAGATGTCGTTGTCGCGAAACAGGGCCAGCCAGTCGGCGCTGTCGCGGTGGACCAGCCGCTGGCGAACGCAGGCGTAGATCCTGTCGCGATGGGTCCAGCTGTCGGTCTCGTCGTCCAGGTCGGCGAAGAACGGCTCGTCGATCAGCCGGCCCAGGGTCTTCAGAGACGCCATGGCAATCGAGATGTAGCCGTCGCGGGTCTGGAACACGCCGTACGGCGCGCGGATGTAGCTGTGGGCGTGGGGCTCGGCCGAGCGCGTCTGCGGCTTGCCGCCGATGGAAAACACCGACAGTTCCTGCATCTGGATGGTGGTGATGGCGTCCAGCATGTTGATCTGCACCAGCTGGCCCTCGCCCGTACGCTCGCGATGAAACAACGCGGCCAGGGCGCCCTCGAAGGCGGTGTAGGCGGTGATCGCGTCGACCAGGTACTGGCCGGCCGGCTGCGGCGGCTGGTCGGCCGCGCCCGACGACATCATCGCCCCCGACATGGCCTGTAGCAGCAGGTCCTGGCCCGGATAGTTCCTGTACGGACCATCCTCGCCATAGCCGGACATCGACACGTAGATCAGGCGCGGATTGATCTTCGCCAGGGTCTCGTAATCGACGCCCAGGCGCTGGGCGACGCCGGGCCGGTAGTTCTGCAGGAAGACGTCGGCCGTCTTGACCATGTCCAGCAGCAGGGCCTTGCCCTCCTCCGTCTTCAGGTCGACCGCCAGGGAGCGCTTGTTGCGGTTCAGCGACAGGAACGAGACATTGATCTGGTTGCCGCGCGCGCCGCCGGCCGCGACGTGGCGCTGCCATTCACCGGTGGTCGGCTCGACCTTGATCACGTCGGCGCCCAGGTCGCCCAGGCGCTGGGCGGCGAACGGCCCGGCCATGGCGATGGAGCAGTCGAGGACGCGGATTCCGCTGAGAATACCCATGGAGAGAAGGACCTTCCGGTGGTTCAGCTCATCACCCAGCCGCCGTTGACGTGCAGCGTCTGGCCGGTGATGAAGCCCGCCTCGTCGGCGGCGAAGAATGCGATGGCGTGGGCGATGTCGCCGGCGTGTCCCCGGCGCTTGACGGCCTGGCTGTCGAGCACGTGGCGGGCGTAGCCTTCCGGATCCGGATGGATCTTCTCGGCGTCGGTCGGGAAGGCCCCTGGCGCGATGGCGTTGACGGTGATCCCGTAGGGCCCGAACTCGCGCGCCCAGGCCCGGGTCAGGCCGACCAGCGCGCCCTTGGAGGCGACATACGGCGACAGGTTGGCCCATTCGCCGGACAGGGTGATGCTGGAGATGTTGATGATCCGTCCGAAGCCGCGTTCGCGCATGGCCGGCAGGGCCGCCTGCACCGCCACGATCGCCGCATCGACATTGACCCGCTGGACCGCCTGGTGGTCCTCGATCGTGTAGTTCTCGAACGGACGCGAGGGATAGATGGCGGCGTTGTTGATCACCACGTCGAAGGCGCCGACCTTGGCCAGCAGGCGCTCGAGCCTGGCCCGGAAGCCCTCGAGGTCGGACAGGTCGGCGGTCGAGACGACCAGGCGCCCGGCTCCGACCTGGGCCGCCTCGGCTTCCAGCGCCGCCACCTTGATCGGATCGTTGTCGATCGCCACGACGGTCGCGCCGCGCGCCATCAGCTTCAAGGACGTCCGCAGCCCCAGGCCGCCCGCCGCGCCGGTATAGAGGACGACCCGGCCGTCCAGGTCCCGCGGCGGCGTCATCTCAGCGCCCCCCCGAGGGCGGGATAGGCGCCGGACGGGGCGGGATAGTCCTCGGCCGGCTGCCGGGCCGTGGCCTCGATCCGGCGAACCGCACCAGCCACCGCCTCGGCGTCGGGCAGGATGCGGAAGACGCTGTCGTAGCGGCGCTCCTCGCCGTGCTCCAGCTGGATCAGCTCGCCCCGTTCGCGGGCGAAACCCTTGCCCAGGACGTGGTTGGTCGAGGGTTCGATCCCCAGGGCGTAGTGGCCCGCGTGCAGGTTCTGCCACTCGTACATGGCCGGGAACTGCGACTTCAGGGTCTGGACCTCGAAGCCGAAGCCGATGGCCTCGTTGATCAGGGCGACATTGACCCGCCCGTCGGCGTCGGCGGCCATGTCGTGCTGCCAGACCTGTTCGTGGAAGTTGCGGATCGGGGCCGGCAGGGTGCGATAGCCGACGCCCTGCCTGCGATAGTCGTCGCCGGCATGGGCGGCCCAGACCACGTCGCGGATCGGGGCGACATAGCGCGCGCCCTCGGCCAGAACCGGATAGCCCACATTGACGTGGTAGCAGTACATGTGCGGCGTTCGGTAGAAGCCGTGATTGACCACGCGGTCGTGCAGGCGGATCTCGTCGGTTCCGACGCTGGCCTCGATCCGCCGGATCAGGTGCAGGTCCTCGCCGAACACCGTCGATTGCCGCACCACGCCCTCGGCCCACAGGACGCAGTCGTCGCCGTCCCAGCGCTCGCCATAGCCGGTCAGCTGGGCCGGGATCGTGCCGATCCGCCCGTGCAGCGACGAACGGACGGTCTTGCGGGGGCCGTAGACATAGTGGTCGGCGGGGTCGTCGTGCATGAACAGCACGTGGTCCAGGCCACAGGTGACCAGCAGGCCCGAGAACGACCGGAACCAGGCAAGGCCGCCCTCCCCCTCGTACTCGTGCAGCGCGGGATTGCGAAAGCCCGACGGCGAATGCCAGCCGACCGCGCGGCCGTTGTGCTCGCACTCGGCGATGTCCATCGCCCGGTCGACCAGCACCGTGAAGCGCAGGCCCGAGCCGGTGCGGAATTCCAGCTGCCGCACGCCGCGCTCGACGCCGTCGCCCAGGGTCGACAGGCGCACGCCGGCGAACTGCGACAGGGCGCCGGTGCGCTCGGCCAGGGCGCGGCGGCTCAGCGTCCGTCCATACAGCTGGGTCATGCTTGCCTCCCCGCGGTTGGCTCAATAAGATAATACGTATGATGTTTATAGATCCCAAGCCAGCCGCGTCAACGGCGATGTGGAGGTTGGTATGAACCGGACGACGCGCCGCTGCTTCGCCGTCGACCTGCACGACGATCCCGACCGGATCGGTCGCTATCGCGCCTGGCACGAGGCGGGAGGGCCGCCCGCCGCGGTGACGGCCGCCATCCGCGCCGACGACGTACGCGAGCTGGAGATCTGGCTGGTCGGCGACCGGCTGTTCATGATCCTGGAGCAGGGCGACGGCTATGACGCCGAGGCCAAGGCGGCGCGCGACGCCGCCAACCCCGACGTGCGGAGATGGGACGCGCTGATGCGCACCTTCCAAAAACCCCTGCCGTTCGCCCCCGACCGGACCTGGGTGGAAATGGAGAAGATCTACGCCCTGTCCGAGCAGTCGCTCTCGGACGACAAGGCGTCCGTCGCCCCGAAAACCTCGTAGAAGCCGTCCGAAGCCCTAACGGGTCGCCCAGCCCCGGCCGAGTTCCGCCAGCGGCACACAGCCGTGATAGGCGCCGGGAACGGGATCGTACCGCAACGCCACCGTCGCGCCAGGCTCGGAGGTGAAATAGCCGACCGTCACCAGGTCCTCTAGCAGCGGAAAGAAGTGGCCCTCGCCGGACGTCTGAACGGCCGAAGCCTCGCGGTCATAGCCGTTCAGAAGCTCGGTCTGTTGCTCCGGCGTCAGCGCCACAAAGACGTCGCCATGGGCGGCGCGGGCGTCGGCGTCCATCCGCACCAGACCCGCCCGCAAACGCTCGGCCTGGGCCTTGTCGAAATAGTCGGCGAGGGCGCGGTCGACGAACTGCGGCACCCCCGCCTCCCGCGCGCCCGGCGTGTCGGTCTTGGGGATGATCAGTTCGGCCACCACGTCGACCAGGCGGGCCTGGTCCGGCGTCAGCGCCGTCGGCGTCCAGGCGAGGGCGGGGGCGGCCGCCATGGCGCGTCCAGCGAAGCCGGTCGCGGCGACTCCAAAGGTGAAGGTCAGGCCGCGTATCGCGTCGCGTCGGCTCAGCAGCATCACAGATCTCCCCGCTTGCGCGCCTTGACCGCGTGGTCGGCGGCCCGGGCCGTCAGGGCCATGTAGGTCAGGGACGGGTTCACGCAGGACGCCGAGGTCATGGCCGCCCCATCGGTGACATAGACGTTCTTGCACTCGTGAACCTGGTTGTGGGCGTTGAGCACCGAGGTCTTCGGATCCCGGCCCATGCGGGCGGTGCCCATTTCGTGGATCCCCAGGCCGGGCGCATAGCCGCCGTCGTATCCTCGAACGTTCGTGAAGCCCGCCGCCTCTAGCATCTCCGCGGCCGCGGTCTGCATGTCGCGGCGCATGGCCAGCTCGTTCTCGCGGATCGTGACGTTCATCGACAGGGTCGGCAGGCCGAACTCGTCGGTCTTGTCGCGGTTCAGGGTGATCCGGTTGTCTTCGTAGGGCAGGATTTCGCCGAACCCGCCCAGCCCCATGACCCACGGACCCGGCTGGCTCAGCGCGGCCTTGCGCGCCGCCCCGAAGCCGCGGGGACCGGCGGCGTCCCGTCCCGACCGGGTCAGGTCGCGATCCCAGCCGGGCCGCGAGGCGCCGCCCTGGTATCCGAAGCCGCGCAGATAGTCGCTCCGCTTGGTGGCCGCGTCGCCCAGATTGCGGAAGCGCGGCACATAGATTCCGTTCGGCCTGCGGCCCGAATAGTACATGTCGGCGAACTCGGGCGCCTCGCCGCTGGCCCCGACGCCCAGGTGGTGGTCCATGACGTTGCGGCCCAGCTGGTCGCTGCCGTTGCCGAAGCCGTTCGGGAACCGCGAACTGGTCGAGTTCATCATGATCCAGGCCGAGTTGAAGGCCGAGGCGCACAGGAACACGACGTCGGCGTAGAACTCCTCCTCCTGGCGCGTCGTCGCGTCGAGGATGCGCACGCCGGTCGCCTTGCCCTTCTTCTCGTCGTAGATCAGCGAGGTGACGATCGAGCCGGGGCGGATCACCAGGTTGCCGGTGCGCTCGGCCGCCACCAGTCCGCCGGAATTGGAGCTGTAGTAGCCGCCGAACGGGCAGCCCCGGATGCACATGTTGCGGAACTGGCACTTGGTCCGCCCCAGCGCGAGCTGCTCCTCGGTCGGGTCGGTCAGGTGAGCGGTCCGACCGATCGTGATCCGCCGTTCGGGGAACCTGACCTCGGACTTGGCCTTGAAGGCCTTCTCGACGCAGTTCATCTCCATCGGCGGCTGGTACTGGCCGTCCGGCAGCTGCGGCAGACCCTCGGCCTGGCCCGAGACGCCGATGAAGCGCTCGACATGGTCGTACCAGGGCGCGAGGTCCTCGTAGCGGATCGGCCAGTCGACGCCGATTCCGTCGCGGGCGTTGGCTTCGAAGTCGATCGGGCTGTGGCGATAGCTCTGGCGCCCCCAGGTCAGCGACCGCCCGCCGACGTGATAGCCGCGGATCCAGTCGTAGCGGCTTTCCTCGGTATAGGGGTTCTGGTCGTCGCGGACGAAGAAGTGCTTGGTGTATTCGGTCAGGGTGTAGCCGGTGCGCTTCTGCACGGCATAGTGCGCGTTCAGCTCGTCGGGCGGCAACTGGCCCTGCGGGTACTTCGCCTGCCAGGGGTCCATCGTCGCGGTGGGATAGTCCTCCAGGTGGCGGACCATCGGTCCGCGCTCCAGCACCAGGGTCTTGAGGCCCTTCTGGGTCAGCTCCTTGGCCGCCCAACCGCCGGTTATGCCGCTGCCGACGACGATCGCATCATAGGTGTTCTTCTGGCGCGCGCGACCGTTGAGATTGGCCATGTCTGCTCCCCGCTTGGCGCCTTTGATCGAATCGCACCCGCTGCCCCGCAGCACGCGCCGATTTCGGCGAACCCGTTCATTGTTGTCTGGAGGCTTCCATGAAATGGGTTACATTGCAAGAAAGGTCGCGGTTTCATTCGAAAACCGCCGCGCCAAAGGGAGGAATAGGAAACTCATGAGGAAGCCGAGCCAGTCCGTTCGAAAGCGCCGCGCGCCGGCGCTGGGTCTCGCCGCCGTGACCTTGTCCGCCTGCTTGGCGCTCGGCGGCGGCGCCCAGGCCGAGGTCGAGACGGTGAAGGCCGGGCCGTGGCGCCCGCTGTTCGACGGACGCACCCTGGACGGCTGGACGCCGAAGGTCGCCAAGCATCCGGCGGGCGAGAACTATCGGCAAACCTTCGTGGTCGACCATGGCGCGATCCGGGTCTCCTATGCCGGCTACGACAAGCTGGACGGGCAGTTCGGACACCTGTTCTACAAGACGCCGTTCAAGGCCTATCGCCTGCGCCTGACCTATCGCTTCCTGACCGAGGGCGGCCTGCCCGACACGCCCGCCTGGGCGCGCAGCAACAGCGGGGTCATGTTCGACAGCCAGAGCCCGGAGAGCATGGGCGTGGAGCAACCCTTCCCCGTCTCCATCGAGTTCCAGCTGCTGGGCAAGGAAGGCGACGCGCCCCGCCCCACCGGCGCGGTCTGCACGCCCGGAACCAACATCACCTTCGACGGCGTGACGGCCAAGGACCATTGCACGCCGCCGGCAAACGCGCCGACGGTCCCGAACGGAACCTGGGTCAAGGTCGAACTCGAGGTTCTGCCTAGCGGCGAGATCTCCCAGAAGATCAACGGCGTGGTCGTCCACCACTATGCCAACGTGACCCTGGACCCCGACGACACCGTCGCCGGCGGGGCCAAGCCCTACATCCTCGCGCGGGGCGCCCAGCCGGTGACCGAGGGCTACATCGCCCTGCAGAGCGAAGGCCATCCGATCGAGTTCAAGGACATCGAGATCCAGGAACTGACGGCCCGCTGAGCCGCCCCGAGCTCCCTCAAGGCTATTTCTTGAGGGAGCTCAGATATTGGATCACGG
>Ga0055531_10000620_pt1 | contig 30637 bp, 37 predicted proteins | sample AraplaCvi_mCL_r2_FD_55008 | JGI IMG/M metagenome (GOLD analysis project Ga0055531, IMG submission 55008) | Arabidopsis root microbial communities from North Carolina, USA - plate scrape MF_Cvi_mCL_r2 | ecosystem: Host-associated > Plants > Roots > Endosphere | place: USA: North Carolina...
GATTTGCCTAATCGATGAAACTTCCTAAGACCTTCACCGACAGTCGATCAGGTTAGAAGGGGCCGCACATCTCACCACGTGGTCCTGTTGTATCTTCTAGATCTACGATTTCAGGGTGCCGCCGCTCGATGTTTGCGATCAACAACCGGTAAATAAGATCTGCCCTCGAACCTGCTCTGGTGATTCAGTCATTGGGTTCCGTCGACCGCAATATGACTGAAAATGCCGCAACCGCGCTGACTCAAATCAAATTTGCCCGCCGCGTCCTGGGGGGCTTTCTACTATCAAGCATTGAAAATGGCGCAGGCGCTGATGGCGGGAGTGAGGCATGCATCTGCCTCGCAAAGGTAAGACACCATCCTGAACCTGCTGACGCTCGCCCGCTTGCTGGCCGGCGGAGTCTACGTTTGAGCCAGTATATCGAAGACCTCATGAAATGGCGTTTGTTTGTCCATGAGAGCTATCACAAGGGGCGGATTGCGGAGACAAGGGCGCGTGAAGCCAGAGTCACGAAAAGCCCCGAGCCGAAGAAGTCCGAGGCAATGACGTTGACCGAAAGATCGACAATCTCACTTATCAGGCGCGCGTAGCCAAGCAATCCGCCATCAGCATCGCGTCTTCAGCCGGCGCGATCTCATTCGAACCGCACAACCGACCTGTATGGCACAATACCAACAACCTCGCCGCCCTCGGTGGTAATTTCGAAAGTCTGTCCGTTGACAATCTCACCGATGGCAACCTTCTCGGCTATGATTTGTCGCGCTGCTATAACGGCTTCGTAGTAAGCCTCGTCTGCGGATGCAAACTCTGCCCCTTCAAGATCTTTCTCAAGGACACCGTCTTTCCGAACGTGGAAATAATATCGCGGCATGTCTTCTCCCTCAGGCTAAGGGACCAGAACCAGCCTCGGAACAGGCCGTTCCAGCCCTTACAACAATATGTGAGGTCGCTCCCGATCGCCGTCCATCACCTCGCTGCCGTCGTTTCTGACGGCCTCCCACTTCTATCCGCGATTACCATTTGATACAGTCCGCACTTCATCGAAGGCGGACCTCCAGCCCCGTGGCCTTAACTGGCTGCGGGGCTTTTTGTCGCGCCAAAAGACTGTCAGATATAAGAAAGCCCCACCGCAGGCATACGGCAGGGCTTTGGAGCNNAGCGTGAAGCTTCCCAAGACTAAGCGCGCGCATCCAGCGTGTCCAACCGGTAAAAAGGAGCGATGTTCCGCGGGACCGGCAAGGGTCAATGTCGGAGTAGAGCGCGCTCGTCCTCCGCTAAGGGAGCTGTCGCCGCACGGCTGGCCGAGATGTGATCCCCTCACGTAATTCCATGATCCTTGCGGCCGATCGATTCAGCAGCAGGTTCTTCTCGGACGCCGTCAACCTATCGATCTCATTCGCCGCCCGCACGAACTCCGATGACGTCGGTCGTGGAGCTCAATGCGTTGTTCCTCCACGCCGTTCTAGGTATTGGGCATTGAGGAGGTCGACGAGGTCGTCCGCTTCATCCATCTCGCAAGTATTCAACGGCGTGTCATTCACTACAGCTGGCTGCCCCGTCACCATGTCATAGACGGTCCAATAGCCGGACCCATCGTCATTCTCTCGAATGCCGTAGCGGATGTCAGATTTTGGCGACTTCAATGCAGCGTCTCCTCATCGGGCCCCATACCGACCTAATTCATGAAGTCCGCCACGGTATCGGCGCTGAGCGGCAGATCGCAATATGCCTTGCCCTCGACAATCACGATTCGCCCGGTCGCCATATCGAATATCTCCCGCGTATATGCGCCGCCCTTGCGGAGGTCAAAGCGATGTTTGGGTTTGCTCATGTCCGGAACCTGACAGCATGTGCGGCGGAGTCAAGAAGCGACAGCTGGGATAATCACTCGTCGGAGACACGCCGAAGAGCGCCGGAAGGGAACTATCCTCAGCGCGCGCCGTCTTCAGTGATATCCTCGCTGCGACAGGCCGGTTGGTACCGAATGCCGCGGCCCAACTCTTTTCGCCAGATCAGCGCCTGCGTCCAGGCAGAGGCATCCTGGATATGGTGCCGTCCTCCGGTGTGGGTAAAACTACGTAGGTANTTGCGGGTTCTAGTGAGCCCGCGGGACAATCGGTATGATCGCTGAACATCAATAGGATTGACAGTGACCCAACCATCCGATGCTCTCTCAGTTCTTCTAGTGGAAGACGACCCGCTCGTGCTGTTGGCGGTGGAAGAGATGTTGTCAGGTGCCGGATTCAAGGTGGTGACTGTAGACGACGGCCAAGCTGCAATGGAATTATTGGAACGCGATGCCCGGTCTTTCTCCGCTCTCGTCACTGACATACGTCTGGGTTCCGGCCTCAGTGGCTGGGACGTTGGACATCGAGCCCGCGAATTAGTTCCGGCTATCCCTGTTGTTTATATGAGCGGTGACAGCGGCCACCTCTGGTCAGCTCATGGAGTGCCGGGCAGCGTTCTTATTCAGAAGCCATTCGTCGAGGCTCAGTTACTCACAGCCATCGCGACATTGTTGAATAAATTCCGTGTCACTGGACCGGCGTCTGAATGAGGAGGCCCAGCTTGTCGGGCTCACCCCTTCTGGCGAACGAGTACGACTTGCTCTACAGAATCTATTAGTTGCGCCAAGCGCCGGATCTGCTCAACTGCGGTCATGACCAAAGACGAAGTATCAGCATTTGTTACCGCGATGATCGAGGCCGGGAGCAACATCCAGGCCATCGGAAAGACCGGCTATGTACTGGCCGAGCCGATAGATCCGACCGATAAAGACGCCTACCGTCGGATCGAGCTAGTTTCCTTAGCATTCGGCGGACGAGACCATCTCAAGGAGGAGATCATCGCGTACCTCCATCGGATCGGTCGTGTAGTCGATATCTCGGAGAAGCCCGACAAAGGCTTCGCGTGATCGCTGCCCCGCGCGGCCGTTTTGCCCTCGGCGCGATCGCAAACTGGTTATATGTGGCCCATCGGCCAATCTGAAGGAAGGGGTCGCGAGAGCGTGTTCGCGGGGAACGAACGATCGTTTCGAGGGGGACGGGGATTTGCCCTCGCGACCATCATTCAATGAGCGTCGCGCGAATCAGTTCCATCCAAATACGGGAACGGCCGAAATAACCTGCCCCCGAGATCGGACTGCGGTCAAGAATGCAACCGGCTTTGCTGCTCGCCGCAAGCGGCGATGAAGTGGGCTCGTCCTCGCTCAGGATCGGTTCTGCATCGGAGCGATGCATAACACGCGTCGATCGCGTTCCAGTACAGCTCACTGCCCCTCCGCAAAAAGTCATTTTGCATGTATCTCAGCGCTTCTCTTGGGCCGTCAATGGCGAGGTCATGGAAGCCCTCCCGATTGACGAAAACGGGCACCTCCCATTCCGTATCAAAATTGACCCTTATGACACTCATTGCTGTCTCCGCCCGGTGGATGGCGCGGCATAGAGTGCGAAGAAAGGTTGTCTAAGGNGGCGATCCTGCTCCATCTAGAAATGCGACAGCCGCGCGGCGCCATCTGGTGGAGGACGTGCTCGACGAGGCAGGCGGGACGATCNGGATCAAGGAGGATTCGATGAAATGAAGCGAAGCGGCATCCACCTTTAGGCGTAGGGAGCGGATTCAATCGTTTGATTGCGGGACGCTACGGAACTTCATGCGATGCGGCGTTGTTTTCTGTAACGCGCGCAGGCCATTGAAATTGGTCGAGGAGCGCCCACAACGGGAGGACCCGATGCATAGTTTCATTGTTTTCTTCTCCGCATTCCTAATGATGCCTGCCAAGGTTATCTTCAAAGTAACGGATCCAAAGCAACAATTTACACCTGAAAGGCTGATCCGGATGGGGGCTGGAAACTGACATCGTTCGACGACCAGGCGAGTTGAGCTACGAACGGGAAACTACTGGCTTTAGTTGTGCCACTATTCGAATCCCCAGAGACTTTGGGGGCCTGGACGGAAAACCGGCGGGTCCTCGTCTTTCGAATTTTGCGTTTGCGTCGGGTCGAAGGGGCTGCGTTTCGGCGAACAGACGCTGGTCTTTTTCAAAACCTTGAACTTCGAAGGTTTCTACGGATCCTCCCGGCTGGCTACCGGCGACCGATTGTTGATTTAAACTGAAGCAGCGTCTGTTAATCTTCCCGGATCAGGGGAATCTCATCCGCAACGGCAGTAGATGTGTGTCGGAGCCAAAATTGGTCGCCCGCCACAGGCGTCAATATTCACGCGAGACACAGGCGTAAGACCGGGTAGGTGGCGTATCCGGCCTCTGCCTTCGATCGAGCTGCCATAATGCTCCTCGTCATCGGCTCCTCGCGATCAAGCGCTGCTTGCATAGCCTGCATAATGGTGTTCATTCGGGCTGTCGTCTTTGAATATCCAGCCTCACTCAAGTCGAAAGCAATATGTTAGCACATCATCATATAAAGAGGTGCGACGCGAGGTTTACGAGTGGGACATTCAACGTTATGCGGAGGCACAGGATAGGAGGCGCAGCGCGTCCATCACGCTACTCCTCTTTCTGCTTTTTTCTTATTTTCTGATGTTCTAATCGACCGTTGCAGAGATGCACTCGACTCGCACCTCAGACGCTGTTTCATTTCGCCACAACGGTGTGAGGGAGCGAGTTTGTTTTACGAGCGGGATGCGCGCCGGGCACGACGCGCGAATGTGGTGAAAATGATCTCCGCGTTACTCGCTGGCGTTATCTTGGCTGGCATACCGGTATGGATCGTCACTTTGGCGATCGGTTTCTAGCTCAAGGCATTAGAGCCCTGAACTCCCAGGAAGTACGCATCGATCTGAGCCAGCAAAAGGCTGGCCGAATGAATGACAATCTGAAGAAAGCAGCCCGGCNTAAACGGGTATTCGACCGGCTTTCCGTTGGCTGTTTCCTTCCCGATTTATGCAGGGGGGCGCCACCCACTTTGCGGCTCTCGACTCTTTCAACACTCAGATGCAAAGTAGATCCATCTCAAGCGCGGGGGTGGATCCGGGATACTGTTCTCCATCGACTAAAATTCTCATGCCTCGTTTATTCCAGGACGGCATGAGACGCCGAGGCCTATTTCGACGACATCGGCAAGCTGGAGCAATCAGTCGTGAGCCTCCTGCATCAAGGGAGGTGCAAGTTGATTGTCGCCTATGAGCGGGTGACCGCTATCCGAGAACACCAGAAGCTCGGCACTTACACCCTCGACAACATCAAAGATATTGCATCGATCGGATGGAAAACTCGGCTTTAAACCGACCGCAGATAATACAAACGCGGCTCAGAAACGCGCTATGGCACAAAGCATCGCTCCAATAGAAAGCCCGCCGCGGCGACGGGCTGGTAGGTCCGGGAATGCTGATGCACCTGGTGGCGCGTTCACGAGCCCAGATTGCGGTCTTTTGTCCGCCGAGCAACAAGTGGGACCTCATCGATGTTCGCGAGCATGCCCTGCTTCATCAGGAACCGCCGCACGTTCTCCCGGATCGCCGGCAGAGGAAAAACTCCCTGAGCAGCCATCCGGCACGCCTTCAACAACACCTCATGCGTGCTGTTCCTTTTCTCCGCCGGCCACTCATCAAGCAGGTCGAAAACGTCTTCCAGACTGCCTAGTTCTTGAACATAGCGAGATTTCTTCACAAACAACGGACTGTCAAAAAGTGTGTTCGCCATCGCTACCTCCTTTCTCAAGCGCGGTCGACGGTGCAAAATTTAGGAGCAGAAACAAAATGTTCAAGATGGCAGACTGCCAACGCGCATGAGGTTGAGCCCATGTGGGATTCTTGTATCCGTGGCCGGCTTTCGCTCGGTCCGAAAAAGCGGAGGGACGGTTGGCAGCGGCTATGAATGATTTCTGGAACTAATTCGACTTCAACAACCCAAGCGCGTTGACGGCAAAGGCAGCGCGCAAGGCCTAGTTGGATGTGTTTGAAGTTCAATTGGCTTGATCCATCCGCCGGTAGTGGCTCGCTGAGGCGCGCTTGACGTCGTCGGTCTCTAAGCCAGTGAACGTTCGGCCTGCTGATCTTCCCGGGCGTCTGGGACTGGCATCTGCATTGGTGCGTGCAGCGGCATGGCTTCTACTAAGCGGGAAGAAGACATGTTGATGGTGATACAAGCTCCCAGCCGGGTAGAGGCGGGCTGGATCCGGTAACACCCGGCGCTCTTGAAGAATGCTAGGCCGATCGAAGGCCTGATCGCACCTGAAGAGATCAAATTCGCCGCGTGCGACTGGCATGGAGCCGCGATGCGTTTCACTGCCATCCCACCAAAGCTTTAGCGCATTTCGAGCATGGTCAGGGCGTTTTCGATCGCGGCGCCCGAGGCGGTATTGTCGAAAACGCACCAGCTATCCGATGCCAACAGGTCCGAGAACGACCTGATCTCGACGTTCGTATAGCTCGAATAATAGATCTTCGGCTTGCCGTGCAGACGAACGTATTTCGGCGGATGGTCGAANTCCTCTGGGGGCCATACCGGCGCGGGATCGGCAAGAACCCGATCGATCGCATAGCTCTTCAGCAGATCCAGTGCCTCAGCCGACGCCCAACTCTTATGCCGCACCTCGATGACAACCGGCCCGTCACCGGCATCTCGTATNGTCTTGAACGCGGTCTTAAACGTATCGGCGTTAAACGTTAGCGACGGCGGCAACTGACAAAGCAGTGGTCCGCGTTTTTCTCCAAGGGGTGCGATATCTTCAAGGAACGTGTCGAACGGCTTGGCGATGTCTTTCATAGCTCGGGTGTGGGTAATCTCCTTGGGAAGTTTTACAGAGAATCGGAATCCGTCGGGTATCGAGTCGGCCCAGCGCGCGAAGGTCGATATCTTATGGCGGCGGTAAAAGGTCGAATTGATCTCGACGCCGTCGAACACCGAAGCGTAACGCATCAGTCCGCTGCCCTGCTCGGCGAATCGGTCGACCATCTTTTTCGGAATAGACCAGGCGGCGGTGGCAATGATCGGCAAATCGATGTCCTNACAGCTTGCAAGCACCCTGCGAAACCAAGCGGCCAATGTCGAAGTTCCGTCGCCCGATCGAGCAAATACCGGAGCCGCGGCGACGCCATGATGGACAACCCGAACCCGACATCTCTTCCAATGCTCAAAAAGATCCGGCTGGATCAGCGGCGACGAACCGGTGACCCGCACGCAACGCTGTTATCTGCAGACGCTGTCGGAGCAGTCGCATCTGGCCGACGCGTATGTCCAAGACCTGAACAAGGCGGACGCGTCGAAACGGATTGACGGAATCAAGAAGTTCCTCGGCTTTCAGTGAGTATCGCTCCCTGCGGCAGATCGAATTGCTGGCGTCCTGCGCGGAATCCAAACCGGACGCAATCCAGGAACCGCACCAGGAGAACCTAATCAGCACGAGGGCGGGCTCGGTGGTCTGCTTGGGGGGCTGACTGGCGGCCAAGGCGGCTTCGGGGATCTCTTGAGCGGGATGACATCCGGCGGCATTCTGAGTGGAGGTCTCGGCGACCTGCTCAAAACCTTCCAGCAGAACGGGCATGGCGATAAGGCGGAGTCTTGGGTTCGACCCGGCCCCAATGCCGACATTGACCACGGCGAATTGGAGCAAGCTATCGGACCGGAGATCCTCGACGAACTCGCGACAAAGATTGGTCTGTCACGCGAGGACATTCTCGGCCGGCTGCGTCAGGATCTGCCAAGGGCCGTGGATGATCTGACGCCGAATGGGACGCTTCCCGCAGCCGACGAAGAGTTCGGAAATACCCGCCCGACAGCTGTCTGAGCATGAGATATCCTTTCAAACGTTTGGCCAGTTCTGCTGCCTTTGCCGTCTTTTGCGGTCAGGCATTCGCAGCTCCAATCGATGCCGACGCCGTCAACACGGCGGCTATCTCGTCCCTCCCGATCGTAGCCCCGGCTGAAAAGCCGAAAGCCCCGGATCCAGCCATCGTCCATCTTCAGGTGCTTCTCGACCGGGCGGGCGCGTCGCCAGGCGTGATCGACGGGTACTTTGGAGATAACCTGACTAAAGCCATCGCCGGGTTCGAAGCGTTGCAAGGCCTCCCGGTAGATGGAAGCTCGATCCCGAAGTGCTCGCACGGTTGACCGACGAAGTCCCGGCCGTTCAGGCCTATGCGATCAGCGCGGATGACGGCAAGGATATCGTCGAAAGCATTCCTAAAGATTATGCGGAACAAGCAAAAATGAAGCGCCTCGGCTATACCAGCGTCGCCGAGAAGCTCGCCGAACGCTTCCACATGGACATCAGTCTTCTCAAGGCACTTAATCCGACCGTTGCATTCAAAGCTGACGAGACGGTTGCCGTTGCGATCCCAGGCGGCCCCAAGATCGGCTCAGTCACACGGATCGAGGTGCGTCGAAAGTGGCGCAGGCGTTCGCCTTTGCGGAAGATGGATCGCTGCTCGCCGTTTATCCCGCGACCATTGGCAGCAGGACACGCCCTCGCCGTCCGGCACGCATAAGGTCAAGGGCGTTTCCCGCATGCCTGTCTACACGTACAACCCTAAGGTCAACTTCCAGCAAGGCAACAACAAAAAGGTCCTGGAACTGCCAGGCGGTCCGAACGGTCCCGTGGGCACGGTGTGGATTGATCTTACTGAGCCGACCTATGGAATACACGGTACGCCTGAACCCGAACTGATTGGCAAGGTCGGGTCACACGGGTGTGTTCGTTTGGCAAATTGGGATGTCGAGGAATTGGCGGGAATGGTCAAACCGGGAGTCGTTGTCGATTTCCTCGATTGAATGACGGCTTTAGCCGCCAACCTGGCTTAAGCGAGATAGGCGTCTTTGGGGTCAGCGAATATGGACAAAAATTCGCCCGTTTTCATTAGATCAAGCTGAACGGAAAAGCGATCGCCCAAAAGATCGACGGCAGCGCCATGCGTGTCTTTGGCGCGACTACAGACAGTGAGTACGATCACATGGGAGCCGAATCTATGACCCCAAGGACCGTCGCTATGACGCAGACATCGGTCTCTTCGCCGGTTACCACGACGGCTTCAACACGTTCCTGCCGCAGGCGGGCGAACAGCCTTCTATCGACCCCGGGTGAATAAGTCATTTTGTCGATGGTTTCGGATGAACCGTGTGTCCCGATCGGGCAAGCGTGAAAACGCCCCACATGACTGGCTGATGCCGTGCCTCTGGCGCTAGGGGTCCCAGATCATCGATTAACGACGACGCTGCGGCATCTGGTCGAATGTTGGAGCGAAATTTTCGTGTGCATAGTCATCCGCCAGGGCGCCAAACCGGGTTTTGACGAGGAGCGCCTGATAAGGTCCATCATTGTCTTCGCCGCTGCGGCAAAACCGACGAGTTTCCTATGTCGAATTTGTTTTCGAAATTCGCAACAACAATCGCGGACCTTTCCGGAAAAGCCGGCACTTTTGTTCTGGCGGTTGGGCTCGTCGTGGTATGGGCCCTGTCCGGGCCGTTCTTCGGCTTCTCGGAGACATGGCAACTCGTCATCAATACGAGCACGACCATCATCACCTTTCTCATGGTCTTCGTGCTGCAAAATTCCCAAAACCGAGACGGCAAAGCCCTTCAGGCAAAGCTCGATGAACTAATCCTGACATCGCAAGCACAAAACAAATTTGTCGGGATCGAAAAGCTGGACGAAGAGTCCCTGCGGAAGATGAGCAAAACGCTTGCCGAAAAGGCCGAGCAAGTCGAGGACGTTGCTNATGAAAAGGCTTCGGATGAAAAGGACTCTTAAGCCTCAGACGGGCGCTTACCTGGGCGCTCGCGAAGGTTCGTGTACGATGCAAATCCGATAAAGCCGCCGCCCCTCCTCGCGGCTATACTATCTCGCGCCGCTACGTGGCGATCGCCCGATCGTATAACCCAGGAGGGCGATGTGTTGCCGTGACAGTTGCTGCCGATAGGATCGCTCGCGCCATCACCGGGAGCCGCTACGCCATCCTCGCAAAGCAAGTACGGAGGCGATCACCGCGGCTATTCCGAGCCACGAGAGCTTGTCGCTTCGGCTCCGAACCGTGCCCTTGATTCGTCCGTGGGTTGCGACGACCTGTTCGCGAAGATCGGCCACCTCCTTCCGCAGCCACGCTATCTCCTTGGCGGCGGCATCAAGGTCAACCGGTTCAGTATCTTCGACCGGGTCCGGAAGCTCAACCTTATCAAGCTCAGCGAGGTGCTCTTCAAGGGCTTCTCTGCTCCCGCTCCCCCTGATACGGATATCTGTCATGACCTCTCCATCTCCTCACATGCTAATCCGATAGTGGGCGTATCCGAAGCACAGATCACCGGATTTTCAGACGCCGGCTTGCTAAAACGGCGGCCAACATCGTGCCAATTCCGACTGCCGCCAAAGCAGCGCGAGCCTTCGATCCTGAAACGGATCCGACAGCCGTTGACGCCTCGTCGCCAAACCGGCCACCCGACACTGCGGACGGATCCACTGCGTCGAACAGGTTGTCCGGTCGCCGGGATTGTTTAAGCTTCGTATCGAGCTGCCCGTCGAAAGCGGTACGGGCCGCCAGCCAGTCAGTCAGGCCAGGAAGAATGAGGCCAGCGAGGATCGTCTGGACCGTTGGCCGGCCCACCCAGAGCTCTCGTGGGGCATTGAGAGCACCTCGATAAATTTCATCGGCCACGGCCTCAGGCGTAAAAACCGGCGCAACAGGACGCGGTTCGCGATCCATCTTGCAACGAGCCCAGCTGAACTGCTCCGTGTTCACTGCTGGAAGATGGATCATTGTGAGCTTGATGGGCGAGCGCTCATGAAGAAGCTCGCAACGCAGCGCGTCGACAAATCCCCGGATCGCAGCTTTTGCTCCACAATAGGCCGACTGAAGTGGAATGGATCGGTATGTCAAAGCAGATCCGATGCAGACGATCGTCCCTCCGCCGGCCTGACGCATGTGCCTCAGCGCCGTCTGGGTTCCGTGGACCTGACCTAGGTAAGTGACCTCGGTGACACGCTTGAACTCGTCGGGGACGATAGTCTCGGCTGGCCCGAAGACAGTGACCATCGCGTTGTTGGTCCAGACATCGATCTTCCCCCATGTTTCGAGGACGATCGATGCCGCAGCCTCTACAGCCGCGGCATTCGCAACATCGGTCGGAAGGGCGAGCGTTTCAGCGCCGGCCGCACGAACTTCCGCCGCCACCGCCTCAAGCCGGGGTTTCCCCCGTGCCATGAGGGCGACCCGCCATCCATGCCTTGCAAACTGTAGGGCGACAGCTCGTCCAACACCAGCAGAGGCCCCGGTGATCACGACGACAGGCTTTTGTATAGGTCTGGTGGAAATAGCGGCCTCCCGAGTTATCTGCATTCTGAACGCCAACAGTACAGGCTTGTTTCAAGCAGGCTTATTATTCTGCGCCGAACCCCGCCCCGTCTGCTGATTAAGGCTATTGCCCCTCGCTTCAGCTGCCGGTCTCCGAATGAGGCGCGGCCACTGGCTTGGACTCTGGTGAGCCTTTGAAGCGCAAAAAGATCGACAGGNCGACCAGGACGGCCGTCGAGAGAAACTCGGACTGCCAGTTCTGAAACGACTCGAACCAGAATTGCGCACTGCCAAGATGCTGTAGGATCGGTACAGCCGGCTCGCCATGCATGAGCGCCTCGGCGTTGGCGTCCTCAGCACTGTATCGAAGATGCAGAAGGAAGCTCAGGATGAACAGGAGCGCCAGCGCGATCCCAAGCGAATACGAGTACAGGAAGCGCGATATGCCACCGGTCCGGACCGGCCTTGGAGTGTTCGCACCATGCTTCAGGTTCGGGTCTTCGTCTTGTGAGGCAGGTTTGTCAGGATCCTTCGATTCCGCCGAGCCACGCTGAAAGAGTATTGCCGTGAGCATCACGTAAGCCGACATCTGGAGGAATTCGCTCTCCCAGTTCTCGAAGATGGCGGATAAAAAATGGCCGGAGACAGCGTAGCTTGTAAGCGCAAGATGCTCGGCTCCATGCTCGGCGAGCTCTTCGTTGTAAACGCTCCAGCCGGTCAAAAGCATGCCAGCGATTGTCAGCAGCGATAAAACGACCAGGACGATCGTCAGTCCGTTATCTCGAGCGAAACGCACGGTCATATCCTATTGCAGAAAGGCGCGGGGCGAATTGACTGTCTTGCAGAGCGACATCGTTGACACAATTCCGTCAGTTCGAGACATTTTCGCCCGCCCATCCAAGGCATCCCAAGAAGGNGCTGGAGCGGCATTCAGGGGTACCGCTCCAGCCGATATCAAGCTGCCTTCGTCTTGCCCTTCCTGTTGACCTTGGCGTCGGCCAGTTGTGTTAACAGTTCGTCGGTCTTCTCTTCCTCAGCCAAAGTTTGTTCGAGAAGCAGGGCAACGTCTTCCTTACCCAATTCACGTGCCCAGTTGCGAAGAGTGCCGTAGCGAGCAATCTCGTAGTGCTCGACGGCCTGAGCGGCGGCCAGCAAGCCAGCATCAAGCGCCGGAGAGTCCTTGAATTCCTCAAGGATCTCCTGTCCTTCCTCGACAATGCCATCAATGGTTGGGCATGTCTTGCCGCGGGCGGGTTTGCCGAGGATTTCGAAGACCTGCACGAGGCGCTCGACCTGGCCTTCCGTCTCCTGAAGATGAGTATCAAAGGCTGCCTTCAAGTCTTGCGACTGCGCGCCGCGGATCATCTTCTTCAGGGCCGCAACAATCTTGCGCTCGGCGTAGTAGATGTCCTTCAGGCCGTCGATGAAGAGGTCTTCCAGTGTCTTAGTCGGCATGTGGTGAACTCCGCGTTAGAAAGGATGTCGTGTCAGCAGATGCCGACCGCTACAACCCCTTCAAGACTCCTCTGCCCCAAGTGTTCCAACACGCAGCCCGTTACGCCCCATGCCGATCGGAACTGTTCAGCCGTCTGGGGGTCTCCGAGGTGTTCTCAGGTAATAAGACAGCGTTTTGCCTTGCGGCAGTAGTTCGGATCGTGAAGCGGAGAACTCATCGTGCGGACGATGGCGCGCTATCGGCGCCATCGTCATGTTCGGAATGTTCCGCAGTGCAAAAACCCTTTTTCGCCTTGATGAGATCCGAACCGCGGGCCACCCCGGCCGGAAAGCGGACGCGGAAGGGAAATCAAGTAGTTGCCCGCGAGCCCGGCCTACTGGCCTCTTGCTTCCGGTACGCCAATAGCATACCGTTGATGTGACGAGAAGAAGGCTGCTACGATGACGACGGTCGAGAAGATTACAATTGCACTGACACCTGAGATGGCGGGATTTGTGCGAAGCGCGGTCGATGCTGGCGAATATGCGTCGACGAGCGAAGCCATCCGCGACGCCGTGCGTGAGTGGAAGGAAAGACGGGATTTGCTGGGTTTTACGGTCGAGGATCTGCGAGCGCTTGTTCAGGAGGGTATCGACAGCGGACCGAGTTCGCGTTCGACGATGGCAGAGGTGAAAGCTGCCGCGCGCCATCGCTTTGAACCTTCACGACGCGAAAGCTAACTGTGCTTTCTATTGTCCGCACGGACCGTGCCGACGAGGACCTGATCGAAATCTGGTCCTACATTGCCGTTGAAAACATAGTCGCAGCTGATCGAGTTCTCGATGCGATTGAGGCGCGCTGGCAGCATCTCGCACGACACCCTTACTCGGGAGTGGCGCGCGACGACATTGCGCCGGGTATTCGGCATCTGGTCTCAGGCGAGTATCTTACTCTTTATCGGCTCACCGGCGGCGCAGTCGAAATCATCCGCGTGCTGCACGGGCGCCGGAAGATCTCCTCCCAAGTCGTTGTTTAAGGGGTGGCCTGTCAAGGGTGGCTACGGGCGCGAAACCACCAAAGCGACATCGCACGGTTGGCATACCGCACTATTATGGAACTCCCGCTACCTTGCGGCTTCGGCGGCTGGGTGTGTTCATCAAGCACGCCCTTTACCACGAGGCATCTCCACGTAGCACGAGATATGCGGGCACCAACTGGAAATGCGCTTTGAGGGCGCTGCTTCTGGTTTCCAACCTAGCTTCTGTTGGTGTCGCCGCCCGCCAACTGTATCGCCGAGCACTTCCCTTGGCGACGGTATTACGCGGCGACCAGGATGAGACGCGCGACAGACAGGGCTGATGTTTTGATTGTCGCGAATCATGCTGGTCGACCTCGTTGGCGCTGTTCACGGAGGGCCGCTCTGCGTCGGTGGCGAGCCACTGTCGCCGGCGGTCATTGCCATGACCCGCCTTCGAGATCCTGGGTACAGCGTCAAAGGCGAAGCTGTCCAGTGTCTTTCCGGGCGGAAGGTGCCTCGGGGAAATGCCTTCAACGCTGCGATGGGCACGCTCTGCCAGCTCGTGCTTGGCAATCGCCGACAGGGAGCGAGCTGCTGGCCATCCCTCCCGGTCCGCCTGTTCGGCAGATTGTGGCCATAGAGTTTTGATTGTCAGCAGCCGAAGTTCGTTGAGCACGATTCCGAGCCGTGTTTCCTCGATGACATGGGCGTCCCTCATNCGGCTTCTCCCGTCCCGATCAAGGCCTAATAACCGTTGAGCGATTCGAGCTGCACGTGAACAGTAGGCCGCTTAGCTGGATCTGGGCCGAACACCGTTCGCATGGCGGTCACATCCGGTAGATCGCCGGCATCTAGAGCGCGTCCATTTTACTCGGCGTCATACCCGCAGGATTTGAAGTAGTTGGCGCATTCCTGCTGCTCAAACATGGTGACGACCTGTCCGACCGTGTCCCATAGTGCCTCAACCATTCGCTCGGCTTTGGCGCGCAAGATTGCTTTCAGCTTGGCGAATGCCTTCTCAATGGGGTTGAAGTCCGGACTATAGGGCGGGAGATAAAGCAATCGGCATTCGGCACCTTGCCTGGCGCAGGCCTTCGGCCTTGTGGGCCGGCAGATTGTCCATGATGACGATGTCGCCGGGTGCCATGGTTGGAACGAGAACCTGTTGAACATGAGCCTGGAACGCGACCTCGTTCATCGCACCGTCGAGGACCATGGGCGCGGTCATGCCGGATACCCTTGCGTCGCCGCTCCCACATATTTGCACCGTCGCCGACTTTGCGGTGAGGCCCTCAAACCGAGCTTCACCAGAACCGGAAATGCTGAGATCGACCGCATCCAGGATTCCGGTCGCGGAAGAGTTCCCGCTACCCCTGATGTTCACCTGAAGCTCCGGTTGGTGGATCTGCGAGAGGTCAGATCGCCACCGCCGAGCAAGTCCCATCTGATGATCGCTGGTCCCAATAACTTGACATCGAGCCGTGACGCAGACCGGCCAGGCACGCAATCCAAGCCCAGTCGGCCAGATTCAATGCGCAAGTGACCAAGCAGCGCTGAATCTCCGGTGACGACGGCCCCAGCCTTTTCCCCTGGACGATGGTGGACGGAACCGGACAGTTCAATCGCTAGCCTGTCTCCTACGACGAAATGCAGCGTCACTTGCTGTTGCGTGCCGCTTGCAGGCTCGCACGTCGATCCTCCGCTCCATAGATATGCTGAGCTGGTCCAGCCGGACCCAGACAGAACGCTACCGAACGCCTGAAAGGCGGCGAGAAAAACCTGACTTCCGGATCGTGCCTAACGCCGTCCATCTATCGTTTTTGACGATATGTTCCAACAATCAACTGTTGTTAGAAGTGCATCGACGTTCCTGGCTTCGACCGCGCCGCCTTCCACAGTAAATTCAACGCCGAAGTGGTCGCGTTTTTCCAGCGAAATCTCGGGAAGTGAGCGCTCTTGAAGCGCACGGCCGAGGTTTTCGGTTGGTCATGCTCTTGAACCGCCGACCCGCCGATTCACGAGGCAATAATACTCTCCCTTCCCTCGTTGAACTGATCGAAGCGTGCTTCAAATGGCCGGGATAGCTGTGATTGTATTCGGGGGTGACAACAACAAATGCGTCGCCGGTCCGAAGGGTCTGGCTCAATATCATCATGGCTGGAGAGAGGTTTGTCTCGTGGATCGATGGGAGATCGACCTCGGCAATATCGACCACTTCAACGTCGAAATGCGGGGATATTCTGGCTTGCTCCACAAACCAGCGACCGACTTTGTCGCCATATCGGTTCTCACGTCTGCTCGCGATGATGACCACCAGTTTCAGCCGACCCGGCATATCCTCTCTCCACAATAGGGTTGAGAAGACCTTTTGTCATAGTTCTTCGATCTACGGGATTGCGATAATATCGCTCAACTTGATCAAGGAAATGGAACATGCTGGATGCCCTCACGCTCGACCAGATGCGAATGTTCAAAGCGGTAGCCGATACCGGCAGCTTTCGAATGGCGGCCACCCATCTGGGCCGCGCCCAATCGCCGTCAGTCATTCCATTTCCAATCTGGAGGCTGAGCTGGGTATCACGCTCTTTGACCGATCGAGCCACCGCCCGACCTTGACCGCCCAAGGGCAAGTTCTATTGGAAGATTGCAAGGCGCTCCTGCTCCGCGCCGATGTCCTGCGCTACAGAGCGCGCGGAATGCAAAACGATCTGGAACTGTCGCTGACACTCATGGTGGATACCTTATTTCCGCTGTCGGTTATCAGTGCCGCCTTGTCGCGTCTCCATCAAGAATTCCCATCCGTCCGCATTGAACTCGAGATCGGGACGCTTGGCGGACCGCTCGACGCACTTCTCGCGGGCACGGCCGATGTTGCGATAACGGTCGGCGAAGACCTCCGGGATGCTCGGGCAGAGTTTTATTCCTTGATGCCCATCCGGATGGTCTCGGTTGTTGCCGGTCGCCATCCGCTCGGGGAAAATAGGAGACAACGGCCGGTTACATCGACGGAGCTCGCGGACCATGTTAAAGTCGTGCTGGTCGATCCGAGTGAACGGACCGCCGGCCGCGACTTCGGCATCATCTCCCAGAGGAAATGGAAGGTCGGGACGCAGGAAGCCAAGCACGCTCTTATTCGCGCCGGCGTGGGCTGGGGCAGGCTGCCGGATTGGCCGGTCAATGAAGATATCCAACGAGGTACCTTGGTGTCGCTATCGGCAACCGCGCTTGGAAATAAGGGGGCGACGGAAAGCTACGCCTATCTTTCACGCCGTATCGATCGGCCGCTATTGAGCGCTGGTCGCTTCTTGAAGCAAGCACTGCAAGAATGAAGTTATCTAAATTCCGCCGCCACGGCTGCGTCCGGATAATTCATTGATGGCTGAGGACTGACGTCCTCGGTCCGCGGGGCCAATCCATCGTCAGACGTCCGGATCGGAAAAGAGGTATGCTATTCGATCACTCGCGTTGAACAACGACTTCTATCAGGCGGCAGTGCGCTTCGATTACCGGCTCAAGGAGGCTCCGCGAAACCTCCGTCGGAAGATCGAGCCTGGTATGGCAGCTCCAATTGACCCCCAGGCAGGCAAAAGCTTTGCCGTAACCTTTGGCGACGACGGTGGATAATTCACCTGCTTCCGATAGAACTTGCTGTGGATCGTCCAACCCAGGCAAACCGACAAAAGCTGCTCTTGCCGCGTCGTGCAAAGTGGGCGTCACCATGCAGATGCGGTTCGGATCGGCAACGTCGAGCATCCTGCCACCACGAATTTCTGTTCGAGCACGGGAAGCCAATCCCGCTCCAAGGTGCGCCCAAACATCAGTCTGATCAGGCGGAGGGGCCAGGCCTAAAGCTGCGTGGGTGCCGGCAAACCTCAGCTCATGCGCGCCGCTGTTCATCAAGAACAAGGAATGATCTGGGAACGCTTCTGGCAGCCACCGCGCGATCTCAAGGAACCCTGCCGTACCAGTGCCGCGTTCAACCGAGCATGTAAAGAAACCTGAACGAGGGGTCGACATCACGATCCATCGATCGCCACGATACATGCGTGCAACCAATGTCGGGCTATTCCCTTCTTCGCTGTCTCCACTCAGATAGAGCCTCACCGCCTGTCCCGCAGACGCCATCGCTGCGTAGTGCGGCAAATCGAGCGGCCGTCCGATGGCCAGAGGCAGCGGTACGAACGGCCGGTTTGCATAAGAGTTCAGGCCGACGATTTCACCTGTCGGACCGAACGGCAGAATGATCGCAGCCACGGCCTCGGCTTTCGTGACCGCTTCCAAGAGCGGACCAATGATCGACGTCCAGATCGCCGCATGACGACCATAGGGCAGTAGAATGACGGCAATGCAGCCTGCCGCTCCGGGTGCATCGGAAAGGCTGTGAACCATCGCCAAACGCCCCTCCACGCCGTGATCCGGCGTTGGAAAAACAACGGGCTGGGGATAAACTTCAAGTGAGATGCCGTGCCCTGCTAGCTCACATCGACGAGCCTGGAATGTCGGCACAGGAACGGGCACCGTTTCCAGCTTATACCCCACCTTGGAAAGCTCGTCAGCGATCCAGCCCGCTGTCGCGTGATCGCCGGCGCTACCTGCCGCCTTGTCTCCAAAGCTCGCGTGGATGAGGAGGTCCTCCCACAACCGATCGCCATTCAACATCAGCTCAACTGCCTCATTTATACATATCGGTCGCGCGTTTGAGCATCTCGGCTCGAACCGTTGCATCCTCCTGCGTGCCGAGCAGCGGCGCTTGCAAAAACTCTTTGACGTTCGCGGGATATCCATCCTCAAGGCCCGTGACGGTCGGGCGCCGCGCGGAACCCGCATAAATGAGCTGAGCCTTGTCGGAAAGGAAGAAATTCAAGAGCACCCGGGCGGCATTGGGATGAGGTGCATTCTTGACGATACCTCCGTCAAAGTTCCCATAAACGAGACCTTCGGACGGAAGAATGACCTCAAGCGGCAGGCCCTTGTTCAACAGAGTGTCGGGCAGGATGAACGGGATGTAAATCGGGTACTCTCCCCGTGCGACACGACGAGGACTGTCTCGAATTTCGCGGGTGAAGACCGGTTTGTTTTCGGCAAGGCGCTTTTGATAATCCTCGCCGAGCTTGGCGTAGGTTACCGCAAAAAAAAGGCCACCTCCTCCGACGGAGCGGAAATCGTCGGATAAGATCTTCCCCTTCCAGGCCGGATCCGCGAGATCCGCCCAACTCCTGGGGCGCTTCTCCTTTGGCATCGACGCGTTGACCACGATACCCATGCTTTGCGAAAACACGGGTAGCCTAAGCTCATTTCCGGCGAATTCGGGCGCCAGCCGGGATGCATTGGGGATATCCCCGTGTTTGTCGAGTACTCCCATAGCCTCGAGTGATACGGAACCTCCACTGAAGGACATGTCCGCGGCACCGCGGTTGGTCGCCAGCTCAAGGCGCAGTTTTTCAAACAACTCGCTTCCACGAAGTTCGAGCTTCAGCGCCTTGATCCCATATTCCTCCGTGAAGGCTGACAGGATTTCGTCAAGCTGAGGAACGCCCACTTGGGACGTGTACAGCGTGACTGTTCCTTCCTTCTTCGCCGCCTTGACAACATCCTCCCAGGATTGTTGAGCATGGGCAACCGTCGCCAGGCCTAGGGCCAGGCTCGCGACAGCAAATCCTTTAAGTACATTTGAGATCATCATTTCCTCCTCGAGCTGATGCGCTTGCACGACTGAACACACGACACAAAGTTGCTATCCGGATGATGCTCTCAGCTGGTTTTCTTCAGCGCGACTTCTGGATGGTCGGCATTATCACCAGTCTTCTGCAGGAATACGTTTTGCAAACGCAGTGTGCTTGCCATTCGGCCAAATCCACGTCCCGTGGTCCACGGCACCTCAACCTTACGGACGCGACGAGCCAGCGAGAAGTCCTCATAATACCAAGAGTGTTTTCGCAAAGACCGAAAGATCGGGCGTCTTGCCATCCGATCTGCTGCGGCAAGTCGATTCAGTTTTGCCGATTTGAGAAAGATGTTGAGCCCATTTTGAAGGTTCACGACGAAGCGGGAACCCGTAAGGTGACGTCTGCGCTCGGAGGACAAGGCATGGAGAACAACGAACTTACCGCGGTCCGGCTTCTAGACCAGCCCATCATCGCACCGGCTTTGTCGCCGCGGATCGGGACCAACATCAATGGACCGAGCCTGATCAAGGTTCCTTCCTGGGTGGAGCAGCCTCTCGGACGTTATTACCTCTATTTTGCCCATCATCGGGGGGATCATATCCGCCTCGCTTACGCAGATCATCTGATCGGCCCCTGGGCTATATACGAGCCTGGCGTGCTTCCTCTTTCGCAATCCGGATTCGCCCACCATCTGGCTTCCCCGGAGATCGTCATCGATCATGAGAAAAAGCAGTTCCGCATGTTTTTTCATGGCGGCGACGAGATAAAGCACCAATTCACGCGCTTGGCGACCTCGGGAGACGGGATCCACTTTACGGCAAAACCTGACAATCTGATGAACCCGTATGCCCGGTTATTCACCCACGGCTCCTGGGTGTATGCGATCACCATGCCCGGCAGGATTTATCGTTCTTCCGACGGCATTTCCGGGTTTATCGCCGGACCGACGCTGTTCTCGCTTCATATGCGCCATTCCGCGGTCTGGGTGGAAGGCGATGTCCTCCATGTCATCTATAGCAATCGGGGCGACGCCCCCGAGTGCCTGCTCCATACCAAGGTTCAACTAGACCGTGACTGGTTGGCATGGGAGGAAGGCTCCCCAAGGATATTGCTGGTGCCAGAGCGGGATTGGGAGGGCGGCCGGCTGCCCATAGAACCATCCGTGATCGGCCCTGCAGACGAACCTGTCAGGCAACTTCGTGATCCAGCGGTTTATGACGAAGATGGAAGGCGTTATCTGATCTATTCAGTCGCCGGCGAAGCTGGGCTTGCTCTTGCGGAGATCTTGTTCGCTCAAGAACGTTGAGCGAGCCGCTGGGTCCATGGAGTTCTCCAGCTACATCCTTTGCGAGGGCATTTGGCTTCACATTTAAGCCAAAAACAAAACCTTGCCGTTGAGATGATCGGCGCTCCTTCGCCATTGATCCAGTTGGCCGGTCAAATCAGCGCATTCTGAGCTTTTAGTTCCCTCCTGATCGTCTCGCTTTCTCGCCGGCGATCGACATTAAGCGCTGCCATCACTCCAGCGGCTTGCCCCGTTGCAAAAGCGGTGCCCATGACTCTGGAAGAGCCATAGGCAATGGAATCCGCGCCAGCTACCCGTCCCCCTAGGTACAGATTGTCGATATCGGCGGCCTGCAATGCGCCGGGCGGTATGTCGGCGAAACCTTCTCCGCCGACATCGATAAACCGGGCACGTCCTGGCGCCTCGTGGACTTCCATGGGCCATGCGGCTCGGCCTATCCCGTCGTCTCTACGCCGTCCCTGCTCCAGTGCTTTTCCGGTCAAGTCCTCCCGGGATTTTGGCCGGCGGGTTTCGCGAATACCGATTTGCGGCCCGGTCGCCACGATGTAAGCCTTCTCGAAGCCGCGGAGCTGGCGGAGAAGTCCGAGATTGCGCCAGGCTTCCTGCCTGGCCTGTCGCTCCGCCGCACCGAGGTCGGCTCCAGTCAATCCGTCGGTAACGAGGTCGATCGCCATCCACCAGCAATCGCCGGAGATGGGCAGCCGAAACATGACGCCACCGTCGCCACGATGGATGGGCGCATCCGAAATCAGGTTATGAACGGCGATCAGGTCCGCCATACGGTCGCGATCGAATTCGATGTCCGGCGCTACTCCGCCGATCCGGACGGGCATGGATGCTGGCTGGATATGTCGGCTGGTGAAACTGTCGACGCTCATCTCCGCGCCGGACAGAGATGCGAGTGTCGCCTCACCACTTGCATCGACAAAGGCACTGGCGTTGACTTCAAAGCCTCCGGCATGATCCGTCACGGTGATCGACGTAATCCGGCCGTCGTCAACCGCCGCACCGGTGACGCGGCTGTGCAGCAGGACTGAAACGCCGGCCTCGTCCAACAAACGATCCCCGGCGAATTTCACGGCCTCCGGATCCAGTAGAATGATCCTGTTGCCGCTGGGTGAAACGACGGGCGAAACGTCCTGGCCGATGCGCGCAAGGATGTTCAGGAACTGCTCGCCAGTACCACGCACGGCCACGATCGGCTCCGGGCCCTTCTGGAAGAAGCCGCAATAAGCTAATACCAGGGAATTTGCGGCAGCACCGCCGGGGAAACCATATCTCTCGATAAGAACGACTTTGGCGCCCGTTCCCGCCGCTGCGACCGCCGCGCTCATGCCCGCGGCGCCGCCACCGACCACAGCCACATCATAGCGTGCATTTCGAGCGTTAGTCATCGGTCGGGATCTCCCCAATGACGCCCATCGCTCCTCCAAGCGCAAGAAGCTGCGCCTTCGCCATTTCATGCCCCAACTGGATGGTCAGCCCGCGTTGAGCCGCTAGGTCCAGAAACGGCGTCCGTTCGGGGCTGGTAACGACATCTGCGGCAAGGCCGTCTGGCGCGATGAGGGTTATGGCGTTTTCCGGCACCGGCAGAGGATCGGCAGCAAGCATCCCGCATGGCGATTCATTGACCACGAGATCGAACGCCCTCGGCGGAATGGGGCCTGACCCGACGAGGAGATCGGGAAACATGACCGCAAGCCTGTAGCGAAGCGTTTCCGCCTGAACCTCGTCGATATCGTTGATGAACAGTTCAGATACGCCGTTCTCCGCCAACGCGTGACCGATCGCTCGGCCTGCCGCACCGGCTCCCACCAAAAGGGCGGATTTTCCGGAGGCGAAAAAGCCATTCGCCTTCGCCGCCTGGATGAACCCCTCGCCATCCGTCATGTCGCCCGACAATCTGCCGTCCGCGTGGCGCCGGACGACATTTGCGGCGCCAAGGAATTTTGCGCGCGGAGTGAGTTCATCGAGCAGCCTGGCAACCGCAGTCTTGTGTGGAACAGTACGACAAAGCCGTCGAGATTTTCCCATCCACGCACCGACCTGACAAAATCCTCGACCTGTTCCGGCCGCAGGTCGATCGGAATCATGGCCCGGTCTTCATGGCTGGCGGCAAAAAAGGTGTTGAAGTTCTCAGGTGATTTCACCTGGGCGATCGGCGTGCCGATCATTGCGACCAAACGGGTAGTATTGCCGATCATGATGGCGCCATCCTCTTCCTGGTTGCAGGATAGAAACGCCCAGGCATTGACGCCAATATGGAAATGGGTGCATTTCATAAACCAGATTTATGGGAGCCGAGGATCGACGTGGCGAACCCCAAACTCAAGGAACGCCAGATCGAGATCTTTCGCATCGTCATGGCGACGCGCTCGCTGACGGCCGCCGCTCGACATCTGGGCGTCTCCCAACCCAATCTTTCGATCGCTATAAAACGGCTGGAGGATCAGCTCGGCATAGCGCTGTTCGGCCGCATCGGGGGAAAGCTCGTCCCCACGCAGGAAGCACAGCTCATCTTCGAAGAGGCCGAGCGGGTCCATCAGCAGGCAGAAATGCTGTCGGACTCCATCTATTCGATCGCCCGCGGCAACGCGTCCACGTTCCGATTCGGCGCGACGCCAAGCATCGGCATGAGGCTCATCCCCAAGGCATTGAGGCGGCTGCAGCTGGCGGAAGTCGCCACCACCTATTACTGCGACTCTCTTCCACAGCGGGATATCCGCGACTATCTGCTTTTTGGGCGCGGAACATGTGTGGCGACCATCGCCCGGATCGACGACCCGGTCATCGAGACGACGGCGGTCGCCGAAGCCGGGCTGGTTTGCGTGATGCCGTCCGATCATCGGTTTGCGGACAAGGCATCGATCAACCCTGCCGAGCTGTCCGAGGAGACGCTCATCTCCTTCGGGTCGGCGACGACCCACGGCCTTTACATCGACGAGACCTATCGGCGGTTCGGCATCACCCGGAAGACCGCCGTCTACGTCCATTTCGTCGAAGCCGCGCTTTCCTTCGTTTCCGAGCGGATCGGCATCACCATCCTCGACGCCTTTTCCGCCATCGACTGCGCAACGGCCGGCATGGCGGCCGTTCCGATCGAAAACAGCGTATCGGTTTCCGCCTACGTCCACACCAGCCACCTGCGCCCCCGGCCACCGACGGTAGACAGCCTGATTGCCGCACTTCGCGCGGTCGCACTGATGGAAAACAGCTTTCCCAACGGAACAATCAAACCATGCATAGAGCCGTAAACGCACTTTTCTCGGGTTTCGAAGACAATATCGTCGAGACAGCCGATGCAAACCTCGCCGTCCTGACAGGCGGTTCCGGACCGGCGGTCGTGCTGCTGCACGGTTATCCGGAAACCCGAGCCGCATGGCATCGCATCGCGCCTGCGCTTGCCGAAAATTACACCGTCGTAATTCCCGATTTGCCAGGTTACGGAGACAGCAGGGTCAACCGAGCGCCGCAAGGCCTTGGCTCGAAACGGCGCATGGCGAAATGCCTGCATGAGATGATGAAGAAGCTCGGCCACGATCGGTTCGTCCTGATCGGGCATGACCGCGGTGGACGCGTCGCCTACCGGATGGCACTCGATTTTCCGGATGCTGTGAAGGCCCTGGTTTCCGTGACCGTGGTGCCGACGCCGGAAATGTGGGAGGGCGCGAGCAAGGCGTTCGGGATGGGCGCCTGGCACTGGTTCATGATGGCCCAGCCCGCTCCCCTGCCGGAAAAGCTGATGGCGGCAGATCCCCGCTTTCTGATCGACCTCACCCTCGGCAAGATGGCGGAGGGTATCGAAAAACTGAACCCGCTGGCGCTTGAAGACTACCGCATCGCTTTCGATCGGGAGGACGTCCGTCATATGATGTGCGAGGATTATCGGGCAGGTGCGACGGTCGATGAAGCGGACGATCTGGCCGACCGAGCCGCAGGCCGCCGGATTTCGGCTCCCGTACTTCTCTTCTGGGAGGACGGGCGGCGTTACGGCGGCGGCCGCGAACCGCTCGACATATGGGCGGACTGGGCGCATACGGTCGAAGGCTGCGGTCTCCCCGGCGGCCATCTGCTTCCGGAGACAAGCCCGGACGAAATGCTCGACCTGCTGATACCCTTCCTGGAAAGAAACGCGGATGCCATCAAGGGGTAAAGACGACAGTCCGACGGAGGCGAAGTCCGTCGATGGCCTGCTCAGCCTCCGGCAGATCGAAGTGTTTCATGCGGTCATGCAGGCACGTTCGATCACCGGAGCGTCGAAGGTGCTGAACGTCTCGCAACCGGCGCTCAGCAGAACGATCCGCCGCATCGAGGACATTCTCGGAATTGCGCTCTTCCTGCGTGATCGCAACGGTCTCGTGCCGACATCCGAAGCACTGGAAATCCAAGCGGAGATCGATCCGCTGATGCGGCAATTGACGGGGGTCGGAACCCAGATCGGCCGCATTGCCCGTGGGGAAACCGCCATCTTCAGAACGGGCTCGACGGCCAGCGTCGCACGCGCGCTGGTGCCCCAGGCATTGCGGGATCTCTCCGTCGAAGTGCCCGGGATAGAACTCTTCTTCGATGTGCTTCCCGTCGATCAGATCGAGGACTACCTGATCGCCGGTCGAGGCGAAGCCGTGGTGACGATCGCGACGTCGCAGCATCCGCTGATCGCAACGGAAATTGTCGGCAAAGCCGATCTGGTTGCCTGTATCCCCAAAGGCCATCGCCTGGCCAAAGAGACCATCATCAAGGCATCCGATCTGGAGGGAGCCGACTTCGTCGCATTCGCCGCTGGCGGTGCACATCAACGGGTCGTCGATAGTTTCCTCAGCCACGCCGGAGTAAAGACCAATGCCCGCGCCGTCGCCCGCTTCTCCGACACGGCGCTTGCGCTTGCCAATGAGCAGATGGGCATCGTCCTGGTGGATTATCTGACGACGCTCGGCCCGGTCGGCAGCAACCTCGTCATCCGTCCGCTCGAAAACGCCCCGCATTTCCAGATCTCCGTCCTTTGGAACCGACGAAGACCACATTCGGCCAATCTCCGGAAATTGATCGAGATCCTGATGTGCAAGCTTGCCCCGTCGCCGGTCCCGCTTTAACGCAAGCCCGTGGCTCCCGCAGCATGCCCTCAAGACATGGGAGACATAATCGTTGTTTGTTGTGCTCGCCCGATTTGAGTGGCACTGAAAAGGTACGGCGTCGCTTACACGTCGATACGGAGGAGATCCCAAGATGAATTTTACCCTGAACCGTCGACAGGCGCTTATCGCCATAGGCGCTGCCAGCGCCGCTACCGCTTTTGGTGTTCCGGCGCGCGCCGCGGCCAAGCGGAATCTCGCAGTCCTCAATCTTGCCAGCCATGCGCCGAGCTTCATTGCTTACGAGCGCGGCTACTTCAAGGATGCGGGTCTCGATATCGAGCTTAAGTTTTTCGAAGCGGCTCAACCGATGGCCGTGGCGATCGCATCCGGCGATGCCGAATTCGGCGTCACCGCCATGAGCGGCGGTCTCATCAGTCTTGCCCAGAAGGATGCGGTCAAGGTTGTAGGTGGCGCGCTGACTGAAGAAAAAGGCATTGTCGGCGCAGTTATCCTGGCATCCAACAAGGCTTACGAAGCCGGCCTGACGGATCCGTCGAAACTGGCGGGCAAAAGCTTTGGCATCACTACCGCCGGTTCGTCGTTCCACTTCATGGCGCACAAGATCGCCTCCGCGAACAACATCATGCTTGCCGATATCCAGCTGCGTCCACTCCAGAAGCTCGGCGCCATCGTCGGTGCGCTTTCGACTAGCCAAATCGATGCCTGGGCGATTCAAGCGAACGTCGCGAACAAGATGATCCGCGAAGGTGCTGCCAAAAAGATTGGCCTGGTCTCCGACTACGCCCCGGACTATCAGGTCACGACGGCGTTCACATCGACGAAGAACGCCAAGAACGATCGGTCGCTGACCGAATCCTTCATCAAGGCCTATGCCAAAGCGATTGACGACTACAACGCCGCTTTCGTGGACAAGACCTCGAACGACCAAGAGCGCGACGCGATCGCGAAGATCGTTTACAAGTACGTGGAAAAGGACAGCCCGTACGACGTTGCCAAGCAGAACCTGATCGAAGGCGCAATGCGCATCAACAAGGGCATGGCGCTTTCGCTCAAAAGCTGCGTCGAGCAGCTCGAATGGTTCAAGTCCGAAGATATGGTCAAGGACACCATCAGCAACGAACAGCTTTTCGACACGTCCTACGTGAAGACGATTTGATCGGCTTGCCAACAAAATCGGAGGCCCCTCGGGCCTCCGCCGGGGAGCGCCCATGGACCTGAAGCTCAAGAACATCACTCATCATTACGGCGCCGTGGAAGTCCTGCGTGATATCTCGCTCGACATTCCAAAAGGCCAGATCGCCTGCCTTATCGGACCCTCCGGTTGCGGAAAATCTACCCTTTTGCGCTTTCTGGGCGGGCTGGAGCGCCCTAATGCAGGTGAAGTTCTCCAGGTCGGCCGGCCGCCCGAGGACTGTCTCAACCCCCTCACCTATGTTTTCCAGCACTTCGCCTTGCTGCCCTGGCGCACGGTCGAGGGCAATATCAAGCTTGTGCTTGAGGATCACGGGTTGAAACGCGGCGAAATGGACGCGATCGTCACCGATGTACTGGAACGCACCCGCCTTTCGGAATTCCGGCACGCGCTTCCAAAGCAATTGTCGGGCGGCATGCGCCAACGGGTCGCGATCAGCCGCGCTCTTGCGGTACGCCCTGCCGTGATGCTGATGGACGAACCGCTTTCGGCGCTCGACAGCCAGACCCGCGAACTGCTGATGGACGATCTCGTCTCGCTCTGGACCCGTCAGCCGTTCACTTCGGTCTACGTTACCCACAACCTGAACGAAGCCGTGCGGCTGGGGCATCGCGTGATCGTCCTCTCCCGTCGCCCGGGACGCATCCGCGAGATCGTCGATATCGATATTCCCCTGGCGGATCGCCATCTTGGCGACCCGGCTCTCGAAGAAAAGCAGAAACAACTCTGGGAGCTGATGCGCGAAGAAGCGATGGCTGCCGACAAGGAGTTGGCCGATGTCTGATGCAAGCATGGTTTCAACGCAGCCTGCCGTGGGCGCCGAGCCGAAGAACGTAGCCGTGGAACGCGTTCCGTTCCGTGGTGGCGGTTTTTCGCCGATACCGGTTCGTGGCATGGCACTCGCCGTTTTCGTTGCGCTGCTCGTCATCGCCGAGATCGGCACGCGGACCGGGTTTATTACGAACCTTACATTACCACGCCCTTCGGCAGTCTTTGATACGCTGGTTCAGCTCTGGCAGACCGGCGGCCTCTGGCGGCACCTTCTGCCGTCGCTGCAGCGCCTTTTGATCGGTGGTGCGCTCGGTATCGCGGTCGGCATCTCGCTCGGTGTCCTGATCGGTCTGTTCAGCTATGTGCGGGCCGGCCTCGTCCCGCTGGTGGCCGCGCTCTTTCCCATTCCGAAGATTGCCCTGCTGCCGCTTTTCGTCATCTGGTTCGGCATCGACGAGATGTCGAAATACGCGCTCATCGCATTCGGGACCTTCACGCCAACGGTCGTTGCGACCTATGGAGCAGTCGACAACGTCGACCGCTCCCTGATCCGTATGGGGCAGAGTTTCGGCCTGACCTGGTGGTCCATCGTTCGCAAGATCGTACTTCCAGGCGCTTTCCCGGCCATTCTTTCCGGCCTCCGTGTCTCGATCTCGATCGCGATCATCCTCCTGGTCGCGGCGGAAATGCTCGGCGCACAATACGGTGTCGGCTCCTACATCCTCGAAGCCGGCTCGCTCTATGACCTCGAAAAACTCTTCGCGGGCGTCACCATACTGTCTATGCTCGGACTGATCGTGAATTTCGTCATCGGCCAGGTCGAGCGCCATTTCCTGAGCTGGCGCGGATAAGCGCCGGTCTTGCATTCCGGAGAAACCAAATGTTGGCACTGCAAAAGGTCCGGCCTGGCGTGGGCGTGGAGTTGCGCGCGGTCGAAACGCCGAGCGTCGCACCCGGTGAGGTTCTGCTTCGCGTCCATTCTGCCGGGATCTGCGGCACGGACCTGCATATCGCCGAATGGACGCCAGGGTATGAATCCATGGAAAGCGCCATGCCGGTCACGCTTGGGCACGAATTTTCCGGGACAATCACCGCGGTCGGCGACGGGCTGGAACCGGCCTTGATCGGCACCCGCATCACCGCACGTCCCTCGACGACCTGCGGCAAATGCGCTGCCTGCCTTGCCGGCGACGAGGACAATTGCAGCAATCGAAAGGGCGTCGGCATCGGCCGCAACGGCGCCTTCGCCGATTTCGTCTGCCTTCCCCATGGCAACTGCCACGCCCTCCCCGACGGACTGGACATGGATATCGCCGCGCTGACCGAGCCGATCACCGTTTGTGCCGAAGCGGTGGCAACCGCGGATGTCCGTTCCGGCCAGAAGATCCTGGTGATCGGGCCTGGCTTCATCGGGCAGGGAATTGCTGTTCTGGCACGCGCAAAGGGCGCCGAGGTAGTTGTTTTGGGGCGCGACGACGAGCCAAGACTGGCCGCGCTTCGCGGGATCGGTTTCGAACACCTGATCGACACGGCGCATGTCACGATGAAAGAGGCGCTTTCGGAACTGGCGCCGTTCGACGCCATCATCGAGGCCGCGGGCGTGCCCGCCCTTGTGCCGGCGACACTTCCGTACCTGAAGAAACGCGGCATCTTCACGGTGGTCGGGATTCATCCCCGCCCCGCCGAAATCGATCTGGTCGGGCTCGTGCGGATGCACCAGCAGATCCGCGGCTCGTATCGCGCCCCCCCGCAAACCTGGGGCGAAGTGATAACGTTTTTGGCTGCCAATCAGGACATGATGAGCCGTTTGATATCGCATCGGCTGCCTTTGGCCGATGCGATGAGCGGCTTTAAAGCCGCTCATGAGCGCCTTGCGACCAAGGTCATGCTGCGTATCGGAGGCGAGGCATGAGCGGTGCGTTTCTTGCCCTCTGGAACGATTATCCCAGTGCGATGGCCGAAGAATACGAAACATGGCATACGTTCGAGCACGTCCCTGAAAGGCTGACGACACCCGGCATGATTGCCGCGCGTCGCTACGCGTCCTTCGGGGAACCCGAAACCCGCTACTTCACCCTCTACGATCTAATGGATCTGCAGACGATCGAACATCCCGCCTATTTGGATCTTGTCAGAAACCCGACCGTCTGGTCGACAAAAATGCGCCGGCATTTTTCGAATATCTTGAGAATTCCGGCCACCACGCTGGCGCATGGCGGCCGCGGTATCGGCCGGCATAACCTGGTCCAGGCCTATTCGATCGGACGGGAAGGAGCCGAAAGCACCGTACTGCGGCTTGCGGACCAACTGGACGCGATGGTAGCGGACGGTACGCTGCTGGGTTTTCGGGTTGGGCTTGCAGAACCCAATCAACCCTACGAAGTCTTTGTCCAAGATACTCCGACGGATGACGACACCTATAATACCGTCATCATCGCGGACGGCTTGTGCCGCCAAACATTGGAAAAGACTCGGCCTTCGATAAATGACGCGGTCAAAGGCGTTATAAACCCGCTGAGGCTGCTTCGTGACGACCTTTTTGAACTTCTCGTCGCTTATCCCACGAGGCCCGCCGTCGCCGACCGCGCGTCCATTGCCGCAGGATTGAGATTCCAAGAGAAGTTTGGTTTTTAACGTCCATTGCCAGGCGTTGATCACAATGTGCGGTGAGCCTCCGAGCGCTGCCCCCTAGATTTCCCTTCCTCGACAATGCCATCAATGGCTGAGCATGTCTTGCCGCGGGCGGGTTTGCCAAGGATTTCGAAGACCTGCACGAGGCGCTCGACCTGGCCTTCCGTCTCCTGAAGATGAGTTTAGAAGGCTGCCTTCAAGTCTTGCGACTGCGCGCCGCGGATCATCTTCTTCAGGGCCGCAACAATCTTGCGCTCGGCGTAGTAGATGTCCTTCAGGCCGTCGAT
>Ga0055531_10000639_pt1 | contig 30187 bp, 20 predicted proteins | sample AraplaCvi_mCL_r2_FD_55008 | JGI IMG/M metagenome (GOLD analysis project Ga0055531, IMG submission 55008) | Arabidopsis root microbial communities from North Carolina, USA - plate scrape MF_Cvi_mCL_r2 | ecosystem: Host-associated > Plants > Roots > Endosphere | place: USA: North Carolina...
TCCACCACCGTCACCTGGTGGGCCGGGTTTTGCAGCTTCATCAACAAGGCGAAATACAAACCAGCGGGGCCGCCGCCCAGGCAAAGAATGTGCATGAAAGCGTACTCTCTGGATTAATCTTGCCTTAATTGTTTAGGTTTAAAGTAAATCCGTCAAGCAGGGTTTACCGCCACCTGGAAAGCTGGTGTAACTGAGGAAGTCATCGGGGAAATGGGCAGGAGAGGGCCGCAGGCGCGGCCCGGCGGCACGCGGGCCGCCTGCAGGGGTCAGGGGGACTGGAAGCCCGCTGCGCGGTAAGTAAGCACCAGCGTGTCGCGGTAGCCGCCGCCGGCCTGCTCGTCCGCCGGCAATATGGGTGTGGTTTCGTGGATCACCCGCGCGTCGTCCAGCAGCAGCGCCGTCAGCGGCTCCTTCATCACAAAGCGCACGCCGTGCGGGCCGTTCGCGTCAAACACCCGGGTCTCGCCGCCCTTCACGCCCTGGCGCGCCACCATCATCACCACCACAAAATCCACCCCGTCGCGGTGCGCGCCCTCCGGCGTCGGCCGGCCCACCCCGCCCGCCGTGTCGATGCGGAACTGGTGCGCCTCGATATACCAGCGCTGCGTCGGCCGCACCTGCGCAAACAGTTTGCCCAGGTTTGCGATCAAATCTGTCCAAGCCCCCGCCGTGGCCACGGCAGGCTCCACCGGCTCAAACCAGCGCTCAAAGCCGCCGTGCAGCGCGTTGTAATCCGTAGGCTGCCAGTGCGCCCGGTGCGGCGTTTGTGTGAGTGTGCCCGCGGCCACCTCCTGTACAAAGCACGAGTGCCGGCGCTTGCGGTAATGCCCGCCATCCTTCAGGTGGGCATCCGGCGGCAGCCTGTCCCACGAAGGCACCAGCGCCTGCCAGGCCGGCGCCCAGGTGGCGCCCAGCTCCAGCGTGGCCGTCAGCTCGGCCGGGTTCAGCAGACTCAGGCCATCCTGGCTGAGCGCCTGGCGGGCCGACTTGGGGACAGTGGCGATATTGAACATAGGCCGCTATTTTGCTTGAGGCGGCGGGGCCCGCCCGGTGACCGGCGCCGGAAACCTTTCAAACCTGAAAGGTGAAACTTGCCTACACACAGGCTGCTCAAAACTTCCCATAATGGGTTCGTCTGTTTTTCTTTTGCCTATCCGTTCAACTTGAGGAGCCATCCATGCTTTACAAATTCAAATCCAAAGACGCCGGCGATGTGATCATGCTCGAAGCCAACGGCCGCAAAGTGCTTGAAATCATCGGCAAAGACCCCGCCCCCAAAGGCATCATCCTGCCCGAGCAGATGCCCGCCGCCATCGCCGCCCTGCAAGCCGCCATCGCCCATGAAGAAGCCCACGACGCCAACGCCGAAGACGGCGTCGTCCCCGGCGACGGCCTGGGCCTGCGCCAGCGGGCAGTGCCTTTTATTGACATGCTGCAGCGCAACCTCAAGTCCGGGCATGAGGTGGTTTGGGGGGTGTAGTGCCGCGAGCGCTGTGGGCGCTTAGCTTTTTGAAAAGAAAAAGCCCTGGTGACAGGGCTTTTTTATAGGGGCTGTACTTTGCGGCGGGCTTTAAAAATCACTCACACCAAGGCGCTTCAAAGCATCCTTGGCCGGCTCCAGGCCCTGCAGCGCGGCCTTCTTGTACCACTCGATAGCAGCCGCCTTGTCCTGTGTGCCGCCCCATCCATATTCATAGGCGTGGCCCACCTTGTACTGAGACTGCGCGAAACCCGCCGTGGCGGCCGACAGGTAATAGGCAAACGCCTTGCGCAGGTCTGCCGGTTGGCCGATGCCGTTTTCAAGCTGCGACGCCGCGTTGTGCGCGCCGCGCGCCAAGCCGGCCTCCGCCGCCCGCACAAACCAGTCAAAAGAAGCCTTGGCATCCGGCCGGGTGCCCTCACCCCGGTAGTACATCACGCCCACGTTGTTCATCGCATAGGGGTGGCCTTGCTCAGCCGCACGCCGGTAGTTGTCAAGCGCTAGCGCAGGGTCGGCCGCCATGCCAATGCCATGCACCTGGTTCCACGCCAGGCTGGCCTGGGCCAGCACAAAACCCGCCCCGGCGGATTTGCGATACCAGGTATTGGCCAGCTCTTGGTTCACCACCACGCCCAGCCCCTGGCTGTAAATCATCGCCACCGCATGCTGCGCACGCGCATTGCCGCCATTGGCCAGGCGCAGCAACTCTTCACGCGCGCTGGCTGAGCCCTTGGACGCCGCCGCAAACAGCGGCACGACTTCAGCGTTCGGCAACTTCGACAGCAAGCGGTTAAACGGGTCCGCCAGTGACACAGGCGCCGCCTTGGCCGCCTCCGTAGCGGGTGGTGACGGTGGCACGCTAGCGGCGGCAGTGCCCGTGCTGGCGCCGGCCGCAGCCGCCATTTCCGCCTGCGCCGCCGCATTGCGCTCAGCCGTCGTGCCCGCCAGCGGCTGCGCCGCGGCGGCAGCAGCCGTGCCATTGGCACCCGCAACAGGAAACAAACGCGAAAGCGCCTGCGCCGCCCCTTGCTTCAAGCCCGCCGGGTCGGTCGTCGACGCGGCAAACTTCTCAATGTACTGGCGCGTCGTATCCGGGTTGCGCGAAAAGCGGTGCGACACCACAAAGGCATCGGCTGCGCGCTGATCCTGCCCCTGCGCCCCCAATACCTCTGCCAAGTTGGCCCAGGCCGCAGCCCGTGCCGGCGCCAGCGCGAGTGTGTAGCGCAGCTGCGCCTCCGCTTCGGGCAGCTTGCCCGCGCGGTACAGCACATAACCGTAGTTGTTGGCAATCTCCTGGTCGGAAGGGTCGGCCCGCCGCGCCTTCTCAAAGTCCGCCATCGAATCGGCAATCTGGTCGGCCTTGAATTTCTCAAGTGCCGTGGTGTTCAGCCGCCGCGCGAGCTTGCGGTCCCCGCGCGCAGGGTAGGGCAGTTCTTCAATCTCGGTTTTTGCATCCCACACCGCATTCGCATCGCGAGACGCGGCGCCTGCGAGCATTTTGCTGACTTGCTCCAGGCGCGGGGTGATGGGGGCGCTGGTGCTTGTGCCAGCTTGCGCGAAAGCCGATGGGCAACTTGCCTGAAGTGCTGCAGCCAGAACGCAGGCGGCGAAAGAATTGCGCGCACCTTGACGTGCCGTTTTCTTGATCATGAAACCCTCCTCCTTATGGTCGCGAGAGTTTATCTGCAGGACTCTTGAATATGTGATTTGTGTCTATTCGGCCTATGAGGGATGTGTATGTGCAGATGCCCAAACGCTATTGGCGTCTTGCTCGTCATCTCTTTACAGTCAATCCGCTATTGCATTGCAAAGGGGTTGGTCCTGGTGTTAGATAAAAGCGTTTCTATGCTCTCAGTTAGATCAATCACTACCCGCTCCATTGCTGTGGTGGCGCTATTTTTGATATTTGTCACTCAGGCAGGATGTCAAACGAATTCGTTCTCCGACAGACCACTGGTAGCACCGCAAATTCGCATTGAGAGGCAATCCATCTTCCGATCATGGCCTGGAGGTGAATACCAAAGGGGGCTTATGACCCACGCTTCTTCAAGCGGCAACGCCTGGGAATCCGCTGAAACGAAAGCAACCGTTGTTGGTGTGCGTATGGGGCAGCCGGAAGATGCAATGCCAGCGTTGCTTGTTAAAACGCCGTTTGGCTTGACTGGATGGCGTCGCAGAGACGTCGCCCGAGGTTCTTCGTCACTTGATATCTACCTATGCAATTGAATCAGAGAAAGTGAAAGAAAGTCCGTCCTTGTCTCGTCCTGTTCGGCACTCCTTGGCGGCTATTTAGGGTAGTGCTCCCCCCAGTGAATCTCTGGAAGATTCGCGAGGAAGAGATCGCAGTCTGCCTGCTCGGAAAAATAAAACTCGTTGTAGCCGAAGTCGTAGTCTGTCTTCACGAACCAATGCGAGGTCCACTTCCCGGTGTGGCGGTGTTCCGTCTCGTCGGAGCAAACCCTGTACTCAGAATATTTCTGCGTGCACGAGCCTTCCATCGGACCAAAGCGTTGCCAGCACCAGCGATGCGCATAGTCGAGTTCCGGATAAGCCACTTCAAGCATCACTGCGTAGGGAAATCGGCGCAGGCGATCCTCTCTTTCTAAAGCCGAAGAATCTCGTTCCTCGGGCGAATTAACTTCGCAGGCGAGATATCTTTCGATCGAGGAAGGTCTCAGAGTGCTCAGTGCCATGGGGTTCGCGAGATTGGGGAAGGCTGGTGTGGCCAGATATTGAGTTTAGCCCGTGTGAAGGCAAGCACCATTTAGTCAAGATGAGATGTTCTGAAGAGCCTATGGGGAAATCCGAGAATGAGCATCAAAGTATTTGTGCTCATCGCCAAAAATTAAAACTTTAATTTGCACTTTCAGATATTTTCAACAATCAGTATCCGCCTGCGGACAATTCGCGGAAGAACTCCCTAATTTGCGCCCTATGGTTCGTGGTTGAAAAAATGACGGGGAGGTCGGCATGAGGTTGCGGCAATAGGCGGCAACTCCGGCAATTGCGCGACTCCGGTCATCTTCAACGATGAATGATGAAGGAGTGAGCCATGGCAGTGCAATCAGCGGAAAAGAAAAAATCAACGCAAATCAGCATGGGCGTCGCCATGCTCATTTTGGTAATTACCGGATTGACCTATGTAGCGGGAATCCAGCACCTCCTGGCAGCAAGAGCCGCCTCTCGGGCGACGCAAGAAGCTCAATGGGTTGACGACAAATCCCCTGCGTGGCACCTGCAACTGGATGACTCTTCAGGGCGGAAGATCTTCATCGGGTTCAAATATGGAGATCGCGTGTACATGGACATGTCGGACTGGTGTCAACAACCAGGGTTCAGGGCGCATGCCGACGAGGACGGGCTGATCGAGGTCAAAGACCGGGAAGGGGTCCCGCTGGTGATGGAAGCCCCTGACATTGTGCTTCCCGACAGTTTGGCTCATGAGGTTTGGACTGTTGTCAGTGCCTACCAGCCGCCAGAGAGCCGGGTCTTTGATACCCCCTACCAGTGGTTGGGCAAGGTTCACTCGCCTGCCGTGGGTGCTTGTCTGTTTATAGGGCGGAGAACCACAACGAAAACTCCTCGAAAAATCTATCCAAACTACGCCGAACCCGTCATCGGTCTTATGGGGCGGGAGGAAATGTCCGACGTCCGGCTGCAGGTGCATGAGGGGGCAATCGAGGTGACATCTAAGAACCGCCTCGAAGCGCTTCGGAAATTTCCATGGCTGCTTGCCTGGCTGCATCAATTTAGCAGCAACGCCGCCAAACAATGCGGCTCTTCTGGCGACTTCTTGCCATCAAGCCTGGTATTGCCAATGAAGGTCAAGATACTGCCGAACGGCCAGCAAACTATGCACTGGCTGGCGGCCACGGGATGCGAGCGGCTGGATCGTTGGTCGCTGGTCATGGCGAATGAAGACGGAACCACATCGTTTGTTACCTTGGACGAGTCCGAGAGGCCTTCTGGATACACGCCCGCCAAGGTGTGGACCACCGACATTGATGGCGATGGGATGCCGGAGTTTCTTATCAAGGCGCAATACAACGAAGGCTCACGATACGTGTTACTTCAGTTGAACGAGAGTGAGGGTGGAGGCTATTACTTCACTGAAGTTGCTGCATCAGCGTACGAGGGGCTTTGACATGAATCACTCAAATTCAATTCGCGTTCTTTTTATCTATATCGGCATATGCCTAATCTGCGTTTGTCCGGCCAGGGGGCAGGAAACGGTTGAAGTCGGCAGCAGCTGCACTGGAAGAAGCAAGCTACCTCAAGCCTTGCTATGTGCTGAAGGGTATGTGATTGACTGTCTTAATGCAACTAATGTCCGAGAAGCGCTTTACTGTGCCGCTAGCGAGTTGCAAAAGGCCGACAACGAACTCAACCGTCTTTACCAGCGCGTACTAAAAAATCTTGATAGACCGAATGATGAGGATGCCGATTATCACGGCGCACGAAGGGCGCTTACTGAAGGCCAGCGCGCATGGGTGAAATTCAAAAAGGCAGATTGTGAAGTTCCTGGATATCTGAATCTCAAGGGAAGCAGTCAATCGAATGAAATGATCGCTTGCGAACTGAAAAATACCAAGAATCGCATAGCTGATCTCAACACCTACTTCGTGCCATGAAAAATCCCGGACAGCATAGGTTTCGATTCTGCAGCCTACTAGAGAACACCAATATGAGGCTCAATTCCAAGTCGGCAATCCTTGTCTTTCTATTCATCTGCTTCAGTGTGAGCGCGATGGCGGATTCGAAGGCTCCTACGCATTGCAAATCTAACGAAAAGGTGATTTTCTCGTGTCCTTTCAAAGATGGGAAAACGGTTTCGCTTTGCGCATCGCCTGATCTGTCACGAGATAAGGGAGTCCTGCAGTATCGGTTCGGGCGTATTGGACGAAAGCTGGAATTCAGTTATCCGCAGAACCCGAAGCATCCCAGCACTCAGTTCTTCTATTACCCCGGTGAATCATTCGGGGATTCAACCAAAAATTGGTTCTACGGACCTTCGAGAATAGTGTCGTTTCAAGTTGAAAAGTATCTTTATTCGCTCGAAGTTTTTAAGAATGCCCCAACAGGTGAGTTCTATGGCTCAGTTGTGGTTAAGCGAGAGAAAAACATAGGTGAGGGTTCGGCCGAAACTTTGGTTAGCTACACCTGTTCATTAGATGAGGCAATCGATCGAATTCAAGATCTTGATGAACTTGAGATCCCGTATCGTCGCTGAGTTGCTCACTTCGTATGTCCATCAAAAATTAAGAACCAAAAATGGCTGTCGAATCTAAAACTGATCCACTTCTGACCATGTCGCCAAATCGGCTAGCGTCAATAGCTTTTCATGTCGTGGGAATACAGACGGAAGGCGGAAGTACACCATATACGGGACCCGCAAATGCAGGAGGAGCAAGCGGAATCAGCATCGGCGTGATGCAGCACGATTTCGGTCAGAGTAAAAGTCTAACCCTTTCGTATGCTGAGGCTATCGTTAATTGGCATAGCGAAAACGGTTCGACTCTATCGATAACACCCGCAGCTATTGCTGCGGCCTTGGGGGCCCCGCCAAAATCCGGACTTCTAACCTCTGAGATTCGTAGTGCGATCTCGAGCTTTGGGGCTGCTAGTCAGGGCGCCGATTGGATATTCAGAAATTTTGATCAAGGTCATGTAAACACGGCAGTGCTTGCAGCCCAACGAGCATTCGCAACACCATACGGACAAGCAGTGTTGTCTGAAGAAACACACGCAGAGGAATTTGCTGCGTTCGTAATGAAAATTCGAAATCAATATGGGGCGGGTACGGAGGGTGGAAATGGGGCCGTTAAAAGCCCAGGTTTTGGCGCTTTGATGGATTACCTTAAGGAGGGCACCGTTAAGTTATTTGACAGTCAACATCCTGGTCAAACAATTACCGTAGTCGCAAGTCATCCTGAGGAGTTCAACCGTCAGGACCTGTTAGGCTTTGCACGTGCTTATACGGACACTAGGAAATCATTGAACGAGGCGGTTTACAACGGTCCAGTTAGCGCCCTCAATAGCGGCTCTCTTTATAACGCCATACTCGACTCCGACTCCCCGCTGAGCGATGTGCTAAAGCGTGTGGAAGCCAAAGGGAATTTCTCGCCGACACTGATTGCGACTGATCCCGATGTTGCGCTTGCTCGTGCAATGTTCGGCACCGACACGGGCCGAATGAAAAGCGCTGTCGCCGCCATCAATGATGCAACCACTCTTGACCCTGTTAGTGTCTCAGTCACGCTGGGACAATACCCCGGAACACTTTGGATAGAGCCTTTATCCGGGCGGATCGCACTTAGCTACAAGAATTCCAACAGCGGTTTTGTTGTCAGCGCCAACGGATATGTCAAGTTTGCAGACAGCGCCGTTGTTAAAGATGACAATGTGCGGACGCTTCAAATTGGTGAAGGTGAAACTGCTGTTACTTTTGATCAGGTTGCTACGCCGCTAGCGAACGCTACGCTGCCACGTGTAGCTCCACTCGCGACTGCGCCAGTGGTGTCGGTTCCAAGTCCTGTTCCAAGCAATAACGCCCCTGCAAATCCCAGCTCAGCTGGCCCGGCTTCGTCGGTCAATCACGCTACGACCGGGGCGATTTATCTCAGTAGAGATGGCGCCAGCGCCACACTTCCAGATGGCCGAGTGATCAATGCCGGCCCAGGCGACAAGCTGGAACTGGATGGTGATGGTAATCTCAGTGTGACCCGTTCCGTATCGGGCTATAAGCCAGAGGATGCGGTTTACTCAGTTAGTTTGTACGAACGAAGTGGGCAAGTTGTCGCTGGTACGCAAATACAGATAGTGGCTGATCCTGCGCACCCTAACGATCCGGCCTACAGTACTACTGTCGTTCAGGGGCAAGAGAGAGAAATCACACAGATTCAGCCTGATGGATCCAGTACAACCGTCAGAACTGTGTTCCAGACGGGATTTGGCTGGATTGAACAGGCCACGGGCGAAGTTGTGCAAACTGTGGCCGAGTGGGCGCAGGAACGTTCAGCGCTGAATGCAGTTCCACGATCCGAATCTCCGAGGGCTGATACAGACGCACAGAGTATTTTTCGCCGTCTTGAACTCCAGCAGAAAAATGGCCCCAAGGATGATGCGGTCACAAGCCTGCGCACTCTGAGTCCAGATGAACTCAGAGCCTTCGAAACCGGCCTAGCCCAAGCCGCAGCGGAAGTTCCTGGTACAAATTACGCCGATGCGAGTGGCTACAGCGGCAACATCACGGCTACGGATGCCGGTGGCGGTTCAGCCCAACAAGCACAAGCCCAGCAACTGCTTCAAGCCAAAACCGAAGCCAGTCAAGCCGCCAGCGCCGTCAGCCTGATGAACAGCATCATCGGCCTGCAGCATTGGGACAACATGAGCGACCTGCAGCGCACTGCGGTCATCGCCAGCATTTACAACGTGGCCGACAAGTTTTCCAAGGATGCTTTGCCGGGCGACCTGGGGGCGACCGCTTCCGCGCTGGGCTTGCTCAATGCTTTGGATAAAGGCGATGCGGGCGGCATGCTGGTCAGCGGCGTTAGCCTGATAAATGCCATTGCCGACAATAAGGCTAGCGAGGTCATTGGCAACGCATTGGGTATCAATACGGCTGATGTGGTGCCCGGTATCGGCCTGGTGCTGGCGATCGAATCCGGCAATCCCATGTCCATCATGGCCGCGGCGGCCAACTTTATTCCCATCTATGGCCAGTTTATTTCTGTCGCTTTGAGCGTCCTTGGTGACGCATTCGGCGATGACGCTCCCGACATCCCCATGCGGGAAGGCCTGGCGCATGCCGAATGGGACGCCGCAGGCAACACGGTTGTTGTGACCGACCAGGATGTCGAAGGCGGCGGGTCGACCGCCACCGCCTGGATGAGCAGCATGGTCGACCGCTTGCAAGCCCAGCTGGCCGGTGTGCATGATGAAGCCGGCAACAGTTATGCCCTGGTTCCCAACCTTCTGCCTGCGATTGGCTTTCAGTACGATCCGGACGGCTTCGACCTGGGCAATGGCGGCAGGGGCTTTGTGTACCTGAAGTGGACGGACGAGAACGGCGAGAGCCAGACACGCTATTACGACGGTACGGGTAGCCGGAACGACGGTACGGGTGAGACCTTGGCCGGTGACTTTATGCAGCATGCGTTTGGTGCGATTGCGCCGGCGTGGCAAGTTCAAACCGTGCTGGCACATTACCAACGGGGCCTCGGCATAGAGCTGCCACGTGCGGAAGCGAGCTTGCCACAGGTGCTGGCTGATGGCCTCCATCAGGCGACGCAGGTCATCACCCTGGCCTTGCCCGTTGAGCTGGCATTGCAGGACACCCTGATCGATGTTGACGGCGATGGTTACCTCGAACGGACCCAGTGGCTGGCCGAAAACCAGCAGGTGCTTGCGGTTGATGCCGACGGCAACGAGGAGATCAGTACAGGCGAGCTGTTGAGCCTGGACTGTCTGGCTTCCCGGAACAGCCTGCGTTGGCTGGATGCGAATAGCGACGATATCCTCGATGCGCGCGACCCGGCTTTCTCGGCGTTGCGCCTGTGGCTGGACGTCAGTTCGGATGCGGACAGCCACGGTGAAACGCAAACAATGGCACAAGCAGGTATTTCGGCGATTGACTTTGGCAGCAATCCGCCTGCCATCTTGCACCTGGATGGTAGCCGCACAGTACTCACCATTCAGTCGCTGAATGCCGATGTGCTGGGGGTTCAGTACCAGGCCGTTGAGGGCGGCGTGCTGCAATTGGATGAGCAGGCCAGCGGTCCGGTAGCGGCAACCTTGCATGCGGTCAACACGCGGGGGTTTGACGGCCAGGCGGGCTATGTGCACGGCGGCACGGCAGATACGGACGGTGGCGAAGCGTCCGTCGATGCCGGTGACGGTCGCCTAGTAGCAGCTTCTGCCAGCGCCATTGCCACTCAAAGCGCGCGAACCGAGACCGTACTTGGCGTCGGTGACGCGCGGATTCGGGTGGGGACTTCGGGTAACACGCAGGCGGGGCAAAGCGCTGCCCCAGCAGCTGGCACAGTCCTGGTGCGCAATAGCGGTGTTGTATTTGTTCCCCCAGGCTTCACCAGCGTGGGCGCGCAGCTGCGCGAAGCCGCCGAGGACATGGTGCGCGGTGCGGATGCGGGAAGCTTCGCGCCGCTGGGGGTATTGGCGATTGGAGCCGCGTCGGTGCAGTGGCCCGCAGTGGCAACGGCTGCGCCTCTAATGCTGGACGCTCGCGCTGCGACCTCCGTGGCCCCGACGGGTCAGACTCCAATCGAACACGTTGATTGGCTGATATGGGAAGGGGCGCGGACTAGCGGTGCTGCCCCTGCCGGCGCAGCACCTGAACTTCGGCAGGTGCCTACGGTTGTCAACTGGAGCTCAAAAGTCGGACCGGCTAACACCATCGCCAACGTGGATGTGGCTTTGGAGCCGCCGGTGCCGTTGGAATGGGCCTCTCCCATTAGTGCGCTGTCTGTGAATGCCATGGATGGAAGTGTGTCACCATCAGCCCCGGCTACTTATGGTGGAGACGATGCCGTGGCGGACAGCCTCATGGCGCCCTTCGCGCTGGCAAACACCTTGCTGGACTACCCCGAAATACACGGTGAACAGGCCAGTGGCCTCGAAGACAGCCGCCTGCACTTTCTTGAGACCCTACTGCTATCCAACGACCGCACGGTCAATGCGCTGGCCCATCCCGGAGAGCTCGGCCTGCATATCAGCTCGGTGTTTGCCCCAGAGCACGGCAGTGTATCGATGCAAACCAATGCGCAGGGCCTGACAGAGGTGGTGTTCCTGCCAGATGCCGACTACCACGGCTTGGCCTCGTTTGGCTACACGGTGACGGATCAATATGGCCTGTCTAGTAACGCTCGCGTGGGCCTGAAAATCGGCGCCGTTAACGATGCACCGGTTACGCAAGACAGCCATATGTCCAGCGGGGAAGACGTCGTGCTTCATTTTGCGCCCGCCGACCTGCTGACCAGTGCCAGCGACGTGGACATGATCACCGACGGTCAGCAACTGTCCATTGCCGGCGTTGTGGCGGCGCGCCATGGTGTGGCTGCGTTAATGCCTGATGGGCGTATTCGGTTTACGCCTGATGCCGACTACAACCAAAGCATCGATGGGCTCGCCAGCTTCACTTATGGCGTCAGCGACGGTGCGGGCGATGTAACGCTCGCTACGGTATGGTTATCTCTGGCGTCAGTCAACGATGCACCGCGCCTGCAAGACGAATTCACCCATGCGCTGGAAGACCAGGTGCTGCGCATCGATCCAGCTGACCTGATGAGCAATGATTCTGATGTCGACAACCTGCATGCCGACTTGCGAATCAGTGCAGTCGGTGATCCCACCCACGGCAGTGTAGCGCTTCAAGTACGGCCCGGTGGCGGCAATCTGATCGTCTTCACACCCGAAGCCAATTACCACGGTGTGGCCTCCTTTCGCTATACCGTCACGGACCCCGAGGGGGGCAGCACCGCCGCCACCGCGCAAGTTGTACTGACAGCTGTCAATGACGTGCCAGTCGCTCAGGACGGCCATCTTTCCAGCGCGGAAGACACCGTATTGGATTTCGCTTCCGCCGACCTGTTGGCCGGCGCCAGCGATGCTGATATCGCGACCGACGGCCAGCAACTGTCCATCAGTACGATCGCGGAGGCTCGGCACGGCGCGGCGGTGTTGATGCCCGATGGCCGTGTCCGCTTTACGCCTGATGCGAACTACAACCAAAGCATAGACGGACTGGCGAGCTTTACCTACAACGTCAGTGACGGTACAGGGGGCGAGACGTCGGCCACGGTGTGGGTGTCTCTAGTGCCGGTCAACGATGCCCCGCGCCTGCTGGGCGAGACGGCGAATGCGCTGGAAGACCAGGTGTTGAGTATCGCTGCGGCCGACCTGCTTGCAAACGACATGGATGTGGACAACTTGCACGCAGAACTGCACGTCAGCGCGGTCGGCGATGCCGTGCATGGCAGTGTTGCGTTGCTAGTCCAGCCTGACGGCAGTAGCCGTATTGTTTTCACACCCGAGGCCGATTACCACGGCATTGCTTCCTTTCGCTATACAGTCACCGACCCGGACGGTGCCAACAGCATGGCAAGCGCGCAAATCGCACTGTCGGCGGTCAATGATGCGCCGGTCACGCAAGACGAAACGGTCGTCGGCAGTGAAGACACTGCCTTGCTGTTCACCGCTGCCAGCTTGTTGGCCAATGACTTCGATGCCGACACCGTCTTGGATGGCGATGTGCTTCGCATCACGCGTGTGGGCATGGCAGAACACGGCCAGGCGTTTCTGCAGCCCGATGGAACGGTTCGTTTTGAACCGGACGCGGACTACAACGGCCCGGCCAAGTTCAACTACTGGGTGGGTGACCGGGATGCTGCGCAGATAACCGTCGGAGAAGGAAATGAGACGGAGGCGACCGTCAACCTGACCATCCTGGCAGTCAATGACTTGCCGGTTGTCAAGGGCGAGAGCATCAACAGCGATGAAGATGTTGTCCTCAATATCAATCCGGCACTGCTGCTGGCAAACGACACGGATGTGGACGCGATCACCACAAACGGGGAGCCAGCTCAGGTTCTGTCCATTAGCGCGGTGGGTGGTGCCCAGCATGGCAACATCGCGCTGCTGGCCGACGGTACCTTGCAGTTCACACCCGATCCGAACTACTTTGGTACAGCCGGGTTTAGCTACACGGTGGATGACGGCCGTGACGGACTGGTGCAGGGCCAGGTGGTGCTGAACCTGGCCCCTCTCAACGATGCGCCTGATGTTCTGGGCGAGATCGTCACTTTCAACGAAGATGAAATTCAGACCCTTGCGCAAGACCAGCTACTTGCCAACGACAGCGATGTAGACAACTCTCATGGTGACTTATGCGTTGTTTCGGTGGAGAATGCCACGCATGGCACGGTGTTGCTCAATGCGGACGGAACCATCCGCTTTGTGCCTGAAGCTGATTACTTCGGCGCTGCGCAATTCACCTACAACGTAGCGGATGGAGCTGGCGGCTTTACGGCCGGTCTCGCGAGCCTGGATATTGCGACTGCCAATGATGCGCCACGCCTGATGGGAGAAGCGGTCACGCTGGATGAGGACACGCAAGCCCGCTTTGCACCTGACGCGTTGCTGGAAAATGACGGCGACGTTGACAATCCCCATGCCGATCTTCAAATCACTGCGGTGAGCAATGCAGGCCATGGCAATGCGCAGATCGTCGCGGGCGAGATTGTCTTCACGCCCGATCTCAACTACAGCGGAACGGCGAGTTTCGATTACACCGTCAGCGACGGCGCTGGGGGAACAAGCCTGGCCACCGTAAACCTGACTCTCAACCCGATCAACGATACGCCGGTTGCCAACAGCGAACTGGTTTGGGGCAAGCAAGGCGTGAGCTATACCCTCACGCAAGCCGCCCTGCTGGCGAACGATACAGACGCCGAATCACCCGCGGCTCTGCACGTCAGCGCGATCAGCAACGTACAGCACGGTTCGGCGGTCTTGAGCGCCGATGGCAGCGTCCGATTCGTACCACTGGCTGGGGACACCGGGCGCGGCGGCTTTGACTATGTGGTGCAAGACCCCGACGGCGGCGCCGCTACTGCCACGGCGCTGATTGATTTCTCCCGTGTCAATATCAATCCAGTGGCGACAGATGATGGTTTCATCGGTTACGAGGACACCCCCTTCAACATCACTCAGGCCCAGTTGCTGATCAATGACAGCGATGCTGATAACCCGATCTCTGATCTGCGGGTGACTGCTGTGGGGAGCGCTTCGAATGGCACAGTGAGCTTGCAGGCGGACGGCTCAGTGCGCTTTGTAGCGGCGGCGGACTTCTATGGCGCGGCGAGCTTTGCTTATCTGCTCAGCGATGGCGACGGCGGCCAGGCCTGGGCCACTGCCCGGCTCTCGGTGCAGCCTGTCAACGATGCCCCCGTGATCGACGAAATCATCTTTGGCCGGCCGGTTTATGGTTATCTGCCCGGTGCAGTCGCCACGCAGGATGTTGCAATTTACGACGAGGCTCAGGGGCTTGCGCTGGCGAACACTGGGTTTTTGTATAGCAGAACCTATAGGGGCATTAGTAGCGACAGTGACGGTTATGGGGCACCTGCGTACGACTATGCGATGGTCAACCCCACCTATTACCGCAACGGTCAGATGCGACCCGTATTCATTGAAAATGTGGACGCTACATACCAGGACCCCAACAACTACGAAAAATGGATGTACCCTGGAGATGGCACCCGCCCGGTAGACGACCCGTACCGCCAGAACGGCTATATCGTCGCCTATGACCCTGATGGGGATTCGGCGGCCATCAACTATGCGATTGCGAGCACCCCTCAGCATGGGCACGCCTGGGCCAATCAATTTACTGCTCATAGCACGCCGCGGGACTATAGCCACACCGTGGCGCAGTGGTATGCCGTGGCACAAACAGGCGCCTGGCAGTATTACAGCCAGCGCGGCGACCCCTACAGCGGCGCCGATCCATTCACCATCGCCGTAACCGACGGCAGCGGCGCTACGAGCTACCTGACCATCAACACCGCGCAGGTGGGTTCCATTGCGCCGGTAGCCCTGGACCTGGATGGTGGTGGCTTGCAATATCTGGGATTGGACAAGTCCAAGGCCAGCTTCGATGTCGATCAAACAGGTGAACGCCAGTATCTGGCTTGGGTTGCGCCTGGTGATGCGCTGTTGGCGCGTGACATCGGCGGCGACAGGACCATTGACCGTAGCGACGAAATCGCCTTTACCGGCTATCTTCCCGGAGCCAATACTGACCTTGAAGGCCTGGCCGCCTTCGACAGCAACACCAATCAACGGTTGGATCCTGGAGATACCAACTGGCGTGAATTCGGCGTCTGGCAAGACAAGAACAGCAATGGCATCAGTGATGCGGGGGAGTTCTGTGGCCTTGACGAAGTCGGCATCGCGCAGATTGATCTTCAAAGTGATCGGCAGACCCGGCAACCCGCGCAGGGGGTCACTGAAGTGGGTCGTTCCAGCTTTACCTGGACAGATGGACGAACAGCTGCGGTGGGCGACGTGATGCTGGCTGTGAGGGGTGATCACTTGCCTGCGTCATCGCCTGCAATGTCCGTCGACGCTCCAGTACTACCTACCCCTGAGCACATGGCCTTGTTGATGGTGCAGGTGATTAGCACAGCGACCGCTGAATGGGAAGCCATGCGCGGGGATGGCTCTTTGGCCTGTATTGAAACCTCGAACCTGCAGGACGTTCACCAGTCCCTGATGGCCGCTCAGGCCGAATGGATGCAGGCGTCCCAGATACAAGCTGTTCAGCTTCACGGCGTCGCATCCTGACGGGTTCGTCTCCGTCTCGATCAACGCTGGCGACCGCTCTCTCGGTTTGCTTTCAGTTCTTTCACTCCTTCCTTTACCTCTTCTTTCCTATTCCTTACCTGCGGACTCATGTTCAATCTCCATACATCCCCTCAAAATCCCTCTCAGCCAGATTCCGATCCTGCTGCTGCAAATGCGACGTTGGACGCGCCTCCGCCAAAGGCTTGCGGTCTGGTCGCGGTGTTTTTGCATCTCATCGGAACCCATGCTGATGTGGTGCGGCTCGCCCGGCACTATGCCTGGCCTGCTGAAGGTCCTTGCAGCGCGGAACTTGTTCAGGCTCTGCAAGGTTTAGGGCTAGGGGTGGAGCACCACCACGCAGGATGGAGCGAATTGAAACAGGGCCACTGGCCCGCGCTCGTGCGAGGTTCGAGTGGAGATTGGCTGCTGATCGGCCACGGCAGCAAGGAGGGCGTGGTGATCCAGACCGATCCCTCTGTCCAGGCAAGGCCGCTTTTCTGGGCACAGTTTGCAGAGCTGATGTCTCCGCTGGACGAGCTCGAATGGATCACGGCCCGCCCTCCGCGCGGCGCAGTGGATGCCGACCCTACGGATGCATCGAGCCCAGGCTTCGGTGTGGGGTGGTTCTGGAAGTCGCTCAGCCAATACAAGCAGATGCTGGGAGAAGTGTTAGTCGCCTCCTTCTTCGTGCAAATCTTCGCGCTGTTGACGCCGCTGGTTTTCCAGGTGGTGATCGACAAAGTGCTCACGCACCGGTCAATGAGCACACTGGACGTGATGGTGGTCGCGCTGCTGGGTATAGGCATTTTTGAGGTGGTGCTCAGCGCCATGCGGCACTATCTATTGAGCCACACCACCAGCCGTGTCGACGTGGAGTTGGGCGCCAAGCTGTTCCGGCACCTGTTGCACCTGCCGCTGCCTTACTTCACCTCGCGGCGCAGCGGCGAGACGGTGGCCCGTGTGCGCGAACTGGAGAATGCGCGTAACTTCATGACCGGAGCGGCCCTGACAAGCTGGCTGGATCTGCTGTTTGCGGCGGTGTTTCTGGGCGTGATGTTTTATTACAGCGCGACGCTGACCCTGATTGTGATTGCCGCCTTGCCGCTGCTGTTCGCTGCGTCCTGGCTCATTACGCCACTGATGCGCAAAAAATTGGAAGACAAGTTTGCACTGGGCGCGGAGAACCAGACCTTCCTGGTGGAGACCGTCACTTCGATGGAGACCATCAAAAACCATGCGGTAGAAGGTGCCTGGCAACGTGATTGGGAGCGGCGCCTGTGTGACTACGTGACGGCTTCATTTGAATCCGGCCACCTGGGAAACGCCACCAACCAGCTGATCGGCCTGGCCAACAAGCTGCTGACCGTGCTGTTGCTCTACTTCGGTGCCCGGCTGGTGATTGATGGCGACCTGACGGTAGGCGGATTGATTGCCTTCAATATGCTGGCGGGCCGCGTCAATGCGCCCATTCTGAAGCTGGCGTCCCTGTGGCAAGAGTTCACCCAGATGAAGGTCAGCGTGAAACGCCTGGCCGACATCATGAATGCCGCGCCGGAGCCAGCTTTCCGTCCCAGCCGCAGCACGCCACCGGCCCTGGAAGGCCGCGTGACCTTTGAACATGTCACCTTCCAGTACGCCCCGAACGCGCCCGAGGTACTCTGTGACCTGAGCCTGAACATCCTGCCCGGCGAGGTCATAGGCATCACCGGGATTTCTGGCGCTGGCAAGACCACCTTGATGCGGCTGATACAGCGCCTCTACCTTCCCGCCAAAGGTCGCATTCTGGTTGACGGAATGGACCTGAGCATGCTGGACACAACATGGCTGCGCCGCCAGATCGGTGTGGTGGGGCAAGACACGGCCCTCTTCAATCGCTCGGTGCGTGACAACATCGCGCTGGGAAACCCGGCCATGAGCATAGAGATGGTGATGGACAGCGCTAGGCTGGCCGGTGCCCACGATTTCATCCTGCAGCTTCCCGATGGCTACGACACGTTAATCGGCGAGCGTGGGAGCAAACTCTCGGGCGGGCAACGCGCACGCGTAGCGATCGCTCGGGCGCTGGCGACCAATCCGCAGATCCTGTTGCTGGATGAAGCCACGGCCTCGTTGGATTACGAAGGCGAAAGGGTCATCCATGACAACATGGCGTACATCTGCGAAGGCCGCACGGTGTTTATCGTGGCCCATCGCCTGTCGACCTTGCGCATGGCTGACCGCATTCTGGTGCTGGACCATGGTCGATTGATTGAAACCGGCAATCACCGCGAACTCCTGGGAAAAAAGGGCCGCTATGCCTCGCTTTACCAGGCGCACCAGGTTCTGGAGGAAGCGTGGTGAGCAAGCTCAACCCCCCGATGAACGCCACATCCGGTGCACCCACTGAATACGCGATGTTCAGCAGCGCCGCGATCGCCCTCCGCCGACGGCCGCCGGCCTGGATCGCGCGCATGGCCACCGCAGCCATCTGCATCATGACGATAGCCGCACTCGCTTATGCCGCCCTTGCTTCCATGGACATCGTGGTTTCCGCGCAAGGGCGCGTCAGCGCATCGGGCAAAAGCAAGGTGATCCAGCCTCTGGAGGCCGGGGTTGTCAAGGCTATTGCAGTGCGCGACGGCCAGGCGGTGAAAGCCGGTGATGTGCTTGTCGAGTTGGACGCGACGGCTAGCCTGGCCGACCGCGACCGGCTTCGCCGCGAAGCCCAGGAGACGCAGGCCGATGTGCTACGGCTTCAGGCCTTGCTGTCGGGCAAAGAGGTATGGGCGCAGGCACCCGATTTACCACTTGCCATGGTTGCCAACCAGCAGGCCATTCTGGCCGGCCGGCGCAGCGAACAGGATTCCCGCATCGCCGCCCTGGATGCCGACATTGCGAGGCGATCAGCGGACCGCGATGCGATTGCCGCCAGCATTGCCCAGTTGTGGGCCAGCCTGCCGCTGGTCCGCCAAAAACACGCAATGCGTGAGGAACTGGCGAGCACCGGACATGTTTCGCAGACCGGATTGATCGAAACCCAGCTGGAGCTGCTCAATATGGAGAAAGAGCTTTCCGTGCAGAACAACCGGCTCAACGAGTCCAATGCAAGCCTCAATGCGGCAGTTCAGCAACGCAAACAGGCGCAGGCGGAATTCCGCGCCCGGGCCAGCGCGGAGCTGGTGGACGCCATACGCAAACATGATGCGGCGCGCCAGGAATTGGTCAAGGCGACCCAACGCCGCGAACTGCAGACCCTGCGCAGCCCGATTGACGGCGTGGTGCAGCAGCTGGCGGTCACGACTGTCGGTGGAGTGGTGACCCAGGCCCAGCCATTGATGACGATTGTTCCGCATAACGCCGTGCTGGAGGTCGATGCCCAGGTCATGAACCGCGACATCGGCCATGTCAAGGTCGGCCAGCGCGTGATCAACAAGGTGGAAACCTTTGATTTCACGCGCTTTGGTTATATCGAGGGCACTGTGCAGTGGGTGGGAACTGACGCCGTGAATGATCCCAAGCTTGGGCCGGTCTACCCGGTGCGCATCCAGCTGGGCAAGGCCGAGACACCGAATGTGGTGAATGGCCAGCGTGGCGCCGTGACGGCCGGCATGAATGTGAGTTCGGACATCCGCACCGGTGAGCGCCGCATGATCGAGTATTTCATCGCGCCCTTGCTGCGCTACAAGCAGGAGGCCTTGCGTGAACGTTGATGCTCTTTGGTTGAACGCCCGGCCATCGTTGGTTGGCGTTGCCTTGATGATCTGGATGCCCATGAGCGCTTCGGCCGATACGCTTCTGGATGTTTACCACAAAGCTCAGCAACGCGACCCGGCTTACGGCGGCGCAGTTCATGCCCTGCAAGCGGCGCGTGAACGGGTACCCCAGGCGCGGGCTGGCTTGCTACCCGCGGTCAGCCTCGTGGGTACTACGAGCCAGCAGTCCGGACAGGTCTCCTTCAGCGAAGCGGCTTATGTAGACCGCAATGTACGTAATCGCAGCTGGAATTTGCAGCTGACGCAGCCCTTGTGGCGTGCCGCGAGCTGGGCGGCGCTGGACCAGGCTGAACAACAGGAGGCCCTTGCCGAAGCCCAGTTTCGGCAGGCCGAGCAGGAACTGATACTGCGCACTGCCCAGGCCTACCTGGATGTGCTGACGGCACAAGAGGCCCAGCGCGTGGCGCGGCTGCAGGTTGGTGCCGTCATACAGCAGCTGGAACTGGCAAGGCGGAATTTTGAGGTGGGAACTGGCATCGTGACAGATGTGCACGAGGCCCAGGCCCGGCTTGATCTGTCGCGCGCCCAAGCGGTGTCGGCGGGCGGTGAACTGAAAAATAAGCGCGGTGAGTTGGTGCGCATTCTTGGCGGGCCTTCGCCCAGGCTTGCTGGCCTGCGGATGGACAGTTCATTGCCCAGTATCCAGCCGAATGACGAGGAGCCCTGGCTGGACAGTGCTCGCGAGCAGTCCATTCCAGTACGCGTTGCGCAGGCAACGCTGGACGTGGCGAACCGTGAAATCACCAAAAGCCGGGCCGCCCATTCCCCGACGCTGGATTTCACAGCCGGCTATGGCACCAACTACAGCTCGGGCAGCATCACTTCACCAGCTGACATCTCGGTGCGCTCGCGTTCCAGGCAGGTCGGCTTGAATCTGAATATCCCGCTATTTGCCGGTGGCGGCGCCCAAGGGCGTGTGCGCGAAGCGTTGGCTTTGAAGGACAAGGCCGAGGATGACTTGGAAGCGGCGCGTCGGCAAGCGGTTGCGCAGGCGAGTCAGGCATTCACCGGGGTGGTTAGCGGCGTGGCGCAGGTTGAGGCCCTAGCCTCGGCGATAGCGTCCAGTAAAAGTTCGGTCGACTCCAACAAGATCGGATTCCGTGTCGGCTCGCGCATCAACATCGACGTGCTCAATGCTGAGCAACAACTCTACACGGCCGAGCGCGACTGGCATAAAGCACGGGCCGAGACCTTGATGCAAGGCCTGCGCCTCAAAGCCGCAAACGCCACGCTGGCCGAAGCGGATTTAAGTGCCATCAATAACATGCTCGAAACCGGACCACAGCCATGACCCAATCCTCTACTCCTCCTGAAACATCAAGAACCCCCCAGCCATCCAGATCGGCGGAGTCCCATCCATCAAACCACGATGCTCTGCCGCCGGAGGATCTGGCGGAACTGGCCAACCTTGCCAAAGAGCAGGCACGCAAGGTGCTGGGCAAGATTCCGATGCTCGGTGCCGTGGGCTGGCTGATGATGCAGCAAGCTGCCAGCCGGCACACCTTGCTGAGTGAACTGGAGTGGCGGGTCATGCCGGCGCTGGTTCTGAACCAGGCCAAGCTGTACCTGAAGGATGAGGTGCCCATGGCATTTGTCTCCTGGGCCAGGCTCAGCGAGGAAGCGGCGCAGCGCTACCAAGCGGCACCGCGCCAACTCAGCATGGCCGACTGGGCCTCAGGCGACCAGATCTGGCTGGTCGATGTATTCACGCCTTATGGCGGCGCACAGGAATTGCTCAAGGACCTGCGCGGGAAGATGTTTGCCGGGCAGGTGGTGCGCCAGTTGATGCCGACCGGGCCGGCGCAGGCTCGGGTGCTTACCTGGCCTGCCGTGGCGGAAACCAGTAAGCCCGAGCAGGGTTAATCCACCTTCGCCCCAGAAGCCTTCACCACCTGCGCCCACTTCTTGTGTTCGGCGTTGATAAACGCCGTGAACTGCGCCGGCGTATTGCCGCTGGGGATGGCGCCCTGGGCTAGAAGTTTCTCTTTCATCGCCGGTGTGCCCAGTGCTTTGGCGGCTTCCTGCTGGATGCGGTTGACGATGTCGGGCGGCGTGTTAGCGGGGGCGAGGAGGCCAAACCAGGAACTGGCCTCATAGCCTTTGAGGGCCGGGCCGCCGGCTTGTTCTATGGTGGGCACGTCGGGCAGGGCGGCTGAGCGTTCGGAGCTGGTGACGGCTAAGGCTTTGAGTTTGCCGGCCTTGATGAGCGCCATGGAGGAGGGCAGGTTGTCGAACATGACGTCCATGTCGCCGCCCACGAGTGCGAGTAGCGCGGGGCCGGAGCCGCTGTAGGGGAAGTGCGTCATGTAGGTGCCGCTCATGGTTTTGAAGAGCTCGCCTGCCAGGTGAATGGAGGTGCCGTTGCCGCTGGAGGCCATGTTGAAGGTGCCGGGTTTGGCTTTGGCGGCGCGTATGAAGTCGGTGACGTTGTTGATGCCGGCGGCTTTGGCTTTTTCGGCGTTGACGACCATGACGTTGGGCACGCCGGCCACCAGGGTGATGGGCGCAAAGTCTTTTTGCGGGTCGAAGGCGAGTTTTGAGTACAGGGATTTGTTGATGCCGTGGGTGCCGACGGTGCCCATGAGGAGGGTGTAGCCGTCGGGCGCGGATTTGGCGACGATGTCTGCGCCTATGTTGCCGCCGGCGCCGGCGCGGTTTTCCACGACAAAGGGCTGGCCGAAGGCTTTGGAGAGTTCAGGCGCCATGGCGCGGGCCAGGATGTCGGTGGTGCCGCCGGGGGCGAAGGGGACGACGATTTTGACGGGCTTGGTGGGCCAGTTGGCGCTTTGGGCCCAGGCGGAGGGCGTGGCCATGAAGGTGGTGAGGGCGGCGAATGCGGTGGCCATGACGCCCGCTGTGTAGCGAGTTGAACGAAAGAATGTTTTGGAATTCAAAGGGCTCTCCAGAGGGATGGCCGGCGGCGGTTGCCGGGGGTCACTGAAAGATAGCGTCCGCAGGCACACGGTTCAAGGGGCTAAACCCGGGACTTCCGGGTTCCTGTCTTCATCTGCGGAAATCTGCGCAATCTGTGGATAGAAATTCATCCGCAGATTACGCAGATTTCCACAGATTAAAGACAAGATTTTTAGCTGCAGAATCTGCGGACACAAAAAAAGCCGCCCGGCGTGAACCGGGCGGCTTCGCTGTTTAAGCGGCGAATCGTCAATCAGTCCGCAAACTTGCCGGCAGCCTCGATCACGGGCTTGAGCTTGTTGATCTCGGAGACGACGAAAGCCTTGTGGGCGGCGGGCTCGACGCGCTTGTCGGTCACCACCACGGCGCCCAGGCCTTCCTGCTTCTTGATGAAGTCGGGGTCTTTGAGGGCAATCTTCAGCGCGTTGTTGAGCTGGGTCAGCACGGCGGGGGGCGTGCCCTTGGGTGCGTAGAGGCCGTGCCAGATGGTGAGGTCAAAGCCCTTGAGGCCCATTTCCTGCAGCGTGGGGTAGTCTTTGAGCAGCTTGTTGTTGCTCAGGGGCTTGGCGGTGGTGACGGCAAAGGCCTTGACGCGGCCGGCTTCGATCTGGCCGGTGGTGTTGGTGGTCTGGTCGCACATCATGTCGACCTGGCCGCCGACCAGCGCATTCATGGCGGGCGCGGTGCCGCCGAAGGGAATGGTGGTCATCGCGTCTTTGGCCTTGATGGCCGACTGCCACATCAGGCCGCACAGGTGCGATGCGGAACCCAGGCCGGCGTGGGCGATGTTGAGCTTGCCGGAATTGGCGCGGATGTAGTTCTCAAAATCGCGGTAGTTGTTGGCGGGCAGCTGGGGCTTGCCGATGATGGTCATGGGCACTTCGTTGATCATGCCGAGGTACTCAAAATCGTCGGGCATCTTGTACGGCAGCTTGCGGTACAGGGCGGGCGCGGCGGCCATGCCAATGTGGTGGACGAGCAGGGTGTGGCCGTCGGGCGTGGCGCGGGCCACCTTGGCGACGCCGATCGTGCCGCCGGCGCCGTTGACGTTTTCCACCACGAAGTTGGCGTTGCCGCCCATGGCCTTGCGCATGGCCTCGGCCAGGTCGCGCGCGACGCGGTCGGTCGGGCCGCCGGCCGCGAAGGGCACCACCAGGCTGATGGGCTTGGAGCTGGGGAAGGCGGTTTGCGCGTGCGCGGCAAACACGGTGCTTGCGGCAGCGGCGAGGACTAACAGGCTTTTCTTCATGATGAGCGTCTCCTTGAATCTGAAGGCGCCAAGTTTACGGTCCCCTTACCGCCGCAACATCGCGGGAACTACGTAAGGGGTATCCATACACCACCCCCGTCCAGGCTCACTGCGTGTAGCCTGTTCCCCCCCTTCCAGGGGGCGGCGCCTGGGGCCGGCGGAGCCGGACCCTCGGCCCCCACTGGTGAATACCCGCCCTTCGCACGCACAGGATTCTTCAACCCAGCATGAGCCGCGGGACTGGCTTTGCCAGACCGCAGGCGGGCGGCCCCCTCGGGGGGCAGCGACCCACACGAAGTGGGGGAGCGTGGGGGCTACTTATAGCTGCGTGCGTCCTCAATAACCTTGCCGTCGTTGGGGAGACTGCCGGGCGCCACCAGCTGCACGGTGCCGCGCAGCTTGGTCACGTCGCGTATCGCTTCGCTGATGCGCTGGTCCAGCCCGTCGGGCGCCGAGGCCGCCTCGACCTGCAGGTGCATGCTGTCGTTGGCCATCTCGCCGCTGACGACCAGCCTGGCCTTGAGCACTTCGGGAAAGCGTTTGGTGATGTCGGCGACCTGGCCGGGGTGCACAAACATGCCGCGCACTTTCACGGTCTGGTCGGCCCGGCCCATCCAGCCCTTGATGCGGGTGTTGCTGCGGCCGGTGGGGCAGGTACCCGGCAGCACGGCCGAGAGGTCGCCGGTGCCGAAGCGGATCAGCGGGTAGTCGGGGTTGAGCGTGGTGACGACCAGCTCGCCGACCTCGCCCTCGGCCACCGGGTCGCTGGTGCCGGGGCGCACGATTTCCACGATCACGCCTTCGTCGAGCACCAGGCCTTCGCGGGCTTCGGTTTCATAGGCGATGAGGCCCAGGTCGGCCGAGGCATAGCACTGGTAGGCGGCGATGCCGTGTTCGGCAAACCAGTCGCGCAGGCTGGGCGGGCAGGCCTCGCCCGAGACCATGGCGCGGGTCACGCTGGGCAGCGCGACCTTCATCTCGGCGGCCTTGTCGACAATGATTTTCAGGAAGCTGGGCGTGCCCACATAGCCGGCGGGCTTGAGCTCGGCCATGGCCTGCACCTGCTGCTCGGTCTGCCCGGTGCCGCCGGGAAAGACGGTGCAGCCCAGCGCATGGGCGCCGCTTTCCATCATGGCGCCGGCCGGCACGAAGTGGTAGCTGAAGCAGTTGTGCACCAGCTGCCCGGGCCTGAAGCCGGCGGCGTGCAGCGCGCGCGCCATACGCCAGTAGTCCTTGCGTGTGCTGTCGGGCTCGTAAATCGTGCCGGGGCTGGCGAACACGCGCGGCATCGCCGCGCCATAGCGCAGCGCGCTAAAGCCGCCGAACACATCGCCGCCGGCCTGGCGCGAAGCCTGCTGAAGCGCCAGCAGCTCGTACTTGCGCGTGACCGGCAGGCGCGCCAGCGCGGCGCGCGAGCTGACGGCGGCGGCGTCCACGCCCTTGAGGATGGCCCCGAACGCAGCCGCATGGGCCTGCGCATGCGCGACCTGCTGCGGCAGCGTGGCGAACTGGGCGGCTTCGCGCTCCGAAGGGCTTCGTACTTCCAGGGTGTCGTAATGTGTGGTCATTCGATGTTTTCCAGATCCTGCAATACCTCAATACGGAGACTCGAAACCAGCCGGGGCCGCGGAACCGGCTTTGCCGGGCCGCAGGCGCAGCGCCCCCTCGGGGGGCAGCGCATTACACGCAGCCGAAGGCGAAGTGAAAAGCGTGGGGGCCCTATGCGAGCCACCGTTTGCGGCGCTTGTAGCTCTTGACGTCCTTGAAGCTCTTGCGCTCGCCGCCGCCCACGCCCAGGTAAAACTCCTTGACGTCCTCGTTGTTGGCCAGGTCGGCGGCGGCGCCGTCCATCACGACGCGGCCGCTTTCCATGATGTAGCCGTAGTCGGCGTACTTCAGCGCCATGTTGGTGTTCTGCTCGGCCAGCAGGAAGGTGACCTTTTCTTTCTGGTTCAGGTCCTGCACGATGTTGAAGACTTCCTCGACGATCTGCGGCGCCAGGCCCATGGAGGGTTCATCGAGCAGCACCATGGAGGGGTTGGCCATGAGCGCGCGGCCAATGGCGCACATCTGCTGCTCGCCGCCCGAGGTGTAGGCCGCCTGTGAGGCGCGCCGGGTCTTGAGGCGCGGGAAGTAGTTGTAGACCTTCTCCAGGTTGGCCGCGACCTCGGCCTTGCTGGCGCGGGTGTAGGCGCCGGTCATCAGGTTTTCCTCGATGGTCAGGTGGGCAAAGCAATGCCGCCCTTCCATGACCTGCACGACGCCGCGCTTGACGAGGTCGGCCGGCGAGAGGTTTTCAATGCGCTCGCCGCGCAGCTCGATGGAGCCCTTGGTGACCTCACCGCGCTCGCCCTTGAGCAGGTTCGAGATGGCGCGCAGCGTGGTGGTCTTGCCCGCGCCGTTGCCGCCCAGGATGGCCACGATGCGGCCTTCGGGCACCTGCAGCGAGACGCCCTTGAGGACCAGGATCACGTGGTTGTAGATGACCTCGATGCCGTTGACGTTGAGAACGATGTTGGGTGTGTCCATAATTTTTCCTGCCAATCTTGAGAGCTGCCGGCAAGGCGATCAGCCCTCAAGGCTGGCGGCTCGCGAGAGCCGCGCCCCTCCCGCCTGGCGAGAGGGGTTGGGGTGGGTGCCGTCAGTACATGGCAAAGCCAGGCTGAGCGGCCATGCCGCTCAAGACTGGCAATCGGCCGGAGTACGCGCCGTCAGCTTCTTCTCGGTCGCGTACTTGGCGGCGGTGGTCTTGACCAGCGGCTTGATCACCTGCTCGTCGGCCTGCAGCCAGTCGGAGGTGAACTTCCATTCCTTGCCGTCCCAGGTGTGGATGCGCGCCCAGGCCGAGCCCATGTGGTCGGAGCAGGAGGTGCTGATGGGCCGCATCACGCCGGCAAAGCCCAGCGCGTCCAGCTTGGCCTGGGTGAGGTTCAGGTTCTCCAGGCCCCAGCGCACCTGCTCGCCGGTCATGATCTTGCCTTTGCCGAAGCGCTCCTGCGCGGCGCGCAGGCCTTCCACGCCCAGCATGGCGCTCATGGCGCCGCGCATGTACAGCACCTGGCCGACTTCTTCTTTCGGGCCCGTGCCCTGGCCCTTGCCGTGCACCATGGCCAGCATGTCCTTGACCAGCTTGGAGTTGGGCTCGGCGCCGTGCTGCATGGTCACGGCGTTGTAGCCCTTGGCGCCCTCGGCCACGTCCTTCACGTCAGGCTCGGCGCCGGCCCACCACACGCCGTACATCTTCTCGCGCGGATAGCCGGTGGCCTGCGCTTCCTTGATGGCGGTGGTGTTCATGATGCCCCAGCCCCACAGCGCCACATAGTCGGGGCGCGACTGGCGGATCTGCAGCCAGGTGGCCTTCTGCTCCACACCGGGCGCGGTGACGGGCAGCAGCTGCAGGGTAAAGCCGTGCATGGCGGCGCGCTCCTGCATCAGCGGGATGGGTTCCTTGCCGAAGGGCGAGTCGTGGTAGACCAGCGCGATGCGCTTGCCCTTGAGCTTGTCGAAGCCGCCTTCCTTCTTGGCGATGGCCTGCAGGATGGCGTCGGCGGCGACCCAGTAGGTGCCGGCGATCGGGAAGTTCCACTTGAAGATGGAGCCGTCGGCGCTTTCGCTGCGGCCGTAGCCCACGGTCACCACGGGGATCTTGTCGATGGGGGCTTTTTCGGTGATGGCGAAGGTGGCGCCGGTGGACAGCGGTTGCACCAGGGTGGCGCCGCCGTTCTTGCCCTTCAGGCGCTCATAGCATTCCACGCTGCGCGCGGTGTCGTAGCCGGTTTCGCATTCCTCGAACGAGATCTTCACGCCGTTGATGCCGCCGCGCGCGTTGACCAGCTTGAGGTAATCGACATAACCGTTGGCCCAGGGCACGCCGTTGGGCGCGTAGGGGCCGGTGCGGTAGGACAGCACAGGGAAGAACTGCTCCTTCGCCTGGGCATAAGCGCCGGTCGCCACCAAGGACGAAGCGCCGGTGGCCAGCACGGCCACTGCCAACATCAATTTACGAATCTTCATTGTTGTCTCCTGGGAAATAGTCATGAACACACTGAAAAACTCAAAAAGAAAATTCAAAAGGAAAAACGGGCACCTCAGTAAACGATTTAACAGTCCATCGCGCATTGGTGATTGCGAGCAGGTCAATGGGGAAATGGCCATAGCCTGAGCTTTTGTTTCCCGACCGCCCACAGCTTGGCCAAGCCATGCGGCTCGACAATCAAAAACCACACAATCAGCCCGCCGAAAATCATCAGCTCCGCGTGCGAGATGCCCGCCGTGGAAATCGACAGGTCCAGCCAGCCGGCCAGCACCGGCAGCAGCTGGCTCAGCACAATCGGCAGCACCACGATGAAGGCGGCGCCGAAGAAGCTGCCCATGATCGCGCCCATGCCGCCGATGATCACCATGAACAGCAGGCGGAAGGAATAGTCCACCGAGAAGGCGGCCGGCTCCCAGGCACCCAGGTAGATAAAGGCCCACAGGCCGCCGGCGATGCCGATGATGAAGGAGCTGACCGCGAAGGCGCTGAGCTTGGCGTACATGGGGCGTATGCCGATCACCGCGGCGGCCACGTCCATGTCGCGTATGGCCATCCACTCGCGGCCTATGGCGCTGCGCACCAGGTTCTTGGCCAGCAGGGTGATCACCACCACGATGGCCAGGCAGAACAGGTATTTGCTGAGCGCGCTTTCGATGGGCAGGCCGAAGACCTGCAGGTTGGACACCGACACGGAACCCGAAGGCGTGTCCATGGTGAACCACTTGATGCGCAGGAACATCCAGTCGCTGAAGAATTGCGCGGCCAGTGTCGTCACCGCCAGGTACAGGCCCTTCACGCGAAGGCTGGGAAGCCCGAACAGGATGCCGAACAGCATGGCGCACAAGCCGCCCAGGATGAGCGCCGGGATCAGCGGCATGCCGGGAATGCGCACGAAGAAGTTGTAGGCCCCATAGGCGCCCACCGCCATGAAGGCGCCCGAGCCCAGCGAGATCTGCCCGCAATAGCCGACCAGGATGTTGACGCCCACGGCCGCCAGCGAAAAGATCAAAAAGGGAATCAGGATGGCGCGGAACAAATAGTCGCTGGCCAGCAGCGGCACGGCGATAAAGGCAAAGGCCAGCAGCAGGCCTATGGCCACCCGGTCCTGCAGGATCGGAAAGATCTGCTGGTCGGACCGGTAGCTGGTTTTGAACTGGCCGTTTTCTCTGTAAAACATGGTTCTCTTTAAGTAAAAAGCGGCTCAGACGCGGTCAATGATCTTCTCGCCAAACAAACCTTGAGGCCGGACCAGCAAGACGCAAAGCGCGAGAACGTAGGCAAACCAGATCTCAATGCCTCCGCCGACATGAGGGCCCAGAAACACTTCGGCGAGCTTCTCGCCAACGCCCAGAATCAAGCCACCCACAATCGCACCGGGCACGGAAGTCAGTCCGCCCAAAATGACCAGCGGCAACGCCTTGAGCGCCAGCACCGACAGCGAAAACTGCACGCCCAGCTTGCTGCCCCAGATCACGCCGGACACCAGCGCGACGAAGCCGGCAACGCTCCAGACAATGACCCAGATGCGGTTCAGCGGGATGCCGATGGACTGGGCGGCCTGGTGGTCGTCGGCCACGGCGCGCAGCGCGCGGCCGGTGCCGGTGTACTGGAAGAAGGCGGCCAGCGCGGCCACCAGCGCGGTGGCGATGAGCGCGGCGACCAGGTCTTCCTGGTTCACCAGCAGGCCGCCCTGGAAGACGCTGTCCAGCAGGAACAGCGGGTCCTTGGGCATGCCCACGTCGATCTTGTAGATGCTGGAGCCGAAGATGGTCTGGCCGAAACCGTCGAGGAAGTAGGAAATGCCCAGGGTCGCCATCAGCAGCGCGACGCCTTCCTGGTTGACGAGCTTGCCGAGCACCAGCTTTTCGATCAGCCAGGCGGTCACCACCATGATGGCCAGCGCGGCCACGAAGGCGAGCCCGTTGTTGATGAACTTGTTGTCCAGGCCGGTCCACTGCGGAATCCATTCCGAAAACCGGGCCATGGCCAGCGCCGCGAACAGCACCATGGCGCCCTGCGCGAAATTGAAGACGCCCGAGGCCTTGTAGATCAGCACAAAGCCGAGCGCGACCAGCGAATACAGCATGCCGGACATCAGGCCGCCGATGATGGTTTCAAGAACGGGACCTAGCATCAGGCTCCCCCTGTTGCGGGCTCACTTCGTGTAGCCGCCTCTCCCCCTGAGGGGGACGCCGCCTGTGGCCCGGCAAAGCCGGTTCCACGACGGCCCTTGCACGGAGGCATCATGGGTTGCGATGAGCGCTGTAGTTTCATTTTGGTGTTCTCGTCCATGTCAGTGGCTGGTTCCGAGGTAAGCCCGGATCACGTCTTCGTTGTTGCGTACTTCGTCGGGGGTGCCGTCGCCGATTTTTTTGCCGTAGTCGAGCACGACCACG
>Ga0055531_10000661_pt1 | contig 29611 bp, 19 predicted proteins | sample AraplaCvi_mCL_r2_FD_55008 | JGI IMG/M metagenome (GOLD analysis project Ga0055531, IMG submission 55008) | Arabidopsis root microbial communities from North Carolina, USA - plate scrape MF_Cvi_mCL_r2 | ecosystem: Host-associated > Plants > Roots > Endosphere | place: USA: North Carolina...
TACGCACCGCTGAGCGAGAAGCTCTTCGGACTGAAGCGCCGCGTCACCGGATCGCCGAAGCGCTCCTCATCGCCCCCCGTCGACGACACATTGACGCGTTCGGCGCGCGCGCCNGCCTGCANACTCCAGGGCCCGGACTTGAACTGCTCGATCAGGAACAGCGCGTTGTTGCGTGTCTTGGTGCCCGGCACCAGGGCCTCCTCGCCGAGCGCGGAGAAGTCGCTCTGCTCCCACTGCCAGCCGAGCACGCCCTGCACCGTGCCCCAGCCGCCCTGCAGCGCCGTGTGCGTCGCCTCGACGCGCCCGTCCTTCCCCTTGGACGAGAAGACCGTGCCGACCTCGCCGCTGCCCTCCACTTCCTGGTGCTTGTAGCGGCTGCTCGCGAACTGCCAGGTCACGCGCGCCAGCCCCGGCATCGGATCGCGCCATTCACCGGCGGTGGCCAGGCGCTGACGCTGCATCTCGATGCGGACGTCAGGCTCCACGGTCACGCCGTAGTCGTTGTGATAGTCCTCGACCGACACACCGGCATAGCCCTGCGAGAACAGCAGCGAGCCGCCCACCGCGCCGCTGCGGCCATGGCTGTCGGAGTTGCGCACGTGCGACCGCCAGCCGTCCTCGCTGAGGAAGCGCGGCACGCGCTGATCGTCGGCGTGACGGTCGGCCGCGTCGACGTGCCAGGCGAAGGCCTCACCGCCGCCATCGAGCACGACGGCGCCGCCGCGCTCCTTGGCCGCGCCACCCAGGCGCAGCTCCGCCGCCCCGTTCAGGCCGGGCTGCGCGAGGCGCGGAATGCGGTTGTCGATCGCATTGACGACACCGCCGATCGCATTGCCGCCGTACTGCAGCGCCGCCGCGCCGCGCAGCACCTCCACGCGCGTGAGCACCAGCGGATCGACCGGCAGCGCGTGGTCGAAGCTGAGGCTGGACGCATCGACCGAGGCACCGGAGTTGCTCAGCATGCGCACCCGGTCGCCGTCGAGGCCGCGCATCGTCGGACGGTTGCTGTTGGGGCCGAAGTAGGTCGAGCCGACGCCGGCCAACCCGTCGAGCGTCTCGCCCAGGCTGGCGCCGCGCTTGAGCGTCAGCGCATCCCCGCTGAGCACCTGCACCGGCGCGGCCAGCTCGCGCTGGCTCAGCGGATTGCCGGTCACCACGACCGCATCGAGCTTGTGCTTGTGCACGCGGCCCGTGCCGCCGGAGGCCGCATCGGCCGAGGCCGCGGCGTCGGCCCCTGAGCCCGCGGCGGCGGCCTGAGCCGTCTGGTCCGCTGGCGCGGTCGGCGCCTGCTGGGCCCAGCCGCTCGCCGACGCGGCGCTCAGCGCCACGGCCAGCAGCGTGGGTTGCAGGACGGGTTGAGAAGCGGCGCGCGACGGCGCCAACGAACGGATCGAAGCCAATGAGATGAACATGAGCACACTCTCGAGCGCCGGCGGCCGAGCACCGCGGCGCCATCAATTTCTGGGAGAACCTGCGCGACGCCATCGCGCCGCCGGGACGGACGCGAACAGCCGCGCCGCGTCAACGGACGCGAACCAACGCAAGCGGACGCGTCTGGGCGAGGTCGGAATCGATGGAGGGGTCAGGCTCTGGGCGGGCCGCGGGCGGCCTTGCGCCACAGCTGCGCGAGCGTGGCGTCATGCGGCTGGACGGTGCCGAGCGGATGATCCGGCAGCGCCACAGTCCAGGCGAAGGCCTGGACGATCGGACCCAGCGCGTGGCTGAGCTGGTCGAGCAATTGGCAGTCGCCGGTGCCGGCGACATGCCCGATCTTGAACAGCGGCGAGTCCTCGTCGGCCGTGCCGGCCGCGGCGGCGCGCTCCAGTTCGGCCGCCTGCTTCGCGGCCTGCACCGCCAGGCGCACGGGCNCCGGCATCGGGCCGCCGTGCAGCGCCCGGTGCACCAGGCCCAGCGCCTGGAAGCCCAGCAGCGCCACCACGCACAGCCAGACCCAGCCGCGTGGCGGACGGGTCATCGAAGGGGCGGACGCGGCGCGCATCGGTGGGAATCCTGTCCACGCGCCTCAGCGGGCCGCGGGCACCGCCTGCGTGACGCGGTAGAACATGCCGCAGGGGTCGTCGCTGAGCACCGTCATCTGCCCCTCGACGGTCACCACGTCCAGCGTCAGCCAAGCAGCCAGAAGCCGGCGCGAACGGAGAGCAGCGATGGCAAAGCGTGCGGTCATCAGCGCAGGGGCGTGAACGCGGCCTCAACGCCGCGTGAAAGCGAGCATTGTGCCTCGCTCGGATGTCGGCGGAAACGAACCCGCGGGCGAGCGGCGCAGTGCCTCCATGCGGATGAGCCCGGCCATCAGCCGGCCGCCTCGTCCTTCAGCAGCGCCTTGAACTTCAACGCGAACTTGTCGACCTTGGGGGCGACGACGAAGGCGCAATAGCCCTGCTCCGGATGGTTCGCGAAGTAGTTCTGGTGATAGGCCTCGGCCGGCCAGTAGTTCTGCTCGGGCTGGACCTCGGTGACCACCTTGCCGCCATGGGCGCGCTGGGCGTCGTCGAGCACCTGTCTGATCACGCCNAGCTGTTCNGGCCGGGTGTAGTAGATCCCCGAGCGGTATTGCGTNCCGACGTCCGCGCCCTGGCGGTTCAGCGTGGTCGGGTCGTGGATGGTGAAGAACACCTGCAGCAGGTCCTCCAGCGAGANGACGCTGGTGTCGAAGCGCACCCGCACGACCTCGGCATNCCCGGTGTTGCCGGAGCAGACCTGTTCATAGTTGGGCTGGGCGACCTGGCCGTTGGTGTAGCCGGACTCGACCGCACGCACGCCCTTGACCCGGAGGAAGACCGCCTCGGTGCACCAGAAGCAGCCGCCGCCGAGGGTGATGAGGTCCTCACCGGGCGCAAGCGTGACGGGGGTGGGGGTGGTGCTCATGGGGTGTCCTTCCAAATGCGGTTGCAATGCAGCGAGCCACGCATATGGCGTCGCCCGCGAGCTCCTCAAGGCCGGGCCAGCCGCGTCGCCGAAGCATCGGCGATGTCGAACCGAAGGACCTCTTCGAAAACACGGTTGCGAGCCTTCGCATCGCGGATGAGCGCTGCCGCCGGCATCACGTAAAGGTGAAGCGGCACATCACTGTTTTCGCCAATCAAAAAATCGTTATAGACGACTCGCTCAGACAGGGAAAAAACATCCTTGAATCCCGTTTGCTTCATATCCCTGTAAAACTCGTCGTCAATCTCGACGATGGAGAACGCAAAGGCTTCCCGCAGCGTGGGAATCCGATCTACCAGGGAGCCTGCGTAAAGCCGGCATTGCATCAAGGACTTGTTGTTCTCGAANATATCAGCGCCTGGCTTCTTGAACTCGACCACCACCAACTTGTTGGGCTGGCCGTCACCATCCCTGGAAAAGAAGGCCGCCACATCCGGCCGGCGTTGCTGCCTGCTTTCCACATCGTCGGCGACCTCCTCCACGATCCTGCNGAGCATCTCGTCGCTGTGAACGCTCGAGTAGGAAAGAAACTTGTCATCGACCAGCCAGATGTTGTTCTCGCGCAGNTCCGACCCGTCACTCCTCTTCGGCAGAATGGCGCTGTGAATAGCCTCTTCGGCCGCGCTCGATGGCATATTTGCCAGTGAATCGATCACCAACGCGCGATGCACGATGAATCGTGCGAGATCGTCACTGGCGAGGTGAGAAATATCATCCCACGACACCGGCCGCCCGCTTTCAAGCGCCTCGATCAATTGATCCTCACGGCGAGCCTGCTGGGCCCGGTAAGTCTTCACGATCTCGTCGGCATCCAGTAGTGCTGCATTTCCTCCCAGCGCCTTGACGTCAATGAAGGGATAGTACTTCCGCAATTTGCCGATGTTGCTCGCCCTGAATTCATCGACGCCGCCACCTTCCAACTGGTCGATGAGGCGCATGCATTCCCCATGAATGCGCGGCATCAGCTTCTCACGACTGATCGGAGAAACCATGTCGACATCGTCCTCGGTGCGCGGCAGTTCCAGGCGCTGCCGCTCGATGTTCGAGCGATCGTTGAAGTAGGGGGAGGTAACGAAAATCAAATGGCGGCAGACGTCGAATCGGCGGCTGATGACATATTCCTCAACACAAAGATCGTCCGCACATAGCATCGCCACGATACCTTTGCGAGGCGCGTTGTCGCGAAACAAATAACAGGTGAACGACTCGCCCTCCAGGAAGAATTCGTGTTCGACGACTGCCTGAACTTCGTCTCCGGAAAACACGAAGTCGTCGTCAAAAGGCTGGCGGGAATTGTGCCGGAAGTTGACTTCAACCCTGCGACCTTGACGCGCCTTCAAGAAAAGCAGGAGCCGCAGGTCGTCACAGACGGAATTGACGAGCTTGGTCACCTGCGTATTGATCCGCTTCTTCGGATCGCTCAGCGTGATGGCCGTTTGCGGACCGCCGCCCATCGGCTTGCGAATAACATCGTCCAGCGTGAACTCGGGCGTGTACTGAAATTCGACGAGTTCCGTGGACAACTGGCTTCGAACCTGCACGCGTCCCGCATATTTCAAGAACGCCAAGCGCCCAACGCCCTTGCCGCCAATATCGTCCTTGTGGCCGGTGCAGATCTCGTCGAAATACTGCAGATTCGCCTCGGTAAAGCCCTCGCCGTCGTCGACGATGGTGATCTGCTCCAGGACACGGCGTTCTTCGGTTCCCGGAAACAGTTCGCCATTCTTCTCCGAGAAATGAAGTTCGACCGTGATCCTCGCTCCGCCAGCGTGGATCGAATTGGTGATGGCCTCTCGAATCACATCCCGAGCCGTCACGCCGCCGCGGTAATGCTCGGCGATGAACTTTCGAAGATTGATCCGCGCCATATGTTCTCCAGGGTCGCGTTAGCGCGGCCACGCTCTGAATCTGAAGATCTTACGGCGGTTCCGGCGACCCAAAATCAAGGTCACTGCGCGCTCAGCGCCAGATCCACGCGCGGCTGCCAGGGCTTGTCGCGGTCGTCGCCGCGATCATCCGCCTTCGCATGCAGCTTGGGGGAGGCCAGGAACATCCGCGCGTTCGGCACCCCGCGCTCGATCAGCGCGTCACGAACCGCCACCGCGCGCTGCAGCGCCAGCTCGCGCAACTGCTCGTCGGTGACCGTGTAGCTGTCCATCAGCAGGGTCTTCATCTGCTCGGCCGGCAGATCCTTGGCCAGGCCGAGGAAGTTGCGCGGCTTGTTCGGCAGCTTGGCGTTGTCGTAGACCACCTTCAGCAGGCGCGCGCGCTGCGTGTCGTCGAGTTCCACCGGCGCCAGCGCCGCGTCGGACGCCGACGCGGCCGACGCCGCGGGCGCCGCCTGCGTGAAGGACGCGCGACGCAATTCGCGGCGGCGCTCGGTGACCATCGCCTCCTCCAGCCGGNCCGCCTGCGCGGCGCGCCGTTCCGCTTCCGGATCAACCCAGCCGGTGATGCTCAGCTGCAACGCCGGCTTGTCCGCCAGCACCCGGGTCAGCGGGTCCAGCTTCTTCGCCGCTTCGGGCGCCAGCGCCGCGGTGCCCGGCTGGAAGTCGAGGTGGCTCATCTCGGCGCCGCCACCGCCCGACAGCAGCGAGAACGGTGCCGTCAGCGCCTTGGTCAGCAGGTTGAGGATCAGCTTGACCACCAGCCCGCCGACGCTGAATTCCGGATCATTGAGGGAACCGCTGACCGGCAGATTGACGTCAATGACGCCGTCCCGGTCCTTGAGCAAGGCCACCGCCAGCTTGACCGGCAGCTTGGTCGCCGACGGACTGTCGATCCGGTCGCCGAAGGTCAGCTGGTTCAGCACGATCTTGTTGTCCGCCTGCAGCCGGCCGCCCGGCTCGATCTGGTAGTGCACCCGCGTGGACAGCTTGCCGCGCTCGATCGCGTAGCCGGCGTACTTGCCGGCATAGGGCGACAGCGGCGCGAGCTCGACATCGGTGGCGCTGGCGGTGATGTCCAGCGCCAGCGGCGCGCCGCTCGGATTGAGCTGGCCGCTGATGTCCAGCAATCCGGTGCCTTCGACCTTGCCCTTGAGCTGCAGCGGCGCCATCGCCGCCGAGCCGGCCGAGAACGCGCCCAGCGTGCCGGTGAGCTCGCTCAGGTTGGCGCTGTAGTTGGGCTTGATGAAGCGGTCGTTGAAGTCGACCTTGCCGCCATTGACGCGCGTCTGGGCGATGCTGAGCCGCAGCGCAGGCTCGCCCGCGGCGGACGAGGCGGCCACGGACGCCGCCGTCGGCTGCGGCGCCGAGGCCACGCTCGCCACCGTCGCGGCCACCGGCGCCGAGGCGGCCGGCGTCCCCGCCGCCGCCGCCACCGCCTGGCCCTGCGCCGTCTGGTTCAGGTCACGCAGGTTGAGCCGGCCCTGTTCGTTGACGATCAGGCGGGCGTAGAACTCGTCCAGCACCGCCTGCTGGATCTTGACGTCGGGGGCGCCGCCGGGTGCCAGCGCGAGCTTCAACCCGGCGAGCTTCAGCCCCTGCCAGCTCAGCAGATCCTCGGCCGAGCGCCGCTTGCCGTCCTGCAGCCGCGCCTGGCGCAGCCGCAGATCCGCGATCAGCAGTTCACCGCCGGCACGCACCGACGGCCCCTTCGGCGTCTCGGTGAAGTCGAAGTCGCCGCGGATCGAGCCCTCCGCGCGTTGCAGATGGATGCCGATCGCCGGATCCAGATAGGGATCGGCCCAGTGAAGCGGCAGGTGCTCCGCGACGATCCGGCCCGAGGCCTTCAGCGGCGCCAGCGCGAGCTGCCCGTCCCAGCGGAACGCCGGCACGTCACGCGCCACCCGCCGGGTCGAGTCAGGGCGCCGCAGCGTGGCGCTGAGCTGCGCCGGCAGCGGCTTGCGCAGCTGTCTGCCATCCCAGTCGATGCCGGCGACCTTCAAGCTCAGCGCCTGGACGCCGATCGGGCGCGCGGGCTCGTCATCGAGCACGTGGGTCGCCAGGTCCAGCAGCGTCGCCTCGCCGCCGTCGATGGCGATCTCCGCGATCTGGGCGCTCCAGGGCGGGTTGCCGACGGGCCTGGCCGCCACCTCGCCGTGCTCGGGCGCCTCCAGCGTCAAGCGGTCGCCGCGGCCCGCCGGCGCGCGGTGACGCGAGGCCGTCGCGCCGCCCGGCCCGGCCGGCGTGGCGGAAGCCGCCATCCAGCCGTCCCAGCTCCACTTGCCCGCCTTGTCGCGGCCCAGGTCCAGCTTCGGCCCGGACAGTGCCACGCGTCCCGCCGTCAGCTTGCGGCTCTCCAGCGCAATCTCCGCCTGATCCAGGCTGAGTTGCTTCAGCGCCAGCACCGCCTTCTTGCCGTCGGCCAGCTGCACCTCCTCCAGGCTCAGCCCCTTCAGCGACAGCTTGAGGTCCTCGCCATGGGGACCGGCGCGGACGGCGCCTTGCGTCGCGAAGCGGCCCTGCAACGACAACGGCGTCGCGCCCTTCAGATAGGGCGTCAAGCCATCGAGCGCCAGGTCCTTGAGCGCCCATTCGAGCGCGACGCCCGCAGCGCCGATCTCGCCCTTGCCGGACAGGCTGGCCGGCGCCTTGGCGCCTTCCGGCGCGACGCTCGCGGCGATTTCCACGGGCGCGGCCTTGGCGGCCAGCGGCCAGGCCAAGCCGGTGCCCTTCAGCGCCAGACCGTCGACGCGCCATATCGCGGCGGGGCGCAGCGTTTCGTCGGTCCAGCCGATCCGGCCGCCTTCGAGCGCCAACTGCTGAACGCCGACGCGCCAAGGCGCGGGCGTCGCGGCGCCAGGCACCGTCTTGGGCGCCGCCGCAGAGGGGGAAGGTGAAGGCGGCATCTCCGGCCACCACAGGCGCCCTTGCGCATCGCGGCCCATCAGCAGCTCGGGCTGCTTCAGCGAGATCGCGCCCAGCAGCAACTGCCGCTTGAGCGGCTGCACGTCCGCCAGATCGACGGTCAGCGCCTGCCAGCGCAGCCAATCCTCCCAGGCACCGCCAGCGCCGTCAGCCCCNCCAGCNCCGGCAGCACCGCNCCCGTNCGCGCGCCGCTGCAGCGACAGCTCGCGCACGGCGGTGCGCCCGCTGAGCTTGACTTCCGGCGCCTGCTTCGGCGGCTGCCTGAAATCCACCTTCAGCTGCGCGTCGATCTGCCCCTTGGCCAGGCGCATCGGCAGCGTCTTCGGCCAGTAGGCGCGATAAGCGGACAGATCCAGCGCGTCCAGCTTGACGGTCATGCTCGCGCTGCGCGTGTCGGCGAACGGCTGNGCCTCGCCCTCGCTCTGGAAGCCCACGCCATTGAGCTGCCCCGACAACCGCGGCAGCACGTGGACTTCCTCGTCCGCGTCCAGCGTCGACAGGAACGGGATCCCCAGATGCAGCGCCTTGAGCTCGTGGACCATGCCGGCCGCGCGATCGTCGAGTCTGAACTCGCCGCCGGTCAGCTCGATGTTGTAGACGGCCACCGGGGCNGGCCCGTCGTCGNGCTTGGCCGGGGTCTGCGGCGCCGTATTGAGATGCGCGATGACGTCATCCAGATCGGTCTTGCCGCCGGGCAGCAGTGCGACGCGCACCCGCGGCGCATCGATCGTCAGCGAGGACAGCACCGGCGCGACATGCCACAGCGAGCGCGGCGACAGCGCCGCCTGCAAGCGCTGAACCTCCAGCAGCGGCGGCGCGGCGGCCGACGGGCCGCCGATCTTCAGCTCTTCCAGCGTGAGCGCGAGCCGCCACGGCGTGAAGCGCGCGCCGCCGAGCGTCACCGGCCGTCCGAGCTGCTCCGAGGCGATGCGAACGCCGGCCCGCTCGATCCACATCGGCAGCGCCACCCACGCCACCAGCAGCAGCGCGACGAGGGCCAGCACCAGGCCCACGAGCGCACGCAGCGCGCGGCGGGGCCAGACGGGAAGAGCGGAGAAGAACACGGGGTCCACCGGCGGGCGCCGGACAAGTCGTCAAGGAAGCTGATTATGCTGGCGGGCTCAACACCTGACACCGACGCAGTGCCTCGATGAACGACCTGATACATGCGGTGGCGGCCTTCCTGCTGCCGCCCACCGGCGCCTTCCCGCTGCTGCTGCTCGCCTGGTGGCTGCGGCATCGCCGGCGCTGGCTGTCGGGCGCGCTGTTCGCCGCGGGCCTGATCGCCGTCTGGGTCGGCAGCACCGAGTTCGGCGCGCTGTGGCTGCAGGACCGGCTGCTGGGCCGCCAGCAGGCTGTGCGCCTCCAGGCGCTGCGCGACAGCCCGCCGCGGCAGAGCGTGATCGTCGTGCTGGGCGGCGGCGCCCGCAGACTGATGCCCGAGTACGGCACCGCGCAGCTCAAGACGGCCTCGATCGAGCGGCTGCGCTATGGCATCTGGCTGTCGCGTCAGACCGACATCCCGCTGCTGTTCACCGGCGGCACGCCGCGCGACGCCCCTGACGAGACCTTGACCGAGGCCATGCTGGCCGAGCGCACCGCGCTGCAGGAGTTCGGCTTCACGCTCGCCTGGAAGGAGGATCGCGCCACCGACACCCGCGAGAACGCGGCCTACACCGCCGAACTGCTGCGCGGCAAGGGGATCCGGCGCGTGATCCTGGTCACCCACGACGTCCACATGCGCAGAGCAATGCGCGCCTTCCGCGANGCGCTGCCGCCGGACGTGGAACTGCTCGCCGCGCCGATGGGGCTGGCGCTGCCCGGCGTCGAATGGCGCGACCTGCTGCCCTCGCAGGAAGGGACGGCGCGGGCGCGCTACCTCGGCTACGAATGGCTGGGCTACGCCGCCGGCCACTGACGCGGGGACGCTCCAAATAGAAACCCCTTCCGCGCCGGGCAACCCGTTCGCGGAAGGGGTGGGCGGACCAGCCGCCTTTGGGGCTCCACGGCCATCTGCCGCAGGGCTCCTGGCGCGCAGAGACTGCGCCAGAGAAAGTGCCGGAAAGGCCAGACAACCTTAGACCGGCGCCGCCCGCCCTTCAAGCCATGATCCCTAGGAACGAGTGATTTCCCGCCCCCCGAACAAACGCTGATAGAGATCCGCCGCCCGGGTCTTCTGCTCGGCCGGCATCTCGATCACACGGCCCCATTCCCGGCTCGTCTCGCCCGGCCACTTGTTGGTCGCGTCCAGCCCCATCTTCCCGCCCAGGCCCGACACCGGCGATGCGAAGTCCAGATAGTCGATCGGCGTCGATTCCACCAGGGTCGTGTCCCGCGCCGGATCCATCCGCGTCGTGATGGCCCAGATCACGTCCTGCCAGCTACGGATGTCGACGTCCTCGTCCACGATCACGATGAACTTCGTGTACATGAACTGGCGCAGGTAGCTCCACAAGCCGAACATCAGCCGCTTCGCGTGCCCCGGATAGGCCTTCTTGATCGAGATCACCGCCATCCGATAGCTGCAACCCTCGGGCGGCAGGTAGAAGTCGACGATCTCCGGGAACTGCTTCTGCAGGATGGGGACGAACACCTCGTTCAGCGCCACGCCCAGCACGGCCGGCTCGTCAGGCGGCTTGCCGGTGTAGGTCGAGTGATAGATCGCGCCCTCGCGCTGGGTGATGCGGTTCACCTCGAACACGGGGAACCAGTCCTGCTCGTTGTAATAGCCGGTGTGGTCGCCGTAAGGCCCTTCCAGCGCATGCAGGTAGCCGCCCTTCTCCTTCAGCGGGATGCCGTCCTCGCTGTGGCCGGTGAAGCCGGGCGCGGCCGGAGGGATGTGGCCCTCGAGCACGATCTCGGAGGTCGCCGGCACCTGCAGCATCCGGCCGGCCTCGCCGACCTGGGTGTCGGCCACCTCGGTCCGCGAGCCGCGCAGCAGTCCGGCGAACTGGTATTCGGACAACGAGTCCGGCACCGGCGTCACCGCGCCGAGCGTCGTCGCCGGGTCCGCCCCCAGGGCCACCGCGATCGGGAACGGCTGTCCCGGATTCGCGATCGCGAAGTCGCGGAAATCCAGGGCGCCGCCGCGATGCGCCAGCCAGCGCATGATCAATTGGCGTCTCCCGATCAATTGCTGGCGGTAGATGCCCAGGTTCTGACGCAGCCGCGGCTGGGGGATCGACTGCGGCCCGCGCGTCACCACCAGGCCCCAGGTCAGCAGCGGACCGACGTCGCCCGGCCAGCAGGTCTGGATGGGCAGGCGCTTGAGGTCGACATCGCCGCCCTCGAACACCTGCTCCTGACAGACCGGCCGCTTGACCAGCGCCGGCTTCATGTCCCACAGCGCCTTGCCCATCTGCGCCAGCTTGCCGACATCGCGCAAGCCGCGCGGCGGCTCGGGTTCCTTCAGCGTCGCCAGCAGCTGGCCAACCTCCCGCAACTGGGTGGTCGACTCGGCGCCCATGCCCAGCGCCACCCGTCTGGGGGTGCCGAACAAGTTCGCCAGCACCGGCATCGCATGGCCGGCGGGCCGCTCGAACAGCAGCGCCGGACCTTCCGCCCGCAGCACCAGGTCGCTCAGGGCCGTCATCTCCAGGACCGGAGAGACGGGCTCGGCCACGCGCCGCAGTTCCCCCATGCCCTCCAAAGCGCCCACAAAGTCACGCAGATCTCGGTACTTCATAACCAATAGTTGTTTAGAACAAGTCCTATGCGGTTGACGGGTTATTTTTGATCCATAGAATCGCGCCCTGCCCTGGACCCCCAGGGTTATCCCGGTCTTCGCTGTGGGACGCGAAGCCGGTCCGCTGCCAATGGACGCTGGATCGCCCGTCCGTCGCACCAAGCGCCCGGAGCCCTCTGAGAGCCCTCCGAGCCGTCGACGACGCCCGAACCAGCCCATTATCGCCACGCGCCGCCCCGCGCCCGACGAAGGAACTCCGCTGGAGCTCCCCGGTCGCCGCGAGGACGGACGTGGTCGGAGAAAGGAGTCGCATGACAGCGCGTTCTCAATTGCTATCCCTCCCCCGCCAGGCGCGCTCCGCCCTGGTGCTGTTCATCAAGGACATCGGCCAGGGTCTGCTGGTCGTCAGCCACAACACGCTCGCCCTGGTGGGCTTCGCCGTGATCGCCGTCGGACTGGTCTTCGCCAGCCAGGCGGATCTGCGCCAGCAGCTGGAAGGCCAGGTGCTGGGCTGGCTCAACGCCCGCCACGAAGCGCGCGTGGAGGCCTCGGGCGACGTCCTGGCCCTGATGGCCGAGCCTGACGCGATCACCCGCGCCACCGCGGTCGATCCCAAGGAACTCACGCGCCAGCAGGCGCTGGTGGCGAACTACCTGGCGCGCCGCTACCGCGTGGCGCCGGAGCCGGTCAGCCGGCTGGTCAAGGAAGCCTGGGATGTCGGCCAGCGCGCTCGCGTCGATCCCACGCTGATCCTGTCGATCATGGCCATCGAGTCCGGCTTCAACCCCTTCGCGCAGAGCGCCGTCGGCGCCCAGGGCCTGATGCAGGTCATGACCCGCGTCCACGACGACAAGTACGAGGCCTTCGGCGGCAATCTGGCCGCGTTCGACCCCATCACCAATCTGAGAGTGGGCGTGCAGGTGCTCAAGGAATGCATCCAGCGCGCCGGCAGCCTGGAGGAAGGCCTGCGGCGCTACGTCGGCGCAGCCAACCTGCCCGACGACACCGGCTACGCCGGCCGCGTGCTGGCTGAGCAGGAACTGCTCAAGGCCGTCGTGCAGGGCCGCAACGTCAGCCCGTCGGCGCCGCGGCCGATCCGCGAGCCCGCCTCGGCGCCCGCGACGACCGGGGAACAGGTGGCGATGACCGCCGCCATGCACTGACCGGCACGCGCCGCGTCCGCGCGCGGACCGCGGCGGACTGCTTCCACGACGGGTTCCCCTGGGAACCCGTTTTTCATTGGCGCCGCGGCCGCCGTCCCCGGAACAATGTCACGGCGCACGCCGTGCCCCTCTCCGGTGCGGCTACACTGCACGCTTCGCGCAACTGGCGATCAGGGCGCCCTGACCGACGACATGCTGTCGCCCGGCAGGCGTCGCCCGAGGTGGGTCACCACCGGGAAGCGCGAGCGGCCGGAGAGTCTTCTCCGGTTGTCCGTGCCGTTCGCCTGGGCCGCCGTCGTTCCGGTTTCCGCCGTTCGGGTCGCCCTGCCGTCGACCCCGCGTTCGCGAGNCNGGNCGGGCGGCGCCAACCCTTGAGCCGACATCATCATGTTTGACCGCACCCAACACACCCTCGCCACCGTCGACGCCGAGATCTTCGCCGCCATCCAGCAGGAAACGAAGCGGCAGGAAGATCACATCGAACTGATCGCCTCGGAGAACTACACCTCCCCGGCCGTCATGGAGGCGCAGGGCAGCCAGCTGACCAACAAGTACGCCGAGGGCTATCCCGGCAAGCGCTATTACGGCGGCTGCGAGTACGTGGACATCGTCGAGCAACTGGCGATCGACCGCCTGAAGCAGCTCTACGGCGCCGAGTTCGCCAACGTGCAGCCCAACAGCGGCTCGCAGGCCAACCAGGGCGTGTTCTTCGCGCTGCTGCAGCCCGGCGACACCATCATGGGCATGAGCCTGGCCGAGGGCGGCCACCTGACGCACGGCATGTCGCTGAACATGAGCGGCAAGTGGTTCAACGTCATCAGCTACGGTCTCGACGCCAAGGAAGAGATCGACTACGACGCCATGGAAGCCCTGGCCCGCGAGAAGAAGCCCAAGCTGATCATCGCGGGCGCCTCGGCCTACTCGCTGCGCATCGATTTCGAGCGCTTCGGCAGGGTTGCCAAGGAGATCGGCGCCTACTTCATGGTCGACATGGCGCACTACGCCGGCCTGATCGCCGCGGGCGTCTACCCGAACCCGCTGCCGCATGCCGACGTCGTGACCTCCACGACGCACAAGAGCCTGCGCGGCCCGCGCGGCGGCATCATCCTGACCAACGACGAGGCGATCGCCAAGAAGATCAACTCGGCGATCTTCCCCGGCATCCAGGGCGGCCCGCTGATGCACGTGATCGCCGGCAAGGCGGTGGCGTTCAAGGAAGCGCTGTCGCCGGAGTTCAAGGCCTACCAGCAGCAGGTCGCCGCGAACGCGAAGGTGCTGGCCCAGACGCTGATCGAGCGCGGCCTGCGCATCGTCTCCGGCGGCACGGACAGCCACGTGATGCTGGTGGACCTGCGTCCGAAGAACCTGACCGGCAAGGAAGCCGAGGCCATCCTGGGCGCGGCCCACATGACCTGCAACAAGAACGGCATCCCGAACGACCCGCAGAAGCCCATGGTGACCAGCGGCATCCGCCTGGGCACGCCGGCGATGACCACGCGCGGCTTCNAGGAGGAGCAGGTTCGCAAGACCGCGCATCTGATCGCCGACGTGCTGGACAACCCGCATGACGAGGCCAACCTGGCCAAGGTGCGCGCGCAGGTGGCCGAACTGACGCGTCAGTTCCCGGTCTACCGCTGAGCGGAGCCGACGGCGCATGCGCTGCCCCTTCTGCGGTCACGGCGACACGCAAGTCTCGGAGACCCGGGAGTCCGATGAGGGCGACGTGGTGCGCCGGCGGCGGCGCTGCCAGTCCTGCGAGAAGCGCTTCACGACCTATGAGCGCGCGGAAATCGCGCTGCCCATGGTCGTGAAGAAGGACGGCACNCGCGCCGAGTTCGACATGGGCAAGCTGCGCGCGTCGATGACGCTGGCGCTGCGCAAGCGGCCGGTCAGCATCGAGCAGATCGACGCGGCGCTGGAGCGCATCCAGGAGAAGCTGCTCAGCAGCGGCGCGCGCGAGATCCCGTCGACCAAGCTCGGCGAGCATGTGATGCGCGAACTCAAGCGCATCGACAAGGTCGCCTACGTGCGCTTCGCGTCGGTGTACCGGTCGTTCGAGGACGTCGACGAGTTCCGGCAACTGATCAGGGACATCTGACCGGGTCCTCTGAATCCGCGCGGAGCGATCGCTCCTCGGTGGAAAACGACATTAAAGTCGTACCTTACGACAAATGGCTGTACGCCAGCCCATTCCGGACAATTGGCTATTCTCTGAAACGCCTCAAGGTTCGTCCCTTTTCAGCGCAAATGGTCCTACTCTCCTCCGACGTGCGCTGACCACCGGCGCAGCTGAAGCCGCGGTACCCGATGCCGCAAGGCATCAAGCCGGAACGCTACACATCGTTGAGCCGCTCAGGCAGCCCTTCGTGACCCGTTTTGCCAAAGGGATTTACTCTGCGGCAGGGCATTTGCAAATGGCTCCTCTCTGAGTGCCGCAACGTCCGATGCGACTCTGAAGCAGCTGTCCGCCAAGTGACTCTCGCGGCAAAGTACTCATAGCACCACCGAATCGAACCGGCGGTTCCTGCCGCCACCCCTGGGCCTGCGCGACCCATTAGCCTTTAAAGGGCAAGGCTAGAAATGGAACGGACGTCGGTCAACTGCCCCTTCAGCCGTTCAACTTCCTTCGGCTTCTTTCGCAAGTTCAGCGCGGCATCGTCAACGCCAGTCAAAAATAGGCTGAAGGATGCCGAGCGCTTCGTGACCGCGAAGCCATCGCCACTCGTCGGTTCCTCGCTCAGAATTGCTGTCTGAGACCAAAGGGACCAGTGCCGAACATCGTCGCCAGTGACCGGTCCGCGGTCGCTTTGCGACCGGATGATTTGCCGGCCAGCGGCGCCGCTTCGCTCGACGAGCAACTCGCCCACGTCATCCTCGAGGGGCTCAAATGCCAGTTCCTCCTGGTTGCCCGTCGCTCGGCAGTACACCGCAGGTTGCCCGCCAGCCAGTGCTCGGCGAACCTCGTACTCGAAGCCATCGCTCTCGAAACGTAGTTGCAGCTCCTGATAGCCCTCTGCGAGGGGGAACCGCTTCGGCAGCTTGTCCCCCCCGAGCAAGTACCACAGGCAATCGCGAATGTAGGACTTCCCGGTATCGCTCGGCCCACGGATGAGCGAGCGCTTCTCATCAAATTCAAGAACGGCGTCTTCTCTATCAGGTCCTACGGACTTGAGACGCTTCAGGACAATTGCCACGAGACCTCCACTCCCGGCGCCACTGTCTCAAGCTCAGCGCCCCAAAGATGCCCACTCTCCGCGAACTGTGCCGTCAGTTCGGCCGAATCAGCTGCACCGAAATGCTCAGCCACCCAGTCGCACCGAGCTTCCAACCTTCTAAGGTACCCAGAAGTCAGAGCTGAGGTCATGGCCCTCGAGACGTCGCCAGCGTGGTATGTGATGCCATCGTCACCCCACACGGCCGTGACCAGTCCGCGCGTGCTCATAAGGTAGAGCCCTTGTTCAATGAGTTCTCTTCGACTCAGCAGCTCCGCGCCACGGAACGGAACGGGGGTATGCAGGCTGCTCGGCCCGTTTAGGTCCGCCGAGTACACGATGGCGTAATCGAGGAGGACAAGCTTCTGAAGGTCCGCACCATGTGGCGCTAGGGACTGAAGAAGGTAGACCATGCGAATGCCAAGCTCGAAGGGCGAGTTGAACACGGGCAGCGACCGTTGCCGACCACGCTTTACTTGACCCATTTCAACTTCCCCTCGTTCGCCAAGTGGTGGCAAGTGCCCGGCAAGTCTCCGGGCCGAAGTCGCGGGGCTAGCAAGCTGTCGTTGACTTTCAGCGTCGTTGCCATGGACACGCCCGCATCGAGGCGCTCCTCCCCGGTCTTGTGTTTAAGGCTATTGACCCGCGGGCGGACACCGACGAACACCATCTCAAGCAGTGCCTTGAACTCGTCCTCTCCGTAGAGGTCGCGGCTGAACATCTTGAGCCCCTCAGCGCAATAGAAGAGAGCACGATGCCCTTGTAGATGCTCGTCGTAGCTCGGTTCTCCGAGTACTTCCTGAAGAGTCATCGGCTGCCCAGCATGTTCCTCATAAAGCCGCCGCAGCTCCTCCACGTACACCTGCTCCGCGGTCGTCGGTAGCGCCGGCGCGATTGGGTCGTCGCCGCGCTCAGCTTCGATTCCAAAAAGTTCGAAGTGCTCGGCGCGGTTCATGGCATGCCACGCCAGAAGGTCGCGGAGTTGGCATTCCATGATGGTGGAAAAATCGTAGCTGTTGATTAGGTCGCGGACCCGCTGCGTGAGCTCAGAGCTGCGGCCTTGAAGGCCAGTCTTCTCTGCAGTCCAATCGTCGAGGAATCGCGCTTTGAACTCAGTTGGCTTGCTAAGAAGGTTGTGCAGGTCGTTGCCCACGCCTTTCGGCGCGCAGAGCAAGTACTGACGTGGCGCCGGATAGGTGCCCGCTGCAAGCTGTAGGAAGAACTTGGCCAACTCCGGGAAGACGTCGGTCGGCGTGAGTCCTGCGCTGTAGTGCTTGGCTTGATACAGGTCCCACTGCCCGCTTGTAAGAGCGGAGCCAAGTCTGGCCTCTACGTCGCGCCCGCCATCGCCAGCCCCACCCAGCCTCTTGACCACAGCGTACGGAGCACCGCCAGGCAACGGTCGACTACGACAAGCTTCCTCGATGAACCTCTCCCACTGGTCTGGGGAAAAGTGGAGGACAAGGGCTGAAGGAGGTACAGCCCCGCGCTTCACCTCAAAGCTGTTCTTCCGCGGTTTGCGCGCTTTCGTTGCTGACGTCGCCATTTATCGGGGAGGCCGCACTCCATGGCACATGCGCTCCACGTCCTCCCATTTCTGGGCATGGCTCTCTGATGGCCACGCGTAGCACGTTTAGCCATCGAGCGGAAAAATCACTTCCCCACTTCCGAGGGGGTGATGCGCGGTGTTCGCCCGCTACCTCGGAACGAAGTCGTCAGGCCCCCAATAGGTGAAATCGAACTTGTCGGGGTCCGCAGTTGCCGTCGCTGCAACTAGGCCGACAGCCCCCTCCTTCGGCCTCCAGGCCATCCTGCCGAGCACCTCGAAGTCAGCGCTCAAAATGAGCCCCGCCCGGGCGCCGGTGCCGAAGCGAAGTGGGGTGCCCTGCGGCGGGGGGGTCGACAGCCAGGTAACTAGGGAATAGAACGCCTCGCGATGCCAAGCTGTGCTGGCGACCAGGCCGCGTGAACTTCTGAACTGGACCCACAGCGCTCGTGCCTCCGGGGTTGGCCAGGACTCATCCAGAGAACGCTTCTCGACCTCAGGAGACCGCAGCCATAGACGCAAGTCTTCCATGGAGTCGAAGTCTGCGTTGGTGTCGTGAACAGCTTTGATGGCTGCGATTCGAGAGCCAAAACCGGCTTGAATCAGGATGGACGCAGGAGCCGATAGCGTTCCGGTCTCGACGGCCGCAGTGGCGAACGACCGAGGGAAGTCGGACAGGGTCGGCGGCTGAAGCACTGCGTCAATGCTGAAAGGATTCGCATGCGCGACTGCCCGAACGCGCACTGCCTCCATCGCCCATGGTAAGTTGTAGACGAAAGCGGTCTCAATGAACTGAATCAACTCTTCGTCAGCGAAGGGGATGGAAGGAAGGGAACTCCCCCAAAGCCAATAGCGCAGCAAGTTCTGCCAGTCCGCTGGCAGGTGCTTCGGCTTAAACGGTTCGAAGGTGAATGCGATTGCTGCGAAGGAAACCATCGCCTCTACCGCCGACGGCAGTTGCCCGCCACTGAGGCAGAGGTTCGCTTGAAGCAACAACCCCTCCAACGTACCCGCTTGCGCATCTAGTGCGCTGCCCGCCTCTAGGCCGACGCCCGCCAGGAAATACCCGCGTCGCTGCACCGCGGTTGTCCGCTCCCAAATTCGCGCAGCGCGCGCCTTTACAGCCCGCATGACCACGTCTTGTATAAACGTGTTTTGACGGCGAAGCCGCCGCTCTAGCAGCGAGCCCGACAACACCTCGTCGAGTTTCCCGGCGACCTCGCTCGTCTCAACATCACTCTCGTCGGCCAGCAAGCTCAGGATGGCGGTATCCAAGCTCATCAGGTGCGAATGCCACTTCGCCTCTTCCGCCTCCGCCTCGCCCTCGGCCTCGAGCGGAAGCGCAGGGAATTCCCATGCCGCTTGTCCAGCGATGTACTCAATCAAGGCTGCTTCGCTCGTACCAATCTTCGCTTGGATACGTACCAACAATGCTGCAATCAGGCGAAGTAGTCCGCTCTCCATCTCGCGCCCAGCGCCGCTGTCTACCAAGCTGTTCCACTCGGCCTTGCGCCTGTGGTGAGCGTCGAACATCGGGCAAAGGACGAGGCCCTCTATGTCGACGAACGCTCGCCCGGCGCGTCCCACTACGTTTCGGAAGTCGGCGATGTCGATAGTTTTGCCGCTCCGCGTTAGGCCAAAGAAGACGAGTGCCGTTGCACCAAGGTTCAGACCCTGCGCCAAAGTTGGCGACGAAACGGTAACCTTCAGCGTTCCCTCGCGCAACAGCTTCTCAACCTCCCGTCGGTAGGCCGATGGCAAGGCGCCATGGTGAATCGCCACACCTAGCTGCAAGCACTTCAGGATGGGGTGGTCCAGTCCGAACCACTCCGTCCCAACGCTCAAAGCTGTAGCCAGGGATGACAAAGGGGCGGTAAGAACCGACGCGACCAACCCTTGTCTGTGAAGTGAAACAATTGACTCTGCAATTGGCCCGACCGAATTGCGTTGTGGGCAATAGATGAGGACCGTCTGACCATCGGCGACCAAGCGCCAAGCCGTCGCAATACAAAGTTCCCGCTGGTCCGAAGGGAACAGCTTCTTCCGCTTGCCGCTCGTTGGCAACGCACCTTCGAGGAATCGCTTCACGGTTGGCTTCTCCTCTCCCACCGTGATTTCAAGCTTAGCAATGCCATCGCACCAGGTCACCTGACCGAAGCGAAGCCTAGTGGGACGCCAAGAGTTCTTGATGGCCCCGTTCTCAGCGTCGGCCGTCAACCATGCAGCGAAATCCTCTAGTTGTGTACCCTCCGGCAGGATGGCAGAGAGGCAAAGAATCCGCCGATTTGCAGCATCCTTTCGGTGCAGCAACCGCTGGATTTGTGCCTCGTACCGGACCTCGCGTTCACCCAGCCCAATCATGTGGCCCTCGTCCAAAACGATTAGGCCAACGTCATCCAACAAGTTTGAATCGCTCCGCAGCGCGAAGTCCAGTTTCTCGGGGGTGCCCACGACGATGTCGCTACCATTGAGCGCATCCGTGTCGAGGCCACTTTCTCCGATGCTCCCGTACAGCGCAGATACGCTCTTTCCTAGAGGCCCAAATGTGCGCCGGAGGCTCTGTTCCGTCTGAGCCGACAAGGCTCGGAGAGGTGTCAGGAACATCACCCTTTTCTTGGACGCAAGACATGCAAGGATGCACAGTTCGGCGATACGCGTTTTGCCCGCACTGGTTGGGAGCGAAAGCACCAGGCTTTGGTCAAGCGAGAGGGCTCTCTTTGCAGCATCAATCTGCGACGGCCAGAGCTCAATCTCCGACTTATCTCTTCTGTAGAGCGAGGCGATGAATAGCTCTCGGAGGTCGCCCCAAAGTGGAAGGTTCTCGGTGCCTGGCCCCGGCCTCGGCAGTACGGCGTGAAAGCTGAATCCCCAGAGGTCGTCGAGGACGCGAGCACTCAGTCGGTGGCACCACCACTGCGAAACCCATCCCAGTTCGGCAGCAACTCCCATCCCGGTAGCGAACCGAGCGCTGGCTTGTCGCAGAAGCTCCGCGTCGCCGCGCTCGAACGCCATCAACGCGATGGCGATGCCGGACATGAAGTTGGACGTCAGCGCGCTATGTACTGCGGACATCGCTGCGCCATCTTCACCCTCCAGCGAAGCTGGATTCGGGTCGGCTCGTTGTAAAGCGGCCAACAACCCGTCGTCCGTGTGGGTTATTGTGCGAAGCCACTCCTCAACATCGGCTGCGAGTCCGTCGAGGTCCCTCAGCATGAGCTTTGCCAGTGCAAATTCGGTGACCGAAAGATTGCCGCTGCCCTGCTCGCGGTTCAGCAGAGAGTACGCGCGCGCCGAAAATTGGCCTAGATGATACGCGGCTGCAGCTGCGAGCCGATGGAAGCTTCGCTCAGCGCTGTCCTCGCCCCTGGCGGCGACAGCCTCAAGCGCTTCGGCAGCAACTTCGAATGCAACTCGGGCAGGCTCGCGGGAACCTCCTAGGTCCCGATGCCGAAGTCCCAGGGCGAGCAGCGCGTACCCGAAGGAAAGCAACGTCTCGCTTAGATTTTCTTGATACGGCGCAGCCTCCGCTGGAAGCTCCCCATCCCGCCAAATCATGCCCCGGGACTGGCCTTGGGCAAGCAAGCCATCGCGATAGCCAGGCTGGACCGCCTCCTGAATCAGCGCTTCAACCTCTTGCAGGGTTCTGGCCATTACACCCTCACTGCGGCAAATGCCGCCTCAATGAAGTTCTGGTGGTCGGACACCTGAAGGCCGACATAGAGTTGCCTGCAAGGGCCAGCGTATGCCTCGAGGCTGTTCGCAAGCATCTGACTAGGGTCGTTCGCCGAAAACGAGAACAGCAGGTGCTTCACCTGGTTCGGCTTAAGCTTGTTCTTCAACGTCGCATGGACGATGGCTGCGCTGAGCGCGTCCTGCCCTGTCTCGCTAAGACGGTCCGCGACGAACGCCATGGCGTGCGGAGAGGGCAAGCCATTGTTGGCGCAGAGAGCTTCGCGAGCCTCGCCGATGACGGTGCTCGACATTGCTTGGCGGCTTTTCGACTCGGCCTTCAGAACACGAAGTTGGTTTGGGCCGGCCAGCTCGAAGCCCAGGACGTCTTCGCCCCGCATCGACATTGACCGTGTGTCCTTCCAGCGGAGGCGCCAGATTCCTTGGTTGTATTCAGTATGCTGAAGGACGTAGTAGGTGCAGAGGACTTCACCCAGGTCCCCCGACCGCAGCTTTTTGCTTGTTGGCAGCTTATCCGCCAGGTATGCACCGGCCTTCTTCTTTCCTAAGACTTGAAGCAACTGCGAGAGGCGCCCAGGCGCCACATAGGCCTGGGGAACGGCCGCTGCAACGTTGGCTATCGCCTGCTTCTTCTTATACGGGTCTGCGGTGACCTGATGAAGGTCGTGCTTGCCAACCGTCCAGTACTTGAACTCGCACCAGTCCTCAAAGTTCGCCATACTCCCCCTTCGTCTCTGTGTTTAAAACGATTCTCTCCCATCGCACTGGGTGAGTTCTGGTCCGTCGTGACGATGGCGGAACTCGAGGCCGCGTACACCGGCGACGATGACACTTGCGCGCCAGACAGCCAGGCGGTGTCATTGCTGACTAGCTTCGCGCCCCAACCCGCCGTTAGCCACCGCAGACCGGGAGTCGAATACTCGTCGTCCGCCAAGTCGCCTACTCTTGCTGTCAGCTCAACACCACGACCTCATCAGCATGAAACCACCCGGCTGCCTCCACGGCCCTCACAGCCGCATCTGGGTTGGCGGTCCACAGCACCAATGCAAGGCTCTCCTCCGCTCTGCTGCAAGTCACGTAGAGCAGTCGAAGTGTCCGGTCGATGCTCGTCTCCTTGCCCTCCTCGACGTTGGTCTTGTCGCTTGCTGATAGCTCCTTGGCGCCGAACAGCTTGTCGTACGAGAAGAGGAATCCGCCGGCCTCGGAATCATCCATGACCACCATCACGTGCGGGAACTCCGAGCCCTTGACCACCTGATGGGTAGCGAGCTCAGCCTCCCCATTCAGGTAGGCCTTGTACAGACCAATCTGCTCCCAAGGTGCCTCGAACAGGTAGTTCCAGCCGCGCTTCAAACGGTCCGCTGGGTCCTCCCTGGAGATGACCTTGGGAGGTTCCGGGGGCGGCGTTGGGTCCATGTACGCATCAGTCAGCCGTGCATCGGCATCGAAGACGCCTGCCGCGAGGAGGGGCTGAAGGACCTCGCGAACCGTGGCATCAGGCTTCCTCGCCACCGCGCCAAACGCGAGCACGGCGTCGTGCAGCCTGGTGAGTTCCGCTCGACGCTCGTCGACGTCCTCTGGTAACGCTTGCAGGGATTTGGCTGCCCGAAGGACGTTCATCACTCGGAACTCGTCGACCTCGCCTACCTTGTTGAAGCACCCGTAGAGCTCCAGAACAGGCCCCAGCAGCGGTCTCACCATCGATGGCCCCGAGCGCTCGCCGTTGCTCTTCGGCGCCGCGGCATCCTCATCCAACAGGTCCATCGCGACGTACGTTTCAAAGAACCGACCACGCTTGGCCGCTAGTTTGTGCTCTAGCGCCAGGGTCTTGAAGCTCCTTACGTCGTCAGACCACGCCGCGACACCTGTCGCCTTCAGCATGGCCGCAGCACAGTCCCGCTCGCGCTGCACCTTCGCTTCGGTGTCCTGTTTCGCATCCCCGATGAAGAGCCGAACCAGGCCGCCGGACTTTTCACCCCGAGGATGCTGAGCGAAGCCAGCCTTGGCTTGCGTGCGCCCCTCAAGGTCCGCATCCCAAATCGCGTTGATGAGTTCCACCACGCGCTTCTGACTGCGATGGTTCATCCTCAATGCCGGAAGTTCCCAGCCCTCTGGGACGTGACTCGGAAGGTCTCGGTGGCCGTCGGGATAGATGCGCTGACGGTGGTCTCCCAGCAGGCCCAAGCTGAATCTCCCTGGCCGAGCAGCTTCCAACCGCAGGAGTGCATCGAGAATGCCCCGCATCGTGTCCTGTGATTCGTCGATGAGAACGAGCGGGTGCCGCTCCTCCAGGATGCGCTGTAAGGTTGGTCGGTTGTCGATGAGCCACGCGGCAACACGCAGGACCGTCGTGTGCGAGAGCGCACCTGGTCCATACGTGTTCTTGTCCGGGTGATAGATGAACTTCTCGGTCGCGCGAATCGCCTCTGCTTCCTCAGCAATCGCTTGGTACCTTGCCAGGTCCTTGTCTGTTTCCCCTCGCGCCTTCGCCGCAGCTTCCAGCTTGGCCTGCTTCAGCTCATCATCCTTGAGAGCAAGAAGGCCCTCACGGATATCCGCGTCGAAGCCGTCAATGAGCTCCCAGCAGAACGCGTGGATAGTCGAAACAACGGTCAAGTCGTTTTCGCCAAGCCGGCCGCTCACGACGTTCGTCGCGTTCTTCGTGTACGTGATGACCCGCACCGTTTGACCATGACTGCGTAGGCGCTTCGCGAAGACGTCACCGGCCTCGTGTGCAACCACGCCAGTGACCCGTCGAAGAACCTCAACAAGCGTCCGTGTCTTTCCCGAGCCAGCTCCCGCGAAGAGGAAGAAGCTCTTCGGCGGCTGCCCGGTCACATAGCCGCAAATCTCCTCCACGACGTGGGCATCTCGCTCGTTCCCGCCTGCAGTGACGTCAACCGCCGCCGCTGCTCCGGCCACGCCGCTCATGGGGTGCCCCCAGCGGTCACGTTCACCTGAGCGCTCAGCCACCCCAGCGCATCCTTGATGTACTCGGGGCACTGCAGGACTGCGCCATTGTTCAAGCGTTCAAACAGCGTGGCGGCGAAATCGCCCTTGCTGAAGCTTCCGTGCATGAGGTTGTGCAGCGCCTCCAGCAGCTTCACATGGTCTGGGTTGTCGACCACTAGTTCCACCACTTTGCCAAGAGCACCGCGGTGCCTCCTCTTCTTCCCTTCGTCATCGACCTCCTCGTCCAGCCTCTTGAACCAATCGATGTTCGCCAAGACGAGCGCATCCTCAAACGAACTCGGCCACTGGTCGCTCGCTGCCGTCACCGGAAGCTGCCACGCGAAGCGCACCTTGACGCCGTTCGGCGAGGTCCACTCAAGCTGCGCAGCAGTTGGCTTGCTGTAGTCTCTGAAAGTGGGCAGGGCCGGATGCCACGCGGTCAGCGTGTCGTTCCCGCACTCAAGGTCAGCTTGGCCGGCGATGTGCACAGCAGTGCGGACCGTCCGTCCCTTCGCGGACTTCGTTTGAACCACTGGGTCCAGGTCCGTGATGATTGCTGTCGGGATTCCAAGTTTCTCAACGAGCGGCCGAAGCCGGTGCGCGTGGCTCCCACCGATGTCTACGAAGGACACATATCGCTTCGCAAGCTTGGGGAAGTGCTGTTCGATGAACAGGGGAACCAGCATTCGCTCGGCAGTCCCTTCCACGAACACCGCGGCGTCCGCGAACAGCAGGTCAGTGTGCTGAACTTGGAAGTACCGCTCCGCAAAGATTCGGGTCTCCACATCCTTGCCGAACGCGTCGCCGAGATTAACCACTTCGGTGCTCTGCCTTCCGCCGGAGCCGTTGCTCAGCAGACGCTTGACGTAACGAAGACGCGTGAAGCTATCGCCATGAGCCAAGTGGCTCGAGTGCGTGCTGATGAGCAACTGGCTACGAAGATGCGCGTGCACCGCATCCTTTGGCTTGATGAGTCCGTGCGCGTTGGACGAGAAGTTCCTCGTCACCTGCACGTGAAGGTGGGCCTCCGGCTCCTCGACGATGACCAGGTGAATGGCCGCCGGCGCTCCCTGCGGCGGACTAAGCCGCGCTGCTCGGAACGACACGAGCATGAAGCTCAGAGACTGCAGGTTCTGGTACCCGAGACCAATGGAATGCTCAGGGAGCGATTCATCGAGAACAGACTTGTCTAGCCGGTACTGAACCGCAGTGCTGTGTCCAAGCAAGTCGGCCGTCTGAATCCGAGTCCTGAAATGGAACTGTTGAGGGTCGTGAAGGCCGGGGTACCCAAGCACCTCTACGTCCGCCATCGCCGGTTTCAGTGCGGTGTAAATCGCGTCGTCCAGCTTTGCCTGCGCCTCCGCGATTGCGGCCACCAATTTCTCGCCACCGCCCGCCGATTTGGCCGAAACATTCAGATGCTGCCGAGCGAACTTGAGCAGTTGGCTTGAGAACATCCCGGGGCGTGAACTTGGCGCCTCCGACTTGGCTTCATCTTCTTCAGCTCCGAGTCCCCGCTGAGCCGCGACGAAGTCGACGCGGATGAGCTTGCGCAGGTGGGTTAGCTCCATCGGCTGCGAGCCTGCCGGGAGCTCTTGAGGAGATGACTCCCTCTTCGCCGCTAGCGGCCCCTTCGCAGGGTCCAGGCGGTAAGCGCATACCTTGCGTAAGTCTGAAGGATGTCGCAGCCAGTAGTCGATGATGTCCTCTGGCCAAGCGTGGCCCTCGTGAGGCAAGTCCTTCACCGGATGCCGCGCCTCTCGGAAGGTCCGCGCCAGCTTGCGAAGCTCTTCGCTGTTGGAGACTGGCTCCAGCCGAAGCCTCACACCAACGGCGCCGCCCTCCCACTTCAGCGAAGTGATGAATGGGGCAACATAGCTATAGGCACCCTCCTTGGCGTCGAACCAAAGGTCAGCGAAGGGCATGCAGCCGAGCAACTGCTCCAGTTGCTCCGCCCAGACATCCGCGTCCTTTGTCTCCGTGGTCGGGTCTTCCGCTAGGCCCTCCCAGGCCTTGCTCAGCGCACGCAACTTCGCCCACTGCGACAGACTCAGGTCGTATGGTCGGAAGCCTGACTGGTCGCTCAGAAAGTTGCGCAGCACCGTCAGGAGCGATGTCTTTCCGCTGTTATTGGCCCCCACCAGAACCGTCGTGGTCTCGTCCAAGTCAAGGCGCGTGCTGGACAGTCGCCGGAAATTGCATACCTCCACACAGGCCAACCGAATAGGTGGCGTAGCGAGGGGCGCGGACGCTGCGGGCGCGTCGTCGTTGGATGGAGCTACCGCGGGCGCCGCGCCGACAGCGCCAGCTGGAATCGAGTGAGTAATCATCTGCTTGACCTCTTGCTTCGCCAGAAGGCGACCGACACGAACCGAGGTGCAGCAGCGTGGCAAACTCAAGCTCTAACGCAGCGCGCCGCCTGGCAATCCTCTCCCTTCTAATTCATAACGAAATTGAGCCATCAAACCCGACATGCTCGCGGTCTGCAGCGAAAAAATTTGACCAAACAGGCATCTCGACGCGCTGGCTGCTAGAACCAGGAACGCTCCGATGAGCCGGTTGCGCCTGTCTGCATCCGCTTTGAATACGTCTTTGGGCCGCAACGTCTGGCGCCGTTTGATGTAATCAAGTCATTTCATGCTGCTCTGGTATCAAGCGTCCGGGACGTCTTCCGTGCGCCAACATTTCGCTTCGAGCGGTAAACGCAGCCAGGCAACCACTTGAGTCAGGGAAAGCAATCACCTCGAGGAACCGGGCTACGCCATAACGAAGCGCCCAAGAACGTGCATGACCTCAACCGTTCCAAGATTCATCTTCACCAAGAAGCAGGGCTCCATCGTTCGTAGGTGCCTGGCTGAGATGTTCAGCACGACGTGCATCGAGCCGTTGTCGTTAAACGACCTGAAGGACTTCGCCGCTACCGACTACTTCGCGCGGCGCATTAGATTCCTCGATGACGGTCGCGAGGTACTGTTCAGCAAGCAGGCCCTCGCCGCGCTGAATCGCCTCGTCGACGTTCTCGACGATGCGACACACCCCGACCCCCGCTTCAACTGGTCCGACATCAACACTGCGGTACGGAAGGTTTGCGAACAGAGCTTCAAGGCTGGCCTCGCTCCTGAGAACCTGGACGAGCTTCTTCCTCTGCTTTGGGATGTGCTGCGAGACGATATTCGCAGCAGGACTTTTGTCGCAGCTCTTGAAGGGGTCAAGTTGCTGGGTGCCAGCCCTCTCAAGCTGGGAGGCCTCATGGTAAGTCCATGCGCCCGTTCAGTGATTCAGGATTCCGGCGTTGAGCCGCGCGACTACCTTGATTACCCCAGCACCAAGGGATTCGCCGAGTCGGTCTGCATTCACGGGACGACAACCGGCACCACCGACGCGGCCCTATCGTGGTTCAAGGAACAGGCAAACCTCGCCGCAGCGATGCTGGCTGTGGACGCAGGCGCGAACTACGAGCGCGCAGCCACAACGTTCCTAATCGAAGCTCGGACGGACGAAGGGAGCCGGTCGTCGGCCGGAGCGCTTTTCTATTGGCAAACCGACGACACGAGCAAGTACACGTTGAGCTTGCTTGGAGGTCGGCCGCAGGACCTCAGGCTTACGGGGGAGAGGGTCCAGCAGCTTTCTGCGTCGGCTACTTTTCAACACGCGTTCGACGTGTTCCAGAGGCGGGAACGAAACTCCCTGGAAGAGGCCTTCGTGCGAGCTGTCTACTGGTACGGTGACGCACACACCGACAAGACCCCAGTCATGCAGTTCGTGAAGTACTGGTCATGTCTCGAATGCCTACTCGGTGGCCCCGGGGAGCAGCTCACCGACACGCTCGCGCGCAACACTGTCGCGCTGCTGGTCGCCGGGCCGTACAACATCCTTCACCACGATGAAGCGGCCAAGCATGTGAAGTCCGTGAAGCGCTTGTACGGCTTACGCAGCAAGGCAGTTCACCGAGCCGCGCACGCGCACGTCTCACACGGCGACATCGTCCAGATGAGCACTTGGTCCGCTCTCGCCATCACAAACTCGCTTGCAATCATCCATGCAGGCAAACGGTCCATCGAAGCCCTCTGGAAGGAACTGGAACGAATCTCCGGCGTCCTCAGGATTTCCTCTCCTGAGGTCATACCCGAGGACGATGGCCGCACTGCGGCAGTGACCAAGCAGAAATGACCCCGACTTAGGAAGCCCTAACCGTGGCCGCCGGCAGCTCAGGATTGGTTCCTATACGACTAAGGAACCAACCAAAGAGCCCAATGCCTCACTTCATCCAATCTTTGTACGCAAGCCTTTCTGAGGTGGCCCTCCAGCTTCGTTTTGCGCTATGGCGCCCGTGGCTACGCGTCTGTCCACTTCCGACGCTCCAGACGTACTGGTCCATGCTGAACGCCTACGACTGGATTCGGTGCAAACAACTAGCGGAGGAAGGCGGCGTGCCTAGCACCAAATGGAGCAGATGCAACCGCCCGCTCATGTTCAAGATTGAGCTGCTCGCATACCGCTCAGCCGTTCATGAGGAATTACTCGCGGAGTTCTTTTGCGCAGCGGCTGCCGACATTCACCTACCCGCTAGACCGTAACATTCTGAGGGCCGTCCATGTACGGCCCTCTATTCTTTCAGGGTGGACAAAAAGATGCTTCGTAGATTTTGGTTATGGCTTGTCGGTCTGTTTTCCAGCGGAAAGCTTTCGCCCAAGTCGCCAGTCTCTATCCAGACCCGACAAGGCGCGCCTGCCAAGCAGCGGCGGCCGCTTTACCAAGCGCGGGCGTTCGATGCCGAAGCGGTCATGGAGTTGGCAGCCGCGGACGTGACGCCTACCGAGCCAGGCCGGAGGACGCCGACCGCTATGCAGCTGCAGCTCATCCACTCGCAAGCCGGTGCTCAAGCAATCGTAGCTGGCGCCGGCTCAGGGAAATCTACGTCCTTGGTCACCCGGCTGCTGTTCATGAACAAGCACCTCGGCATTCCGCTGCAGCATCTGTCTGTTTTCACCTTTACTCGCAACTCGCGCTTTGACTTCATCGACAAGCTGGTCAAGGAGGCCCTGCGCTGGGGCGTCAAGCTGGAGGAGAAGGCTGCGACGCAGCGCGTGCGGACGTTCCACTCGAAGGTGCTCGAACTGAGCCGCAGCTCCCTGCCCGCCGGTACCCAGATTTTCGACATGATGGGCAAGAAGGCGAAGCCCAAGCCCGGCTCCGAAGAAGAACAAGTGTTCCTTGAAGAGCAAGAGGCCCTCGCCGACGAGCTTGAGAGTCCCTTCGACAGCAACCGAGGAAGTGAGCAATCCCAGCTGCTGCGGCATGTCTACAGGGAGACGTACACCTCCAGCGCGGCCTTCCGCGAAGACATCGGCACTCTGCTGCGCTTTGCGTTTCGCTCCCGGCCCAAGACGATGAAGCATGCCGATGGCGATTGGGAGAAGCGCAGACTAAGTGCAGCCCGCGATGCGGTGCAGACTGCTCATGCTCTTGAATTCTGGACCGCACGAGGACGCTGGCCGGCGTCCGGCCTCATCACAGCACCTCCTCGCGCCCTCAGCGTAGAAGGTCTAACATTCCGGGCCCATGGTTACGTGCCCAGTGTCGACGCCTTCGTCGTACTTGGCTGC
>Ga0055531_10000677_pt1 | contig 29093 bp, 29 predicted proteins | sample AraplaCvi_mCL_r2_FD_55008 | JGI IMG/M metagenome (GOLD analysis project Ga0055531, IMG submission 55008) | Arabidopsis root microbial communities from North Carolina, USA - plate scrape MF_Cvi_mCL_r2 | ecosystem: Host-associated > Plants > Roots > Endosphere | place: USA: North Carolina...
AAGCTCGCGATCGGCGCCCATCAACAGGTTGGGACGCGACAGCGCCCGATGCACCCGCGATCGGATAAGGTTGGAACCGGCTTCAGCCACGGGCCCCCTCCCCTACTGCTGACGGAGTCGGCTTAGGCGTAAAGGCGGTGGGATCAGTAGGTGCCCCGGCATGGTGTTCGCCCATCGAGGCGCCGGTTGCACCGAACAAAGCCACGATCTGTGTCGCGCCGAGAAGTACGCCGCCGACCAGAGCGACATAGCAAAGCCTACGGGCAAAATCGTTCAGCTCGCCGCCGAAGATCAGCATGGCGCCGGCGATCGCGACCGCGGCAAGCGCAATGAAGCCCGCGACAGGACCTGTGATCGACTGCTGGATCTGCTGCAGTGGCGATTCCCATGGAAGACCGCCTCCGCCCGAGCCCGCGAATGCGGGCTCTGAAATGCTAAGGGAAACGGCAGCAAACATGAGCGCTGCGAGAATGGGATAGGAGGTCTTACGAGACATGGCTGTCCTCGTCGATCTGGGCATAGTGTTCGGTCTGGTAGTGGTTATTGCGGTATCCCTCGATGTGGATCACCTCGCGGACCCGCCTCCCCTTCCCCGTCCGCTCGATGGAGACGACGAGATCGACCGCCTCGCCGATCACCTCCTGCATCGGTTGCTGGCTCGCTTCTGCGGTTAGTTGCTCAAGCCGGCGCAGGGCCGACATTGCCGTGTTGGAGTGGATCGTGGTGACGCCGCCAGGATGGCCGGTGTTCCAGGCTTTCAGGAGGGTGAGTGCTGCGCCGTCGCGGACCTCACCGACGATGATGCGGTCCGGGCGCAGTCTCATAGTGCTCTTCAGCAATCGCGCCATATCGATCGTATCGCTGGTGTGCAGGCAGACAGCGTTTTCCGCGGCGCACTGGATTTCGGCGGTATCCTCGAGGATCACCATCCGATCATCTGGCGCCGCCGAGACGATTTCGGCGATAATTGCGTTGGCGAGCGTCGTCTTGCCGGAGCCAGTCCCCCCGGAGATGACGATGTTCATGCGGGCGTCGATTGCACTGCGGATGGCTGACGCCTGGGCTTCTGTCATCACCTTCGAGCTTACGTAGTAGTCGAGCGGGATGAGACGCGAGGCGCGGCGACGGATCGTGAAGGCAGGGCTGGAGACGACCGGCGGAAGCAGCCCTTCGAAGCGATGGCCACCGATCGGCAGTTCGCCGGAAATGATCGGGCGTTCGTCGTCCGCTTCCGACTGCAGGGCATGGGCGACGCTGCCGATAACGACTTCCGCGGCGGCAGAACTCATGGCGCCGGCCGGAGCCACGCCATGACCGAGTCGTTCGATGAACAACCGGCCGTCCGGATTGAGCATGATCTCAACGACCGAGGCGTCGTCGAGCGCAACGCACAGCTGATCGCCAAGCGCATCCTGCAGTTTGCGGACAAGTCTTGGATGGGAGCGGAGCTGGTTCACGCTGCGCTCCTCTCGGAATAGGCATCAGCACGAGTAAGAGCGGACCGATAGTGCGGTGGGCGAACCCGTTCGAAGCTCTTCTCGTCCGCTGGGAGTGTGCCGGCAATTGCGATGGTGTTGCCAATTGCCACTGGTTCACCCAAACGCGCCATCGGCCATCCCGCCCGGTTCAAAATTCGCTCGAAGCGAAGGTCCGTGGCGGTGACGATCTTGTCATAGCCGTTTGCCCTCGACCATTCGATGATGCCGGCGAACATGGTCAGAGTCACAAGGTGGAGCTGGCCCCCTCCCCTGCCGGCGGGCAAGGTCGTATCGACGCAGAAGCGCGAGCTCTCGATCATTGCACCGGTCGCATGGAGCAAACCATCAGCGAGCAGCTGCGGGAAGGTCCGTTCCAACATGGTCGGGCCTAGTGCCGGAAGGAGTCGTGCGCATCCGACAACCTTACTGCCGCCAAAGGTGGTGAGGATGTAGGTCGGGTTCAGGTCGTCGTACTGATCCCTCTCGCCGCCATCGGTGACAGTGACGTCCCATTCGAGCCGCTCGCCAAAGACGTTGGCGCGCAGCCGGTACATCTGCTTCAAGAGATTTTGATGCTCGACATATCGGTCGGGCGAGACGGTGAGAATCTGCATTCTTATCTCCGCGTGAACTTCGTCAGGCGGGATGAAGATCACCTCAATCCACGGTTGGCCATCTGCAGATCTGCAGAGGACGATTCTGGTGAGTCGGGTAGCCGAGGGGTGGATCAGAGCCAAGTGGGGTGTGCAAACCGAGCGGATTTTCTGCAGATCTGCAGTTTCCACCGGGTATACGCCTCCGACGGAATCTGCCTAACTGATGGAAAGATCTCGCAGATTCGGGAGACTCATGTGATTTCCAATAAACCCGTTAACTTGTTGTTAACCTTAAATCTCTTGCGGCACGATCGGAATCGGAAGATAGTTTCGCAAATGATGGCCTTAGAGCCATTTTTTCGAAAGTGAAGACCTCCGGGAAATAGTTCGCAAAATGAGCACTACGCTGCAAAACAGATTTGATATTGAGATCGCCCAACAGGGGTCGAAGATCTCAAGCGCATTGCATATGTTGCGCAGCCAGCAGTACCCCCCTGACGCGCGAAAGGGGTTGCGCAAGTTCCAGCTTGCGGAAGTCGCGGACTTCATGGGGGTGACGCAGACCCACCTCAGGCAACTGCATTCGGATGGAAAAGGGCCGGAGGTTGAGTCGGTTAGTGGGCGCCGGTACTATACGGCTGACCAGATGCTTGAGCTTCGGGATTACCTAGAGGCCAACAAGAAGTCCGACAAGCGGTATTACGTCCCAAGGCGCCGTGAAGGCGAATCAATGCAAGTCGTCTCGGTTGTGAACTTCAAGGGCGGGAGCGGCAAGACTACGACTGCGGCTCACCTTGCGCAGTATCTCGCCCTCACCGGCCATCGGGTCCTGGCAGTCGACCTTGACCCCCAAGCGTCTCTCACCTCTCTTTTTGGGATTCAGCCTGAGCTTGATGATACCGCCTCTCTTTATGAGGCCCTCCGATTTGATGACGAACGCAAATCTATTGCTGATGTTATCCAGCCGACCAACATTCCCGGATTGGATGTCGTTCCAGCGAACCTAGTCTTGCAGGAATACGAGTACGATGTGCCGCTGGCAATTTCCTCGAAGAAGGGAGAGGACGGCCGTCTCTTCTATATGCGGATCGCCAGTGCTCTGAAGCAGGTCGATGATAGGTACGATGTGGTCGTCATCGATTGCCCGCCTCAGCTGGGCTATCTGACGATCACTGCTCTGATGGCATCGACCGGGATCCTCATCACCATCCATCCGCAGATGCTGGACATTATGTCAATGAGCCAGTTTCTCATGATGCTCGGCGGGATCATGGGACCTGTCGCCGAAGCGGGCGCAGAGATGCGTGTACAGTGGTTCCGATACCTCATCACCCGCTTTGAGCCGACTGATATTCCCCAGACCCAAATGGTCGGGTTCATGCAGTCGATGTTCGCGCAACAGATGCTGAGGAACCACGTTGTGAAATCCACGGCGATATCCGATGCGTCGATCAAAAAGCAGACCTTGTACGAGGTTGAGCGGGGGGAGTTCGTCAGGGCAACGTACGACCGAGCGATAGAAAGTCTCAACGCCGCCAACGCGGAAATCGTCGAACTCATACACGGTGTTTGGGGGAGAAAATGAGAGACTTGTCAGCCGTTTTTTTCGGCATTTTGCAGAGCGCGCTCAACGATTTATCGAAGCTGAGAGCAGTCAAGGAGGACAGACATGTCCCGTGAAAATCCATTTGCCAAGCTGGATATGGCGGCCATCTCGGCCAGCCAGACGCCAACTAAGCCCGGGTACGGCATGACCGGGGCGGCAAAGACTGTCGTTCGCTCCATCGAAGATATGGCCGAGAACACCAAGAAGCTCATGGAAGGCGAAGTGATTGTCGATCTCGATCCGCAGTCGATCGACGTGTCGTTCGTGTCGGACCGCCTTTCTGACGATGGCGAAGAGTTTCAGGAACTGCTCCAGGCGATCAAATCCGCGGGTCAAACCTCCCCTATTCTGGTTCGCGCGAGCTCGACAGATGCCAAGCGATATATGGTCGTGTTTGGCCATCGCCGCCTTAGGGTTGCTCGTGAGCTTGGAGTTCCGGTCAAGGCAATCGTCAAGCAACTCGACGATACGACCTCGGCCATCGTACAGGGTCAGGAAAACGCGGCCCGCTCCAACCTCTCCTTCATTGAGCGTGCTTATTTCGCTCAGAATCTTATCGATTCGGGCATGACCAAGGAAACGGTGCGTTCCTCACTCGCCATCGATGAAGCCATGCTCTCCAAGATGCTTTCGGTAATCGAGTCGGTGCCCGCCCCGGTTATCCGGGCTCTAGGTGCGTCCAAGAAAATAGGACGGGATCGTTGGCTCAGCCTGCGCCAACTGGTCCTTGCCCCTGCCCTCTCCAAAGTCGCTGTGGAGCACACGAGCACAGACGATTTTGAGAAACTTCCTGAAGGTGAGCGTTTTGATGCGCTCCATGACTACCTGAAGCGATACAAGACGAAGTCGGTCGCAAAGAAGCCGAAAGCCGATAGCGCAGCCAAAGACTGGGTCTCAACCGATCGATCACTTAATTTCGCGATGACCGCCAAAGCGAAGAAGGTTGCGATCGAACTCTCGAATGTCGAAGCCAAGCCCTTCAGCGAATGGCTGTCTTCTCGCATGGACCGCTTGTACGAGGAGTACAAGGGGTCGCAAAACAAAACTAACGGAGACTGAACCGCAGAAGAAAAAGGCCCCCAAACGGCGAACCGTGGAAGCCTCTCTCGTCATCTCTAGCAGGATCGAGAATCGCATTTCCCGGAATCACAGTCAAGAGTCTTGGCGCCAGTTTGGTGAGCGGATTTCTTTTGCCTGAAGAAAGGTGAAAGAAAAAATGCAGACGGGACAAGTGGCGACGCCTTTTGGGCGGCGGTCGATGTCGCTCGCCCTGGTGAAAAGCCAGATGGCGATCGAAGATCCGCTTGCGGGTGCACGTGTTGAAAAGTGGAAAGTGTTTCGAGACGTCTGCGAGGCGCGCGAACGCTTTGGATTACAGGACCGCGCTCTAGCGGTTCTCGATGCACTACTAACCTTCTATCCGCACAGCGAACTTGATCAGAGCCACGGTCTCGTCGTCTTCCCATCCAATGCGCAGTTGTCGGTGCGCGCTCATGGGATCACGGAGAGCACACTCAGGCGCCAACTCGCCGCGCTCGTCGATGCCGGGCTTATTCTCCGCCGCGACAGTCCGAACGGTAAGCGATATGCTCATCGCAACCAGGACGGCAAGGTGGAACTGGCATACGGCTTTGATCTGACTCCTCTCTTGGCGCGTGCCGTGGAACTCGCGCACATTGCGCAGGACGTTGCAGCAGAACGCGTCCGTTTTCGCCGGGCAAAAGAAGCGCTTACTATCTGCCGGCGCAATGTGCGCAAACTCATCTCTGCTGCAGTGGAGGAGGGTGCTTCCGGCGACTGGATGCAGGCGGAAGAAGCGTACATGGGTGTTATCGGCCACCTTCCCCGCTATCCTGACAGGCAACAACTGGAATCGGCCCTCGACGAAATGCAGTTGCTGCTGCAGGAGGTCGTCAACATGCTAGAAATGCAGCTGAAATCTGAAAATATGGATGGCAATGACAGTCGGAATGACTGGCACATACAGAATTCAAATACCGAATCTATAAATGAACTTGAACCTAGCTCTAGAACAGAGCAGGGCGCGACCTCGGTGGATGAGCCTCAGGTAGGGAGGGAGCCGATCGGAAGGCCGAAGGCGATACCCGAGCCGACTAAAGCTTTCCCCCTTGGCATGGTCCTTCGTGCCTGCCCGCAGATTGCTGATTATGGTCCTGGTGGCCGTATTGAGAACTGGCACGAATTGATGAAGGCGGCCATCGTGGTGCGCTCCATGCTTGGGGTCAGCCCGTCTGCCTATGAGGAGGCCTGCAGCGCAATGGGGCCTGAAAATGCAGCGGTCACGATGGGGTGCATTCTCGAACGCTCAAACTTCATAACGTCGGCTGGCGGGTATCTACGCGATCTTACCAGGCGCGCTGAGCGAAGTGAGTTTTCGCTTGGACCGATGCTAATGGCCCTTTTAAAAGTAAACGGCGATGTGAATCGGAGAACGGCGTGACGCGCGGTGGGGCCACCTCCAGGCGGCTGGAAACTACGCGACATGCGGTCACCCGCCTTCGCGTGACTTGTCAGCCGTTTTTTTCGCCAAATTTCCCTGTTGAGACAATAGGTTATCGGCTTTGAACGGTGTTTTATATCCGCGCCGCTCAGCCATGTTACCTTGGGTGACCTGGCGAGCTCTTAGCAAATCACGCATCGGCGCGCTTCTTTTGGGCGAAAACAGAAAAATCGTTGAGTTTGACGATCTTTCTGACTTCAGGCGGATAACAGTTGCCTCCGCCGACATAATCTTTGTGTGTTTCGCGCGCCTGTGCATTCGTCAGCACATAGAAAGTTGGTGCCATTGTTCGCAGATCAAGCTCGATGAAGACGAAGAAGTCGGCCTCACCTTTTCTGCCGATATCGACAGGCCATCGCGTGATTTCCGTCGGTCGCGTCAAGAATTGTCGCGTCTTAACTTCGATCGATCGGGGGAGTCCATCGACAACGACCATGACGTCGTGGCCAGGTGCACCTTCTGGGCTCATGTATGCCGCTAGCGCGAGGGTGTTGAGCTTTGCGACAGTGAGCAACTCGCCAAGTGTCCCGGCTTGATGTGGTGAAAGCTTATTCAGCTTGGTTACTCCTTCGCGATGCCGTGCGGCATCAATAGCTCGTACGTCTTAAAAGACAAAGCATACATAGGCGGATAGCGGACGCGATCACGTTGCAAAGTGCTGTATAATCTTGAGAATGCAAGGAATGACAGAACATCAGGGGCAACGGCATGAGAATTGCGCAGCGGGCGTCATACGCAAATCGGCTGGCGAAGACTTTCTATTCGGGTGACAGTTTGCCAATCTCGGTCGTCAAGCCCGCAGACACTCCGTTGAGCTTGGAGTGGTGGACGACGAATTTCCAGGCGGAGAGTCCTGATAGCGACCGCCATATTGGGGCTTTGAAGCTCTACCTCGCGCTCTCTCGATTTTCGAAAATTGAATTGCCGGAAAACACTTTCCCTGCACGTTTCGATCTCGATGATCAAACGATGCGGCCGGATAAGGGTGTGATCAAGGTTCTGCTCGACGGACTCTTGGTGACACCACGGATGATGGGCGCGCAACTCGTGTTCGATCTCACGGAGGCTGGGCAGAACTACTTAACGCAGCGTGCGGCTGAAACCCGCGATGTCAGCGTGCAATCCGTTAGTTCATGAGATGAGGAAGAGGGTAGGGCATGCGTTTCGTTTACTGGTTATTGGGACTGGCAGTTCTGGCGGGAGGAGCATACCTATATCGGCCAGTTAGCGATTTTGGTGTCGAGACCTGGCTGACGATCGGCATCATCGCCGCGACGTGGTCAATTTTGGTCTTTACCTCTACCGTTGTCGATCGCATCGTCGCGCCAAACGACGGTGATTCGCGTGGCGTATTTACGGCCTTGCTCTCGCTCGCGTTCGCCTCGATGGGCGCCGTTTTTGTGGTGGCCGTCCACGCCGAGGCCGCGGAAAAAAACTGGGGAACGTTCGGCGACTTCCTCGGCGGGGTGCTCAATCCCGTCCTGACTTTCCTGAGTTTCATGGCGTTGCTCTTCACGATCATTCTGCAACAACGCGAGATCCACGGCGCGAAGGAGGACGCCAAGGTTCTTCAGAGTCAACGTCACGCGGACCGCTTGAGCAGCGACCGCATGCAGTTCGAAAACACGTTTTTCCAGATGGTTTCGATTCACAACACGATCGTCAACTCCATCGACGTCGATCGTGGCCCCTCAAAGAACCAGCTCCGTGGTCGTGAATGCTTCAAGCATTTCCGCGACGAAATGCAAACGTTCTATGACGCTGATCCGTCGACCGATGAGCTAAAGAAGTCGCTGGCCGCGCACGATCATCTCTGGAAATCCTACCAGAACGACCTCGCGCACTATTATCGATATCTCTACAATATCATCCGTTTCATCAACGAGAGCGACGTCAATAAGACCCGCTATATCCGCATTCTGCGAGCCCAACTCTCGGACTTCGAGCTGCTCGTTCTTTTTTACAACGGACTCTTCCCGCTGGCAGTGAAGTTCAAGGAATATGTCGAGTTCTTCACGCTGTTCGACAACCTGCCGAAGGATCTGCTGTTCGATCGCTCGCATGATGAATTCTATGAGCCCAGCGCGTTCGATGAGAAGGCGCCGAAGAAGCCACTCTCGTTCAAGGATGCCGCGACATAGGAAATGTTTGCCCGCTAGCAACGTGCGTCAGCTGATACGGCCGGATGCGGGAGGCGATCGCACCGCTATTTGGACCCGGGCACAGCTTCTAGGTCCTCATAGTCGACATCAGACGCTCAACTTCTGCTTTATCGCCATCATCGTACGCAATGACAATATCCCGGGCGCGCGCGACGATGTGCCCATTGTATCGTTCGATGAGGTCGTCGGCGTAAACACCTGTGCCATAAAGCCCGTTGAAGTCGGCGTCTTCACGATAGGCGATAAACATCATGTTAGGGGATATCGCTAATGCCAGAGCGCGTATCGTGAAGTTCTCTGACCTCACCACCATAAGCGGGCAGTCAGAGCTCATCAAAGGCTCACCGGCATCTAAGAGCTTCACAACGCTCCATTGAAGCCCAAGTATGTCGACGATCTCTGGACTATATTCCACGTAATAAACGAAAAGGATTTTTGCCCAGTACTCGGGCGCTGTCGGATCCTCGGTCTGGTATTGCTGGACAACGTCCTCAACCGTCAATCCCAGACCTGTGTTTTCGGCGACAAAATGCTTCGCTGCGTCCATCCAGTGGATTTTGAATTGCTCGTCGAGGCCCTCGACTACCTCAGGCATTCTGAAGAAAAGCGATGAAACAAATTTCGCCCACTTTAGTCGTATAGCTGGATCACTAGGAATAGACCCCAAGGTGAGGTGGCTGAGCGGCTCGATAAGGTCGCTGTCAATTCGCTGCATAAACAGCTTTTCGACATTATGCTTGATGTCCAAGTTCTCCGCTGGGATCGAGTAAAGATTGGCGACGCGGGCGACTGAAACAGGGGCGTAACGTTTGGCATTGATTTTGCCATGAAATCCACGCACGTAGCGGGTCAATTTGCTGTCGCCGCCCCGCCACGCGTTAAGATACGACTGCGGTAGGAAGTGGTGGAGTTGAATGTCCATTCGCTTCTCGTCTCCCATGATTTCTGTCGCGACTAGTCCTTCAGCAATGGCTGTCGGGACATGGCAACGCCGGGCGTCCTCGGGGAAACTATAACCTTCCCGAATTAAAAATAACACGGGGTCTTGGTATCTCTACCTTTCGCTTGCCAGCGTCATCAGTAGACCGAATGGCCTCCAAGGTTGTGAATGGTATCTCCTCCACGGCGTCGAAGCGCGTCACCTCAACCCCAGCGTCGTGAGCGGGGGCACGAAGTTCGTTCAACCGATCACTCAACTCGCCGGGCGTTGGGCATGCAGGCTGATCGAAGATAAGGGCAAATCCAGGTCCCCCGCTTTCGGGAAACCGGACCAATTCGGAGTGGCCAAAGCAGAGGAGTTTCGAGAGAGGATGAAAGTGAGGCCGCAACGTCGTCACTTTTTTCAACGAGACTGGCCAGTGTCCTGTCGTGACCCTTTTTGAGATCTTGTCTGCGAAAATCCAGTTCACTCCTTCGACGGCAGGCAAGGCGCTGTTCCTGGGCTCTTCTGCTGCTCCGGGATTGAAAAACATGTATATCGGCACGCAGCCTGGAGTTTTGGCCGCTTCATTTATAAGGACAGTGTGCTGTAATCCATAGAGCTTGGCTGGTGGAGCTAGGGGCGAGGGGCCGGGCGCGCCGCCGGTTACGCTCGAGACAGCAGGACGTAGGGCGTGGTCCAGTTCGCGATAAAACCAGTAAGGTTTCTTGCCGTCGCTCGAGATAGATCGCTTAGCCTGTATGTGAAGGCGCAGATAGCGTCGCCCATCGGTGGCCTGCTCGTTTACAAATTCCCAGTCCATATCTTCGCCGGTGATGGACTCGTCGGCGGGGAAGTCAGTACGTATTCCGAGCGGCTCGAAGGGCACTAGCCCTGCCATTAGCATGTCAGTGATCGTCTCCTCGCGAAAGTTTCTCCGCTTGTGTAGATCTCGGTCTAAAATGGCAGCAGCTAAAATTGGGAAGCGGTGAGCGAAGGTGCACAGGAGATCCAACTACCATTCCTTTGTGAACTATCATCTACGTAAGATTTGATCGTCGGATTCGCTCTACGTCGAACAAGCGCATCCTATGCTTCGTCTCTTCAGCGAGCTTGTCGAATTATCCGCACCATTCCTGCGCTTTAGTTGAGTGACCAAATGGGGGGGAGGGCGTCGCATCGAGTGGTATCCGATCCTCCCGGTTAGTTTAAATCTCCGGCTGCTGTAGCGCCTTGATGGCGTCGTCCTTGTATCCATTCCATGTTGGCTTCAACAGCTTGATCAGAACGTCTTCCTCCGTTTTGCATAAGGAGTGAGAGATCCCATACACTTCAACCTCGGGCGATACACGGCCCCAAATCGAAATCTCACCACGCTGAAGCGCGTCTTTCACGAGCATCTGAGTCTTCTGGATTGTGTTCATCTTGGAGGTCAGAGCAATTTTTCTATTCAGGGTTTCCTGCCAGGTATTGCATCGATAGACGTAGTCGTCACTCGTGCTCCCGACGTACATTATTTCGAGATTAGGCTCGTAGAATCTGTTCAACGCCCAAATATATACAGTGCCCCTCCGATGTCTGAGCGATGCTACCTCGTCCTTATCAATTTTGAATTTATTTTTGCTTTCATTGTATGTGATCCTGCCACATTCCGTGAAATGATAGCCTTCGAGACCTGCTGAACTCGTTATATTTCCTGTGTTGTAGTCTGAATATGCCATTTTTGAGCCTATAGTTTGCCAACGGAATGGCTTACCATCGAGACCCTTTACCAAATTTAACCTGCTTGCACGAACCCAGATGAAAATCTTCGGATGGTAATGCTACAGGCCCGCTGCCTTAGTTAGGTTGACGCGGAAGCGATCGCGTCGCCGCTGATATCTTCGAGTCATCTCCGCGGAAGCATGACCAAGTTGTTTCTGGACATAGCGTTCATCGATTTCGGCGGATGAGGCGAGGCCCGCTCGTAGCGAATGGCCAGAAAACTTTCCCGCCCGCGCAATCTCGCTAAGATCGCCGCGAACGCCGGCGGCCATCGCTGCCCTTTTCACTAGCCGCGCCACTTCCTTGTCGTTCAGCCGCTCCGATCCAACTGCCTTGCCCTGTCCTGTGACGCGGCGGAAGAGGGGGCCATTCGCTAGTCTGGCGAACTTGATCCAGGTCTCGACGGCCGCGACCGGGCACGTAGCGTCGGTGGAACCTCGACCGACCTCGACCTCCCGCCATCCGGTCTTGCCGCGCAGAGTGACAAGCATGCCTTTGTCGAGGATCTCGATCCAGCCGCGGCCGTCCTCCGTCTGGTCGGCTTTCACATCAAGGCCGACGATCTCGGAGCGCCGCAGGCCACCGGCATAGCCGACGAGCAGCATGGCGCGATCCCGCAGGCCGCGGAGCGTGCCGCGATCGAGCGTTTCGATCATGGCGATGATATCTTCGGCCAGCACCGCCTCTTTCTGCACCGGCGGCCGGGCGTGAGTCTTGCGAATGCCGGACAGCACCGTGGCGATGTGGCGGTCCTTGCGATCGAGGGTCAATCCGCGCTGGGCATAGTTCCACGACAGCGACGAAAGACGTCTTTCGATGGTGGAGACTGAATTCGCCTTCATTCCCCGCTCGGCCGCGCCCGACGCGCAAGCCGTAATGTAGAGCCCGACAGTCTGTGGATGTGGGGGAAGGGGGGTAAGGCCGGACCGGCGGCACCAGGCGGAAAAGTGCCTCCAGTCGGAAGCATAGGCCTTTCGCGTATTGGCGGAACTGGCGGCTTCAACATAGGTCCGAGCCCGATCGGCGAGGCTCACAAGATGGGCTGGTGGATGATCGTCGCCGACAGAAGAGGGGAGGGGGCTTTCCCCCGACGCGTCCGGCGCGGAAATATCATGCTGGGACAGCGTAGCGAGAGAAGGCGCTGAGGTCGCCTCAACGCGATTTTCGCTGTTTTGCTCGATGATTTGGATCATTTCTCTATAATGAGTAAAACGTCCGATAATGCAAGATTATCGGACGTCTCGTGTTGTCGACGGAGCGTGCGGTTTATCGCGTTAATACTAGTATAAACCGCTCGCACAAGCTATGCTCCGTCTCATGGATTCGCTTGCTCCTACCGCTCTAACGATCCCGAGTTGGTCGCCCCGCCTGCCAGGTTGGGCGCGGCCGCGGAATCATGATATCAGCGAGTCCGACGCGGCGTATGCTGCCGGTACGGCCTTGAAATCCCTCGACGATTTGATCCGCGCCGAGCCACCGTGGTTAGGCTGCTGGCGCGATCGCCTCGCCCTCAAATCAGCCTGTGTCGCTGTCCGGATGCTTGGCCGCAGCGAGGAAGAAACCAGTATCCGCGATGCAGTGTTGCTCACTGTCACAGGTGACGATCCCGGTCCGGCCGGCAAGCTCTTTTCGGCCACACGAATGCTGGCGCGCCGAACCGGGACGGTCGCCACACCGGTCGTCACGGAGCTTGCCGCACTCCTTGGAATGAGGTGGGACGATGGCCTCGCCTCAATCCCTGAGATGGTCGATTCTGCAACTCAGTCCGGGCGAGCAGCACCCTTCGCGGTGGCGGACCTGATAACGGCGATCTCTGCCGTTCGCCCGGACGCCGAGGTGCTGGCTCTTGGCCTTGGCGAGCTGGTGCTGGCGCAGAAACTCAAGTGGCGGAAACCGGTGCCCCTACTGTTGCCTGAGCGCTTTGGCCCCGCCTTTCGCACCATTGGTGGCCGAGGTCGCGTCCGGCCGGGCGAGCCGGCTTATCCGAAAGCGATCTGCCTGGCGCTGGTGGACGGTGTTGAGGCAGCGCTGCGATCCGCCGTCGAGATTGATCGCCGGGCCGCGCGGCTGTTGGCCGTGGCGCCAAAGGTGCGGACCAAGGGCGCCGAGCCGGTGATCCGCCGATTGTTGACCGAAGACGCCGTGCCGGCGTCAGCGCCCGGTAGCACCCTGTCGCGCTGGGCGGCCAACCGGCTGTTCGAGCGTCTGGAAAGTTTCGAGGCGGTGCGCGAGCTCTCCGGCCGCTCCGCCTTCCGAATTTTTGGATTGTGATCATGGCCGGATCTCCTGCTGCCAAGCAATCCCGTAAGGAAAGAACGAAGGTCGTAAGCGAACGCTTGTTTGATCGGGAGCTGGAGGATCTGCCGGCGGAGATGCGCTGGCGGGAATGGATGATGCGGGTCGAGGCAGTGATCTTTGCCTCGGCCGAGCCGGTTACTCGCGAAACGCTGGCGCGGGTGGTCGGAAAAGACTGCAGCATCGATCTGCTGATCGACGACCTTGTCGAGGAACTAAGGGATCGCCCCTACGAACTGGTGTCGGTGGCCGGCGGCTGGCAGCATCGAACCCGGACCCGTTTCGCCGAGACGATTTTCGCATCGTCGGCGCCGACAAGAGGAGGGGCTGCAGCCCTGTCGGAGTTCGAGGCGATGGTGCTGATGGCGGTGGGATATTTCCAGCCGGTCACCCGGGGCGAGCTGTCGAAGATTTTTGGCAAGGAGGTTAGCCGTGACGTGATTGGCAATCTGCGGGGTGCAGGCTTCATCGGCTCCGGGCCGCGCAGCCCAACGGCCGGCGCACCCTATACCTATGTGACGACGCCGCACTTTCTGTCGGCGTTCGGTATGGAGACGCTGCGCGATCTTCCGAACATCGAGGCGCTCGAGGACGCCGGCCTGCTCAGTCGACATGCGGTTCAAAACGAAATCGCCGCCTCGGGAGGCGGCGAGAGCGACGCGGACGAAGAAGCGTCCTTTATTGAATGATCCCGGTCGTCTGCAGCCGCTTTGTCATCTCAATCGGGCTGACGAGCATCGCCGTCGAGGCCAGCGCCATCGACAGGCCGAGCTTCATTGGGAGGAGCAGCAACTGGTCGAACAATGCTGTATTTGGATAGGCGCCCGCCGCGCTATCAATCTTCCGCTCGAACGGCCGGAAGACTGCCTCAGCGGCATCTTGTATTTCCGTGCTGACCGGTTCAATACCGGGAATGCCTGTATAGATCGGTTCACCAAGCTTCAGGTCTGACATGGGTCGCGTCTTTCGCGGTTGACGATCCATAAGTGCTGCAGTGCACAAAAGTTCCATACAGCATAGGACATCAGGCGGCTTCGCCCGCCGTCAGAGACTGTACATTACTCCAAGTCCAGCGATTGCTTCAGTTCGTCGATCCTTTTCGACGCTTCCGCTTTGGTGAGATCCTCAGCATAGGCCTCGGGCTGATGCGCCTGCTCCGACAGCGTTTTCAAATAGGAGCGCTGGGCGCCGGTCATCGGCTCGTCGCCGCTGACCCAGTCGTCCGGGTCTTTCTGCGTGTTGGAAGACGTATCGGTTTTCGGGTTGTCACTCATATCGATCTCCTGAATTCGTTCTCCAAACGTTCTTGGCTGGTGGATGGTTCCGGTGTCTGCTCGATCGGCGCACGGAACCCGGCTGTCGCGCCCTTCGTTTCGCTTGCGAATTCCAAGCGGAGGAGAAGACGATTGCCGATCATTGCCACGGCCGCCTGGTCCATCCCGAAAAAGGTGGCCGACCGGTTTGCGCAGGAAGGAAGGGTCTTAGCCGCTATGCATCGGTCTTCGACGGCGTCGAGATCAATTCGACCTTCTACCGCCGGCACAAAACGTCGACATTCGCGCGGTGGGCGGAGTCCGTCTCGGACAGCTTTCGGTTTGCAGTCAAAATCCCCAAGGAGATCTCCCACACCAGGGCGATGAAAGACATCGCCGAGCCGTTCCAGACTTTTCTTGCAGATGTCGCGGCGCTCGGAGAAAAGCGTGGCCCGCTGCTCTGCCAGCTGCCGCCATCACTGACCTTCGATGCTGGCGCGCTCGAGACCGCATTCAAGACCTTGCGAGACGCCGATGACGGACCGATCGTCATTGAGGCGCGGCACAAGAGCTGGGCATCGGCTGAGGCACGAGATCTGCTCAAGACATATGCGATCGACCGGGTTCTTGCCGATCCTGCTCCGGTGTGGCCTGCCGAGGATTTCGGCAAACCGCCGAAATACGTCCGTTTGCATGGTAAGCCAAAAATCTACTACTCGAGCTACACCGATGAGGAGATCAGCTCGTTCTCAGCCCTGCTGGCGCCGGATGGTTGGTGCGTGTTCGACAATACCGCCTCTGGGGCTGCGATCGAAAACGCACTGACCATGCTCGAAATGCGATGATGTTTTGATCACTGAACACTCTAGGTGAATGCGTCGGCTATGGAAACACAGGCGAGGACTGCCAACAGCCCTCACGGATCCTAGCAAGCCATCTAATACCAATCGTCACTGAGCCTGACTCTCGGGATTCCCTAAAGCCGACGAATCTGAATCGATGGCGCAAACAGGAGGTTTGCGATGGGTTCGGCGATTTCGTTGCGGTCAGACTATGACGGGGATGGGTTGCGGCGTCTGGCCCGCCAGACACGTGATGCCGACCAGGCACGGCGGCTTCTTTCGCTCGCATCGATCTATGACGGCGGCTCGCGTGCCGATGCCGCCAGGCTCGGCAGCGTGACGGTTCAGATCGTGCGCGACTGGGTGGTCCGCTTCAATGCTCGCGGTCCCGACGGACTGATCAACGGCAAGGCTCCGGGCAAGCCTTCTCTCCTGAGCGACGATCAGCGAGCAGCCTTGGCGCAAGCCATTGAGCGAGGTCCTACCTCCTATCTCGATGGTGTCGTGCGCTGGCGTCTGTGTGATCTTGCCCAATGGATTTGGGAAGAGTTCCGGGTCTCGGTGAGTGAAGAGACCTTGGGTCGCGAAGTGCGATCAATGGGCTACCGCAAGCTCTCGGCTCGGCCAAGGCATCATGCACAGGATGCCGAAGCGGCTGAGGCATTTAAAAAAACTTCCCCACCGCTGTGGCAGAGATCGCCGCTGGTCCCGCCAAGGGCAAAGTGATCGAAATCTGGTTTCAGGACGAGGCTCGTATAGGCCAGAAGAACAAGATCACACGCCGCTGGGCCAAGCGGGGATCAAGGCCGTCCGCGCCGCACGACCAGCGCACCCGCTCGGCCTATATCTTCGGCGCGATCTGCCCCCGGCACGGCAAGGCCGCCGCCCTCGTCATGCCATGGTGCGATACCCACGCGATGAACCAGCACCTGATCGAAATATCCCGAAACGTCACTGAGAATGGGCACGCAATTCTCATCATGGACCAGGCGGGATGGCACATGTCCAACAACCTCGCCATCCCAGCAAACATCACCATCCTGCCGCTGCCGCCGAAATCGCCCGAACTCAACCCCGTCGAAAACATCTGGCAGTTCATGAGAGATAACTGGCTCTCCAACCGCGTCTTCAAGTCCTACGAGGACATCGTCGACCACTGCTGCTACGCTTGGCGAACACTGCAGGAGCGGCCATGGAAGATCATGTCAATTGGCCGACGCAAATGGGCGCAAGGGTTCTGATCAATGACGGTTGGTATAAGTCACCGCAGTACTCCAGCGGAAAGACAGCAAGGTGGGGTTTTGAGAGCTTGATGGTCCAAGTTTCCGCCAAACCATGTGCGCCAACGCCAGCGCTTTGGCTTATAGTACCGTCGTTCGTCTCGCTGATCGTGGAGTTGGGGAGTTCTTGTGTGTGGTGGCTTCGCCAAAGCTAATACAAGACAGGAGTAACTGTCGCGAATACGTTCTTGACGCTTCAGTAACCGAGGCCTCGGTTACACCCAACAAAAGATAGACCGAATGCAGGCCCGCGATGACGGCAACACTCAGTATTTTGCTGTTAAGTTCTTCTGCAAGCCCATGGTCCCATCTAAGCCACAGAATTACGGCTACTGTCGTCAAGACGAGTGCATTCAAGGTGAGCGCAATTGATTTCAACCCGAGGAGATTTCTACGATATCCGTAGGTGACGTTGTCATTGAACAGAATGGCAAAGCGCTTCTGGTCTCGGGTGTTCTCCCGTAACCAGGTGCCACACCGCTCGTAGAAGGCATCAGCCTTTTCCGGGTGCGCCAACTCCTCGTCGGCTGAAGGCGGTCTTTCACCGAGTTTGCCAGCAAGAAACGAAACGATTTTTAATTTCGTGATTTCATCAAGTACCCGGTCTCGATGACGCAGCATGGTCACGGTCGGTTTGCCTCCCGATCTGGCATGGAGCTTTGGTTCAATCCGTTTCCCATGCCGTCTGGCAAAATCCGACAAAGCGAAGAGCAAGATCGCAACAGATAGAGACGACAGAGCTTGCGAGAGACTGAATCTGTTCCATGGCACGAGCAATGTGGCAAGCACGAAGACAGGAATGGCAGCGATCAAGGCCGGGATAATACGCGCCCTTAGCGTATAGGTGTCAGGCAAACCAGGTATCATGAATTTACCTCCGAGATCGAAATTACGTGGGCAACAGCGATTTCCGCTCCAGGCTCCATGGAGCCTATCGCATCGACGACCAGACCATGAAATCTTTCCGGAGTCCGGATGATGATGAGAGCGGGAAACGTTTGTGCAAATGCCATTTGCACACCTGTGGCGAGATCCGTTCGAGATGCTGAACTTTCCGCGAGATGATTGTGCCAAGTCCCAACGGGGAAAAGTGTACCGTTCGCCCTGTCTATGTAAGACTGTAGGACCTCAGCAAGCCCTTCGATTCCGAGCAGAAACAGACTAGCCGAAAACTCGCTATCGGTGGGCGGTGGTATCGCATCAACGATGTGAAAGCTGTTTGTAGTCTCGTTGAAACGGCCCATCAAAACGCCGCCTGTCTCAACATTTGGCCGTGCACAGATAGCTCTCTCGATAATATTGGCGACATGCGTGGAAATTCGGACCGAGGGCGCGCCTGCCCCTGCTCCTCCCACGACCGTGAAAGGCGGCACGGCATGTCGGGTCCAACGCTGACCAAGGAGATCTTCATCGATCTCGCCCAACATGATTTCACCGTCCTTGGTAGAATCACCATTAAGGATCCGAGACAAGGTCATAGCCATTGCTGGAATTGGGGCCGAAAGAGTCGCGTCGGACATTCGCGCCGTGAGCGTTGAACATCCTTGACCGACTTGGACGAGATCTCCCGATTTGGCGAAGACCGTCTCCTTAAGTGTGGGGCTTGCGCTGATCAGACGATAGGCCTCAGCAGCAAGGTCCTGTACGTTTGGATTAGAGCTTGCGCCTTCCACAGCGAGGTAAGCTACCCTTCCGCCGCCCATCAAGCTCGTCTCGATCGCTCTCGGCCTGGAGAGAAGTACCATGGGAAGACAAAGTGCATCGGTCACTGCCGGCGACCCGGTCGAATCCAAGATAAACTGAGTTCCGTTCGGCCATGCGGTCTTGCGCTCGTCGTCACCGCCCAGCGCGCAGAGCGCGACTACGTCACGATGAAAGCCAGAGGTAGCCTGTCCGAGTAAGCCAATCGCATCGATGAGCGCCTGTGTCTTCCCGTCGTTGAAAGCCTCAATTCTGTGACGTGGAAGGAGCCCGTGGCGCGCAAAGTTGTGGGGCCTCAGATTGCCGTTATCGACGACTATTCGCGGCGCCGTTCCCTCTCTCGCCAAGTGGAGTGCCAGTTTCGAGCCGATGCTTCCTGCGCCGAGCAGCGTCCATCGGGGATTGTGGCTTACCGGCTTACCCGACATTCGCCGCATCAGTTTGTTGCTTATCACATCTCGATGGGCTGCAAGTCGAACGTGACACAGGCTGGTCTCGTCCAGATCGCTCGTGCGTCGGATTTCGACAACGTATGGCAGTAGTTCTATTGGGGAATCCTGGCCTATGACGTCTATTGGGCGACGTGCCATCAGGATGATGGAAATAAGGACAGGCGAAGAACCCGTAAGAAATTTCAGTCTCCGCTGGAGCAAACCTATCTGAGCTTTGAGATGATCCGCTACGCCGAGGCTTTTGGCGTGGTCAAAAAGCTCAGCCACGCTGGAAACAGATTCTGGCAGGTAGCGCCCAGCGAGGAATGGGCCGCCCGATGCAGCACGTCCAGGCCAAACCACGATCCCAATCCCGACCTGACCGAAGCGCTGGCTCCACTCTTGGAGGCTGTTATCTCCCAACGTTGTGGGGCCGATGAAGTGGGCGCAATAGCAGCGCCAATCACCATTGGTGACCATTGTGAAAGGCGCTTGATAGAAAGTGCCGCCGCCGTTTGCATCCACGCGGCTGCGAAGAGCGGCGGCGTCGACTTCGACGAAATCGTCCAAGTGGTCACGACGGACAGGTTCCCACCCTTGAGTCGGATTGATTAACTCCGCTCTCGCCGCTTTTTCCAGCCAGTCAGCAAGTTGCGTAACGAGACCCTGTGCGCCTCTCATCCTTATTAGATCACGTGGACTGCCATCAATATAGCAAGGTTTGGGAGGCTCTGATGATGAAGCGGGCAGGAGGTGAGGATGAGACCTGTCAAAATCGGCCCGCAGGGTCACATCGGGAACGTCGATAGGGTACAAATCGGAAAATCGGAACGTAAGGGGCTCAATCGCGAGAACGCCATTGTCGCTGAAACCACGCGCGCGCCATCTGTTGCCCAACCCCGTGTCGATATGCACGACGATCGAGAGATCGACTCCTAAATGGTCGTCAACACCCATTACGCGCGGATGTGCTCGAATGAGCCGCACCGCGCGCTGGATTGCCGAGTTGGGGATCTTCACCGCCGTCATCCGTGTTTAAACGGTTGAGCGCCAAGTGCGCTGGAGCTTCCCGCCGCTGCCCCTGCAAGCCCAAGTATTGCAGGAGCTGTGAGGTTTGACGTTACCTTCCTGTCTTTTTGTTTCGGCCCGCCGGAGGACGTGATCTCGAACTCGAGAGGTTCGTTGCCTTTGAGCTCGCCTAAGCAAGTAAATTTGCCAGTGACAGGTTTCAGGATCGATTTGTATTCGCGTTCTGCCCGGATGCACGGAGGGTCTGCCTCGTCGTCGAGAATTTCTTTGCTGCTTGCGACGATCGTTGCACCGGGCAACGGCTGTCCCAGAGCATTACGAGCGTCCTCCGAAACCTCGGCGTCTTCGCCGCATTCGGACCAGCTGTCCCACGAGAGGCTGTGCCAGGAGCAATGATGGGGAGCAACAAGGATGTCGTATTGGAAAACAGAAGGGTCCTCTCCGTACTTGTTCCACATCCGCTCCCAGATGCCGACTTCAGCATCTCCACCGAGGAGATAGTACGTCGGATTGGAAAGGTCGCTTTTTCCGAGGGAGAGGTTGATCACGACGCTGGAATTATTTTTGCTAAGGAACTCGGCCTCTTCGTCATCACTGGCCAGCAACGGTGCCAGAAGATGAGCACCGAATGTGGCATCTGTTACGCCGCAGATCGTGTGAAATACATCGCCACCCTTCACAAGAATTTCCGTTAGGTCGTCGGTTTTGCCGTCGACGTCCTCGCCGAGAATTTTGATCTTGTCACCTTCATACGCGTAACCATTGGCTCGAAAATGACGTACCCTGCGACGTGCCTCCGCAGCCCAAGCTTTCGCATCATCGCAGAGCGAGTGTCGGCTAGATGCTCGCCGAAAAACGATTGGCGACGACCACATCTCTCTGATGACGATTTTGTCGTCTTTTTCGTTCCAGTCGTCCAAGGGACCGAGATGAAAGTGCTTCTGTAGCCCGCGACAGTGGTCGTTATCAGGATGCGTAAGCAAAAAAGCATCGACGTAGCGGCGGCCGTCTTTGTCGCTTTTGAGCCGCCCCTTAAGTTGCGTGGCGACGTCAGGGGCGTCACCTTTCGGGTCATCGGCTGCCGCTCGTATGTTGACGTCGACAAGGACAAAGTTTCCGTCACCGGTTTCAACGAGGGTCATGTCCCCATTCCCCACTTTGAAATGCGTCGTCTGTGCAGTCATTGCTTAAACTTTCTTCAGTTGATGAATTCAGAAATGATGCGTGACAGACGAGCAACTCTCTCCAATCGTTGTCTCGATGCTATCCCCGGTACGTTGACGCGAGACTCGTGTGCCTCCATAAAAGGTAGGCACAAAGCCATAACGAATCAAGTAATGCGATGCGTTTTTTACGAACGAATCGGCAAATGGGAGGCGTCAATGTCGGAAGATGGCGATCGCGAACTGCGCTGGGGTGTAGTTAAGAGACTGGAATTTATTGATTTTCGTTTGTTTTGGGATGGGTTCTTTAACCGCAAGGACCTTGTGGATTTCTTCAGAATTTCTGCGCAGCAGGCGTCATCGGACATCTCTCACTATCAAGAGCGGGCAGCCAAAAATCTCGAATACGATAAAACCAGGAAGACCTACGTCAGAACGGAGGAGTACGAACCAGTCTTCATTGGCCATTTTTCAGATCGCTTTTTGCTCCAGCTGATGGCGATCGAGCGTGGTTGGATGAGTAAGAACGACACATGGTTTGATGAGACACCGCCGGTCGAAGTTGTTGGCTCGCTTCGACGTCGCGCAACTAGGCCAGACCATCTGCTTCGAGTGCTCGATGCGATAAAGCAGAATGCCGCGCTTGAAATTGAATATGAGTCTTTAACTGGGGCAGCTGGCGGCGCGCGGATAATAGCTCCGCATTCGTTCCTATATGCCGGCGGAAGATGGTATATGCGTGCATGGTCCAAAGACCACAACGATTTTCGAGATTACAGTCTGAATCGTATTAAGCGCACGGGACTGCCTCTGTCCTGTACAGTCGACCCGAAGCTCGATCTCGAATGGCACCACACAATCGATCTGATTCTCATTCCAAATCCAGCACTCGCCCAAGCAAAGCAGGCTGCGGTAGCGGCTGAGTACGAGATGACCGACGGTCAACTTGTGTTGACAAGTCGGCTCAGCGCCGCATTTTACCTCATCAACGAACATAACCTCGACGTGCCAGTAGGCGCCCTAAAACCGGAAAAGCAGCAGCTTATTCTGCAAAACGTCGATGACGTTTTGCAGGCCAGAGATGTCGCGCGGAAAATGTCTGTCGAAGCACTGAGAAAAGTGAACCCTTCAAAATGAAACTGGATTTTTTCCGCACCGGTCACCAACCATCATGACAGCCACAGCAATGCTTCTGTTTGGTAGTCATGCAAGAGGTGACCAAGATTCGCGTTCAGACACTGACCTACTTCTCATAACGCGGGAAGACGCTCCGAGGCATGTAATGAACGGACATCTCTCGACTTCATTTTACTCGTTTGAAGACCTTCGAAAACTCGCTCAAAAAGGGGACCTTTTCGTCTGCCATATTGTCCGGGAGTCGATCCCAGTTTACGATCCCGCTGGCCAGCTGAACATGCTCAGATCCGAGTTCAGTTTACGGCAGTCCTATCGGGACGAAATTCAGCGTGCGACCGACCTCGGCTGGTTTCTTGTCGAACACGGCATGAGCATAGGCAGCGGTGCTCTGGTCAATAAGCGCATCGCCTGGTGCGTTCGCACCATATTGATCTCGAGATCGGCGGAGAGGGGCATCCCTGTCTTCTCTGCTTTGAGTTTGGCTGAATTCGCCAAATCAAACGCTGTTTTGACACTCGTTAAGAACAAGGACGAGACTATCGTAGATGCTGAGATACTGCGGGATCTTGAAGTTTTTTTAACGAGCTTCGGCGGGGACCGGATATTTCAATGGAAGGGTTCTTATGCGGACTACCGCCGGCGGTTTGAAAGCACCATGAATAAAGTTGGTCTCGGCACCATCAAGGCCGATGCCGTTGCGTCCTTGGGGTATCACGAATGACTGCCTATATCGCAAGAAGGCAGATTCGAGTGAGGGCGTTTACGATCCCGTTCGCGCGTTCTCCTGAAAAGCACCTTTCGACACCGACAATGCGGCTGACATAGAATTCCCCTGTATCTCATCAGGGCGTTGCGCGCTGTGGCGCGCCTTGGTTGGCAACGTGCTTCCATTTGGTCGCATACGAAAAGCTGGTGGCCCGGCATTTCGAGTGAACACCTGAACGGAGGGTGCTCCGTCGCGGCGAGCAACCTCAAAGCGATTGTGAAAATGTTCTCATCAAGAGATCTGCGGCGAATCGGCGGGCTGCACTTCGGTTGCATTTTGAGCAAGATGAAACGTGACGGCGTGAAATTGCTCATGCTAACCTACAACTTCTATGGGGCACGATTTGAACGATTCGGAAGACTTTGGCGATGACTGGTTGGGCCGGTCACGGAATGTTTGCCGTGCGCGCATGCTGCAGTCCCGCGGCCCGGATCGATTGGCGCTGTTGCGGTCGTTCATTCGTCTGAATGGCGGGCGGGTCAATCTCGACCGACTGGGGTTTGTCCTTTCCGACAGCGAAATCGAGGCAGCGCGCCGTTTCGGGATCCGTCTGTCGGACCGCGCCGCAAGGCTTGCGGAAGACGAATGGCAAGACGCGTACGGCATCTTTCGGCCCCTCGTTGACCTCGACTCGCAAGAGCGCCGGATCGACGAAAGCTGCCCGCCGGATGCAGTTCTCCTGAGGCATACGAGCCATCACGGATATCGGTCGCGGACGCAGAAGTCCGCGGTCCGCGCATTGCTCACCATGCCGGACGCCGCCAGCATGATGGTGTGCATGCCGACGGGTGCCGGCAAAAGCCTGCTGTTTCAGTTGGCAGCGCTCGTCGAACGGGCCACCGAGCCCGGAGCATGTGTGATTGTGATCACGCCCACGGTCTCGCTCGCCCTGGACCACCAGCGCACCCTGTCAGCAATCCCCGGACTTGAGCGGTCGCGGGCACTCCTCGGGGCCTCGACGCCATCGGAACGGGCCAAGCGGGTCGAGACTTTGAACGCCTTCAGACGCGGAGACGTCCCGGTCCTTTTTGTTTCGCCCGAGCTTGCGCTCGGCGACGCCCGCGCCGACCTTCTCGATGCCGCCGCTTCGTCGGACGAAAAACTTGCACGCCTTTCCGGGCGCGTTGTGTCGGTCTTCATCGACGAGGCCCACATCGTCGAGAGTTGGGGCCGCACCTTCCGGCCGGATTTCCAGCGACTTCCCGCGTTGATTTCAGACCTGAGGCGCCGGCAACCGAAACTGAAAACAGTTCTTCTGTCCGCGACACTTCCGCCTGCCGCGAGAAAAGTGCTCCGTCATGCTTACGAAGGAACGGGAGACTGGCTCGAAATCGATGCGCAGATGCCCCGGCGCGAGTTCGACATCGCGATCAAATCGTTCGCAACCAACGAAGAACGAGATCAGGAACTCGATTGGCTCATTGATCGTGCACCGCGCCCCTTGATCATCTATACGACACTTGCCGAAAGTCGATCGCTCGACGAAGAGCGCGGCAAAGAGGAAATTTCAGCTGCTGAGGTCTTCGACCGTCAGCGCAAGCGCGGATATGAACGGATCGCGCTGTTTACGGGGGATACCGGGCCGGGCGAACGAAAAGCGATCGTCGATGGATGGGCGGAAGGCGAGATCGATATCGTCGTCGCAACGTCTGCCTTCGGCATGGGCGTCGACAAGAATGACGTCCGCACAGTCATCCATGCCTGTCTGCCCGACGGGCCTTCGCGCTACTATCAGGAGATTGGCCGCGCCGCGCGCGACGGCAGACAGGGGCTTGCCTTCGCGCTGTTTACGGATACGGACGGTCAGTTCCAAGACGACGTCCAGTCCTCCTTCTCAATTGCGTCAGGTTCCTGGCTGACCCGTGCGAAGGCGGAGCCTCGCTGGAAAAGCCTGTTTCAGAACAGGATCGAGGGCGCCTGGCAGGGCGCGAACTTTGCGCTGACAGCCGACCTCAACGCACTTCCGGAAGACCTGCGTGGTCGCCGCTCGTCCGACTATAACCGAAACTGGAACATGAGCTTGCTCAACCTGCTTCAGCGAGCCGGAATGGTTCGGGTGGCATCCTGTGAGTCGGGGACCATGAAGGAGGCGTGGAATGTCGAGATCCTGGACGAGCGCCTGCTTTCACCTGGCAATAGCGATGTGTGGGACGAGGTGTTCGATCTCCGTTCGGCAGAACAGAGACAGGCGGCACGGGACGTTCGCGACTTCGTCAGGATCATGAAGGATCCCGCCGCCTCCTGCGTTCTTCGCAGCGTTTTCTCGTTGATTCAGGATCCCGATTCCGATTTGATCGAGGAGTGCGGCCGTTGCCCCGGGTGCCGCCGGCGCGGCATTGTACCGGTGCAGGCTCGCGATGACAGGGGATACGAGGCGAGTTGGGTCACCCAAGACGCCCCGCTACCGTCTCTCCCGCGCGGCATCACCATCATCGCGCCCGATGATCCCTTTCTGAAGCAGGGTGTCGCGGCCCTTGCCCAGACGCTTGCAGGCGTTGGTATCGAACAGTTCATCGTCGCCGGCGACATCGCTGAAGACTTTGCCCGGACGCTGCCCCCGACAATCGCGCTCTTCGGATTCGTGATCGACCACGAAAGCGTCCTTGGCAAACGCGGCGTTTCGCTCGCAAGGCGACCGACCGCACTCGTCGTCAGGCCGCATGATGCTGCCATCGAGGCCCTTCTTAAGGCAGCACTCGCCTGGATTGCGGACGACGATCTGAGCCAGTTGCTGCTGGTCATCGAACCCCACACGGACTTTCAGGGCCGCCGCGTCGATCAGGTTATGTCGCGGCGGGCACCTTACGACATTTCGTTTTTCAATTTTTTGGAAGGCAGTCTGCAATGAGCATTCTATCCGGCCCCCAAGGAACGCCCGAGCGCGTGTGGTCTCTGGTGTCGCTCATCGCCGCGCATGACGGTCAGATCGACAAAGTCGAGGCGTCGGAATGGCTCAATCCAGGCTTCATTAGGGACAATCAGAAAATCTTGGAAAAAGCTGAGGCTTTCGGCCAGGTCCTCGGCGCGGCAACGTCCGTCGGTGCAGTGCAAGCCGAAGGAAAACTCCTCGTCCTGAATTCGACATGTCCGACAGCCGACATGAGCGCCTTTGCCGACTGGTGTCACGATCAACTCTGCGCACTCTCCAGTGACCAGAAGGATGCCGTTATCCTTGAGACTTATGCGTGGGTGGCCGCCCGCTCGCTCGACCTGAGAGAAACTCGGTGGTTCAGCGTTACACCAGGCAAGGAGTTTGCGGATGCGGCGGCCCGCGCGCTTCCGGACGACAAGGACGACGACGGAGACCGCCGCATCAACACGTCAAAGCTTGCCGCCTGGCGCCGCTGGCTTGGATTTTTCGGGCTCATGAATGAGTTGCCGCTCAGTGTGGCGAAGCCCTATCCCTCTGCAACCCCTAGACTTGCAAAGGAGATCGCAACCAGCGCCCTTCCGCGTGATACGGAAATTCCGGCCGACGCATTCCTCGCATCGTTTCGCGCCTCGATGCCTTATCTCGATGGCGGTCGCATGTTCACCGAAGCGATGCGACGGGAAGAGATCGCGGCGGGCTCCAGACTTCTCTCGCCCATCCTCAGTTCCGCCCTGCGCGACTTGCATGATGCCGGCGCGATCGAACTTGGCGTTCTCGGTGACCTTGCCGCTAACGTTTCGATGACGGGTGACAGTCTCCACCGGGTCAGCGACTTCTATGCCGTTACGATACGGAGTGCCGTTCAATGATGATTGTCCCATCGAGAGCGTGCTGGCGTTCCGAAGAGGTCGCGCGGATCGTCGCAAACGAGGCTCTGGAGCACCAGGAGGCTATTTTTCTCGCCACGCATAGCCCTATCCGTGGTTTCGAAATCACCGGAAGTCACCAAAGTGAAATTGCGACGGCCGATGAATATGCCGTACTCGAGACGCTGTCCAATCCAGAGAGGACGCATGCCTTTTGCATCGTCCAAGGCGAACCGGGTTCAGGCAAGTCCCACCTGATCCGCTGGTTGGCCGTCAACTGGCCGCAAGAGGACGACGTTACACTTCTGCTTCAACGCGCCGACGGCAGCCTGGAAGGGGCGCTCAGGCAGTTGCGGGAACGCTTGCCGGAGGAATTCCGTGCGCTCTTCGATCGCCTCGGTCGGCGCCAGCGGGCCACAGAGGAAGGGCGTGCAAGAAGCTTTCTAAGCAATCTCGCGAATGCCCTGCGGCCGAACTACTACGAAAAGCTCCCCGATGACGTCGACTGGTGCACGGAATTTTTGCCGGGTGACCTGATCGATAACCTCACGGTCAAAGACGAATGGGATGGACCGGCACGAATTCTCCGCTTGCTCGATGGCAAAGGCGCCACCGAAGAGGACGAGCGAAATTCCCAATCCGCAGTCTTCAATCTGTTCGACATGATCTCGCTCGCGACAGCCGCACGCAACATCCGCGGCTCCGGGGTCAGGGGCGGAACTGAACGGTTGGCGCAGAAACTCCGAGACGAAGCCGAAGTCATCAAGGAGTATCAGGCCGAGGGATGGGACGATCCCGATGAACTCGAGCTTGAGATCAAGAAGCTAGTGCCGAACAGTATGGCGCTGATCGACGCGCTGAACCTTCGACGCGACGATGCCATTCAACACCTGCTCGGCGTCTCGGCAGAAGGTCTGAAGGATCTCTTCCGGGAAGTCCGCACCGCGTTGGCCGGCCGAGGAAGACGGCTCGTCCTTCTGCTCGAAGACATTACGAGTTGGGAAGGGATCGATAACAGCCTGATCGACGTCCTGGTCACGAACGCAGACACGCGCGCGACAGAGGGGGACTCGGATCTCTGTCCTCTGATCTCCGTCATCGGGGTGACCCCGGCTTATCGCAACAAGCTTCCCGGCAACTATCGCGGACGTATCACCCACGAACTGAAGCTCGGATCGTCTCGACGTGAGGGTGAACTGCAGGACGTCGCCGCCCTGCGCGAAGAAAACGCGCGACTGGAGTTCGTGACCCGGTATCTCAACGCCGTCCGTGCGGGTTCCGGGTCGTTGTCGGAATGGCGTGAACGGCGGCGTGGCAGCCTAATCGCGGACATGCCCAATCCCTGCCTTCACTGCGAATACCGTGAAGGGTGCCATGCGACATTTGGCGCCCACGATGAAGTTGGCCTTTTCCCTTTTACCGCGCAGGCGCTTGGAAATCTGTTTTCGGCGTTAAACGACCGCGACAACGGTTTGACGTGGCGAACGCCCCGCGGCCTGCTTCAGGCGGTGGTGACGCCGGTACTCACACAGGCCGAAGCGATCGAAATCGGCGCGTTTCCAAATCGTCTGCTCGACAGTCGGGCTCTTCTCGCCGACAGCCGCAACCTGTCCCCGCTGGCCGAAACCATTCTCTCGGCCAGGCTTTCGGCCGAGACCGATCGATCGCAGATGACCCGGCTGATCGCCTATTGGGGAGACCGCGGTCGGCCGGTGACCACCGCGTTGGCCGACGGCGAGATCGCCTTTGCCGGGATTTCAAAGAAAATCTACGAGACCTTCCAGTTGCCCTGGATCGGCGAACAGGCCGCCGAAACCCAAGTCAAGAACGAGCCACAACTACCGGCGGACGCAGACGACGATGAGGTACCGAGCCCGCTGCCTCTCCACGCCGGTGGCGACGACGTCAAGCGAGAAGGGGCGTTGTTGCGACCCGGCATCAGGCCGAGATCGCCACCAGCCCCTCCGCCCCGAGGCGCCGGCGTCAAAAAAACCGACCTTCAGCGATTGCGTGATCAGTTGCAACTCTGGAAGGAGAAGGGCGATCTGCCGGACCTCTCGAATTGGAATAAGGTCCTACATCATCTTGTTCACGCGACCGATCCGAGTGCCGTTTCGCTCGATCGCTACTCGTTCGACAAGCTGTTCACGGAAGCCCAGATCAAGCTCGAAGGCACGGGGTCGGTTCGCCGCCAGTCATTCTGGGTTCCGAGACAGGAATGGGTGATCCGCGGCCTCGATGCCTATCAGACACTGCAGTTGGAAAAGCAGCTCACCGTTTCCGAGACGGAATCCTACCGGCGGTCTCTGGCAGCGATGCAGCGGCAGCTCGTGCAGGAAATCGGTGTTTATGCTCGTCAGCGACTGGGCGTTGGCGCCGAAGGTGAACGGTGGGAGCCGGCAGTTACCTGCG
>Ga0055531_10000706_pt1 | contig 28426 bp, 30 predicted proteins | sample AraplaCvi_mCL_r2_FD_55008 | JGI IMG/M metagenome (GOLD analysis project Ga0055531, IMG submission 55008) | Arabidopsis root microbial communities from North Carolina, USA - plate scrape MF_Cvi_mCL_r2 | ecosystem: Host-associated > Plants > Roots > Endosphere | place: USA: North Carolina...
GCTGGGGAATGCGCCGCTTCCCACGGTTTACCCATCGTGACCACAAGCTGTACCATTCGGCGACGTGCTCCATGGGGTGGGGCTGCTCCGCCGGCGACCATTCCGAGTTTCTGTACATGACGAACTCCTGGTTTGTTACGGGTACTTACAATATGCGACTAATTAACTACTTTGTCTTGAGATTTATCACGTGATCTTGTTTTATTAGCGACTAAGTGTGATTTTTTGTACGAAAACCTAGCCTNCACAATACGTAGAGTTTGCAAAAAGGAGGAGAGAAATCCATGGATAAACGCAGATTTATGGGTGTAGCGGCCCTGGGGGCTGTCGCCCTGCCTGAACTGGCCCAGGCGCAGTGGGCGCCCAAAGCTCAAAAAGGCCCGACGCTGCTGACCGTCAGCGGGTTGATAGGCGCAGGCAACCGCGGCGCACTCGATCCGGCGCTGGACCAGATGATGGCCAAGCAGAAGATCAAGTTCGACAAGGCGCAGGCCTTTGATTTCGCCGCGCTGGCTGCAATGCCTGCGGTCACCATCAAGCCGACGCTTGAGTACGACAACAAGCCGCACACGCTCAAGGGCCCGCTGCTGGCGGATGTGCTGAAGGCCAGCGGCGTGAAGCTCAATGACAAGACCACCGTGTTCGCGCGCGCGGTGGACGGCTATGCGGCCCAGATAACGGCGGCCGAACTCAGCAAATACCGCTTTATCGTCGCCACCCACATGGACGGCCAGCCGCTGTCATTGGGCGGGCTGGGGCCGCTGTGGGTGGTTTATGACGCGGACCGCTTCCCCGATATGGCGGCCAAACCGGTGGCCGCGCGCTTTGCGTGGTGCCCCTGGGCGACTTATCACATTGAGGTCAAGGAAGCCTGAGGCTCAAGCCACGGCTTCAGGCGTCATACTGTTCAGGCTGAGCTTGTCGAAGCCCTTCGCCCTTCGACGGGCTCAGGTCAGGTCAGGCCAGGCTCAGGGCGAACGGTAATGAGTATTGAGCCTGGGGCCTAAGCCGCAGCTTTCAGGAAGTCAGTGATCGCCTCCACGGTCCGGCCGGCCTGGTCGCGCTGCGGTGAGTGCCCGCAGGCCGCAAGTCGCAGCTGTTGGGCGTGCGGCGCCATCCGAGCGATTTCGTCGAGTTGCCGCAAGGTGCCGTATTCATCGTCCAGGCCCTGGATCAGCAGCAAGGGCGCTTCAATGCGGCCGCATTCCTCGCGGATGTCAAAGCTTCGGAAAGCCTCTGACAGCCAGACATCGTTCCACTGCCAGAAAGCCACGTCCACGTTGGCGTGGTAGCGCGCCAGGCGTTCACGCAAGCCTCCTGATTCAAAAGCCGTGCGGGCTTCGGTGATGGCCTGCATGGCAATGTCTTCCACGAGCACATGCGGCGCCATGGCGATGCCAGCCGACACGGGGTGTCGGCTGGCATGGAGCAGGGCGATGGTGGCGCCATCGGAATGGCCCAGCAGCACCGGCCGGCGAATGTCCAGGGCTTGCAGCAACGCGGGCAGCACCTCCCAGGCTTCGCGGTGCATGTAGTCGGGCTGCAAGCGGCCGTTGCCGCGCACGTCGGGCACCGGATCGGACTGGCCGTAGCCGCGCCGCGAATACACGATGCCGGCCCGGCCGGTGGCGGTGCACACGGCCTGCGGCCAGTCCAGCCCGCGCTGCGTCCACAAGGCGACCGAGCCCAGGCCTTCGTGCAGGAAAACAATCGGCGCCAGGCCAGAGGGGGAGCCGGGCTGCCCGGCAATGCGCCTGACTTCCAGGCCCACGCCCTTAATCTCTACCATCTCCGTCACATTCATCACCGCATCGTAAGGGATGCCGTTAATTCGGGAACCGCGGAGTATTTGGCACAGCCGGACTGGGGCTTTGCGGGTGAGGACCCACTCGCCCGGTACACTAGCCAGTTGCACCTAGAAAGACCGCTTTTGTGAATGTTTCCGCCCGTTTTGCAGCCGCCTGGCTGTGCGCCCTTGCCGCCTTGACGAATTTTCCGGCCGCTGCCCAAACCGCGGCGGCTCCGGCGGCTTCAGCGATCACCACGCCCGTCTTTGTGCTCAACTCGCTGGACGACACGGTCAGCGTGATCAACCCGGCCAACTGGACCGAAACCCGGCGCATCGCCACCGGCAAGCAGCCGCACCATCTGTACCTCACGCCCGATGAAAAGTCGGTGATCGTCGCCAACGCGCTGTCGGATTCGCTGACCTTTATCGACCCGAAAACCGCCGAAGTGCAGCGTACCGTGCGCGGCATTATTGACCCCTACCAGTTGCGCTTTTCGCCCGACATGAAATGGTTCGTCACGGCCGCCAACCGCCTGAACCATATCGATATCTACAAATGGGACGGCAAGGACATCACCCTGGCCAAGCGCGTGCCCACCGGCAAGACGCCCAGCCATTTGTGGATAGACAGCAAGAGCACGACGATCTACTCCACCATGCAGGACAGCGACGAGCTGATCGCGATTGATCTGGCGACTCAAGCCGTCAAATGGCGCACCAAGACGGGCTCCATTCCGGCAGACGTTTATGGCACGGCGGACGACAAGTTCATGCTGGTGGGCCTGACGGGCGGCGACGCGGTTGAGGTGTACGACGTGAGCGGTGCGCAGCCCCAGCGCAGCAAGGTCATCAAGACAGGTGCCGGTGCCCATGCTTTTCGCGCCTTTGGCGACAAGCGCCATGTGCTGGTCAGCAACCGCGTGGCCAACACCATCAGCCGCATCGACCTGCAAACGCTGGAGGTGGTCGACAGCTTTCCCGCTCCGGGCGGCCCCGATTGCATCGACGTAAGCCGCGACGGCAAGCAGATCCTGGTGACCTCACGCTGGGCGCGCAAGCTCACCGTGATCGATGTGGCGACCCGCAAGGTGGTACGCCAGGTCAATGTTGGAAAGAGCCCGCATGGTGTCTGGACACTTGATCACTCACCGAGGTGAGCCGGCCCGGGCGGCGGCAAGCGCGCTGCTTGTCGCAGCCCTGGCGATTGCCTGCCTGCAGCCCGCCTTGGCAGCGGCGCCCTGCAAACCCGTCTACCTGACACTGGACACCGGCCACATGGCCGTTGCGCCGATGATGGCTGAGGTGTTGAACAAACATCAGATCAAGGTCACTTTTTTTGCCGCCAATGAGCGCACGCAAACCGGCGATGGCAGCCTGGGGGCGGAATGGGCTCCATGGTGGAAGGCGCGGGCCGCAGAAGGCCACGAGTTCGCTTCCCACACCTGGGACCATGTGTACTGGCGCGGTGATGTCCCTGCCGCACCCGGCGCGCAGCCACAGTTCAAAATGCGGCCCTCGGCTGGCCCGCTCGAGGGCAAGGATTTCACCTGGACGGCCGCGCAGTACTGCGAAGAAATCGGCAAGTCGGCCAAACGCCTGGAGGCCATCACGGGCAAGAAAACACTGCCGCTTTTCAGGGCGCCGGGCGGCAAGACCTCGCCCGCGCTGTTGGCCGCCGCCAAGTCCTGCGGGTACGAGCATGTCGGCTGGTCCCCCGCGGGCTTTCTGGGCGATGAACTGGCCAGCGAGAAATACCCCAATGATTTTTTGTTGAAGAAGGCGCTGCGCGATGTGCGCTCCGGCGACATCCTGCTCGCGCACCTGGGCATCTGGTCGCGCAAGGACCCGTGGGCGCCCAAGGTGCTGGAGCCCTTGATCACCGGCCTGCAATCGCGCGGCTTTTGCTTCAAGACCCTGCGGGAGCATCCCCAGTACAAGGACTGGATTGAGGCGCAGTCCGGCGCCGCCCCGGCCAAGCCCGCAAAATAAACGGTAGACGACATGGACTGGTTTGGCGATTGTTTTTCGGCGGCGCAGCAGTGGCTGTTTGAGGCCGCCGTGCAGCCGGCGATGTTCGCGCTGGGCATGGGCAACCTGCTGGAAGACGCGTATGACGCGACCGCCTGGTTCATGGTGGGCGTGATCCAGGTCGTGATCCTGCTGGCCCTGATTGGCCCGCTGCAGCGCTGGCGCCCGGTGGAGCCGGTGACCGACCGCGCCACCATACGCACCGACGTGCTGTACACGCTGATCCATCGCTTGGGCCTGTTCCGCGTCGCGCTGTTCTTCACGCTGGACCCGTGGTTTGACGAGGCCTTCGGTGCGCTGCGCACGGCCGGCTACGGCACTTTCCACCTTGATCAGGTCTGGCCGGGCGTGACCGACAACGCGCTGGTCAGCCTGCTGATCTACCTGGTGGTGTTTGACTTCGTGGCCTACTGGACGCACCGCGGCCAGCACCAGATCGAATGGTGGTGGCGCCTGCATTCGCTGCACCATGCGCAGCGGCAGATGACGATGTGGAGCGACAACCGCAACCACCTGCTCGACGACGTCATCGTTGATTCCATCGTGGTGGTGGTGGCGCAGCTCATAGGCGTGCCGCCCGGCCAGTTTGTCGCCATCGTCGCGTTCACCCAGCTCAGCGAAAGCTTCCAGCATGCCAATGTGCGCCTCTGGTTCGGCCGCATCGGCGAGCGCTTGTGGGTGAGCCCGCGCTTTCACCGGCTGCACCACAGCATTGGCATAGGGCACGAGACCATCAAAGCCGAGCGGACCGTTCTGGGAGGACACAACTTCGGCGTGCTCCTGCCCTGGTGGGATGTGCTGTTCGGCACCGCCAATTTCGAACAGCGCTATGACTCGACCGGTGTTCGCGACCAGGTCGAAGCCAATCGTGATTACGGGCGCGGCTTCTGGTCCCAGCAGTGGATTGGCCTCAAGCGCCTCTTTGGCCGCGCCTGAGCTTTTCCCTCAGGCTGGCCGCGCCGGCCGGCGTCACCCTTTGGCGTTATCCTTGGTTTTATGAGCAAACTTCTAGATGCGTTCTGGCGTGCCGCGATGTACTGCCTGCACCCCCGGGTCATTGCCCTGTCGGTGCTGCCGCTGGTCATCATGGTGGCGATCTCGCTCGGGCTGGGGTATTTTTTCTGGAGCGATGCGGTCGAGGCCATACGCTCGCAGCTCAGCAATTACGAACTCCTTAACACCATGGTGCGCTGGCTCGAAGGGCTGGGCCTGGGCAACCTGCGCATGGTGCTGGCACCCGCATTGCTGTTGTGCCTGGCCATTCCGGTGATCGTGATTGTCTCGCTGCTGTTTGTGGCCATGCTCATGACGCCGGCCATGGTGGCGCTGGTCGCCGAACGGCGCTTTCCGCAACTGGAGCGCAAGCAGGGCGGCTCCATGCTGGCCAGCCTGTTCTGGTCTTTGGGCTCGACATTGCTCGCGGTGATCGCTTTGGTCGTCTCCATTCCCCTCTGGCTGATCCCGCCCTTGATCCTGGTGCTGCCGCCGCTGATCTGGGGCTGGCTGACCTACCGTGTCATGTCTTACGACGCGATGGTCGATCATGCGAGCAGCCAGGAGCGGCGTCAGATTTTCAAGGAGCACCGCATGCCCTTGCTGGCCATCGGCGTACTCAGCGGCTACCTGGGCGCCGCACCCAGTCTTATCTGGGCTTCCGGCGCCATGTTCGTGGCCATGGCGCCCCTGCTGGTGCCGATTGCCATCTGGATCTACACCCTGGTGTTTGCCTTCTCGTCGCTCTGGTTTGCCCACTACGTATTGGCCGCGCTGGAGCAGCTTCGCAGAAGAAACAATGCGCTGGCTTCCGATCCGCTGGTGCAAGCCGCGGTCGAGTCGGCTGCGGCGGAGCTGGCCCCTGAGGCCTTGCCGGGGCCGGCGCCCAGCTTTGGCTCGCTGGGCGGCAAGCCCGATTTACCTTTGCCTTGAACCCGCAACAACATGACCCCTCACTTCGGCCTCATCATCGTTGGCGATGAAATCCTGTCGGGCAAGCGCGCCGACAAACACATGCCCAAAGCCATAGAGCTGTTGGGTGCCCGCGGCCTGCAGCTGTCCTATGCGGACTATGTGGGCGACGACCCGGCGCGCATCACTGCTACGCTGGCGCGCGCCTTCGCGGCGGCCCGTGAAAACGGCGATGTGGTGTTTTCCTGCGGCGGCATAGGCGCCACGCCCGACGACCACACCCGGCAGTGCGCGGCCCAGGCGCTGGGNGCGGAACTGGCCCTGCATCCCACGGCCAAAACCCTGATCCTCGAACGCATGGCCGACGTGGCCAAAGAACAGGGCATTCCGTATGAGCCCGACCGCGATGACAACATCCATCGCCTGAACATGGGCGTGTTTCCGGCCGGTGCCGAGATCATTCCCAACCCGTACAACAAGATCCCCGGCTTTACCTGCCGGGCAGGGCAGGGTGCGGTGCACTTTGTTCCCGGCTTTCCCGTGATGGCCTGGCCCATGATCGAATGGGCCCTGGACACGCTCTATGCCCATTTGCACCAAAAGTCGCCCTATGTCGAAAAGTCCGTGATCATTTTTGGGTCCATGGAAGCCATGCTCACGCCGCTGATGCTCGCGATTGAAGCGGCGCATGCCGGCGTCAAGGTCTTCAGCCTGCCCAGCGTGGATCACCCGGAATACGGCCGCCATATCGAGCTGGGCGTCAAAGGAGCGCCCGAGGCGGTCAACCAGGCTTACCCGGCCATGCTGGCCGGGCTGCACAAATTTGACCTCAAGCTGGGCCCTGAATTGGTGCGCTGATTTTTTGCACCAAAAAAGTGCAATGAAGACGAGGCACTCAAATGGTGCGCTTGTTACCGCTGAGTGTTTTTTCGATTTTCCGGCTGTCCAGGGCTGGAACCGGGGCCAGATACCGGCACAATCCGAGGCTTGGCAGGAAAGCGAACAGCCAATGGCTTTGGCACAAAAAGTGCATTCAACAGGCCTGAAGACAATTTTTCAACCACCCATCCAGCACAGGAGATATTGATGGCTAAGACCGTCGCAGACGTCATGAAAATGGTCAAGGAAAACGAAGTCAAATTCGTTGACTTCCGTTTCACCGACACCCGGGGCAAAGAACAGCACGTGACCGTGCCNGTGTCCCACTTTGACGAAGACAAATTCACGTCGGGCCACGCTTTCGACGGATCGTCCATCGCCGGTTGGAAGGGCATCGAGGCTTCGGACATGCAGCTCATGCCCGACCCGAACACCGCCAACATCGACCCCTTCTTCGAAGAAACCACGCTGTTCCTGCAGTGCGTCGTGGTTGAGCCCAGCGACGGCAAGGCCTATGACCGCGACCCGCGTTCCATCGCGCAGCGCGCCGAAGCCTACCTCAAGGCTTCCGGCCTGGGCGACACCGCCTACTTCGGTCCCGAACCCGAATTCTTTATTTTTGACGGCGTGCGCTGGAGCAATGAGCCCGGCAACGTCATGTTCGCCATCGACGAGTACGAAGCTCCCTGGAACAGCGGCAAGCAGCTCGAAGGCGGCAACCGCGGCCACCGTCCCACCGTCAAGGGCGGCTACTTCCCCGTGCCCCCGGTCGACAGCACGCANGACATGCGCGCCGAGATGGCCCTGATCCTCGAATCGCTGGGNATCCCGGTCGAAGTGTTCCACCACGAAGTGGCGGGCGCCGGCCAGAANGAAATCGGCACCAAGTTCAGCACGCTGGTGCAGCGCGCCGACTGGACGCAGGTCCTGAAGTACGTGGTCTGGAACGTGGCCAANGCCTACGGCAAGACCGCCACCTTCATGCCCAAGCCCTANGCCGGCGACAACGGCTCCGGCATGCACGTGCACCAGTCCATCTGGAAAGACGGCAAGAACCTGTTCGCAGGCGACGGCTATGCAGGCCTGTCCGACTTCGCGCTGCATTACATCGGCGGCATCATCAAGCACGCCCGTGCCCTGAACGCCATCACCAACCCCGGCACCAACAGCTACAAGCGCCTGGTGCCCGGCTTCGAAGCCCCGGTGAAGCTGGCCTACAGCTCGCGCAACCGCTCGGCCTCGATCCGCATTCCGTTCGTGGCGAACCCGAAGGGCCGCCGCATCGAAGCGCGCTTCCCCGATCCATCGGCCAACCCCTACCTGGCCTTCTCCGCTCTGATGATGGCCGGCCTGGACGGCGTGGAAAACAAGATCCATCCGGGCGAAGCCGCCACCAAGGACTTGTACCACCTGCCACCAGAAGAGGACGCAAAAGTCCCAACCGTCTGCCACAGCCTGGACCAGGCGCTGGAGTACCTGGACAAGGACCGCAGCTTCCTGACCAAGGGTGGCGTGTTCACCGACTCCATGCTCGACGCCTACATNGAGCTCAAGATGGGCGAAGTCACGCGCTTCCGCATGGCACCGCACCCGGTCGAGTACGACATGTACTACTCGCTGTAAGCGAAGAAGCCGCCTACTGTTTTTATTTACAGTTTGTGGTCAAAAAAGGACGGCAGATGCCGTCCTTTTTTATTGCCCCCCGCACTTGTAGGTGTGCTGGCTTTGTATTTTTGCCCCTTTGCCGCATACTGACAGACCGTCCTTCGCCTTCACAGGCTTTGGGAGTTTGCTATGAAAAATACTTTTTTGCTTTCCGCCTTGTCCCTGCTGCTTGCTGGCGTGGGGAATGTGGCATGGGCGCAGCAGGTCTTCCGCTGCACCGGCCAAGGGGGCTCCACGCCCGAGTACATCAACAACGCCAAAGAGGCGCAGACGCGCAGCTGCAAACTGATCTCGGGCGGCAACATCACAGTGGTGCCGAGCACGCCGGTAGCCGCCAACAAGGGTGCGGTTCGCGTGGCCTCAGCCGGTTCGGGCGGCCCACGCACCGACGGCAGCCCCGAGCAACGCGCCCGCGACAGCGATTCGCGCGCCATCCTGGAAGCGGAGCTGAAAAAAGCCGAAGCCAAACTGGCCGAGCAGCAAAAAGAATACAACAACGGTGAGCCCGAGAAGCAGGGCATTGAGGGCCGCAACTACCAGCGCTACCTGGACCGCGTGGCCGAGCTCAAGGAGAGCATTGCCCGCAACCAGAGCGATATCGCCGGTCTCAAACGCGAACTGTCCCGGCTTCCTGCGGGCGCCGCCCCCGCCCTCAATTAAGCCCGCAACGCCGGCTTCTGNGTGAAAATGGATGGCTTGAAAAAGCCCTCCATTCGCACCGCGCCATCTTCCGCCCCTGTNCCGGGGCTTCCCCGTTTCCAGGCCTTCGANCTGCTGGCTACGCTGGTNGCCGTTGTGCGCACCGACGGNACNGTGGTTTTCGCCAATGCCGCACTCGAAGACGCACTGGGCACATCCCGGCGGACCATTGAAGGCTCGCAGCTTCCCGATTGCTTCACCGAACCGCTGATCCTGCAAAACGCGCTGGAAGGCGCGGGTAGCAATGAATTTGCGGCCCTGCGCTACGACGCCTGGCTCAGGCGCCTGAACCATGAACCGCTTCCGGTCCATGTGGTGGTGGCGCAGACAGATACGCCGGGCGAAGCCATCGTTGAGCTGCTGCCGCTGGAACAGCAGGCCAAGCAGGAGCGGGAAGAACGCCTGATCGACCAGGCGCAGGCCAACAAGGAGCTTATCCGCAACCTGGCCCATGAAATCAAGAACCCGCTGGGCGGGATTCGCGGCGCAGCCCAGCTGCTCCAGATGGAGATCGGCAAGGAGCTGACCGAATACACCCAGGTCATCATCCATGAGGCGGACCGGCTGCAAACGCTGGTGGACCGCCTGCTGGCACCGCACCGCCGCCCGCACCTGGTGGGCGACGTGAATATCCATGAGGTCTGTGAGCGCGTGCGCTCGCTGATCCTGGCGGAGTTTCCCCGAGGCCTGAAGGTCACGCGGGACTACGACATTTCAATCCCCGATTTCCGCGGCGACCGCGAGCAGCTGATCCAGGCGGTGCTCAACATCGCCCACAACGCCGCGCAGGCGCTGGCCGAGCTCGTAGCGGCGGGCAAGGCGCAGATCACTTTCAGGACCCGAATCGCCAGGCAGGTAACTTTTGGCAAGCAGCGCTATCGCTTGGCACTGGAATTGCATGTTATCGACAATGGACCGGGCGTGCCGGACTCCATCAAAGACCGCATCTTCTATCCCCTGGTTTCGGGGCGTGAGGGCGGTTCGGGGCTGGGGCTGACATTGGCGCAAACCTTTGTGCAGCAACACCACGGTTTGATCGAGTGCGACAGCGTCCCGGGCCGTACAGATTTCAAGCTGCTCATACCGCTTCCTTGAAATGTGTCTTCCGCATGATTGATACATAACGCGATCGGCGCGCAGAATCCCCAAAGGGGGCCACGCGCCGAAAGCACGAAAAAAGGGACTGCATACATGAAACCGATCTGGATCGTTGATGATGACCAGTCCATCCGGTTTGTTCTGGAAAAGGCCCTGCTTCGCGAGGACCTTCCGACGCGCAGTTTCACCAGCCCCCGCGAAGTGCTTGCCGCGCTGGAAAACGCGACTGAGGAAGACGGCCCGCAAGTCCTGGTGAGCGATATCCGCATGCCGGGCGGTTCGGGCCTGGAGCTGCTGGAAAAGGTCAAGGAAAAGCTGCCCGGCCTGCCGGTCATCATCATGACCGCGTTTTCCGACCTGGACAGCGCCGTCTCCGCCTTTCAGGGCGGTGCTTTTGAATACCTGCCCAAGCCTTTTGACCTGCCCAAGGCCGTTGAGCTTATTCGCCGCGCGGTCGAAGAAAGCCAGCGCGAGGAAGTGGCCGAGGAACGCATGGCCGCCGCGCCCGAAATGCTGGGCCAGGCGCCCGCCATGCAGGACGTGTTCCGCGCCATCGGTCGCCTGAGCCAGAGCATGGTGACGGTGATGATCACCGGCGAGTCGGGTTCCGGCAAGGAGCTGGTGGCGCGCGCACTGCACAAGCATTCGCCGCGCGCCAACGGGCCCTTTGTNGCGATCAACACCGCGGCCATTCCCAAGGATTTGCTCGAGAGTGAGCTCTTCGGCCATGAGCGCGGCGCCTTCACCGGCGCCCAGACCATGCGGCGCGGGCGCTTCGAGCAGGCCGAGGGCGGCACGCTCTTCCTCGACGAAATCGGCGACATGCCCTTTGACTTGCAGACGCGCCTGCTGCGCGTGCTCAGCGACGGCCATTTCTACCGCGTCGGCGGGCACAACGCCGTCAAGGCCAATGTGCGCGTGATCGCCGCCACGCACCAGGACCTGGAACAGCGCGTCAAGGAAGGTGGCTTCCGCGAGGACCTGTTCCACCGCCTCAACGTCATCCGCCTTCGCCTGCCCGCGCTGCGCGAGCGGCGTGAAGACGTGGCCATGCTGACACGGCATTTCCTGCAGCAAAGCGCCAAGCAGCTGGGTGTCGAGCCCAAGCGGATTTCCGACACCGCCCTGCAGCAACTGGGCAACTTCAGCTTCCCCGGCAATGTGCGCCAGCTTGAGAACATCTGCCACTGGCTGACGGTCATGGCGCCGGCTCAGGTGATAGAGCCCAAGGACCTTCCGCCCGAGGTTCTGGGCGTGGTGCCCGAGCCAGGAAAGTCCACGGCCGCGGCTGAAAGAACAGACCCTGTCCGCAGCACCGAATGGGCGGGCAGCGCTGACAAGGCCCCGCCAGCGCATTCACTCGAAACGGCCTTGCCGGCCATGGCCGGCCTGGGGCAGGACTGGGAAAGCGGCCTCGAAGCCGAAGCCCTGGCCTTGCTGGCCACGGGGCGCAGCGATGTGTGGGACGTGCTCACGCGCCGCTTTGAATCCAAGCTGATCCAGACCGCACTGGCCAACACGCGTGGGCGCCGCATCGAGGCGGCCCAGAAGCTGGGCATAGGCCGAAACACCATCACGCGGAAGATTCAGGAACTCCATCTGGAGTGATGTGGCCCCCACGGTCGCTCACTTCGTGTAGCTCCCTGCCCCCCGAGGGGGCCGCCCGCCCTACGGCCCGGCAAAGCCGGTTCCGGGGCTCATGCTGGGTTGAAGATTCAGGGCGTAACTTGCGGGGGTATTCACCAGCAGGGGCCGTGGAACCGGCTTTGCCGGGCCGCAGGCGCCGCCCCCTTGAGGGGGAACAAGCTACACGTAGTGAGCTTGGACGGGGGTTAGCCCAGCTCTACGGTCACCGGCGCATGGTCGCTGGGCTTTTCCCATTTGCGCGGCACGCGGTCTATGCTGCAGCCCGTGACCTGCGGCTTGAGCGCTTCGCTCACCAGGATGTGGTCAATGCGCAGGCCCCGGTTCTTCTGGTAGCCCAGCATGCGGTAGTCCCACCATGAATAGCTTTTGGGCGNCTGCTCGAACATGCGGAAGCTGTCAGTCAGGCCCAGCGCCAGCAGCTGGCGGAAGTGNTCGCGNTCTTCNTTGGTGTGGTGGATGGTGTCGCGCAGGCCTTCAGGATCGAAGGAGTCCTGGTCTTCCGGCGCGATGTTGAAATCGCCCAGCAGCACGAGTTGCGGGTGGGCCGCCATCTCGGCGCGTACATAGGCCTGCAGGCCGCCCAGCCAGCGCATCTTGTAGGCGAATTTTTCGCTACCGGGCTCCTGTCCGTTGACGAAGTAGCCGTTCATCACGCGCACCGGCCCCGAAGGACCATCCACCGTGGCGGCAATGACGCGTGAGTGCTCGTCCTCAAAACCCACGATGTTTTTCACCACCTCCCGCAGCGGCGTGCGCGACAGGATGGCCACGCCGTTATAGGTCTTCTGGCCGAAGGCGGCGGCCTCATAGCCCGCCGCCTTGAGCGCCTCCAGCGGGAACTTGTCGTCCGTCATCTTGAGNTCCTGCAGGCACAGCACGTCCACAGGATTGGCGGCCAGCCAGTCGAGCACATGGGCCAGCCGCGCGGTCAATGAATTGACGTTCCAGGTAGTAATTTTCATGCGCTCGTACTCCAGTGCCGGAAGGGGGTATCAAGCTCAGATATGGAGCAGGGCCAGCACGCCCACCACCAGCCCCACGCCGGCTACGGCGAACATGCCGTACTCCAGCCATTTCTTGCGCGTCAGCAGCGCGATGGCCGCCAGGGCGATCGCCACCTGCAGCACCGTGGTGGCCTGGGCCCAGCGATGATGCTGGTGGATCTGTTCGTCCGAGGACTTGTCCCAGACGGCGGATTCGGCTTCGAGCTTCTCGGCGATGGCCTTGATCTCGTTCTTCTCTTTCTCATAGCGGTCCACCTTGGTCTGGTAGCCCGCTTTCTTGTCTTCGGGGGCCAGGTCGCGCGCGAGTTCAGCCAGCGACTGCTTGGTACTTTTTGACTGGAAGTAATTCCACTGGTTGGAGGCCTCGGTCTTCTTGATGGCCGCGTTGTTTTTGTAGAGGCCCGCGTTGGCCTGCGTGGCGCCGCCCATGTAGGCAAAGATGGCGCCTATGGTTGCGATGATGGCTGTGATCACCGCGATCTGCGCAATCATGCCGCCGCCGTTTTCATTGCTGCCGTGGCCACCCTGAGCCGCATGCTCCAGCTCATGGTCGTGGGGCCCGTGCACGTGAAATCCGCCTCCAGACATATCAAATTCCCTCTGTCTAAGTTTGTTGTGGTTTGTGGATGGTTTATTTTTGGTAGGTGATGAAGCTGAACTTCATCCCGTTGGCCGACACATGGTCTTCGCGCGCCACCTGCCGCCATTCGGGGCCCAGCGTCGGCGCGAAGGCGTCGCCTTCGATATTTTCCGCAATTTCCGTGACCTCAATCCGCTCGGCCAGCGGCATGGCCTGGGCGTANATCTGGGCNCCGCCCAGGATCCANACCTCGTCCGACGAGGCGCACAGCGCCAGCGCATCGGCCAGGCTGGCGGCGGTTTCGGCGCCNGCTTCCTTCCAGNCGGCTTGCCGCGTGATCACGATGTTGGCCCGGCCCGGNAGGGGGCGNAATTTGGGCGGCAGCGAATCCCAGGTCTTGCGGCCCATGATGACCGGCCAGCCGGTGGTCAGGCGCTTGAGGCGCGCCATGTCTTCCGGCAGGCGCCAGGGAATGGTGTTGTCACGGCCTATCACGCCATTGGCGGCGCGGGCGAAGATCATGTGAATACGTGTCATGACTTTGAGGTCAGGGCGTTAGACCGCCACCGGCGCCTTGATCGCGTCGTGGTGCTGGTAGTCCAGAAACTCAAAGTCCTCAAACTGGTAGTCGAAGATCGAATCCGGCTTGCGCTTGATCTGCAGCGTAGGGTAGGGGAAGGGCTGGCGGCTCAGTTGCAGCGCAACCTGTTCATGGTGGTTGCTGTAGATGTGGCAATCGCCGCCGGTCCAGATAAAGTCGCCTACGCCCAGGTCGCATTGCTGCGCGACCATGTGGGTCAGCAGGGCGTAGCTCGCGATATTGAAGGGCACGCCCAGAAAGATGTCGGCGCTGCGCTGGTAGAGCTGGCAGCTCAGCTTGCCGGGTTGGCCCTGCACTTCGGAAGGCGCGACGTAGAACTGGAAAAACGCGTGGCAGGGCATGAGCGCCATCTTCGAAAGATCGGCCACGTTCCAGGCGCTCACGATGATGCGGCGCGAATCTGGGTTGGTCTTGAGCGTCTTGATGACTTCGCTGATCTGGTCGATATGGCCGCCATCGGGCGTGGGCCAACTGCGCCACTGCACGCCATAAACCGGGCCCAGGTCGCCGTCGGGCCGCGCCCATTCATCCCAGATGGTGACGCCGCGCTCCTTGAGCCAGTTGTTGTCGCTGGAGCCCTGCAGAAACCACAGCAGCTCATGCACGATGGATTTGAGGTGTACCTTCTTGGTGGTCACCAGCGGAAAGCCCTCGTTCAGGTCAAAGCGCATCTGGTAGCCGAACACGCTTTTGGTGCCGGTGCCGGTACGGTCGGCCTTGAAGGCGCCGTGGGTGTTCACATGGCGCATGAAATCTTCGTATTGGGAGCGGATGGGGCGGTTCATGGACAACCAGTGGGCTAGAGGTCAGAAGGGGGGCGGGCCCGGCAGGGCGCCGGGCGGCCAGGGGTTCAATTATGCCTTCAGCACCCGTCCCGGATTCATCAGGTTCAGGGGGTCCAGGCCCTGTTTGATGGCTCGCATCATGCCCAGTGCCACAGGTGATTTGTGCTTGGGCAGCGTGGCGGCTTTGAGGCTGCCGATACCGTGTTCGGCCGAGATCGAGCCCCTGTATTGGTCCACCATGTCGTAGACCAGCGCGTTCATGGGCGCTTCCTGCTCGTTGAGGAAACGCGCCTGGTCTTCGTTCTCCGGCGCCTGCACGTTGTAGTGCAGGTTGCCGTCGCCCAGGTGGCCGTAGACGACCATGCGTGCGCCGGGAAAACGCTCCAGCAGCAGCGCATTGGTTTCAGCCACGAACTCGGGGATGCGCGACACGTTGATCGAGATGTCGTGCTTGATGTTCAGGCCCTCTTCGGCCTGCGCCATCGGAATGCTCTCGCGGATGTGCCACAGCGCGTGCGCCTGCGCCATGCTCTCGGCGACCACGGCATCGTCCACGCAGCCGGCCTCCATGGCGGCCTCCAGCAGGCGCTCAAAGCATTCACGCGCATGGGCCTCGGACTCGTTATCCGAGTTCTCCAGCACCACGCACCAGGGGTGCTCTTGCCAGAAAGGCACACGCTGCTGCGGGAAGTGTTTGGCGACCAGGCCCAGCGCGAACTGGCCCATCACTTCGAAACCGGTCAGGCCCGAGCCCAGGTGCTGGTGCGCCAGGCCCAGCAACTGCACGGCGGCCTCGAGCGAAGNCACGGCGGCAAAAGCAGTGAGCTGTGATTTGGGCATNGGGTACAGCTTCATGGTGGCGCCGGTGATCACGCCCAGCGTGCCTTCGCTGCCGATGAACAGGTGGCGCAGGTCGTAGCCGGTGTTGTCCTTGCGCAGGCCCGAGAGGCCGTCCCAGATTTCACCCTGCGCGTTCACGACTTCCAGCCCCAGGCAGAGGTCTCGCGTGTTGCCGTAGCGTACAACCTGGGTGCCGCCGGCGTTCGTGCCGAGGTTGCCGCCTATGGTGCAGCTTCCCTCCGCGGCCAGGCTCAGGGGAAACAGGAAGCCGGCTTTTTCGCAGGCTTCCTGCAGGTTCTGCAGCACGCAGCCGGCATCGACGGTGATGGTCAGGTTGCCGGCATCCAGCGTGCGCACCTTGTTCATGCGCGTCAGGCTCAGCACGACCTGCGTGCCGCTGGCGTCCGGTATCGACCCCACCACCATGCCGGTATTGCCGCCTTGCGGCACCATGCTCACGCGGGCCTCGGCGCAGGCTTTCACCACGGCCGCGACTTCGGCCGTGGAGCCGGGGCGCACCACGGCCAGGGCCTTGCCGGTTTCGCGCTTGCGCCAGTCCTGGACCCAGGGAGTGAGGTCGCCGTCCGTCAGGACGTTGGCGGCGCCGACGATCTGGCGCAGGGATTCAATCAGTTGGGGGTGCGTGCTCACGATGTAGGGGGCTCGGGTTGGGGGTTGATGGACGGGGTGTTGTTCAGCCGCACACGCACATGCAGCGCACAAGCGGCGAACAATGTGAGGCACAGCAGCACTTCGATGAAGGCCATGTAGTTGCCCGGCGCGCGGTCGCTCCAGGCACGTACCACGCCTTCGGTGAAATACAGCCACACCAGCAGGCTGACCCAGCGGTAGGTGTACATGCGGTTTTTCAGGATGCCGGCCAGGGGTATGCACAGCGGCAGTACCTTGAGCGCCAGCAGCGAGCCGCCGGGCCGCACCGGCGCCAGCCACATTTCCCAGGCCAGGCCCAGCACGATAAGGCCCAGCAGGCTGGCCAGCGCCAGGCGGCGGGTAAGGTCGATCTGTGTTGTTTTATTCATAAGGGTCCGAGTGCAATGGCATGATACCGGGGATGAAATTCCAGCCATACCTGCAGGAGCTCCTGACCAACCTGTCGCGCTTTCCCTGGCGCCACACGGCGCTCACCCTGCGCGACCGCTTCCGCGAAGACCACATGGGCCTGACGGCCAGCAGCCTCACCTTCACCACCACGATCGCGCTCGTGCCGTTTTTCACCGTGGCGCTGGCGATTTTCACGGCCTTCCCGATGTTCTCGAAGCTGCAAGGCGCGTTGCAGGCCTGGCTGGTCCAGAGCCTGATCCCNGACAATATCGCGCGCCAGGTGNTNGGCTACCTGACGCAGTTCAGCCGCCAGGCCAACAAGCTGGGGATTGCCGGCCTGGCCGTGCTGCTGGTCACGGCCATCGCGCTCATACTCACCATAGACCGCACCCTGAACGGCATTTGGCGCGTCAAGAAAACCAGGTCGCTGACCCAGCGGGTGCTGATCTATTGGGCCGCCATCACGCTGGGGCCGCTTCTGCTGGCGGCCAGCCTGGCGGTCACTTCCTATGTGCTGTCGGCCTCCGGTGGCCTGGTGGGCGCCTTGCCCGCCAGCTTGCGCTTCCTGCTCAGCACCCTGCAGTTCTTCATCGTGGCCGGCGGCATGGCGGCAATGTACCGCTATGTGCCCAACACCTATGTAAAGTGGTCGCACGCCTGGGTTGGCGGCCTCTTTGTCGCCGCCGGCATCGAGGTGGCCAAGCGCGCGCTGAGTCTTTACCTCAGCGCGGTGCCCACCTATTCGCTGGTCTACGGCGCCTTCGCCACCCTGCCTATCCTCCTGGTGTGGATTTACGTCTCCTGGGTCATCGTGCTGATGGGCGCGGTGATTGCCGCCTACCTGCCCAGCCTGCTGGCGGGCGTGGCGCGCCGCGGCAGTGCGCACGGCTGGTACTTCCAGCTCGCGATCGAAGTGCTGCAGCAATTGCAAAAAGCGCTTTCCACACCGCGCAGGGGCTTGAGCGCCTCGCAGCTGGCCGAGCGGCTCCAGGTGGATGGGCTGCAACTGGAGCCGGTGCTGGAAACCCTGGTGGCGCTGGACTGGGTGGGCCAGCTCAACGAGTCGGAAGGAGAGGACGANGCCCGCTTCCTTCTGCTGGCCGACCCCGATGCCACACCCCTGGAACCGCTGATGCAGCAGNTGCTGCTCGACAAGGCCGAGGCGGTGCAGGGCCTCTGGCAAAAAGCCGGCTGGCCCGGGCTGCGGCTGCGCGACGCACTGTAAAAAAATGGTTCCCGGGGCGGAAAAAAACCGACAGATTCAGAGGGAATACTTGTTCACGGCCGGGCCCTGTAACAAAATCAAANCCCCCTTGTTTTTCAATGCACAGGAAGATGCCAGCAAAAACCAATGCCCGGGAAAAGCTTGACGGCGCCATTGCCGAAGAACGGCAGGCGCACCTTGATGCCAAGCAGATTTATGACGAGCTGACGGCCAAGATGTGGGCCTACCAGACCGGTAGCGGCCCCGCGCCCACCAATGAAGACTTCGAGCAATGGAGCCATGCCGTGGAGCAGCGTGTCAGGATGAAGCAGCTCGGCATTCGCGTGGACGGCGAACCCGCTGCCTGAGCCGCACGCAACCCGTGCAAACCGCAAGCAGTCAGATACGCCGCACACAGGTTTGCGGCCCAGGCGCACCTATGCGCCGTAGTGAAAATCCTACGATGTGAACCAGGCTGACGGCTGGTCTGGCGGCCGCTGCGGGGTCGGCCGGCGCANGCCGCCTTGTTCCTGCCTTGTCTTTTCACATCNTGGAGATTTCTCATGNTGAAAAAATTACTGGTGTTTGCCATTACCTCGGGCTTGGCAGCCAAGCTTTACAAACGCTACGCCGAGAAGCAGGCCCAGGCAGGTTCCCGCTCTACGGCCGCCGCAGGCAGCAAGCCGGTGGCCCGCAAACGGCCCACCCAAAAACAGGCCTGAAGCTTCACGCACCGGGTTTTTGCGGTTTTGGCACAAGCTCATAAGCTGGAGTTTTAAAAGCGTCAACCTTTTGTCAAGGTTGTTAAGCCTTCGTCACCTGCGCCACGTTTCGTTGCTTTTGTTCGGCCNTGACTTCAAATGCGCGGGCCGGATTCTTACAAGGCGCCGGTCAAGCCNGGGTCAAGATTCTCCGCATCCCTTGTTTGTCAACTAGCTGGAGAAAACTGTGACATCACCCGCCTATCCGGCCGCCGATGCGGTCCTGAAAAATGAACCCATCGACATCAACCAGGAAGCTTCTTTGAATTATTGGGTCGCTGCACTGGCTTGCAGCGAACTTGAGTTGCGCGTGGCCGTGGCCGAAGTCGGCCCCGCGGCCATGGATGTGAGCAATGAATTGGGGAGGACTTTATGAGCGCGATGCCTCCCACGCTTCCCCTGCCGCCCGGGCCGCTCGCGGTCCGTGTCAAGGAACCTTCGGTCGGCCTGTTCTACTGGGTGGTCACCCAGCTTTCCACCGATGAGCGCGGCAGCGATGTCCGCATCGAAGGCTCCGANCATCCCTATCCGACGCATGAGGCCGCGCTGCATGCCGGCTCGGCCTGCCTGAAGGCGCTCAAGGCCAGTGTTCTCCAGTCCCAGGGCCCCCACTAGGCACTAGGAGGGCCGAGGTCTTTCAAGCGCCCGACCGCACAGCCGGTCGGCTGTGCGTCGTGCGGCTGCCCCATGGGGGATGCAAACGCAACCGCGATTGCGTCACCCCAACCCGGGAGGGCAAGCGCTTCTCGGGCGGTCTGCGGCGTTGCGGCGTTGCGGCGCTAGTCCATAGCCGGGCTATGGGCGGCGCGTGCGCCTTGCATCCCATCCCGAAAAGGTGCTTGCGCGGCCCCGTTTAGGCCGTGAACAGCTTCTTAAAGCCCTGCACCCACATATCCCGGTACATCACCCAGTCGCCCATGAAGCTGTAAAGAGGCCGCTTGAAGGACGCTGGCTTGTTCTTTTCAAATCCGAAGTGGCCTATCCAGGCAAAACCGTAGCCACACAGCAGGCTGGCCAGCAGCCACCATGGGTTGCGCGTGGCGGCCAGCGCCGCCAGGCACAGCAGTGTGAGGCTGGAACCCACAAAGTGCAGGCGCCGGCAGGTGGGATTGCGGTGTTCGCCCAGGTAGAAGGGGTAAAAGCTCGCGAAGGAGTCGAAGCTGCGCGGGTCTACCGGAGTTGTCGGGGTTACAGGGGGCGTTGGCGGGCCGGCTTGCGCGGCGTCGCTGAGGTTGGCGTTCATGGTATGTCTCCTGCGCCGGGCTACCGTCGTGATAGCCCCGTGTCGCTCACCATTTTGCGGGCGTCGCCATAATAGTCAATCCCTTTCTGGCCGCTCTTTCTTCCTCGCCCAAGCGGCGTTCTTACCCCGCATGTCCTTTCTGCAAACGCCGCCGGCGGCATCGCCCATTCAACCGGATTCTTCGGTGAACTGGGTTGTTTGCCTGTGCGCCGACTGGTGCGGCGTGTGCCGCGACTACCGTGAACTTTTTACGCAAATGGCCGTGCGTTATCCGGGCAGCCGCTTTGCCTGGCTGGACATTGAGGATGAGGCCGAACTGGTCGGCGACATCGAAGTAGAGACCTTTCCTACACTGCTGATTGCGGATGCGGGCGGCGTGCACTTCTTCGGCCCGCTGACACCGCATGCGCAAACCCTCTCTCGCCTGCTCGATTCCCTGGCGCTACCTGGCCAGCCCGCTACGCCCCATTCGGCCCCCACCCAGGCCTTGCTGCGGGCTCTGGCGGTGGCGACCGAGCATTGGATCAGGGCGGCCGGCTAGGCGATCGAAAACGGTGCTTTGAGGAAACCCCTGAAGCGCGCACGGCCGCCGCGTGTGGGGCTGGCGCTCAGACGGTAGCCCGGAAAGCGCTGGAGAAAGCGGCCAATCGCGATACGGCCTTCCAGCCGTGCCAGGCTGAGCCCGGCGCACTGGTGAATGCCGAAGCCAAAAGCCAGGTGGCGGTTGTCCTGGCGCGCCAGATCCAGTTCGTCGGGCCGTTCAAACTGTGCCGGGTCACGATTGGCCGCGCCTATGCACAGCGTCAGCAGGCTGCCGGCGGGCAAGTCAACACCGCCTATGTTCGAGTCCGCCAGTGCACGCCGATTGCTGAACTGATTGGATGACTCAAAACGCAGGAACTCGTCGACAGCCGGCGTCAGCAGCGCTTCCAGCCCCTGCGCGTCATTCGCGAGCGCTTGCATGGCCGACAGCAGGCCGGCCAGCGCCACCGGCCGTTCCTGCAGCGCCATCAGCGCATTGCCGATCAGGTTGGTGGTGGTTTCATGGCCGGCGTTGAGGATGAACACGCAGTTTTGCAGCAGCTCGGTCTCGCTGAGTTTTTCAGCGCTTGCTTCACCCTGGATCAGCCGTGTCAGCACGTCGTGCTCGGGGTTGCCCGGGCGCCGGCGCCTGTCCGCCACNAGGTCCTTGAGATAGGCCGTGAACTCGCGCACGCTGTTGTTGCCCAGGGCNTGCTGCTCAGGCGTCAGCCTGGGCTCCAGCGCGCCCAGTATCGCCAGCGACCAGCCGCGCAGTGGGGCGCGGTCCGCATGCGGCACACCCAGCAGGTTGCCGATGATTTCCACCGGGATGGCCGAGGCAAAGTCTTCGACCAAGTCGCCACCGCCGCGTGCCTCGATCATGTCCAACAAGCCGTCCACCAGCGTAACCAGGCCGGGCTCCATGTCGGCGATGGCGCGCCGCGTCAGCGCGCCCATGATGAGCTTGCGCACACGCGTGTGCAGCGGCGGGTCGTTGAACACCAGGCTGGTGGTGTGGTGCTCATAGAGCGCGGAGGCAGCACCGTACTTGGGCTCGAACTCCACCTTCTTGTCGGAGCTGAAGGTGTGCGCATCGCGGTAAACGGCCACTAGGTCGGCATGGCGTGTCAGGAAGAAAGAGCCGTCGGGCATGCGCCTGACCGGCTCGGCCTCGCGCAGCGCGGCATACACCGGGTAGGGGTTGGTATAAAAGTCGGTGGGCAAGGCGCGCAGGTCCAGCGTTGACGCGATCTCGCGGGCCCGGGCATCGCTCATGGGCGGCGTGGCGCTGAAAGGCTGCGAGGCGCTCATGGTGCCTTCCTCACAGGTTGCCGGCAAACAGCTTGCGCAAAAACATTTTCTTGAAGCTGGTGGCGTCGTCCAGCCCCAGGCGCTCCAGGTAGGCCGGCGGCGCTTCGCGGCTGGAAGCCAGGCTTTTGAGCACCATGGCGACCAGCTCCACGGGGTGGCGCGTGGCGTCCTGCATTTTCCGCAGCGCGGTCACCATCTCGATCTCCTCCGCGCTGAGGTCGGTGCCGAAGGGGAAATCGGGCAGCAGGCCTGATTGCCGCCACGGCTGCAGGCGGTCGCGCAGCGCCTCGGGCAGGTTCTGCCTGTATTGCTCGGGTACTTCATAAGCCTCGTCCAGCTTGCCGGCAGCCTTGGCCTGCGCCACCAGCGCGTCCTGGAAACGCGAATCGGCAATCGCGATCAGCCGTTTGACCACCTCGCCATCGGGTTGGGCGCGCAGGTCGGCCACGCCGTATTCGGTGACCACCACGTCGCGCAGATGGCGCGGGATGGTGCCGTGGCCATAGTTCCAGACCAGCGTGCTGCGCAGGCCGTCCTTGTGCTCGTAGCTGGCGCGCAGCATCAGGATGGAGCGCGCATCGGGCAGGGCATGCGCCATGGCCACGAAGTTGTACTGCCCGCCCACGCCCGAGACGACCTGGCCCGACTCCAGTCCGTCCGACACTGCCGCGCCCAGCAGCGTGACCATCATGGTGGTGTTCATGAAGCGGGCCTTGCGGCGCTGCGCCGTCTTGAGCGCGCTATGGCCGTGCAGCTGGTTGATGAAGTCGATGCGCGTCATGGCGATGCGGGCCAGCGCCTCGGGCGGCATGGTGCGCAGCCGTTCGTAGAAATCGGTCGGGCCCAGGAAAAAGCCGCCGTGGAGCACTGCGCCGCCGGCCAGGCGCGGGCCCAGGCCGCTTGCGTCGCGCAGTGCCGTGCGCACCGCTGCCTGGTCCAGCCGGTTGTTGATGCGCTTGCCTTGGACCTTGAGCTCGCCATCGTCATCGAGGCTGACGTCCGCTGTGAACACGCCCAGCTCTCGTAGAAAATCCAGGTCTTCAGTGTTCAGCACCGGCGATATGCGCCCGGCCTCCAGCAGCGCGGCCAGTGTGTCCGGGGTCACGGCCAGGCCGGGTATCCGGCCCTCGTTGACCAGGCGCTGCACGGTTTCGTCGCCAAACACCTCGCGGCGCAGGATGCCTGCTTCCATCAGTTGCAGAAAGCCGTTGACGAACATTTCCGAACAGCCGTAAAGGCCTTGCTCAAAGCCGCCCAGCTCACGGCCTTGCAGGCCATCGGGGCAGAGGGCCGCCATGATGCGGCGGTAGTCCGCGTTGCCGCGATCGCGCACGATCAGCGCCTGCGCGATGGCGTCACCCAGTGCACCAATGCCGATCTGCAGGGTGCCGCCGTCCGCCACCAGGCTGGCCGCGTGCAGGGCGATGGCGTAGTCGGCCGTGCCGACCTTGCCGTTGGGCGGCGCGAACAAGGTGTGCGTGCCGGCCGCATCGGTCACCAGCACGTCAAAAAAACCGGGTGGCGCGATGGCCGGCCCCGGCATGAATGGCAACTGGCGATTGATGACGCCCACCTTGAACAGCGGCCGGCCGCTTTCGGCCTGGCGCTGCGCCAGCTCAAAAGTCACGTCAGGGTTGCTGGACAGTGAGAGCTCGATGCCCGCGGCGGTTTCGCGGGCCGCCACCGCCTGCGCGATCACGTTGACGCCGAGCACGCCCATGTCGCGCGCCACGAAGGTGTAGTTGGTCGAAATGTAGGCCTGCTGCGCGCGCGCGTTGCCCAGGTAGTCGCCGGTCTTGAAGAAGAACTCGCTGACCTCGATGTGCGGCGGCAGCCGGCCGGCGCGCAGGTCCTTGACGTAATCGAGGTCCGGGTAGTCCTTGAACACGCGCTCCACCAGCGGCGCCAGAAAGTGCTGCTCGAGGTCGCTTTTGCCTTCGGGCTTTTCCAGCGACAGCGCGGTGATGATCTTCAGGCGCCGGGGCCTCGCATCGCCGCCCATGGCCTTGACGCGGCGGTAGAGCAGGTTCACAAAGGGATTGGGCTTGCCGATGCCCAGCGGAAGCCCGAGCACGATGTCGCCCTCCACCGTGGCAAGCACATGCTCCACCGCCCGCGCGAGCGTGGCCATGACGAGGGAATCGGCCATGCGGCGGCTCAGGCGGGTTGCAGGAAATCGCGGATCGCGAACAGCGTGGCCTCCGGCGTCTCGCTCATCTGGTGGTGGCCCACCGGCAGGCTGGCGACGCTGACTTTTTTTCCGCTTTCCCTTGCCTTGGCGATCAAGCCCTGCGCCGCTTTGGGCGTCGTCATCTGGTCGATCGCGCCCAGCACAAACAGGACAGGGCAGCTGACCTGGCTGATGGCCGTTTCGCCGTTGGCATAGCTGTCGCAGGCCTTGAAGCCGCGGTGGAACACATTGGCTTTGCTGTTGCTGGCCAGCACGCGCCGGCCCAGCGCCATGCTGGCGCCGTGGACCCAGCTGCCGGCGCCCAGCGGCGGCGCCAGCGTGCTGCGTGAAAACATGTTGACCATGGCCAGCGCCTTCATCGGCTCGTTGAGTGCCGCGTCCAGCAAGGACTGCGACACCTTCATCGGAAAGGCCGTGCCCACCAGCACCAGATGGCTCACGCGGTCTTTCAGCCGCGAGGCCGCTTCCAGCGCAATAAGCGATCCCCAGCTGTGGCCGACCAGCGCGGCGCGCTGGACGCCCGCGGCGCCCAGCAGCGCGGCGACAAAATCCGCGGCTTCNTCCACGGAAGAGGGGGCTTCGCCTTCGCTTTTGCAGTGCCCGGGCAAGTCGACCGCCAGCACATTCCAGCCGTGGTTGGCCAGGTAGCGTGTCTGCAAGGCCCACACGCTGTGGTCGTTCAGCACGCCGTGGATGAACACCGCCGTGGGCTTGGCGGCGTCGAAGGGCTTGCCGCCGGTGTAGCAATAAGTCTTATGGCCGTTGACGTCCAGGTACATGTTCAGGCCCCCGCTTTCTCTGCGGCCTTGAGCGCGCGCTTGAGGTCGTCCAGCAGGTCGTCCGGGTCTTCAAGGCCGATGGACAACCGTATCGTGCCCTGCGTGATGCCGGCGCCGGCCAGGGCATCGTCCGTCATGCGGAAATGGGTGGTGCTGGCCGGGTGTATCACCAGGCTGCGGCAGTCGCCCACATTGGCCAGGTGGCTGAAGACCTTGAGCGCCTCGATAAAGGCCTTGCCCTGCGCGCGGTTGCCCTTGATGTCGAAGCTGAACACCGAACCCGCGCCGCGCGGCAGCAGCTTTTTGGCCAGCGAATGGCTGGGGTGGGATTCCAGCAAGGGGTGGCCCACGCGCGCGACCAGCGGGTGGCCGGCCAGGAATTGCACCACTTTTTCGGTATTGCCCATGTGCCGCGCCATGCGCAGCGGCAGGGTTTCTATGCCCTGCAGGATCAGCCAGGCCGTGTGCGGGCTCATGCAGGCGCCGAAGTCGCGCAGGCCCTCGCGCCGCGCGCGCAGCAAAAAGGCGCCCACCGTGCTTTCCTCGCTGAACACCATGTTGTGAAAGCCGTCGTAGGCCTCGGTCAGCTCGGCGAATTTGCCGGATTTTTCCCAGTCGAAGCTGCCGCCATCCACCACGATGCCGCCTATGACGGTGCCGTGGCCGCTCAGGAACTTGGTCGCCGAGTGGTAGACCAGGTCGGCGCCGTGCTCAAAGGGCTTGACCAGCCAGGGCGAGGTCAGGGTCGAATCCACCAGCAGCGGCACGCCCGCCTCGTGGGCCAGGGCGGACACTGCCGGGATGTCCAGCACGTCCAGCCCGGGGTTGCCCACGGTTTCGCCGAAGAAAAGACGGGTGTTGGGCCGCACCGCCGCGCGCCAGCCGTCAATGTCGCCCGGCTTGACGAAGGTGGTGTCTATGCCGAAGCGGCGCAGGGTGTAGTGCAGCAGGTTCTGGCTGCCGCCGTAAAGCGCCGTCGAGGCCACGATGTGCGAGCCGGCTCCCATCAGCGTGGCGATGGACAGGTGCAGCGCCGCCTGGCCGCTGGCGGTGGCGATCGCCCCTATGCCGCCTTCCAGCGCCGACACGCGCTGCTCNAGCACCGCATTGGTCGGGTTGCTGATGCGCGAATAGACGTGGCCNGCGCGTTCCAGGTTGAACAGGCTGGCCGCGTGGTCGCTTGATTCGAAGACGAATGAAGTGGTCAGGTGAATCGGCACGGCGCGTGCCCCGGTGGCGGGGTCGGGCGCGGCGCCCGCATGCAGCGCCAGGGTGTCGAAGCCGGGATCGGAATAACCGGGCATGGGNTTGTCTCCAGTCAAAAAAAGTGGCGGCGCACAGGGAAATTGTTGCAACCAGCCGTTTGATTGTGGGCTATATTTAAACTGAATTCCCCTTCTCGCCGCACTGCGGTGGGACAATGAGGGCATGTTGGCCGCACAACCGAGGAGATCGCCATGAAGGTTCTAGACATACTGCGCGTTAAGGGCAACACGCTTTACACCGTCCAGCCCGACGAACCCCTGGCAAAGGCGGCCCAGGTCATGGCCGACAAGGACATCGGCTCGCTGGTCGTCATGGAGCACGGCGACCTCGTCGGCATGCTGACCTTCCGCGAAGTCATCGTCTGCATCGTCAAGAACGGNGGCGTCATCGGCAGCACGCTGGTGCGCACCGCCATGGANGACCACCCGCTCACCTGCACCTCCGAAACCGAGCTCGACGAAGTCCGCCGCATGATGCTGGAGCGCCACGCGCGCTACATGCCTGTGATGAACCAGAAAGTCCTGATGGGCGTGATCAGCCTCTATGACGTCGCCAAGGCCGTGGTCGACAGCCAGAACTTCGAAAACAAGATGCTCAAGGCTTACATCCGCGACTGGCCGGCCGAGGACTCCGCCGACCAGAACTGAAGAACTGAACGCGGGCGCCCGGCGCCACGCTGGGCGCCCATTTTTGAAACAACAACAGCCCGGTGCGCAAGGCACGCGGGTCTTAGAACAGGTTCTTAGGCGAGGGCAGGGGTGAACGACAAGCGTGATGCCAGCGGGCTGCTGTTTTATGCCTCGCTGTTTTTCTCCAGGCTGGCCGACCAGATCCTGCTCTTCCTCGTCCCCCTGGTGGTGTTTGAGACCACCGGCAGCGTTGCCTGGTCGGGCATCGCTTTCACCCTCGAAACCCTTCCGCGCTATTTGGCCTTCCCGGTCTGCGGTGTGCTGTGCGACCGTGTCTCGCCGCTCAAGTTGCTGCGCATCAGCCAGCTCTACCGCGCGCTGGTCTGCATTGCCGGGGTCATCGCCTTCCAGTGGGCCGGCGGCGTCGGCTGGCTGATCGCGCTCTCGGCCGTCTGCGGTGTGCTGACCACCCAGGGCCTGATGGCCAGGGAAGTCATGCTGCCGCAGATTTTCCGGCAGCATCGCTTTGAAAAAGTGCTGGCCCACGCCCAGCTCGCCGACCAGCTCGGCACGGTGCTGGGCCCCTTGCTGGCTTCGTTGTTGCTGCGCTGGATGTCCTGGCCTATGGTGGTGGGTGCCACGGCGGTGTTCTTTCTGATCGCCGACGGGGCCGTGACCTGGTGGCAGCGCCGAGACGCCGTCACGCTCGCCCCGCCCGAAGCCGCGCCCGGCCATTGGGTCGAGCCCATACGCACCGCCTTGTCACAGGTGCTGCACCTGCCCGGCCTGAAGCAGGTGATTGCCTTGGCGGCAGGCGTCAACCTGGTCATAGGCGTCACGCTGGCCACCTCGGCCGCCATGGTCACTGGCCTGTTGCAGCGCTCCGCCGGCGACTACGCGGTACTGCAAACCGCCGGCGCCATCGCCACCGTCATCATCCTGCTCTTCATTGCCCGCACCGTGCTGTCCTTGCGCACCCTGGGGCTGGTTTCCTACACCGTGATGCTCGCGGGAGGCTTGCTTACGGGCTTGGCCCCTAACTTCTGGATCTACACTGCCGGGTTTTTGCTCGTGATCGGTTTTGACAAGATGTTCAACGTCTACATCCGCAGCCTGCGCCAAAAACTCATCCCGCCCAAGGACCTGGGCAAGACCACCGGCGTGATCGTGATGTTCAACAACCTGTCGCAACCGCTGGCCGGGATGCTGGTGGGGGTGTTCGCGGGGGTGATGGAAGGGCGTGGGGTGATTTTGGGGTTGGCGGGGGTGATGGGGGTGATTGGGGGAGTGATGGTCTGGGTGAGGCGCGGTGAGAAAAGGGACGGGGCGGGTGCATGAGTACCTCGTGGCATACATTACGCCATGCGTGCTGAACTCCTGGCTTTATTGCCGCTCGACAAGTACGACATCGGAAAGATCGAGCGCCTGAGAGAAATTGGCTATCCCGAGATAGAACCACTGCTACCGGCACTTCTTGAGTGGCTACAGGATGGCAACTGGCCGATCGCGCGGATCCTGTCCCCCTTTCTTGCAGATATTGGGGCGCCTCTTGCTCCTCATATCCGCACAGTTCTTTCTACGTCGGATGGCCTGTGGAAGTACTGGGTGCTTTCCACTGTAGTTGCCGTGTCAACGCAATTGCGTGATTCGCTTCGCCCTGAACTCGAGCGCATCGCCCAAAACCCAAGTCAAGACGAATGGGCTGAGGAGGCCGACCTGTGCGCTCAGGAGCTCCTGGCGGGAGGATGAATTACCCATGCGAGTTTTTATCAACATCGTCGTCTCGACGGGGCTTCCCCGATGAAGGTATGCGAGGGATCTCCCAGGCGTTCGATACCCTGGTTTGGGATGACCTGGCCCAAGCTGATCAGGGTGATGGCCTTTGTCGTTGCCATGGTCTTGTTGATCACACTTCTTGGCCGGTTATGGATTCTGCAT
>Ga0055531_10000733_pt1 | contig 27746 bp, 25 predicted proteins | sample AraplaCvi_mCL_r2_FD_55008 | JGI IMG/M metagenome (GOLD analysis project Ga0055531, IMG submission 55008) | Arabidopsis root microbial communities from North Carolina, USA - plate scrape MF_Cvi_mCL_r2 | ecosystem: Host-associated > Plants > Roots > Endosphere | place: USA: North Carolina...
TAGGAGGGAATATGAACTCGATGCTGTGATATGCACAAGCTCTCTTGAAGGCGTCCCAGTTAAAATTACTTAACCGCATAAGCCTCACCCACGAACCTCGCCCCGCCGCTTCATCAGCCGATCCGTCGCCTGGATATTCGCTCCCGTCTGGTTGCGGGTCTTCTGAGGAACTGCTCACGGCTATCCCTTATTCAAACGATGAAATAATGCTGCGGTGGAAAAGGCGCACGCTTGAAGGAAAAAAATTGACATTCCCAAGAGAAATGGAAAAAAGTATACCGTAAAGAAGCGAGACGTGCCAACATATTTTTCTTCAGAAATCCCAACGTGATGGAAGAATAATATATACGTCAAGAATAAAGCGATAATATAAAATATTCCTGTCCCAACTATCATTCCGTTATTATATCCACCGATAATATTTAATGTATTTTGTTTCGAATAAACAATAATTGCAGAAAAAAATATGAAAGTACCCCAGAGAAAATAGTTTATCAATCATGAAACATAATAGAACCCGGAAAAATTGTCGTATTTGTTCAAATCTTCAAATCGACTCTGAAATGATTTATGTATCTTTAAGGTTTCAAATAGCAAGAGTGCGGCCAAAGATCTTCGCAAAATTTACTCTTACTCCCAATTTAACCACCATTTCATTTCTTAATTTAAAGCGTATGCCCCGCCAACGAACCTTGCCCCTGCCGCCTTCATCAATCGATCCGTCGCCTTGATGTTGGCGCCCGTCGTCACATGAATGAAGGAATGGCTGGAATTGAGCGAGACGGCCCATTGCCTGATAGCGGCGACGAGCGCCAGGAAGATCTTCGCCCGCCGGACCGGCCTCAGCTTCAGGTCTACGGCGATCACATGCACATTGGCAAACAGCGGGCCGTCGGAAAGCATATACGAATCCGCAGTCGCCCACGCCACCCCCTTTGCCACTCCGCCCCATTCCGCCAAAACCTGGTCCACACTTCCCCCGAAGTAACGCCCCAGATGACTGGCCCCGAAGAGCCACGCTCATCATTAGCAGCCGTTAAGCATAGACGCAGGTTTTCACGTCAAACGTGTAAGGTCAATCAGGCCAAAGCAGCAACCAAGGAAATGATTTCGTTTTACATTTTAGCAATCCATAAATCATGTGGCCAGCGGCCCTGCGTCGTGGCTGGAGTGCGTCCGTTGAACGTGGAATCGGAATTGAGGATGACCGTCGCTGTTTGCCGTGATTCCCTGCCTTCGAATCAGGGAGATTGGGACGTCACGTGCGTTGAGCGATGATCTTCACGTCCGTGTTCTGCGGCTTCTGCAGAAAGGATGTCTGCACGCTCGGTGGCGGCGCGGTGGATTGGGACTTCGACGGCCATTGCCTGGATCGCCAGTGCGCGACGGGGTCATTTGACCGCAGGCAGACAAGGCCGACGTTCTGGCTCCAGACTGGATGCGCATAAGGCATTTATCATCGGCACTTCGCAGCAGCCGGATATGACCCGATTAAAATGGACGTGCTCTAGACCGCTATTCTCTAGTGCAGGATGATCTCGCCCTTGACCGCCCGCCACTCGGTGGCCGAAATCAGCTTGCGATGAACGTAGCGAACGGAATGCAGCGGGCCGTCGAGCTTTTCCTGCCAGAATTTCAGAAAGCCGTTCATCTCCGGGAAATCCGGGGCGAGGTCGTAGTTCTGCCAGACATANCTTTGCAGCAGCGCCGGATGGTCCGGCAGGCGGTAGAAGATCTGGGCGGTCGTGAGACCATAACCTTTCAGCATCATTTCCATTTCAGACATGCAGCAGTTCCCGTTTGTTGTTTCGAGCTGACGTCGTTGCGTCAGCCGATAGGAGAACATGCCATGTTTAACCGAAGCTTTACAATTGCGCCTTAAGAGCACATTCGTGATAAATTACAGTACGTTAGCAGCCGTTTTCCGCGAGTGCTGCTAACGCTTCAGGTGGCGCGTCAGGCGCGCTTCGAGGAAGGCCCACAGGTGCCGCAGCGCCTCGACGATGGCGAGGTAGAAGATCGCTGCCCAGAGGTAGGTCTGGTAATCGAACGTGCGCGAGAAGGCATAGCGCGTCTCGCCCATCAGGTCGTAGACGGTGACGATCGACACGACGGCCGAGCCTTTGATCATCAGGATGATCTCGTTGCCATAAGGACGCAGTGCCACGATGAGGGCCTGCGGAAGGATGACCTTGCGGAATGCGACGTATTTCGAAAGACCGAGTGCCGCTGCACCCTCGTGCTGGCCGCGCGGTACGCTCTCGATCGCGCCGCGCAGGATCTCGGCCTGATAGGCGGCGGTATTGAGAACAAACGAGAGCAATCCGCAATACCAGGCCTCGCGGAAGAACCACCAGAGGCCAACCGATTCCAGTTCCGGCCGGAAGCTGCCGAGCCCGTAATAGATCAGGAAAAGCTGGGCGAGCAACGGCGTGCTGCGGAAGATATAGACATACGCATAAGCGACGGTGTTCAGCACGCTGCTCTTCGACATGCGCGCGAACGCGATCGGCAAAGACAAGACGGCGCCGAAGACGATCCCCAGCACGACCAGGGAAACCGTCGTCCACAGGCCGTGCAGGTAGCGCGGACCGTAACGCAGGAATTTCTGCTCGTCCCAGCCGTTGATGACCGTCAGGACGAGCGCCAGGGCAAGCAGGGCCCAGAGCGCGAGCACGGCCAGGGCGGCGATCCGGGCGCCGGTGATCCTGCGCTTGGCGATGGCTGGCGCGGGGCGCGGCGGGATCAGCTGGCTGACGGCCGTCATCGGCGGACCTCCGAGCGTTTCGCCCAACGCTCCAGGAAGCCAAGCCCGACAGACGAGATGGTGGCAAGCGTCAGATAGAGCAGGCAGGCGATGAAATAGAAGAAGAAGGCTTCCTTGCTGACCCGTGCCGCAATGCTGGTCTGGCGCAGGATCTCCGCAAGCCCGATTGCCGATGCGTAGGACGTATCCTTGAGGAGGATCAGCCAGAGATTGGTGAGGCCGGGCAGCGCGATGCGGATGAGCTGCGGCAGGACGACCAGGATCATCGTCCGCGAGCGGTGGAGCCCGAGCGCGTCGCCCGCCTCGTACTGGCCGCGCGGGATCGCCCGGAAGGCGGACAGCATCACTTCCGACGAATAGGAGGAGAAGACCACCGAAAGCGCGACGACGCCCGCCAGGAAGGCATTGATCTCGACGCGTTCCTGATAGCCGAACCACGCCAGCACAGCCTGGATGAGAATCTGCAGGCCGTAATAGATGATGAAAAGAGTGAGCAGCTCCGGCAGGCCGCGGAAGATCGTCGTGTAAATGCCGGCGGCGAGCCTCAGCAACTTTTCCTCCGACTGCGCCGCAAGCGCAATCAGGAAGCCGATCACCAGCCCGACGGGCAGGGTGACGACCGCCAGGCCGATGGTGATCTTCACCCCGAACGCAATCTCGTCGCCCCAGCCCGCATCGCCGCAGGCGACGAGCGAGCCCGAGCCGAACAGGGAAAAAACGCCGACAGGACCGCAGAGCGGATCGAGTGCGCTGAAAAGGGCGGAAAAGAATCCGCTCATATGATGGTTTTCCCCTGCGGCTTCTGTCGGACCGCTCTTAACTTTGCTTCATTAAAAAGAAAAACGGCGGAAGGGCAAGCCTTCCGCCGGATTGATGCACCGAACTCGTCGCTTACTTTTCGCCGTAGACGTCGAAGTCGAAGTACTTGTCCTGGATCTTCTTGTAAGTGCCGTTGGCGCGGATCGCGGCAATCGCCGCCGTGAACTTGTCGGCGAGTGCCTGTTCGCCCTTGCGAACGGCGATGCCGGCGCCTTCGCCATTGATCTCGACGTCGATCGGCAGCGCCGAGAGGATCTTGCAGCACTTGCCGGCATCGGACTTGACCCATGCCGACAGCACGACGATATCGTCCACCACGCCGTCAATACGGCCATTGGACAGGTCGAGCTTGTATTCGTCGGCGGTCGGATAGAGCTTCAGCTCGGCATCCGGCATGTGCTTTTCCGCATAGTTCGAATGGGTCGTCGAGCCCTGGGCGCCGAGCGTCTTGCCCTTCAGCGATGCAGGCGAGGCATCCTTGATCGGCGAATCCTTCGGCACGGCGATGGCCGGCGGCGTGTTGTAATATTTCTTCGAGAAGGTGACCTGTTCCTTCCGCTCGGGGGTGATCGACATGGAAGCGACGATGGCGTCGAACTTCTTCGACTGCAGCGCCGGGATGATGCCGTCCCAGTCGTTGGTGACGAAGGTGCAGGTGACCTTCATCTGGTCGCACAGAGCCTTGGCGATATCGATGTCGAAACCGGTGAGCTGGCCGTTGGCTTCGAGGTTGTTGAAGGGCGGATAGGCGCCTTCGGTGCCGATCACGAGTTTCTCCTGGGCCATTGCCGAACCGGCGAACAGAGACAGGGCGGCGATCGAGGCGGCAGCAAGGAATCGGGTGGAAATGTTCATGTTGATCCTCTCTGTTGGCAACCTGCGGGTGTTGGTCTTTTTCGGCCGCAGGGAGACGGGACGCGCGCAACCGCACGGCCCGAGTGGATTTTTAGATACCTGCTCGGGAAAAATTGCAACGGCATTTTACGTGCACGTTCAGGTGCTTTCAGTTCATGAACAACACATTCATGCGAGGTTCAGGCCGGCCGCAACAGGCTGCGCGGAACCATTTTGGTGCAATTCAGTTGAGGTGCCGCGCAAGTCCGCCGAAAAACGGCAATAAAGGACGCGCATGAAAGGGATGACACCCCTAGAAGAGGAAATGTCCATGTCGCAAAAATTCAGACTGTTCGCCAGCGTCGCAGCGCCTTTGGTGTCGCTGCCGCTGATGCTGCAGCCAGCCGGTGCCGCCCCCGTGAGACCTGTTATCGATGCCGGCCAGGTGCCGGGCGTCATCCAGGTGCAGCAACAGATCCTCCCGCCGGGCGCTCCGGGCGCCCAGGAGGGCGAGGGACAGCCGCGCCCCCGCCGCAAGCCGCAGGAGGAGCAACAGCAGGCTCCGGCGCAAGCCCAGCAGCCGCAAGCCCAGCAGCCGGCCCAGGCCGAACAGCCGCGGCGTCAGAAACCGGCGGAACCCGACGCTGCCCCTCGCGAAGCAGCACCCCGCCAGGCCCCGCAGGCCGAGCGACCCGCCGCCGAGGCGCCCGCACAGGAGCGTCCGCGCCGTCAGCAGCAGGATGCCGGCCAGGGGCAAGGTCAGGGCGGAAACGACGCCCAGCCGCGCCGCCAGCGCGAGCAGGCCACGCCGCAGACCGAGCAGCCGGCCGCAAGGGAAGCGCAGCAGCCGAAGGCGGCTCCGGTAGAAAAGCAGGCTGAAACGCCGAAGCCGGAACGGCCGGCCACCAATCGCGCCGCCACCCCGGACGCCGCGCCGGAGGCNCCCGCTCGCCGCGATGCCCAGCAGCCGAAAGCCGCTCCGGCCGANAAACAGGCTGAAACGCCGAAGCCGCTGCCGCCTGCGACCAACCGCGCCGCGACGCCGGAAACCGCGCCGCAGGCTCCGGCCGGCCGCAATGCGCAGGAGCGCAACGCCGCCCCGGCACAGAACCAGGCCGAAACGCCGAAGCCTTCGCAGCCGCCGGCAACCGATCGCGCCGCGACGCCCGGTGCAGCACCTGAAAATCCGGCTCGCGGCACCGCAACCGGACAAGCTCCGGCCCAGGCTCCAGGCCAGGCTCCGGGCACCGGCACCGCGCAGGACAGGCGCAACCAGCCGCCGGCCGCAACCGGCCAGGCCGCCCCGGGCCAGCAGGTTCCCGGCCAGCCGGTTCCGGGTGAGGCGCCCCGCCGGCAGACGACCGAAGGACAGCCTCCGGTCGCGCCTTCCGGTCAGCAGCTCCCCGGCCAGCCCCAGGGCCAGCAGGCGACCGGCGCCCAGCCCGGCGCGCAGCCGACCGCTCCCCAGACGGCAACCACGCCCCAGCAGGTCGAACGCGCCAAGGAACTTGCCAAGGATCCGGCTGCGGCCAAGAGCGGCGAACAGGTCGTGCTGCCCGTTCAGAACGGCGCAGCCGTGCTCGACAGCGCCAAGGAAGCGCCGTCCGCCCGTCCGCCACGCGACGGAGAGCGTCCGCGCCGTCCGGCTCCCCAGCAGGCCGACCAGCAGCAGCTCGCGCCGCCGAAATCCGATGCCGAGGCCCAGGCCGGCACCCGCGCCACCCGCGAACAGCAGCAGGAATTCCGCCAGTTGTCGGAAGAGCGGGGCCAGCGCCTCGACCAGCGTCCGCAGTTCGAACGCCCTCGCGGCTGGGAATTCCGCGATGCGGCCGGCTTGAACGGCAGCCGTGACCGCAACGGAGGCCGCGACCGGGATGGCGGCCGGGTGATCATCTCGATCGACAACCAGACCGTGGTTCGTCACGACGACAGCCGTCGTTTCTACGACGACCGTGGCCGGGCGCCGCAATACGAGCAGCTTCGCGACGGCCGGGTGCGCGAGGTCATCGTGCGTGACGACGGCACCCGGATCGTCACCGTCCGCAACAGCTATGGCGAGATCGTCCAGCGCTCGCGGGTGGTGAAGGGCGGTGAGGAATACGTGCTCTATTATGCGCCGGAACTGGTGGATAACCGCCGCGGCCGCGACTATGTCTGGCGCGACCCGGGCGACGATCTGCCGCCGATGCGCCTCAGCGTGCCGCTCGACGACTACATCATCGACACCTCGACCGAACCGGACCGGGATTATTACGAATTCCTGGAACAGCCGCCGGTCGAGCGGGTCGAACGGGTCTATTCGCTCGACGAAGTGCGCTACTCCGCCCGCATCCGGGACAAGGTGCCGCGTATCGACCTCGATACCATCACCTTTGCCACCGGCAGTGCCGAAATCCCGATGAACCAGGCGAGCTCGCTGCGCAAGGTCGCGGACGCGATCAACAAGGTTCTGAAGCGGGATCCTTCCGAAACCTTCCTGATCGAAGGTCATACGGATGCCGTCGGCAGCGACGACAGCAACCTCGTTCTTTCGGACGAGCGCGCCGAAAGCGTCGCCCGGGTGCTGACGGATGCGTTCAACATTCCGCCGGAAAACCTGGCGACCCAGGGTTATGGCGAGCGTTACCTCAAGGTCCGCACCGACGGCCCGGAACAGGAAAACCGCCGCGTGACCGTGCGCCGCATCACCCCGCTCGTCAAACCGGTCGCCTCGAACCGGTAAGCGGTTTCAGGCACTTCAAGCCAAGCCGCCGGAGCGATCCGGCGGCTTTTTCACGTGTCTGGAAGCCCCGTCACCTTGGCGATGAAATCGGCGATCGCGGTCGTGTCGTCGAGGTCGAAGACCGGGATGCCGGCATCCGTGACCGGGTGGTCGGCGGCGATGGCGACGATATGGGGATCGCCGGGTGCGAGCGGTTCGCGATTGTTGCTCTCGAGGCGACGAGCTTCGATCTTCGGGACCGGCTCACGCTTGTAGCCCTCGATGAGAACCAGATCGCACGGGGCAAGGCGCGAGAGGATTTCCTCGAAACTCGGTTCCGGCGCGCCGCGCAGCTCGTGCATGATCGCAAAGCGGGTGCCGGAAACGATCGCCACCTCATGGGCGCCGGCTTGGCGGTGGCGGAAGGAATCGGCACCCACCTTGTCGATATCGAAATCGTGGTGGGCGTGCTTGATCGTCGAGATCGCATAGCCGCGGCGGGTGAATTCCGCCACCAGCCGCACCGCCAGACCCGTCTTGCCGGAATTTTTCCAGCCGGAAATGCCGAAGACGCGGGGAGGGGTCATGAAAGCTCCTGAGCGAAACGGCGGGCCTCCCGAAGGTCCTCGGGCGTGTTGATGTTGAAGAAGGGATCGAGCAATCCGTGCGGCGTCCCGATCATCGCGAACTCGACGGTCACCAGGGGGTGACGTTGGAGAAAATCCCTGATGCGGCGGTTGTCGGGCCCGGCGAGCCAGCTTCCCAGATCGTCGGCGATCGAGACCGGCCAGAGCCCGAATACCGGATGATCGCGGCCGTCCGAGACGGCGATGACGATCGCGTTCGGATCGTCCGCTCCCGCTTCAAGTCGGCGCACGAGATCGAGGGGGACAAAAGGGCTGTCGGAGGGGACGGTGAGGAGATGCGTTGCGCCGGGGCCGCGGGCGCGCATGTCGCGCAGGCCGGAGAACACCCCCGCGAGCGGGCCGATCTGGCCGCCGATCCGGTCGGGCAGCAGGCGCAAGCCGAGCGGATTGGCAAACTCCGCCGGCGCGTTCAGGGTGATTTCCGAAACCTGAGGGCCGAGCCGGCGCACAACATGAGCGAGGATCGTATCGCCGCCGATGTCCAGGAAGGCCTTGTCGGCGCCCATGCGGCTCGATCTGCCGCCGGCAAGGATCAGGCCGGGAGGTCGGGTGGAGACGGGCGCAGCCATCAGCCGTCTTCCTTCGTCGGGATCGCGCCCTCGCGCCGGTCGATCTGCCGGACATAGGCGGTGGCGAAAAGCGCGAGGACGGTGGTGACGCCCATGACGACGAGAAGCGGCATGGCGCCACCTTCTTCCTTCAGCACCGCGGCTGCAAGTGTCGAAAGCGCCGCACCGCCGCCGACGGTGATCGCCCCGCCAAGGCCGGACGCGGAGCCGGCAAGATGCGGCCGCACGCTGACGATGCCGGCATTGGAGCTGGGAAGGGTAAGGCCGTTGCCGACGCCGGTNAGCGCCAGCGGTGCGAAGAACGCAAACGGCCAGGGTGCNTCGAAGAGCAGGAAGACGGCGGTGATGGCGACACCGATCAGGCTGACCACGCTGCCGGAGATCATCATCGACATGGTGCCGAAATGACGGGTGTAGCGTCCCGAAATGAAGTTGCCGACCATGTAGCCGGCGGCGATCAGGAAGAACTGCACGCCGAGCATGGTCGGCGACAGATGGTAGATCGCGGTGCCGACGAAGGGCGCCCCGCCGAGGAACGAGAAGAANACGCCGGAAGAAAAGGTCGAGGTGAACGTATAACCCCAGAAGCGGCGCGAGCGGAAAAGGTCCGGCCAGCTGCGGAACTGCGCGGTGAAGCTGCTGGCCGGCGCGNGGTTGGTCTCGCCGAGATCGGAAAAGACCAGCGTCAGCGTCAGCAGGCCGAGCCCGAGCATCAGGGCGAAATTCGCCTCCCAGCCGAACAAGTCGTTGAGCGCGCCGCCGATCGTCGGGCTGACCATCGGCACCAGCGACATGCCCATGGTCACGTAGGCGATCATCGAGGCGGCGCTTTCCATCGGCACGGTATCGCGGATGATGGCGCGGGGCAGGACGAAGCCGGCGACGACCGCCGTCTGCAGCAGCCGCCCGATCATGAAGACGGTGACATTGGCGGCGAACAGGCAGATCAGCGTGCCCGCCAGCATGATCAGGATGCTGCCGATCATCACGCGGCGGCGGCCGAGGAGGTCGGACAGCGGGCCGAGACCAGTTGCAGCACGGCGGTGCCGGCGATGTAGCCGGAGACGGCGAGCTGCATGACGGCGTATTCGGTACCGAAATGGGTCGCCATGGCGGAGAGCGACGGCAGGAAGACGTTGAGCGAGAGGGCGGCAAGACCGGCGCAGACGACGAGCGTCAGAATATGGGGCGGGGTTCGTCTGTCGAGAAATCGGCTTTGCTGCACGTCGTCCTGTCCTTTCACGCCTGTCTTTCGCCCTTCCGTCCGGCGCTTCAGCTCCGGCCGCCCGTCAGGCCGGCCGTTGCCTTCTCGGCGATGCCGTTCTGGCGCTTGCGCTCGCGGTAGAAGGTATAGAGGCCGGAGCCGATGACGACCGCCGCGCCGACCAGCATATAGGCGTTCGGACGTTCGCCGAAGGCGAAAAAGCCGATGAACAGGGCCCAGAGCAGGCCGGTATAGCGGAACGGCGCGATGAAGGAGATCTCGCCTGTCCGCATCGACTGGATCACCGCCTGGTAGCCGGCAAAGACCAGCACCGAAGCGATCGCCAGGTGCCCGAGCGCATAGGTGCTGACCGGCTGCCAGCCGCCCATCGGCACGATCAGGATCGCTCCGAGAACCGTATTGGCGAGCGACGTGAACAGGGTCAGCGTCAAACTGGGGGTGTCGGCCCTGATGCGCTTGGTGGTGAGATCGCGGCATGCGGTGCAACAGCAGGCGACGACGGCAAGCAGCGCCGCCGGCGTAAAACCTTCCGGACCGGGGCGGATGATGATCAGCACGCCGAGGAAGCCGATGCCGATCGCCGTCCAGCGCCGCCAGCCGACGGGTTCGCCGAGAAAGAGAGCCGCGCCTAACGTTACGGCAAGCGGCAATGCCTGCATGATCGAGGAGATGGCGGCGAATTCGATATGGGCCAGCGCCGAGAGAAAGGTCAGCGTCGCGCCAAGCTCGAAGACTGTGCGCAGCAGCACCAGCGGCTGGATGACCGCCTTCAGCGAGAGGGTGACGCCCATATACCGCGCCACGCAGTAGATCAGCGCCGTTGCCATGACGCCGCGCACCGCCATGATCTGGCCGATGCCGAGCTCCGGGGTGACCGACTTGACGAGCGCATCGTTGCAGGTGAAAGCCGCCATGGCGAGCGCCATGAACAGCGCGCCCCGCGAATTTTCCGACGATGTCATTCCAAGTTTCCTCCGGTACCCGGTTCTCTTAAAGCAACGGCTTACGCATCGCCAGTCCGGTTGGCCCGCAGGCGGTACTCTTTTGGGTAGAAAGAGAAAATCGCGATATGCGGCAGGATGTAGTAAATGTAAGGGTCCCGAATTAACCCTTGCTCAACCGAATTTGACGATTGTGAATGCCATTCATTCCCGCATGACGCTGGGATCGTGCCGTTGCCGTTTCGCGAATGCCGCTGACGCGAAAGCCGCATCTGGTTTGCAGTGGGGGAAAAATGTCTTTTATCGATCGTCTTCTTCAGAGCCGCAGGATCGTCACCAAGGTCCTGCTTTTCGTCATCCCGCTGGTGCTTCTGATCGCGGGTGTCGGCCTTGCCGGCTACTATACGGCCAGCATGCTGAACGGCCATATGACCGTGACGCGCGCGACGATCGAGAATATCGGCGATTTCGAAAACCTCCAGGCGGTCCTCCAGGAGTTCAACAGCAAGCCGGACAATACCTCGCTCGCGGCATTGAAGGCCGCCATCGACAAGCAGGAGAGCGGCGTGCGCACGCTTGAAGGTCTGCTGGTGACCGATGGCGACCGCGAGCGCGTTGCCGTGGTGACGGGTCTCGCGCCCAAGATGCGCGCCGCCACGGACGTGCTCTGGAAGATCAAGCAGAAGCGCGATGAGAACGCGGCAGCGGTCGACTCCAGCATCGACGACGTGCGAACCGTGGCGACGGGGGTTTCGGACCAGGTCGCCAACGTCCGCAAGCAGTTCGAAGGCAAGGAAAAATTCGCCAAGAGCATGGTGCTGGAAGCCTATGCCTACAAGGCGATCGCCGAACAGATCGGCGAACTCCGCAATTCGGTCAAGGAGACCGGTACGGACGACGGCGCGATCGGCACCGCGGACATGTATCTCGGCATCCTGGACAAGACGTTCCAGGAGGTGCAGGCCTTCCTGACCCCGAACGGGATCAAGCAGCTGAAGCCGATCAACGACGCGATCAATGCCCTTGCGGCCACCATCAAGGGCAACAAGGATGTCGCGGAAAAGGCAAAGGCGGTGCGCGACACCGTTGCGGGCATGGAGCCGCTCCAGGCGAAAATGGAGGCGGAGGTCACCAGCAAGGCGGGCAATGCGGCGTCTCGTTTCGCCAGCATCGAAGGCGAGGTCGCGAGCCTGCGCACGCTTCTCGACCGCAGCGCCGAAGCGCTGCGGCTGATCGATGCCATGCAGCTCTATGTCGAGCGGCTGCGCGCCACGCAGACGGAGGAGGCCCGCAAGGTCGTCCTCGATGTCATGGCAAAGCTGAAGGATGCCAGCGCCGAAGTATCGGAACTGGCGAGAAATCCCGCCATGCGTGAATTCGCAACCCAGCTTCAGCCGCGCCTGAAGTCGATCGAGGACGATACCGCCCGGCTTCTGTCCATCGCAGCCGACTGGAGGAAGGCCCGGACTGCTGCCAATGAGACGCTGACGGCCGGCATGGCCGGCCTCAAGAATTTCGTGGCCCAGGCCCAGGAGGTCGGCAAGGAAGACAGCGAGCGTTCCGCCCAGCTGTCGCTCGTCGCCATGGTGGTCGGCACGCTGCTCGCCATTGCCGGCGGCCTGATGCTGGTGGAAACGCTGCGCGGCCCGCTGCGTCGCGTCACCGAAGTGATGAAACGCCTCGCCGACGGCGATCTCGAGGTCAGGATCGAGGGCCGCGAGCGCGGCGACGAAATCGGCGACATGGTCCGTTCGGTCACCGTCTTCCGCGATGCGGCAGTCGAAAACGTCCGTCTCGAACAGGATGCCGCTGCCGCCCGCGAGCTTTCGACGGCGGAAGCCGAGCGCCGTGCGGCCGAACGGGCACGCATTGCCGGCGAGCAGCGCCAGGCGCTGACCGCGCTCAACGAAGTGCTCGGCAAGCTCGCCGAGGGCGACCTCGAACGCAGCATGGACGAGAACCTGCCGGAAGACTTCATCGAAATGGCGCGCACCTACAACCAGGCCGTCGAGGCGCTGCGGGCCACGCTTGCCGACGTGCGTTCCACAGCCGAGGAGATCGACGGCGGCACCGGCAACCTGGCGTCTTCGGCCGACGATCTTGCCCGCCGCACCGAACAGCAGGCGGCAGCTCTCGAAGAAAGCTCGCGCGCCCTTCGCCATCTGAGCGACATCGTCCGCTCGACGGCCGAAAGCGCCAAGCAGACGTCGGTGTCTGTCAACGAGACCGAAGATTTCGCCGTCCGCTCCGGCGAGGTCGTGTCGCGCGCGGTCGATGCCATGGGCGAGATCAGCCGCTCCTCCGAAAAGATCGCGACGATCATCGGCGTCATCGACGAAATCGCCTTCCAGACCAACCTGCTGGCGCTGAACGCGGGCGTCGAGGCTGCCCGTGCGGGCGAAGCGGGCCGCGGCTTTGCGGTCGTCGCCCAGGAGGTCCGCGAGCTGGCGCAGCGTTGCGCCGGTGCTGCCCGCGAAATCAAGGGCCTGATCTCGGCAAGCTCGACCCAGGTCAGCAACGGCGTGCATCTCGTCGAGGAGACGGGGTCGGCGCTGACCGAGATCATCACCCACATCACCGACGTCCGTAAGCTCGTCGCCCAGATTTCGGCAGCGACCGGCGAGCAGTCGACCGGCATCAACGAGGTCACCAAGGCGGTGCAGGAGGTCGAGCTGATCACCCAGCGCAACGCCGCCATGGTCGAGGAAAACAATGCCGAGATCCACGGCCTGCGCCGGCGCGTGGAAATGCTGTCGGAAAAGATCGAGCGTTTCAAGACGCGCGATCCGAACGTCAGCTTTCACGCCGGCGCCACCGACCGCCGCCAGGCCTTCCGCCGCAGCAACGCGGCCTGAGACACCGCGTCATATGCCTTCGAAAGCCGGGACGCGAGTTCCGGCTTTTTTGTTGAGCGCGAGGAAACGGGTGGCTTGAGTAGCTGAAGGCCAACTCGGCGCAGAAAATCACCCGCCGGTGACGCTCATGTGGCGGGCGACGGCGGGGCGTTTGTGGGTGCGGTCGATGATGAAGTCGTGGCCCTTGGGCTTGCGGGTGATCGCCTCGTCGATCGCGGCCGACAGGTAGTCGTCGCTCTCGGAGGCGCGCAGCGCCGTGCGCAGGTCGGCCGCGTCGTTCTGGCCGAGGCACATGTAGAGCGTGCCGGTGCAGGTCAGGCGCACGCGGTTGCAGCTCTCGCAGAAATTATGGGTCATCGGCGTGATGAAGCCGAGGCGGCCGCCGGTTTCCTTTACCTCGACATAGCGGGCGGGGCCGCCGGTCTTGTAGGGGATGTCGGTCAGCGTGAACTGCTGTTCGAGGTCGGCGCGCAGCTTGGAGAGCGGCAGATACTGGTCGGTGCGGTCCTCGTCGATCTCGCCCATCGGCATGGTTTCGATGACCGTCATGTCCATGCCGCGGCCATGGGCGAAACGCAGCATGTCGGCGATCTCGAACTCGTTGAAATCCTTCAGCGCCACGGCGTTCAGCTTGATCTTCAGCCCGGCCCTCTGGGCGGCGTCTATGCCTTCCATGACCTTGTGGAAATCCCCCCAGCGGGTGATCGCCTTGAATTTTTCCGGGTTCAGCGTGTCGAGCGAGACGTTGATGCGGCGCACGCCGCTGTCAAAGAGCTCGTCGGCGTATCTGGCGAGCTGGGAGCCGTTGGTGGTCAGCGTCAGTTCGTCGAGCGCGCCCGCCTTCACGTGCTGGCCGAGTTCGCGCACCAGGAACATGATGTTCTTGCGCACCAGCGGCTCGCCGCCCGTCAGGCGGATCTTGCGCACGCCCTTGGAAATGAAGGTGGAACAGAGCCGGTTGAGCTCTTCCAGCGTCAGCAGGTCCTTTTTCGGCAGGAAGGTCATGTTTTCCGCCATGCAATAGGTGCAGCGGAAATCGCACCGGTCGGTGACCGAGACGCGCAGATAGGTGACGGCGCGACCGAAGGGATCGATCATCGGCCCCTTGTCGGCGACGATCGGCGCTGCGCCTGCGACCGGTCCTGCGAAACTGTTCACGTGCTATTCTCCCTTACCCCGAAAGTGGGGGTTTCGAGCCCGCACGTCAAGTCTATGACACTCGGTCGCGACAGGCCAGCACCGGACGCGAAACCGCTTGCGGCGAAACGCCGTAGCTCATAATCCTCCGCCATAGACATGACAATCGGGAGCCTAAAAGCATGAGCGACATCTGGCCGACGGAACTGCGGGTTTCCAAGGACCGCCACACGCTGAACGTCACCTTCAGCGATGGTACGGCTTATCCCTTGCCGGCCGAGACGATGCGCGTGCTTTCCCCTTCCGCGGAAGTGCAGGGGCATGGCCCGGGCCAGAAGGTCACCGTGCCCGGCAAGCGCGATGTCGGCATCGCGGCCATCACGCCGGCCGGCAATTATGCGGTGCGGATCCGTTTCGACGACGGCCATGACAGCGGCATCTTCACCTGGCCCTATCTGCGGGAACTCGGCGAGCGCGGCGCCGAACTGTTTGCCGACTATGAGCGGGATCTCGCCGACAAGGGCCTTTCGCGCGATCCGCCCCGACGGACCCGCTAAGCAGATCGGGATCAGGCCGGTTCGCGGCTGTCCTCTTGAATATCCGATTGCAGGGTGACGATCAGGCGCTCCATCGACTCTGCCATCGCCATGCATTGGTCCAGCGGCTCGGAGGAGAGCGTCCGCTCGATCAGGGCCGTCTGGATCGCCATTGCCCTTTCGGTCACCGAACGGCCTTCCGGGGTCAGGTAGAGGCGAAGCACGCGCTTGTCCTTCTTGTCGCCGCGCCGCTCGATCAGTCCGCGCTTTTCCATCTGCGGCAGCGCCATGCTCATGTTGGAGCGCCCCACCAGCAGCTTGTGGGCGAGCTCCTGCTGGGAGATCCCCTCGAACCGGTAGAGATTGATCAGGATGTCGAGATGCGGCGGCTTGATGTCCAGTTCGGCGAGCTCGCGGGTCAGCACGGTCTGCATCAGCTGGCAGGCGCGGGCCGTGGCAATCCAACTGCGAAAACGAGGATGATCCCAGGGGAGGGATTGATTTTTGTTCATTGCTGTACTTTATTGTTCATGATTGAACATTATTGGATTTTCCCACTATGCCACCCTTTGCACTCAAGGTCACCCGTTTCGGATTTGCCGCCTTAGGCCGGCCTTTCCCTGCCGCCGCCGCAAGGCTCGCCTTTCGGCTTTTCTGCCTGACGCCCTCGCGCCGCCCCAGGGGCGACAAGGCGCAGGCGATGGAGAAGGAGGGCCGGGACCGGCTCTCGAAGGCCCAGAAGATGCCGTTTACGGTCGGAGCGTCGACGGTGATGGCCTATCGCTTCAACGGCGACGGCAAGCCCGGCCGGCCGCGTTACCTGGTCGTGCACGGCTGGGGTTCGAGCGCCGCCTATATCGCGGCGCTGCCAGCGGGCCTTGCCGATACCGGCGCCGAGGTCGTGGTGCTCGATTTTCCGGGACACGGGCTTTCCAGCGGCCGCAGCCTCAACATGCGCCAGGCGGTCGAGTCAATCGTCGAGGCGGAAAGACGTTTCGGCCATTTCGACGCTGCCATCGGACATTCCTTCGGCGGCGCGAGCATGATGCTGGCCGCCGGCGGGGTGATGAAGGCCGTCGGCGCGATCTCGCCGTCGAAACTGGTGGTGATCGGCGCGCCGAGCCATATCCATTGGCTGTTCGACGATTTTTCGCGGATGGTCGGCCTGCCGCCGCGCGTCAAGGCGCAGCTGATCCGGCGGGCGGAGCACGTGGCCGGCGCCTCGCTCGACGATTTCGACACGGTCGCGAGCGCCGCGCGGCTTGGCACGCCTCTGCTGGTCGTGCATGCCGAGGAGGACAAGGAGGTCGCAGCCGACCACGCCCGCCGTTTCGAAGGACTTGGAACGGCGCGGCTCGAATGGGCCAACGGGCTGGGTCATCGCCGCATCGTCAGCGACCGCGGCGTGATCGCGACGATCGCCGCGTTCCTGACCGGAGATGACCGCCCGGGACGCCAGATCTCCGGAGTTGAGAGGCCGGGCGGCGACGCGGCTGCTTGATCCACGGGAACCGTCATCATACTGTCGCCCGCGTGGGTTACGGCCCGCCGAAATCGGGGGCGAATCATGACCATCATCACATCCGTCGAGCAGTTGAAGGCGATCTATGACGGCGTGTCGGAAGCCTCGATCGCCAAGGTGACGAAGACGCTGACCGCGGAATACCGGCAGATGATCGAGGCGTCTCCCTTCGTCGCGTTTGCCACAGTCGGGCCGGAAGGGCTCGACTGTTCGCCGCGCGGCGATCTCGGCGGCGCGGTGCGGATAAAGGACGAAGCGACGCTGCTTCTGCCCGACTGGCGCGGCAACAACCGCATCGATTCGCTGATCAATATCGTCCGCGACCCGCGCGTGGCGCTGATGTTCCTGATCCCCGGCTCCAACACGGCGATGCGCATCAACGGCCGCGCCGTGATTTCGGTGGAACCCGAACTGCTGCTGAGCTTCGAGATGGACGGCCGGCATCCGCGCAGCGTCACGGTCATCACCATCAACGAGGTCTATTTCCAGTGTGCCCGCGCCCTGATGCGGGCGGAGCTGTGGAACCCGGAGCGTTTCGTCGATCCGAAGGACCTGCCGACGCCCGGCACGCTCCTGAAGGCCGCAAAGGCCGATTTCGACAAGGAAACCTACGACCGCGAATGGCCGGAACGCGCCGCCAGGACCATGTGGTAGCACCGCCGGTCCATTCGCGGTCATAACGGCGTATCATTTTTGAAGAAGCAGCCGGCCGCCCGGCGTCGTCATGGACATTTGTCGCGGTCAGGGCAACAATCTAGTCGACCCGCCATAGGGGACGGGCACGGGGGATTTCATGAAGTTTGGAACCGGCTTTGCGGCGGTGATTCTGGCCGCGACGATGTTCGGCGCCCATGCGGCGCGGGCCGACCAGTTGATCGAGGAATACAACGCCTTCATCGGCGAGGATGACCTCTACAATTCCAGCAACGCGCGCCTGCAGGAGCCCTGGCAGATCATCCGCCAGGACCGCGCCAATTTTCACCGCTTCGGCGTCTCGCAGCGCGGCGACCAGAGCGACAGTTTCTTCGCCGACGCAGGCAATCGCGAACTTGTCGAGCGCATGATCAGCCGCGGNACCATCGAGCGCAGCGCCCGCAGCGCCATCGTTCGCGGCAACGTCATGATCAACGTGCGGATTTTTCGGGGGCCGCGCGGCGATTACGTCAATGTCCTGGTGTATTGACAGGCCGTTTTTGCAAGCGGTTGCCGTGATGCCTGGGCATCACGGCCCGCGACCGAGGGGAATCTACTTCCTGTAGATCAGCCAGCTCTTGCCGACATAGTCCTTCTTCATGCCGTCCTCGAAGAACACCGACCGGTTGCGGCCGGAATTCTTGGCGGTATAGAGGGCCGTATCGGCGTTGGCGTAGAGTTCGCCCGGGTCGCTCGCCTGCGAGCCCATCGCGAAGCCGAGGGAAATGGTGACCGGGCCGTAGTCGACGCCGGAGCGCGAATTGCGGAAGGTCCGGGTTTCCAGCGCCCGGCGGACCCGCTCGCAGATGATCATCACTTCTTCCGGCGTATTGCCCTCGACGATGATCGCGAATTCCTCGCCGCCCGAGCGGGCGACAAACACGTCCTTGCGAACGTTCGAGCGGATGACCGAGGCGACCGTCGCGAGGATCTTGTCGCCGACGGGATGGCCGTAGCTGTCGTTGATCTTCTTGAAATTGTCGATATCGGCCAGCACCAGCGCGGTGACCGGCAATACCGCCGAATTGTCGTAGGTCGCGGCAAGGCGCTCGTCGAAGGCCCGGCGGTTGGCGATGCGGGTGAGCGAATCGGTGTTGGCAATGCGCTTGTATTCGTCGAGTTCGCGGCGGACCTGGTCCATTTCTTGGCTGCGCTGGACAACGCCGCCGACGGTCTTCTCGCCATGCGCCATGGTATTGCCCGTCGCCTCGCTCAAGAGCATCAGCGCGCTGGTCAAAAGGTCGTTGGAAAAATTGCTCTTGGAGTTGATCCGCTGTGCGGTCTCTCCAAGCAGCCGGCCGTAGCTTTCGAGCGAGCTCTGTTCCTGGCGCAACAGTTTCAGGAGCGCGTCCAGTTCACTGAGAAGCTTACTATGGGCGTCTTCGATGACGGCCACCTGGCCCGTTCCAAGGTAGCGATGCGAAAGCGCGTCCAGCTCTTCCTGCGTCGCACGGCTGCCGAGCGCCGCCAGGTCGCGGGTCAGATCGGGATTGGAACCGATATAGGCTTCGTAGAAAAGCTGATAGTTACGAGGGATCGGCGCGACGCCCATCGATCGCACCGCATAGATGATCTGGCCGATCAGATCGCTAGATTGCGCCCTCGGCGCCGTTGCCGTCGTCATCGACGATCCCCACTAGATCCCACCCGTATGCTATGAAGCGAAGTAGTATGTGAAAAATGTTGGAAAAGAATTAAGGGGTACCAGCGGAAGAGCTTATTCTTAAATTTAACTCGCATTTCTGAGTTTCCCCATTTTCCCTCAAAATTAATGGGTTTCCGGACTTTAGGGCCGAAAAGATATTCACTTTGTAAAATTTGATATATTCTCGAAATTAATCAATTGGACTGCCCTCAAGAGAAAGCCCGCCATTCGAGAGGCGGGCTTTTTCCGTTATATTATCAGATAGCTATGCTTATTTGGGGCCGATCATGTTTTCCGGGCGGACATACTGATCGAATTCCTCGTTCGTCAGGTATCCGCCGCCGACCGCCTCGTCGCGCAGGGTGGTGCCGTTCTTGTGGGCGGTCTTGGCGATCTTGGCGCAGATGTCGTAGCCCAGTCTGGTGTTAAGCGCGGTAACCAGCATCAGCGAGTTTTCCACGCCGCGTCTGATATTGTCTTCGCGCGCCTCGATGCCGACGACGCAATTGTCGGTGAAGGAAACGGCAGCGTCGCCGAGCAGCTGCACCGACTGCAGGAAATTATAGGCCATCATCGGATTGTAGACGTTGAGCTCGAAATGGCCCTGGCTGCCGGCGAAGGTCAGCGCCGCATGATTCCGAAGATGTGGGCGCAGACCTGGGTGAGCGCCTCCGACTGGGTCGGGTTGACCTTGCCCGGCATGATCGACGAGCCCGGCTCGTTTTCCGGCAGCGACAGTTCGCCGAGGCCGGCGCGCGGGCCGGAGCCGAGGAAGCGGATGTCGTTGGCGATCTTGAAGAGCGCGGCCGCGGCGGCGTTGATCGCGCCATGCGCGAAAACCATTGAGTCGTGCGAGGCGAGCGCCTCGAACTTGTTCGGCGCGGTCACGAAGGGCAGGCCGGTGATCTTGGAGATCTCCTCGGCGACCTTTTCGGCAAAGCCGACGGGAGCGTTGAGGCCCGTGCCGACCGCTGTGCCGCCCTGGGCGAGCTTGGAAAGCGCCGGCAGCGTCAGTTCGATATTGGCGATCGCCGAGCCGACCTGCGCCGCATAGCCGGAGAATTCCTGGCCGAGCGTCAAGGGCGTGGCGTCCTGCGTGTGGGTGCGGCCGATCTTGATGATGTGCGAGAACGCCTTGACCTTCGCTTCCAGCGCTTCGTGCAGGTGCTTCAGCGAGGGGACGAGATGGCGCACGATGGTTTCGACGCAGGCGATGTGCATGGCCGTCGGATAGGTGTCGTTCGACGACTGGCTCATGTTGACGTGGTCGTTCGGATGCACGGGCTTCTTGGAGCCCATCACGCCGCCGAGCATTTCGATCGCGCGGTTGGAGATGACCTCGTTGGCGTTCATGTTCGACTGGGTGCCGGAACCGGTCTGCCAGACGACGAGCGGGAAGTGATCGTTGAGCTTGCCGTCGATGACTTCCTGGGCGGCGTCGATGATTGCCTTGCCAAGCCCCGCGTCGAGGCCGGCGAGTTCCATGTTGGCGCGGGCGGCGGCCTGCTTGACGATGCCGAGCGCGCGCACGACCGGAAGCGGCTGCTTTTCCCAGCCGATCTTGAAGTTGCCGAGCGAGCGCTGCGCCTGGGCGCCCCAATAACGGTCGCCTGCCACGTCGATCGGGCCAAACGTATCGGTTTCGGTGCGGGTCGATGCCATCTTCGCTGCCTCTTTTTGCTCGTGGTCGCTGCCGGTGTTTCAGAAGATCAACAACGCGTTACCGCGTCCGCGCCGGCCGGCGGCATTACTATACGATTGCGGCGCGTCCGCAAGCCGGGGAAACAGGGTTTTTGGCGTTCTTTCGCCGTGCCTTTTATGACACGGGCCGCGGAATTATGCAGCAAAATCCGCCTGCCCACCCGCAGCTCGTCGATGGCCGTCAGTAAAAATTTAACGAATAGTTTCTTAACCTTCCGGCTGCGCACCGATGCTTTTTTGGCGGAGCCCGAACTGGCTGGACACACGGGCGTTTCTTTCCATCCCTCACGCGATCGGTTAGATGGCGTGATACATATTCGAGCCCGCGAATTTAAGACGCGGATGCAGGTGACGGGGACGACATTGCAATACAGACACAAGAAAACTTCGATCGCCTTGGCGCTTGTTTCGGGCATCTCGATCTTCGCCGGAGCGGCCGTTCCCGCACATGCCGTAACCCTTCTCGACATTNTGCGGGGCGGTCCCGGNGCCGACCGGGCNAGNCGNGTCGATAACGGCCTGCCGGGTGTCGGCGGCAACGCGGCCCTGCCGACGGAGCGCAGCCTTGCCGATCCGGAGCCGCTGCCGAAAGTTTCCGGTCCTCGTTATTACACCTACAAGCCGGATGCCGAACGCCTCGTGAAGACGGCGGGTTTTGCGGCGATATCGGCGACGGATGGCAGCCGCCTGGTCGCCGAGGCCAAGGTTTCGGCGCCCGCGGAAATCGCGACCGCCCTCGAGGCCTTCTACGCCAAGGCCGCCCAACCCGTCTGGATCTCCGGCGGCGACGTCAATGAAAAGGCGAGGGGCGTCCTGGCGCTCTTCGAACGCGCCGGCGAATACGGCCTGGAGCCCGCCGATTACATCCTGCCGGTCCCGGCGCTGACCACGGCAAGCGTCGCGGCGCCGACCGATGCGGCGACGCCGGTCAACGCTTCGGCGACGGCTATGGCTGTCGCTACGGGGGCTGCGTCGACCCCGGCTCCGGTTGCAGCCGCCGACAGCCATGACCGCGCCCTGATGCAGTTCGAACTGGCCCTGTCGGAAAAGGTGCTGGTGTTCGCACAGGATATGATGCGCGGCCGCATCGATCCGAACAAGCTGTCGGGTTACCACGATTTCAAGCGCAAGGACGTCAAGCTTTCGCTCGTTCTGCCTTTCGCGCAGACCGGCACGGACGTCGCGGCCTACCTGCAGGGCCTCGCGCCGCAGGGCCCCCAGTTCCAGGCGCTGAAGGCCGAACTCGCAACGCTGCGTGCCGCNGCCGCCAACGANGGCCCCCGCATCTCGCTGCCCAACGACATTCTCCTGAAGCCGGGCAAGAGCAGCCCGGATATGGCAAGCATCATCGCCGCCATCCAGCACACCGGCTCCGAGGCGCTGAAGACCAAGCACGCGGCGACGTTTGCGGCCTATCAGCAGACCCCGGACTACACGCCGGAACTCGTCGAGGTGGTCAAATCCTTCCAGGCCGAAGTCGGCCTCAAGGCCGACGGCGTCATCGGCAATGCGACGGTGCGCAGGATGGTCGGCCATACCTCGAAGGACAAGATCGAGAAGGTCGAGGTCGCCATGGAACAGGCGCGCTGGCTGCCGGACGATCTCGGNCAGCGTTACGTCTTCATCAATCAGCCGGCCTTCATGGTCTATTACCACGATCGCGGCGCCGAACAGTTCTCGATGCGCGTCGTGGTCGGCGGCAAGGCCAACCAGACCTATTTCTTCCAGGACGAGATCGAGACGGTCGAGTTCAACCCCTATTGGGGCGTGCCGCAGTCGATCATCATCAACGAGATGCTGCCGAAGCTGCGCCAGGACCCGAGCTATCTCGATCGTCTGGGTTACGAGGTCTCGATCGGCGGCAAGGCCGTTCCGTCGAGCAGCGTCAACTGGTTCGGATCCACCGAGAAGGTTTCCGTCCGCCAGCCGCCGTCGAGCGACAACGCTCTCGGCGACCTGAAGATCCTCTTCCCGAACAGCCACGCGATCTACATGCATGACACGCCCTCGAAGAGCTTCTTCCAGCGCGACATGCGGGCGTTGAGCCACGGTTGCGTCCGTCTCGCGGAACCGCGCAAGATGGCGGCCGCCGTGCTCGGCACGACGATCGACGACGTCAACGGACGTATCGCCGCCGGCCAGAACGTCGCCACCAAGGTGCCGGTCAAGATCCCGGTCTACGTCTCGTACTTCACCGCCTGGCCGAACAAGGACGGCAAGGTCGAATATTTCGACGACGTCTATGGCCGCGACGACGCGACGGTGAAGGCTTTTGCCGCAACCACCAAGGTGCGTGCGGCACAGAGCTGAGTTTCGGCCGGACCGAGTTTCGGATTGCGGAGTAGGGCGGCCTGGTGCCGCCCTCTTCTTATTTGGCTGCCGCCACCCGCTTCACGTCGGCGGAAATCAGGGTTTCCACCATCTCCACGGTCAGCTGGTCATAGCCGCTGATCACGCGATCGGGGTTGAGCGTCTCGACGGCGACGTCGGAATAACCGAAGGTCACGGCGACCGAGGCGATGCCCGCATTCTGCGCGGCCAGGATGTCGTTGACGCTGTCGCCGATCATGACGCTCCTCGCGGGATCGCCGCCGGCCCGTTCGATCGTGCCGAAAATATGCCGTGCATCCGGCTTGCGGACGGCGAACGTATCGCCGCAGGTCATTGCGACGAAACGATCGAGCAGGCCGAGCTTCTGGAGAAGCGGGAAGGCGAGCTGTCCGGACTTGTTGGTGCAGACGGCGAGCCGCATTCCCGCCGCCGACAGGCGGTCCAGGCAGGCGACGACGCCGTCATAGGGGCGGCTCCTGCCCGGCATCTGCGCCTCGTAATGCTCCATGTAGCGGTCGAACAGCTTTGCGGCGGTCGGTTCGTCGAGCGGCGCCCGGCGAAGTTCGAAGGCGCGGCGGATCATCACGCGCACGCCCTGGCCGACAAGATGCGTGAGGTCCTCGAAGGTGACGGGCGCAAGGTCGACCGCCGAAATCGTATGGTTGAGGCTGTCGATCAGATCCGGTGCGGTGTCGATCAGTGTGCCGTCGAGGTCGAAAATGACGAGTGGAGCGGTCAATGGAACCTCGTGAACGTCGTTCGGGAGATGTCCCGGATTAAGCAATGCTGCCGTGAAAAGCAAATATGCGAGATTCGCGACCCTTCGTAAAACCCGCTGCAAGGGGACTTTCGTTTGCCGGGAGAGGCGTGTAAACAGCGGGTCGGCAAAAACAGCGGGGAGCTTTTGGCGGATGGACGCCCGGGAAATGAAAGTCAAGGCGGCGCAAGCGGCACTGGCCTATGTCGAGGACGGCATGAGGCTTGGCATCGGCACCGGTTCGACGGCGGACGAATTCGTCAGGCTACTCGCCGAAAAGGTTGATGAGGGCTTCAAGGTCGAAGGCGTACCGACGTCGGAGCGCACCGCAAGGCTCTGTGTCGAGCTCGGTATCCCGCTGAAATCGCTCGACGAACTTCCGGAGCTCGATCTGACCATCGACGGCGCCGACGAGGTCGATGCCAACCTGACCCTGATCAAGGGCGGCGGCGGTGCATTGCTGCGCGAGAAGATCGTCGCCGCGGCCTCCGCTCGCATGATCGTGATTGCCGACGAAAGCAAGCTGGTCGGCATGCTCGGAGCCTATCCGCTGCCGATCGAGGTCAATCCCTTCGGCCTTGCGGCGACCCAGATCGCGATCGAAAAGGCTGCCTCCAGGCTGGGGCTGAGCGGCGNGCTGAATCTGCGCAAATCCGGCGCCGATATCTTCATGACGGACGGTGGCCACTACATTCTGGACGCATCTTTTGGCCGCATTCCTGATGCAGACGCTCTGTCGGCGGAGCTTAATTTCATTCCCGGTGTCGTGGAACACGGGCTGTTCATCCACATGGCGTCCTTAGCGATCATTGCCGGTGAGGCTGGAGCGCGGACGCTCGAGGCGAAATAACTAGGAGCAACACACTCATGATCAGATTCGCGGTTCTCGGCCGTGCCGCCGCTGTGGCGATCCTCTTCTCCGGCGCCTTCACGGTATCGGCTCGCGCACAGGAAGTTTCGGAAGCCCAGCTTGCCGCTGCGCGCGATGCCATCGCGGCGCTCAATGTTACCGATCGCTACGACAACATCCTGCCCAACCTCGCAGAGCGTCTGAAGGCCCAGTTCATCCAGGCCTCTCCGAACTTCCAGGGGCAGATCTCCAACGTCGTCGACGAACAGGCGCTGGTGCTTGCGCCGCGCCGTGCCGACCTGGAAAAGGAAGCCGCGACCATCTATGCCAAGAGCTTCTCGGTCGACGAGCTGAAGTCGATCTCCACCTTCTTCAACACGGAAGCAGGCAAGAAGCTGCTGACCAACCAGCCGCTCGTCAGCCGCGAACTGACCAAGGCCGCTGAAATCTGGGCAAACGGCATTTCCCGCGACCTGACCAACCAGAGCTCCGAAAAGCTGCGCGGCATCATCGACGCAAACCCGATCAAGCCGCCGGTCGTCGATCCGGCTCCGGCCGAAGCCCAGGCAGCACCCGCACCGGCAAAGCCCGCTGCGCCGCCGGCCAAGCCCGCTGCCGCGCCTGCCGCCAAGCCCGCCGCTCCGGCAGCAGCCGCGCCGGCCAAGCCTGCTGCTCCGGCCGCCAAGCCCGCTCCGGCTCCCGCGCCGAAGCCCTGATCGCATCCGCGACCCGCTGAATTTATGGAAGCCCGGAGCAATCCGGGCTTTTCCTTTGGGGGCTTCCGTCACTATATGTGAGCCACATCCAGCCGCCTGCTTCCAAGGAGAATGCCATGACCGCCTATGACTATGATCTCTTCGTGATTGGCGGCGGATCGGGCGGCGTGAGGGCCGGGCGCGTGGCCGCGTCGCTCGGCAAGCGGGTGGCGATCGCCGAGGAATATCGGTTCGGCGGCACCTGCGTCATCCGCGGCTGCGTGCCGAAGAAGCTGTTCGTTTATGCCTCGCAATATCACGAGCATTTCGAGGATGCCGCAGGTTACGGCTGGGAAGTCGGCGAAAGCACGTTCGACTGGAAGAAGCTGATCGCCGCCAAGGACAAGGAGATCGCCCGCCTCGAAGGCCTTTATCGCAAGGGCCTTGAAAACAACGGTGCGGAAATCCTCGAGACCCGCGCCGAACTGGTCGATGCCCATACGATCCGGCTTGTGAAGACCGGCAAGACGGTGACCGCCGAAAAGATCGTCATCGCGACCGGCGGCGCTCCCAACCCGCATGCCGCGCTGCCCGGTCACGAGTTCTGCATCTCCTCCAACGAGGCATTCCATCTGCCTGAACTGCCGCGTTCGATCCTGATCGCCGGCGGCGGCTACATCGCGGTCGAATTCGCCAACATCTTCCATGGCCTCGGCGTCGATGTGACGCTGATCTATCGCGGCAAGGAAATCCTGTCGCGCTTCGATCACGACATGCGCCAGGGCCTGCACAAGGCGATGGTGGAAAAGGGCATCCGTATCATTCTGACCGACGTGATCGAGGAGGTGACGAAGACGGCGGCCGGCGGTCTGGTGGCGAAAACCATGTGCGGCGAAACGCTCGCCGTCGACACGGTCATGCTGGCGCTCGGCCGTGATCCGAACACGAACGGTCTCGGCCTGGAGGCCGCGGGCGTCGAGGTGAACGATAGGGGCGCCATCGTCGTCGACAAATATTCGCGCACCAGCGTGCCGCATATCTATGCACTCGGCGATGTCACCGACCGGGTACAACTGACGCCGGTCGCGATCCACGAGGCGATGTGCTTCATCGAAACCGAATACCGGAACAACCCGACCGCTCCCGACCACGACCTGATCGCCACCGCCGTGTTCTCGCAGCCGGAGATCGGCACCGTCGGCCTGTCGGAAGAGGAGGCCGCCAGGCGCTATCCGGAACTCGAAATCTACCGCGCCGAATTCCGGCCGATGAAGGCGACGCTTTCGGGACGGTCCGAAAAGATGATCATGAAACTGGTCGTCGATGCGGCGAGCCGCAAGGTGGTCGGCGCCCACGTCCTCGGCCACGATGCCGGCGAGATGGCGCAGCTTCTCGGCATCTCGCTGAAGGCCGGCGTCACCAAGGACGATTTCGACCGCACCATGGCCGTTCATCCGACGGCGGCGGAAGAACTCGTCACCATGTACAACCCGAGCTACCGGGTGAAGAACGGCGAGCGCGTCTGACGCGCTCCCGGCTTCGGTGTGGCATCAGCTGGTGATGCGCGGGCTGGCGACGATCTTATGGAAAAGGGTATTCATGGCGTCCGCGATGCCTTCTTCGAGCGAGACCTCGAAGAAATAGCCGGGGCTCGCGCATTCCTTCATCTTCGCGGAAATGCTGCCATCGAACGGCTTTACCCACTTTTTCCAAAAGTCATTGCTCTGTAGCGGCAGGTAGGTGGTGTAGAGCACCGCAATACGGATGTTCTTCTCCTTGAGCGCCTGACAGAATTTCGTGTCGATAGGCTCGATACAACGGCCCGCCGTGTTCGTCACCAGACCTTCCTTGCTGGTGCAGCCGTTCGGTTTGTAGCTGTCTCCCACACCGTCTGCCACTAGGAAGACAATCTTCTGGCGGTCGGCCTTACTCGTACCGTTTCCCGGTAGGCCATACGCTGGCTTACTGAGGATCTCATTCCCAATGCGCGTGAGAGCATCATCAAAGCTGGTTTGTTGATCGCCGTTGTAGTTCTGCTTTGGAATGCTCATCAGCTTGATCTTTTCAGTCGCCTCACCGACGGTCGTGAGGTTTTCGTTCAGTTCGGCGACCTTGAAGAGCTGTGCGTCCTGCGCCCGTTCCCCGAAGGTGTAGGCCGCCATGCGAAACTGGCCGGGTACGGTCTGCGTATCCGTTGCCGTTTTCATCAAAGTTTCGGTTGCTTCGGCGACGACATCGATACGAATGGGGATGCGGTTCTGCTTGGCGACGTTGTAATAGCTGTTCGGATCTTCCTTTCCGTCCTCATGGACAATATGGCATGCAAACGCGCACTCTTTGTCCTTGCCATTGCCGTCCGANCCGTAGCGAGTTGCGTATTTCATGTCCTCGATGGCTTTCGAGGTCGCCGCAACACCCATCGATGGCGTGTTGTCGAGCAGCATGTAGAAGTCTAGGAACGATGGCGTCTGGTATTGCGCGGTGGCCTGTCCGGATACGGTGATGTCGTCCTTGCCGAGAA
>Ga0055531_10000750_pt1 | contig 27296 bp, 18 predicted proteins | sample AraplaCvi_mCL_r2_FD_55008 | JGI IMG/M metagenome (GOLD analysis project Ga0055531, IMG submission 55008) | Arabidopsis root microbial communities from North Carolina, USA - plate scrape MF_Cvi_mCL_r2 | ecosystem: Host-associated > Plants > Roots > Endosphere | place: USA: North Carolina...
GCGCATGATCAAGCTGATCGCGCAGTTCCTGCTCGTCGATCTCGTCGGCAAGCCGCACCGTCTTCGTGCGGTTGATCAGCGAGAAGGTCGCATCGACATCCGGATAGAGCTGCCAGATCATCTGCAGCATCAAAAGCTTGTAGAAATCCGTGTCCAGCAGGCTGCGCACGATCGGGTCGAGCTTCCAGGCATGGTTATAGACACGCCTGGCGATATCGGTCTTCGTCATTGGTGAAATCTCTCCTTCCTCAGCGCGAAGGTCTCGAACTAGTTCAGCTCGACACCGGCATCGCGCATGCGCGTGACCATGGCCTGAAGCGAACCGTTGAGGTCGATGCCCCGACAGGCCTCGAGAATGACGGATGTCGAAAATCCCTGTGTAACCGCATCAAGCGCGGAAAAGGCGACGCAGAAATCGGTCGCCAACCCACACAGCGTCACCTTCTTGATGCCGCGGTCCCTGAGATAGCCGGTGAGACCCGTCGGTGTCCGGCGATCGTTTTCGAAGAAGGCGGAATAGCTGTCGATCTCGGGCCGGAAGCCCTTGCGGATCAGGAGTTCGGCCCGCGTCCACGCGAGCGCCGGATGGAAATCGGCACCGGCTGTTCCCTGGACGCAATGATCCGGCCAGAGCGTCTGGCCGCCATAGGGCATGGCGATCATCTCGAACGGGGTCTTGCCGGGATGGCTGGAGGCAAAGCTCGAATGGCCGGCGGGATGCCAGTCCTGCGTCAGCACCACGTGCTCGAAGCGGCCAATCAAGCCGTTGATCATCGGCACGATCTCATCACCGCCTGCAACCGCAAGCGCTCCGCCCGGGCAGAAATCGTTCTGCACGTCCACGACGATCAACGCTTTATCCGCCATAATTCATTCCTGCCTGCCAACGTCCATCGATCACCAAAATCGATTTAAGTCCAAGATCAATCACAGAATTTGAGCGGCGACAAGCCGCTTCCACGTGCTTTGAAAATCAGGAGGATAGATAAGCAAAAGGCGCCGACCCTGCGGTCGACGCCCCCGAGAAAAGCTGTTTAACGTGATTAGTTGCCGTTGAGATTGTCGGCGATCGAGAAACCGGAATTGGCGATGCCGACCGGCTGGGCGATGAAGTTGAGGAACTTCGAGAAGTCGACCGAGGGGTGGCGCGAAGCATAGATGACGTCGCGGTTCTTGATCGGGAAGGTCTGGCCGACGATCAGGCTATCCGGCTTGCTCATGTCGAAGCGGTAGACGATCGGGTAGCGACCCGTGCTGTCGGTCTTCATGCCCTTGCGCAGCATCTCGTTGAAACGCTGCTGGCCAAGCAGGCTCATGACGACATCAGGCTCTTCGTAACGGAAGATGAAATAGCCCTTCATGTCGAGCGTGTAGTCCGAGCCGCCGCCGGCAAGGCCCATGGCTTCGAGCAGGTTCAGGTCATTGGCGCCGAATTCGACACGCTGGTTGGCCTTGACTGCGCCGAGGATCGTGAAGCGGCGCGGGTCGCGCGATACGAAGATCTGGTCACCCGGCTTGACGTGGATGTTTTCCGACGGATTTTCGATAATCGACTTCAGGAGGACCGTTCCGGTCTTCTTGCCGCGCACCAGCGTGACATAGGTCTCGTAGGGCTGCGCAACGGGGCCACCCGCCTTGGCGATGACCTCATTGATCGTCTCGTCGACGAGGCTGAGCGGCACGACCGACGACTTGCCGACTGCACCGGAAACCGTGACGTTGCGCGAGGCGGTGCTCATGCTGGTGACGATGACATCAGGCTCGACCGCCTTCTGCTTCAGCGCCTCCAGGATCTCCTGGCGCGCCTGCTCCAGCGTCAGGCCGGCAAAGTTGACCGGACCGACATAGGGGATCGCAGCCTTGCCATCAGGCTGAACGACGAGATCGATGCTCGTCTGCTTGGACTCTGCCGTCGAGAACAGCCCGTCGCTGCCGGCTTCGAAGATTGAGACCTTGAGCTGGTCGCCGACGCCGATCACGACTCGGCCGACGCCGCCGCCAATGCCGAAACGGCGGTTGAGCGTCGACGAGACATAGTCGGAAACGAGGCGCGCGGAGCGGCCATCCACATCGACAATATCAAAAACGGTGGCATTTTGCCGGCCGATCTCGGCGCCGGATTGACCGGCATCCTTGACGATCGCCCCAGCCAGCGGCCCCTCGCCCGGAACGGCCTGGCATCCCACGAGGGCGGTACAAAGCAGAAGGGCACTGACTCGTTTCAACTACGACACTCCAAATTCGACACAGCCATGATTTTACTCACAGTTCCGTGCCGCATTATCTCCCGACCGGGAATTCGCCGGTCTCTGAAAAGCACAATCGCCGTCCCACAACAAGTCATCCGAAGACCAAGACGGGCAAAATATTTGGAGCCGCGTCTTTCTGGTCATACCTTCTCTACCTTGAGTGTGGTTTATCGCCCTATCCGCCTTGGATTGGCGTTGACAGCGTGTATATCTTCAGTCTTTGGGGTTGAAAGCTAGGGACTTTAAGTTAAAAGCTGACTAATGAGGCGGAACGAATATAGCTGGGGATAGCCTGGCAGCATGACGATTGGCGATTGCATTTCGGCCTCCGACGCGCAATCGCAGATGCAACTTTAGCGGCAGTTTAGAGCGTTCGATCATACATGGCTGTTGAGATAATTGGGCGAGCATGCCTCGCCCCTGGAGCAGAATCGCCTTCGGCGTTGTTCAAACTTCTTCGTCAGGGCAAGTGCACCGTCACCAGCATTCCGTCGGATCGCTGGGACGTCGCGCGTTTTTGGCACCCCGTCATGGGCACGCAGGGCAAGACCTATTCCTTTGCCGCCGGCGTGCTGGACCAACTCTATGATTTCGATCCCGCCGTCTTCGGCATGTCGCAGCGCGAAGCCATGTACATGGATCCGCAGCAGCGCGTGCTGCTTCAGCTCGCCTGGCGCGCACTGGAAGACGCCAATATCTCTGCAACGTCGCTGAATGGCGAGAATGTCGGCGTCTATATCGGCGCATCGAGCCTCGATCATGCCAACCTGACGGTCGAGGACCCGGCTGCCGCCGGCCCTTACTTCATGACCGGCAACACGCTGTCGATCGTTTCCAACCGTATCTCGCACATCTTTGGCCTCAGCGGTCCGAGCATGACGGTCGATACCGCCTGTTCCTCCTCGCTGGTCGCGCTCGACCAGGCGATGCGGGCTCTGACGTCGGGCGAGATCGACACCGCGATCGTCGGTGGCGTCAACATCCTTGCCCATCCCCTTCCCTTCGTCGGCTTCGCCCAGGCACGCATGCTTTCGCCCGAGGGGCTTTGCCGCGCCTACGACAATGACGGCGCCGGTTATGTGCGCGCCGAAGGTGGCGTGGTCTTCGTCTTGCGCCGCTCGGACAGGGCGCGCCGGGAGAAGGACCGCAGCTACGCGCGCATCGTCGCGACCGGCGTGAACTCGGCCGGGCGCACCAACGGCATTTCGCTCCCCTCCCGCGAGGCGCAGGCCAATCTTCTGCGGGCGATCTATGAAGGCAACGGCATCGACGCCAACCAGGTGGCCTTTGTCGAGGGGCACGGCACCGGCACCAAGGTCGGCGATCCGGCCGAGGTCTGGTCGATCGGAACGGTCATCGGCGCCAAGCGCCGGGCACCGGTGCCGATCGGTTCGATCAAGTCGAACATCGGCCACACGGAACCCGCTTCCGGCCTCTTCGGCATGCTGAAGGCCGTCATGGCGCTTGAAAACAACTATCTGCCGGCTTCGCTGCACTTCGACACGCCGAACGAACACATCGACTTCGACGGTCTCAACGTGCGCGTCACGGCGAACCCGATCGAGCTGCTGCGGGGAAAACGCGCTCGCCTTGCCGGCATCAATTCCTTCGGCTTCGGCGGCGCCAATGCCCACGTCGTCATCAGCGATCCGGAACCCGCGGCCGACGAAAGGGCGTCAAACCCATCGTCTTCCGGCCATGTCTTCCTGGCGAGCGCCCATACGGCGTCGAGCCTGGAGGCGCTTCTCAGCGACTATAAGGCGGCGTTCGCACATGCTTCCAAGGGNGAAGCACGGGCGATGATCGCCGCATCNGGTGCAAACCGCACCCANATGCGCCATCGCTTTGCCGCNCGCAGCGATCAGCCGGAAGATATCGTCCGCGCGATCGCCAGCCACCTGGAAAAGCCGGGCTCCGGCATCGGTGAAGTCGGCGAAGCCGTCGTCCGCGACGCCAAGGTCGCCTTCGTCTTCTCCGGCAACGGCTCACAATGGGCCGGCATGGGCGTCGAAGCGTTCCGCGAGAACCTGCATTTCCGTCAGTGCTTCACCTCGGTCAGCGCGCTGTTCAAGTTCCACTCCGACATCGCATTGACCGATCTTCTCACCGATCCTGATCTCGACAAGAAGCTTGCCGATACGAAGATCGCCCAGCCATTGCTCTTCGCGGTGCAGGCCGCCCTCTCCGACTCGCTGGTTGCCATGGGCGTCAAGCCGGTCGCGGTCTTCGGCCACTCCGTCGGTGAAATCGCCGCCGCCTACGCCGCCGGTGCGCTCTCACTGGTCGACGCCGTTTCGATCGTGGCGAAGCGCTCGCTGCATCAGGACCTGCTTGCCGGCCACGGCACGATGGCGGCCGTCATGCTCGGAGAAGACGCCGCACGGGCCTTTGCCGAGGCGCGCGGTCTCGACAACCTCTGCGTCGCAGCGGTCAACGCCCACAATTCCGTGACGATCTCCGGACCGGCCGACCAGATCTCGGCCTTCCGCGACGCTGCGCGCAAGGCGAAGATCCCGGTCCAGATTCTCGACATCAACTATCCCTTCCACCACCCGATCATCGATCGGGCGAAGGACGCCTTCCTCTCCGACATTCCGGATATCGCACCGCGCCGCACCGAGCTCGCCTATCTGTCGACGGTCACAGGTGCCGCGCTCGATGGCACGCAACTCGATCCGGACTACTGGTGGAAGAACGTGCGCGAGCCGGTCCGCTTCCAGGCGGCCGCCGAGGCCGCGATCGAGATGGGTTGCCGCCTGTTCATTGAAATTTCGCCGCGTCCGATCCTGTCGTCCTATGTCAAGGAGACGATCAAGCAGGCCGCAGCCCCGGGCATGGTCGTACCGACCCTGCTCCGGGATGTCGGCGAAACCGGCCAGGACCCGATTTCGGCAGCGATGGCGCGTGCCGTCGCGCACGGCGCGGTGGTCGACACGACCCGCGTCTTCGGCAAGCGCAACGCTTCGATCGCCCTTCCCAGCCTGCCGTTCGAGCCCGTCGAGCTGCGCCCCGCGGCAACGACCGACGCTACCGACCTCTTCGGCCGGACCGCCAAGCCCTACCGCCTGATCGGCTGGCGCAGCGACCCGAACAGCGGCAGCTGGAAGAATCATGTCGACGCCCATCTCTTCCCCGACCTCGCCGAACACGTCGTGGACGGCAAGGCGATCCTGCCGGGCAGCGGCTTCATCGAAATCGCTGTCGCCGCTGCACAGCAGTTCTACGGCAGCGACGAAGTTGAGATCACCAATCTGGAGATCGTTCGCCCGCTGGAACTCAGCGATACGAAGATCATGGAGCTGTCGACGGTGCTTTCGCCGGAGACCGGCGACATCGAGATCCGCTCGCGCGAACGGCTGTCGGAAGACGATTGGGCCGTGCATGCGGTTGCCCGCTGCCGCAAGCCATTGCCGGCCGAGGAGCGCGCCTATCCGTCGCTTGCCGGCTTGGCGAAGACCGCAACGGTTGCGCCTGGCCGTGCCTATGAGACGGCGAAACAGTTCGGTCTCGACTACGGCCCGCGCTTCCAGCTGCTGGCCAAGGCCGTCGCCTATGGCGANCGGCTNGTCGATGTCGAGCTGAAGACGCCTGATGCNGCTGGCCATCCGCTCGTCACCTACGCCTTGAACCCGATCTCTGTCGACGCAACCTTCCACGGNCTTGTCGCCCTCTTCGATCGTTTCACCGGCGACAAGAGCGGTGCCCCCTATATCCCCGTGCGCTTCGGTTCGGTGCGGGTCGTCAACGGCAGCCAGCCAATCGCGCGCGCAATGATCGAGATCGAGCGCGTCAGCCCCAATTCGATCAAGGCGAAGTTCCATTTCTTCGACAAGTCGGGCGCACCGATCGCGCACTTCGAGGATTGCCGCTTCCGCCGTACCTATCTGCGCAAGCACAAGACGCTCGACGCGCTGTCCTTCCACTACGAGGCCGTGCAATCGGAAGCGACGCTGCCGGGTCTGCAGCGTCAGGCGCCGGCGCCGATCAAGATCGCCATGCCCGCCGCCAGCGAAGCCGGCGTCGACAACACGACGTTGCTCTTCAACGCAGCCATCTATCGCGCCTGCCAGGAGATTGCGCTCAAACTCGCCAAGGGTCGATCGACCATTCAGGGCAACAACCTGCCCGGCGATTTTGCCTTCCAATGTTTCCTGACGAGCTGCCTCTACGTCCTGGAAGACGCCGGTCTCTGCGAGCACAAGGACGGCGTCTGGACGATTGCTCAGGAATTCAACCTGCCGAGCGTCCCGGAGATCCTGCGCGAACTCTATGGCGAGCGGTCCGACCGCGCCGTCGAAGCCGTCTTGATCAACAATGCCTATGCGGAGGCCCTTGCGCGCCTTGACGCGCTCCAGGCCGGCGACGAAACGGCTCATGGCACCACCTTCATCAGCGATGCCACGCTTGATCATCAAGCCGTCCACTCCGGGGCAAGCCGGGAGCGGATGGTGTTCGTTCTCGAGGCGCTCGAAAAGATCCTGACTTCGGCATCTTCCGGCGCGCGCCTGCGCATCGTCGAACTCGGCAGCGTTTCTTCGGCCTTTACCCGCCGCCTGGCGACGCTTGCCGAAAAGCACGGCGCAAGCCTCACCGTATTCGAAGCGCGCGACAACGCCCAGCGTGGGCTTGAATTGGCCTTCGAGAACGACGCCCATGTGCGCATTCTCAAAAAGGGTGAGCTTGCAACGCTCACGTCCTTCGACCTCGCAGTCAGCGCCTCTGACGGGCTTTACAGCCTGATCGAGGACGACGTGACGGTCCGCACCGCGCTTCGCTCGACGCTTCGCGATACCGGCGGGTTGATAGCCGCCGTCAGCGCGCCATCGCTCTTCAACGATTTGCCCTCGGACTTTCCGAGGGGTGGTTCGCCCGCAGCCAGACCGCGGAATTCCCGATCGGCAATCTTGCGGCGGTCCCGCACTGGCAGAAATGTTTCGGTGATCTCGATCTGCGCGACGTCAATATTGCAGATCGCGAATGCGCGAGCGGCAATGTCATCCTGCTCGAAGCGCGCGGCGCCGCCGCGGCGTCCGTAAGTGCCGAAGCACCGGCTACCGGCCCCTATCTGCTGCTGCAGATCGCGGGCGGCAAGGGCAACAAGCCTTCGGCATCGGCTATTCCGGTCAATCTCAGCGGCGATATCGCAGCCGACAAAGCAGCGCTTCTCAGCGGTTTCGAGGCCCTTGGCGAACAGCCGCTGCGGGCAATCTTCCTCGCGTCGCCGACAGCTGCATCCCGAACAGACGATTCCGCTTCGCTGCAGACCCAAATCCTTGCTCTCGGCGCCTTNGCCGAAGCCTTGCGTCAGCATATCGGCGGAGCCGAGCCTGCTGGCGAAAATCGTCCGCGTCTCGTGCTCGTCGCGCCAGGCGGAGCCCCGATCGCGAGCCGGACAACGGGCAAAACGGTTGCAAGCGACGGCGTCAATGCCGGTCTCTGGGCCTTCGCCCGCGTGCTTCAGAACGAATATGAGTTCCTCGAAGTGCACTCGCTCGATATCGACGGTTCGCCGACCACGATCGAGCAGATCGCGGCAGCATCTCCGCTGCTCGGCAGCGCCAACGCCAACCGCGAGTGGCTGCTNGAGGGACAAGACGCGGCGCTTTCCGAAATCCGTGCCGTGCCCGGCCCGGTCGACAACGCCCATGCGGCGATCGACACCTTCAAGGCCGCAACGATCCGNCAGCGCGTCAGCTCGCAGGTGGGCAGCATCGTCTGGGAAGAGAGCGACATTCCCGCCGCAGGTCCGGGTGAAGTCGTCGTCGCGGTTGCCGCGACAGGCCTCAACTTCCGCGACGTGATGTGGGCGATGGGCCTGCTGCCCGAAGAAGCGCTCGAAGATGGTTTCGCAGGCGCGACGATCGGCATGGAACTCTCCGGCCACGTGGTTGCCGTTGGCGAAGGCGTCGACGATCTCGTGGTCGGTGATGCCGTCATGGCAATCGCCTCATCCGCCTTCTCGACCCACGCCGTCGTCTCACGCGCCGGCGTCGCCAGGTTGCCGCAGACTGTCAGCCCGGTTGCCGCNGCAACGGTGCCTGTCGCCTTCCTGACCGCCTATTACGCCATGGTGGAACTCGGCCGCATCCAGCCGGACGAAACGATCCTCATCCACGGCGCTGCCGGCGGCGTCGGCCTTGCCGCGCTGCAGGTCGCGAAACTGAAGGGTGCCAAGGTCATCGCCACGGCAGGCACGCGCGAGAAGCGCCGCTTCCTGTCGATGCTGGGTGCCGATCACGTCTTCGATTCCCGTTCGCTCGGTTTCGTCAACGACGTTCGCGCCGTAACGGACGGAGAGGGTGTCGATCTCGTTCTGAATTCGCTCTTTGCCGAAGCCATGGAACAGAGCCTGGCACTCGTGAAGCCCTTCGGTCGCTTCCTCGAGCTCGGCAAACGCGACTACTATGCCGACAGCAAGATTGGTCTCCGGCCCTTCCGCCGCAATGTCAGCTATTTCGGCATCGACGCCGACCAGCTGCTGGTCAACCAGCCGAAGCTTACCAAGCGGATCTTCACCGAGATCGGCGCGCTGTTCGAAGACGGCAAGCTCACGCCGCTTCCCTACCGTGCCTTCGACTTCGACGAGATCGGCAACGCGTTCCGGCTGATGCAGAATGCGGGCCATATCGGCAAGATCGTCGTGTTGCCTCCGGTCACCGGCAAGCATCGCGTCGCCAAGCGCCCGCATGGCGGCATGAAGGTCGATCCGAACGGCATGCATCTCGTCGTCGGCGGCATCGGCGGATTCGGTCTGGCTGCTGCCAACTGGCTCGTCGAAAAAGGCGCGACGAAGATTGCGCTCTGCTCGCGCCGCGGTCAGGCGGATGCCGAAACGACGGCGATGATCGAGGCCTGGGCGAAGGCCGGCGTGTCGGCAACGGTACACGCCTGTGACGTCACCGACCCGACGGCGACCGAGCGTCTCCTCAAGGAGTTGCGTGCGATTGCACCGCTCCGCTCGATCGTCCACGCCGCCATGGTGCTCGACGACGCGCTGATCAGCAATCTCAATCGCGAGCGCAACCGACCGGTCATTGACACCAAGGCCAAGGGCGCAGCCGTTCTCGATCAGCTGACCAACGACGACAAGCTCGACAACTTCATCCTGTTCTCGTCGGCGACGACGCTTGTCGGCAACCCGGGACAGGCGAACTACGTCGCCGCCAACGGCTACCTCGAAGGTCTCGCCCGCGCCCGTCGCGCCCGTGGTCTTGCGGGTCTTGCCGTCGGCTTCGGCGCGATCGCCGACAAGGGTTACCTGGTCCAGAACACCGATGTGAACGATCTGCTCGCCAAGCGTATCGGCAAGACGGCACTGAAGGCACAGACGGCGCTCGACATGGTCGAGAGCCACCTGGCCTTCGATCCGGGCACCGTCGATGCGGCCACGGTGATGATCTCGGAGATCGACTGGTCGGCTGCGCGTAACCTGCCGGTTGCCAAAAACGCCCTCTTCGAAGTCATCCTGCGCAGCGCCGACCAGCACGCCACCGGCGGCGAAGGCGCCCAGATGGACCTCGTCGCAATGATCGAGGGCAAGTCGCCGCAGGAGGCCGAGGACATCCTCTTCGACCTCGTCGCCGGCGAGATCGCCGCGATCCTGCGCGTATCGAAGGATACGGTCACACGCAGCAAGGTGCTGAAGGAAATCGGCCTCGACAGCCTGATGGCGGTCGAACTCGGCATGAGCTTCCAGCAGAATACCGGCTTCGACATGCCGCTCAGTGGGGTCGCGGACAACACGACGGTTGGCGATGTCGCCCGCAAGCTCTATGAGAAGGTCAGCAAGCGCGACCAGAGCGACGATGCCGAGCCCGCCGACGACAAGATCGTCAACGAACTCGCACAGCGGCACGTCGGCACGGCGAAGGAAAAAGCACAGAGCCAATGAGCACGAACGGAAACGGTCCAGGCGCATCCAAGATGACCAGCAGCCTCAAGGAGAACCTGCTGGACCGGATGCGGAACACGCATCAATCCTCCGAGCGCAACCGCATGGCGCGCTCGGAGCGGGAGATGCCGCCGCCGGCGCGCCGGCAGCAGGCCCGTTTCGAAGATCTGCCGGAATACAAGCAGGTGATGACCCAGAAGTTCGCGAGCGAGCAACTCGGCATCGCCAATCCGTTCTATCGCGCGCACCAGACCGCGGCCGGGGCGACCACCGTCATCGACGGCCGAAAGCTGATCAACTTCGCCTCCTACGACTACCTCGGCCTCAACCGCCATGCGGAGGTGCTGGCCAAGGCGCGGGATACGATCGGCACCTTTGGCATCTCNGCCTCGGCGAGCCGCCTCGTTGCCGGAGAGCGGCCGGTGCATATGGCGCTCGAAGAAAAGATCGCGGGTTTCTACGGCGTCGATGCCGCCGTCTGTTTCGTCAGCGGCTACCTGACCAACGTCGCCGCCATCAGCTGCCTGATGGGCCCGAAGGACCTCGTCGTCCATGACGAGTTCATCCACAACAGCGCGCTTGCCGGCATCAAGCTCTCGGGCGCGACCCGGCGGCTGTTCAAACACAATGANGTCGCCGATCTCGAACACGTGCTGCGCACCGTCGCGGGCGACTATCGCCGCATCATGGTCATCGTCGAGGGCATCTACTCGATGGACGGTGACGTCGCCGACCTGCCGGCTCTTCTGAAGCTCCGGGCCGAATACGGCTTCTGGCTGATGGTCGACGAGGCGCACTCGCTCGGCGTCCTCGGCAAGACCGGCCGGGGGCTTGCCGAGCATTTCGGCGTCGATCCGCATGAGATCGACGTCTGGATGGGCACGCTGTCGAAGACCACCTCGAGCTGTGGCGGTTACATCGCCGGTAGCGAAGCACTGGTCGAGGTNCTCAAGGCATCCGCCGGCGGCTTCGTCTACAGCGTCGGCCTTGCGCCGGTGCTGGCCGCATCCGCCACCGCGAGCCTNGACGTGCTGGAACGCGAACCGGCGCGGACGGCGGCATTGCGCCGCAATGGTGCCCTGTTCCTGAAGCTTGCCAAGGAAGCCGGCCTCGACACGGGTCTCAGCAGCGGCTTTTCCGTCGTTCCTGTTATCGTCGGCGATTCCCTGCGGGCCGTTCAGCTTTCGAACGACCTGCTTGCCGAAGGGGTCAATGCACTGCCGATCATCCATCCGGCGGTGCCCGAGGGTCTAGCGCGCCTGCGCTTCTTCATCACCAGCGATCATACGGAAGAGCAGATCCGCCGGACGGTAACATTGACGGCGGAACGGCTGACGGACCTTACCGAGCGAAACTTCGGACTGGGCGGCATCGACATCGACGAGATGATGAAGGCACTCTCGGCGCGCTGACTAGAGATCACCGCGTGTGCCGCCGAGTTGTTTTCACGCAAATCCGGACGCAAAACCGCTTCGCACTTTTCCTGGAATTGCTCTTGAGCGGGATATCAGCATGACGCATGTGATCATCACCGGTGGCTCGAGCGGTATCGGATTTGCGGTTGCGTCCATCTACGCGGCTCGTGGCGCCCGCGTCTCGCTCATCGCGCGCTCCCGGGACCTCTTGGAACGGGCGCAAGCAGACCTGGCCCGCTCAGGCGCTAGCGGCGCCGACAACATCAGGATCGAGGCTGCCGATGTTGCTGCGGAAAGCGATGTCGAGGCGGCGATCCTACGGTGCGAACAAGCCTTCGGTCCTTGCGACATCCTGGTGACATCGGCAGGTATCGTCGAGCCCGGCCGTTTCGAGGAACTCGACAGCGCTTCATTCCGACGCCAGATGGAAACCAACTTCTCCGGCACGGTGCACGCGGTCCGTGCTGTCTATGACGGCATGAAGCGGCGTGGCCATGGCCGGATCATGATGATCTCCTCCGGCGCCGGCCTCATCGGCATCTACGGCTATTCCGCCTATTGCGCGTCGAAGTTCGCGCTGCACGGCTTCGCCCAGGCGCTGCGCTCGGAAGCCTGCGCCCACGGCGTCAGCGTCTCCGTGTGTTTTCCGCCGGATACGGAGACACCCCAGTTTCAGCGCGAACTCGCAAGCCGTCCTCCGGAAGCGGCCAAAATTATGGGCACGGTCCGTCCCTGGCCTGCCGACGCCGTGGCGAAGACAATCGCCAAGGGCATCGACCGCGGGCGGTTCGAAATCTACTTCGGCACCACGCTCTTTCTCCTCGGCCGCTTCGCGCCGGCCATTCGTCCCTTGCTCAACTGGTGGTTCGACAGGGNGATTGCGCGNNGCGGCAACACCGCGACGCATAATAGTGGAGTGTCGGAGCGCCGGACCTGACGGCGCTTGTACGTCCAAGCGATAAGATCTAAGTGTCGGGCGGACGCTGTGCCGCATCAAGCGGCGTCGGCCGGCATGAAGACATGAAGGTTTCCGCTTGGCGTTGCTTCCCTTTCAGCTGCACGACTACCCAAGAACACTGACGCTCTGTTGTTACGTGCTCTCCTGTGCGGTGATCTTCTTTACCGATCGCTTTGCCCTGCCGAAGCGGGAGCGGCGCGCCCATCCCTCGCCCTTCGGGCGGACGCAGGATGTCGTCGATGCGGTTGCCCGCCTGCCGGTCATCGCGCTGGTCTTTGCAGGATTCTTCGCCGGCTCCTGGCGGCCGCTGTATGCCGCAGCCGGCACGATGAGCTTCTTCATCATCTTCACCGGCATTTCCCGCGCCAAGTTCAAGTTCATCCGCGAGCCGCTGATCTTTTCGGATATCGCGCTCGTCGTCGACGTCTTCAAGTACAAGACGATTTTCTATGCGAGTTCTTTAAACGTCGTCTTCTGGACCGTCGCCTTCCTCTATGTCTTCGGCGTGTCCGGCCTTTACATGTATTTCGAGCCGGCCATCCTGCCCGATCGCGGCAAGGCGTTCTGGATCCTGTTGATGCTCGGGATCGCCTACGGACCCTGGCTTCTGCTNTTCTACGGCCCGGTGAACCGCCCGACGGCGGCGCTGGTGCAAAGGCTGCTGAAAACACTCGACGTCAAGGTGAACACGGTGCGCTTCGGCACCTTCGGCTCGGTCGTGTTCCGCTTCATCGTCTGGCTCGGCGTGCGGCGTGAAAAGATCGTCGCGGAACTCTCCGAGATCGTCCGGGCCGCCGTGCATGATCTGATCGGCGACGACGGCTCGCCGCTGATCGTCGTCTGGCAATCGGAATCCTTCATCGACATGCGGCACTTCGGCGTCGATACGCTTGANATGCCGACNNTGGATCGGCTGCGGCGCGAGGCGGTGCAATGGGGNCGCCTCAGCAGCGTCTTCGAAGGCGGCTATACGCTGCGCACGGAATTCGCGGTCATCAGCGGCCTGGTGCCTGACGACATCCACGTCGACGCCAGCTACCCCTATCTCAGGGCCTCGCACTATGCCGACGTGGTCTGGCCGGGAAAGATGAAGCGCGCCGGCTGGAACACGCATTTCATCCATCCCTATGACCGCACCTTCTTTCTCCGGCACAAGGCGATGCCGCAACTCGGCTTTTCCAAGCTGACCATGCTCGACGGCTTCGACCATCGCCCCGAAAGAGACGGCCCCTACGTCTCCGACGAGAANCTTGCGGCAAAAGTGATCGACGCATGCGAGAAGCTGCCGGAGGATGAAAACGGCTTCATCTTCGTTGCCTCCATGGCCAATCACGGTCCGTGGGAGCCGGGTCGCGTCGGTGATCTCACCAATCCCGTCGACATCTATCTGGCCATTCTCGAACAATCCGATGCGGCGCTGAACATGCTGAGCGAACGACTCGACAAGCTGGACCGCCCGGTCTGGCTCGTCTTCTACGGCGACCATGCGCCGCTGCTCAAATCCTTTGCCGATCCCTTCCCCGACCCGCGAACCGACTACCTGATCGTACCGCTTGCCAAGGCCAAGTCGTCTTCCCACAAGCCGGTGGAACCGAGTAATGTCGAAGCCTGGAACTTGATCGAGGCCCTGCTCAACCACGCCAACCTCAGAAAGGATACGCTGCGGTAGCAGCAGTGGACGGATGGAGAACGCTTCGATGACATCGACCGGGGCGGTCGATCGGCCAAGGCGACGGGTGTTCCTGTTCCTGCAAGGCCCTTCGTCGCCGATCTTCCGCAAGATCGCCGATCGGCTCGAAGCCATTGGCCACACCTGCCTGAGGATCAACCTCAATGTCGGCGACCAGATCATCTGGGGCCGCAAGGGTGCCTATAATTATCGCGGCACGGCNGCCGATTGGCCAGCCTATNTCGAGGCCTTCATCGCGCGCCATGGCNTCACCGACATGCTGCTGCTCGGCGAGGAACGCGCCTACCACCAGGCAGCCACCACGGTCGCGCGGCGCAAGGGTGTCGCAGTCGCCATCGTCGAGATGGGGTATCTTCGGCCGGACTGGCTGACGCTCGAGCGCAACGGCATGTCCTCGAACTCACATTTCCCGTCCGATCCCGCGCAAATCCTTGCGGCGGCAGCGGGCGTCCCGGAACCGGACTGGCGCAAGCACTACAGCCAGACGTTCCTCGCCGATGCGAGCTATGACCTGCTCTACAATCTGCCGAACGTCTTTCTCTGGTTCCTCTTCCCACACTATCAGCGCCACGCGATCTTTCATCCGCTCGCCGAATATGCGGGCTGGGTCCGCCGGCTCCTGTCCGAAAAGCGGCGCAACTCGGAAGCCGAGGCGACCGTTGCCAAACTGCTTTCGCAGGACGCGCCCTATTTCGTCTATCCGCTGCAGCTCGAAACCGATTTCCAGCTCAGGGCCCACTCGCCTTTCCATAGCCAGAGGCAAGCGATTGCCGAAGTGCTGGCTTCCTTCGCCGCCTTTGCGGCGCGCGACGCGCGCCTCGTCTTCAAGGTGCATCCGCTCGACAATGATCTGATCCCCTGGCGCAGAATCATCGACGAACGAGCGGCAGCGCTGGGGCTTCGCGGGCGCGTCTTCTATCTCGATGGCGGCAACCTCGATACGCTTGGAGAGGCAAGCGCAGGCATGGTCACGGTCAACTCGACGGCCGGTCTGCATGCATTGAAGCAGGGGCGACCGGTGAAGGTGCTTGGCACGGCCTTGTTCGACATCGCCGGACTGACCGACCAGCAGCCGCTCGACGATTTCTGGCGTGCGCCGCAGGCGCCAGATCCGGATCTGGCGAACGCAATGTTCCGCTTGCTCGCCGCCTCGATCCAGGTACGCGGAAATCTTTATTCGCGCGCCGGAAGCGATGCCGGCGCCGAGGCGATCGCCAAGCGGCTGAGTGAGAACAGCCTCAACCAGCCAGGCGCCTTCGTGGACCCGCCACCACGCCGCAAGCCGCAAAAGCGGCCGAGGATCGCCTCCTCCGCGTGACGACGACTGACGTAACAGCGGGTCTGTTAAGCCAGACTACCGCCGCGCCGTCGCGACGGCGAAGGCCGCCAGGAGCATCAGGCCTGCCGCTGCCAAAGGCAGCACAAAGAAGGCTGCCCGGGCATAGGCTGCACCGAACCCGATCGTGCCGACAAAGAGCGCGATATAGGTGACGCCGCTGTTCAGCCCCATGATCGCGCCGCGCTTGGCGGGGTCGAGGCCGGTGAGCCGCATGATCAGCACATTCAGCCCGAAATGGTTGGCAAGCCCCCAAAGGAAGACGACGGCCAGCATGGCAGCGTAGGAGCCGCTCGCCACAGCCATGGCAACGTAGACGCCCGCGACCGCCAGGAAGATCAGCGGCAACAACCGGGCGGCGCCGAAACGATCGATCAGGCGGTCAAGAAAAGCGGCGGCGCCGAAACCGAATCCATAGGAAACGGCGATGAGACCGTTGGCGGTGACAGGCAGGCCGAGTGCGGCATGCAGGTGCTCGCCGATATAGGCATAGACGCCGTAGAAGGCGGCCATGAAGGCGGCGCAGGCGATCAAGAGCGGTGCGACGCCGGGAACACTCAATGCCGCCAGCGGTGATGTCGCTGTACCGGTGGCGCCTTCCTGCGCCGGCGCAAACTTGACCGCAGTGCAGGCGATCAACGTGGCGGCGGCGACAATGACATAGACCGTGCGCCAACCGGCAAAATCAGCGATCGCTGCCGATAGCGGCACGCCCGCCACCATGCTGAGCGTCCAGCCGGTCAGCACCAGGCCGATCGTCTCGCTCTCGCGTCCGGNCGGCGCAATGACCGAGGCCAGCGTATAGATCGAGGGAAGCGCAATGCCCGCGGCCAGACCGACGACGAGCTGGGCGGCAACCAGGAACGCAAGCGATGGCGCGAGCGCACTGCCGCCGAGCCCTGCAGCCAGAAGCAAGAGAGCCGCAGCCAACATGCGGCGCGGACCATGGCGATCGATGAAGCGGCCAAGGAAAACGGCGCTGACGGCCGTGCCCAGGCCAAAGACGGCAGAGGCCGTCATGACGGCGGGAACGTTGGCGCCAAGGCTTCGCGCCACCTCCGGCGCGATCGGCCCGAGGGCGAGGGAGTTGGAGCCGATGACGCCGATGCAGATGGTGAGCAGGTAGGCGAAGGGCGGGATACGTGCCCTGTCGACTGAACCGCTGGAAATGGATTGATTGATGTTCGTCATTGTCTCATGTTTGCAGAATGAAATTCAGCAGCAAGAGGAAACATCGGAATGGATCAAAATACAGATGACGTTCGGCGGAAGCGTCCACCGGAGCGCGACCTCGACGCGATGGACCGAAAACTATTAGGCGTGCTGGTCGAGGATGCGACGACGAGCTATGTCGAACTCGGTGAACGGGTCGGGCTTTCGCCACCGGCGGCGCATGAGCGTGTGAAGCGGCTCAGGCGATCAGGGGCGATCCGCCGCGTGGCAGCGCTGATCGATCCCGAGGCCGTCGGCAAGACGTTGCTCGCCTTCGTCCATGTCGACACGACCGGCTGGGGAAAGACACAGGCGCTGCTTGCCATCGAGGAATGCCCCGAGGTGGAGGAGATCCACTCGGTCGCGGGCGATACCTGCATGCTGCTCAAAGTCCGCACGGAAAGCACCCATGCGCTGGAGGGGCTGCTGGCGCGCCTCTACGACACGCCCGGCGTCAAGGCGACGCGCAGCTATGTGGTGCTTTCAACCTATCTGGAACGGCCGGTGCAGCCGGGCACGACGGGCGACTGGCCCGCCGTGGTCAAGGGTTAGGCAGCTTTCGCGAGGTGTACTACCCCTAGCCCTCAGACGACGCCGGCGCGCAGCAGGTCGTGAATGTGCAGGATGCTGACCGGTGCTCCGCCATCGCCGACGACGAACAGCACCGTTACCTTGTGCTGCTGCATGAATTCCATGGCGCCACTCGCGAGCACGTCGCCACGGATCACCCGCGGATTGCGCGACATCACCGCCTCGACCGGTTGCTGGAGCAGATCGCCCGACATGTGGCGGCGCAGGTCGCCATCGGTGATCACACCGACAAGCTTGCCGGTGTCATCGACGATGCCGACGACGCCGAAACCCTTCGACGACATTTCGATGAGGGCCTCGCTCATCGGCCGCCCCGTCTGGAGCAGCGGCATCTGGGCGCCCTCATGCGCCAGCTCGCGGACCAGCCGCAACTGCGCACCGAGCTTGCCACCGGGGTGGAATGTCTTGAAATCTTCGGCCGAAAAGCCGCGCCGTTCCAGAAGCGCGATCGCCACCGCGTCGCCGACGGCGAGCTGCAGCATTGCGGATGTCGTCGGCGCGAGGCCGTGCGGGCAGGCTTCCTGCACCTTGGGCAGTACGATCGGCACTTCGGAATTCCGCGCCAGCACGCTGTCGCGGTTGGCACAGATCGAGACGATCGGCACGTTGAAGCGCTTGGCATAGGTGAGCATGTTGGCGAGCTCGGCCGTCTCCCCCGACCACGAGAGCAGGATCAGCACGTCCTGCGAGGTGACCATGCCAAGGTCGCCGTGGCTCGCTTCGGTCGGATGCACGAAATAGGCCGAGGTGCCGGTCGATGCTAGGGTCGCAGCGATCTTGCGGCCGATATGGCCGCTCTTGCCGACGCCGGAGACGACGACACGCCCCTGGCTCTCGCCGATCAACTCGACTGCATCGACGACACTGCGGGCAAAAGCTTCGTCGGAGCCAAGGTGGTCAGTCAGCGCCTTGATGCCGACCATTGCAGTCGTCAGCGTCCGGCCGATCGACTCCAAAGCCGCAACCGCGGTGCGCTCATGCGCAGATGCTTGTCTCAAACCCATGATGACCCCGATCTTACGAAGACTTAAGTGGCAGGCTGCATCGCTGCCCGCCAGACCATTGACGGCAGATAAGCGCTTTTTCTTGGCAAACCAAGCCTTGGAAGCAGACTTCGGGGGAAAACTGGCGCGATCGGCGGCGTTTTCGTCAGCCGGCCCGCATTTCTTCGACAGTTTCGAGCGGCATCGACTTGTCGGCGGCGAACTCTTCAAGCGTCATCGAGTCGAGGATCGCAGCAACGGCGTCGCGCACCGTGGTCATCGATACCCGCACCTGACAGGTCTCGGGATCGTTGCAGTCCTCGCAGACCTCATAGGCCGTGCGGCTGGCACAGCGGATCGGCGCCAACGGCCCATCCAGCGTGCGGATCACATGGCCGATGCGAATTTCGGCAGCGGGCCGCGANAGCGAATAACCGCCGCCCGGGCCCTTCTTCGAGCGCAGCATGCCGGCGTTGCGCAGTTCGAGCAGGATCGTGTCCAGGAACTTCTTCGGGATATTGTTGCGCTGGGCGATTTCGGTGATGAAGGCGGTCTCCCCCGGCTCCAGCCGTGCAAGATCGACCAAAGCCTTCAGACCGTATTTTCCCTTCTTCGTCAGCATTCCGGCACGCTTTCCCTGCGGCTCCCGATACGGGAATCATCCGCGCAAATGCAAATACATCTTGGCATAGCACAAGAAACGTACTGCCAACATATAATTATAGTGGGGAATTGGCCGAAGTCGCGGCCACGCTTGCAGCGGAAGCAACGACGATTTTCAGAAGTATCGGGCGGATGCGGGAGAAAAGCCGAAAACGACCTTTCTCACCCGCTTCATGCGGCTGCGCTGTGACCCCGCCGCTTCGCCGACACGGCCTGGTGGGCCAGCAGCTGGCGGATCGCGGCACGTGCTTCCTCGGCCGAGCCGAAGCGCTTCGCGTCCAGATCCCAGACGTGATACTTCACCGCCACGAACTTGAAGCGATCTTCATCCGGGACGACCACACCGACGGCTTCGCCGCCAAATTCGATAACTTGCTTGCTCATACAAATAACGCTCCTTCCACGCCGGAGGCGCGGAGACTTTCAATTTCGGCAAAAGATAAAGTTCGAGGGGTTCGACGGTCACATTCGGCAGAGATTGCGAATGTGACGTTTCTCTNTTGCGCGACAAAGGAGACGCGTGCCGAAGAAGGCGGCGGTCGAGACGTTTCCGAACATGTCACTCTCCTTTGGCTGGCCCGGCATCAGCATGCCGGTGCGTTTGATGAACAACCGTGAGGCGGACTCCCCGCGTCACGTATTGGCAAACTAGAATAATCTACCAATTCCGTCAATTAAAAAGATGAAGATGCGAAAAATAATTCTCACCCTTCAAATCTTAGGGGGACGCGGACGCAAAATCCGTTCTCCCGCCCCGGAACCGGAGACCCTCGCTATCTAGGTAGCGAAGAATCAGTCTGCAAGGCACGAGGGGATAAAGACAGCACATTCGGACAAAAAAGGGGCGGCCCGCCGGGCCGCCCCTTCACGTTTTGTATCCCGGGACCGCCGGATCACGCCGCCGGCGTGCCCGCCTGAGGCGTGGTGCTCGAACGAGACGCTTCGCGATCTTTCCACCAACGGTTCAGGAAGAGCAGGATCGGTCCGCCGATATAGATCGACGACGTGGTCGCAACGATCACGCCGAAAATCATCGGCCAGGCGAAGCTCTTGACCGCGTCGCCACCCCAGATCGCCATCGGCACCAGCGACAGGGCCGTCGCCATCGAGGTGAAGATGCATCGCGCGATCACCTGGTTGATGCTCATGTCGATCAGGTCGGAGAACGGCATCGACTTATACTTGCGGAGGTTCTCGCGCATGCGGTCATAAACCACGACCTTGTCGTTGACCGAGTAGCCGATCATCGTCAGCAGCGCGGCGATGGCCGTCAGGTTGAAGTCGATGCCCGTGAGCGCGAAGAAGCCGATCGTCTTGGTGATGTCCAGCAATAGAACTGCGATCGCGCCGACGGCGAAGTGCCATTCGAAGCGGAACCAGATGTAGAGCAGGATCGCCACCATCGCGAGACCGACGGCGAGGAAGCCCGAACGGGCAAGTTCGGTGCTGACGGTCGGTCCGACGACCTCGGTACGCTCGAAGGTCGCATCGGAGATTGTCTGGACTACGGTGTCCTTGATGCGGTTCAGTGCCGCCGTCTGCTCCTGCTCGCCGCCCGGCTGACGCTGAACGCGGATCAGAACCGACTTGTCCTGGCCGAACTCCTGCAGCGCCACTTCGCCGATGTTGAGCGCTTCGAGGTTGTGGCGCAGCGTCGGAAGGTCGAGCGTGTTCTTCGAGGTGGTTTCGACCTGAATACCGCCGACGAAGTCGATGCCGTAGTTGAGGCCCGGCGTGAAGAACAGCACCACCGAGCTAATCGACAGGAACGCCGACATCCCGATGGCGACGAAGCGGCCCTTCATGAAGGAGAAGGACGGAAGCTTCGGAACCTTGCCGAAGAGCGACGGAATTTCGAGCTTCTTCATCTTCCGGCGAACGACGACCTCACGCATCATCAGGCGTACGACGGTGATCGACGTGAACATCGAGATGATGATGCCGAGCATCATGGTGACCGCGAAGCCCTTCACCGGGCCGGAGCCGAAGGCGAACAGCAGCACGGTGCCCGAAAGCGTCGTGACGTTGGAGTCGATGATGGTTGCNTAGGCCTTGTTGAAGCCGATATCGAGCGCCTTCATCGCGCCGGCGCCGCCTTCCGTCTCTTCGCGAATACGCGCGTTGATCAGGATGTTGGCGTCCACCGCCATGCCGATGCCGAGAATGATACCGGCGATGCCGGGCAANGTCAGCGTCGAGCCGAGCATGGCCAACAGCGCGATCGTCAGGATCGTGTGCAGCACCAGGCCGACATTGGCGATCATGCCCCATGCGCCGTAGAGCACGACCATGAGGGTAACCACGAGGGCGAAGCCGGCAAGGCCGGTATAGATGCCCATGCGGATGGAATCCGAGCCGAGGTTCGGGCCGACCGAGCGTTCTTCGATGACAGTCAGCGGTGCAGGCAGCGCGCCCGAGCGCAGGAGCGCTGACAGAACGGTTGCTTCCTGCGCGGTGAAATTGCCGCTGATCTGGCCATTGCCACCGATGATCGGCTCGCGGATGACCGGTGCCGTCAGAACCTTGCCGTCAAGCACGATCGCAAAGGGCCGGCCGACAGCGGCCTGGGTAATTTCCGCGAACTGGCGGGCACCCAGGGAGTCGAAGGTGAANGAAACGATCGGCTCGTTGGTGCGCTGATCGAAGCCGGCCTTGGCATCGGCCAGCCGCTCGCCCGAAATCGCAACGCGACTTTCGACCGCATATTTGTTGTTGTCGTGCGCACCCGGCAGGATGTCGACGCCACGTGGTGCCGGCTGATTGGGATCCACAGTCTGGTCGACCATGTGGAAGCTCATCTGGGCTGTGGAGCCGAGAAGCTGGCGNAGTGCCGTCGGATCCTCGAGGCCTGGAAGCTGGACGAGGATGCGGTCGGAGCCGACGCGCTGGATCAGCGGCTCGGCAACACCGACGGTATCGACGCGCTGACGAATGATTTCCAGGCTCTGCTCAACCGCCTTGGTGGTGCGGTCGGCGAGGCCGGCCTCGGTCATGGCGACCGTGATGGTGTCGCCATCCTCGGTGACCGCGATATCGGAAGCCGAGCCGCCAAAGCCGAGCGTGCCAACCGGGGCAGCCAACTCTTTAAGCTTCGGCAGAACCTTCTCGCGGTCGGCAGCGTCTTCGATCTTGACCGTCACGGTGTCGCCGGCGATGCGGGCCGACGAAGCCGGAACGCGTTCGGCGCGCAGCGCCCGACGCGTATCGTCGAGTAAGGTTTCGAGGCGGGCCTTGCGCAGGCCGGCGGCGTCGACTTCGAGGACGAGGTGCGAACCGCCCTTGAGGTCGAGGCCGAGAGTCACCGGCTTGACCGGCAGCCAGGCGGCGAATTGTTCACGCTGTGCTGGCGTCAGCACGTTGGGAAGCGCCGCGACGCATCCGAAGATGATCACGGCGACATAGACGAGAATCGCCCATTTCGATGTACGCATGTTGTGGTTCCAAAAGAGCCTGCACGGGCACGGGGCGCGTCGTCAGGACTTTGTTTCATCAATGGCGGCGTAGCGGTCCAAGCCGCAAACGAGCCAGAATATGCTTGATGGATCAGGCGCGCGGGGGTGCGCGAATATGGGGCCCATNGCTCGAAGCCCCGCCGATCTGCTCTGCGACACGGNGCAGGAACCGACCGTCCGACGATTGGGGAAATTCCAGCTCCGCGGATACCGGCAGCAGCGCCGGTAACCCATCGTCGGTCGCGGACTTCGCGTCCTTGCGCTCGGCCGTGAACCGAAGGTCTGAAAGCGGTGTCGCCCGCGAGATCTGCCGGGCNGCAGGGCGANCGGTCGANCCGGTATCGGTGACATTNCCGGCCTGGGCGCCAGAGGACGAGCGGGACGGAATGCTCTGCCCAACCGAGATGACCTGCATTGCGAAGGAGGCGCAGAACAGCCACAGCACGGCGAGAAGCCGGCCGGCCTGCATATTCTTGCTGCCACCACCCAAGCGGTCCATCGAGGACGCGGTCCCTTTCCTTGGCGCCTACAAGACGCGCGGCGCTNCAGCGCCAGCGAGACGAAACTCAGCCCGAATGCCCGACCTTAACGAAAGAACGTGGCCGGATTCGAGCATGGGCGCCCTTAACACCATTGCGGGCCGGAAAAGTCAAATCCGCCCCGTTGTGCGACTGAGGCACGGTCAGGCCGAGAGACCCGCCGTCCGCCTCTCGTGGATCTCGATGAGCGACGGGCCTTTGCGCTCTGCGGCTGCGGCAAGCGCCTGCGCCAGATCGGCAACCGCGGTGAGCCGCTGCCCCTCGACCCCATAGGCCTTGGCCGCCATCAGGAAGTCCGGCGCCGAGGGCCTGACCCCTTCAGGGGTAACGCCGGCGTCGACCATGTAGGACTCGATCTCCTGGTAGCCGTCATTGTTCCAGACGAGGAAGATCACCTTCGCCTGCGCATCCACCGCGGACCCGATCTCGGCCAGCGAGAACTGGAAGCCGCCGTCGCCGACAAGGCACACGACCGGACGCGACGGATCGGCAACCGCAGCGCCCACGGCCGCCGGCGGAGCGTAGCCGAGCGAGCCGTAGCCGGTCGCGGAATTGAACCAGCTGCGCTGGCGCGGCGCATCGCAATAAAGATTGCCGGCATAGACGGCCTGGGTCGAGTCACCGACAACGGTGCAGTCCGGCAACGTCCTGTAGACCGTGTCGATGATGCCGATCTCGGCCTTCATCTTCGGCGTCAGTTCCTTCAGCGCTGCCCGTCTCGCGGTTTCGGCGCGCCCGACGCCATCCTTCGCGGTGTGGCCGGGCAGGAAGGCGAGGATGCCTGCCGTGGCCGCCTTGGCGCCGGAGAGAATGGAAAGGGCTGCATGCGGCCCGCGCGCGAGCTGCGCTGAGTCAATGTCGGTGCGGATGAGATTGCGCAAGGCCGGGAAACCGCCATCGGCATACATGTCGTAGTCCGTCTGGCCCATTTCGGTGCCGAGCGCCAGGACAAGGTCCGCTTCCTTAAGGAGCGACCGCACCGCCTTCAGGCTGGGGCTTGCGGGAACGCGCAAGGGGTTGCCGGCGAGCATGCCGCGAGCATTGACCGTGGTGACGACAGGCGCGCCGATCTTCTCGGCAAGCGCCGTCACTTCGGCTTCCGCCGTCAACGCGCCGCCGCCGCAGATGATCACCGGCCGCGAGGCGTCGGCGCAGAGGATCGCTGCACGCTGCAGCGTCTCGCTGTCTGAGCGCGGGCGCGTCGCCGTCGCCGGGCGCACCGCCTGCGGCGCGATCTTCGCCGCCATCACGTCGGTCGGAATCTCGATGTGCACCGGCCCCGGCCGGCCGGAGACGAGCACCGAGAAGGCGCGGTCGACGACGAAAGGCAGGTCTTCCGGATTGAGCAGCGTGTGCGAATAGAGCGCCAGCGTCTTCATCATGCCATGCTGGTCGGGAAGCTCATGCAAGAGCCCGCGACCGTGACCAGCGAATCGCGGCGATTGACGCCGGAAATCACCAGCATCGGGATGGAATCCTGCCGGGCCTGCGCCATCGCCGTGATGGTGTTTGTGAGTCCCGGACCGGTGATGACGAGGGCGACACCCGGCTTGCCGCTGACCCGGGCATATCCATCGGCCATGAAGCCCGCACCCTGTTCATGGCGCGGGGTCACATGGCGGATCTTCGATGCCGCCAGCCCGCGATAAAGCTCGACCGTGTGCACCCCGGGAATGCCAAAAACCACCTCGACGCCATTGGCCTCGAGCAGATCGACCAGCACTTCTCCAACTGTTTTTTCCATCGTCATGCGCAGCGCTCCTTACGCAGGCTGGACCGCTCGGCGAGCGCAGCGATGCGACGGCAGGCCTCGTCGATGTCCCGATCAGGCACGGTCAGGCTGACGCGCAGATAGTTCTGCGCCTGATCGCCAAAGGATGATCCAGGCATGACGGCAACCCCCTCCTCTTCGAGCAGCGCCCAGGCAAACGCATCGCCGTCAAGGCCGGTTCCGGAAACGTCGATCACAATGAACATGCCGGCTTCCGGCGCGAACACCTCGATGCCGGGTGCCGCGGCAAGACCGGCTACGATCTGTGCGGCACGGGACTTATAGGACTCGCGCATCCGCCGCGCGGTATCGATGTCATGGGTCAGGGCATAGGCGGTCATGTCGGCGATGAAAGGCTGGGTGCCGAAGAGCATCGTTTCCGAAACCGGCAGCAGCCGGTTGGCAAACTCGACCGGGCCGACCGCCCAGCCGCTGCGGAAGCCGGGCGCGGCGTGGGACTTGGAGATCGACGAGACGACGACCGTGCGTTCGGCGAGGTCCGGATTGTCGAAGGGTGAGGCGAAGACGGCGTCGAAGACAAGTTCCTCGTAGACCTCATCGCAGACGATCCAGAGATCGTGACGGCGCGCGACCTCGCCGATCGCGGCGATCTCGGCCGCGGTCAGCACGGCCCCGGTCGGATTGTGCGGCGTGTTGAGCAGCAGCACCCGGCTCTCCGGTGTGATCGCCTTTTCGAGATCTTCGGCCTGCATGTGGAAGCCGAATTCCGGCTTCAGCGGCACCAGCACCGGATGGGCGCCGGTGGAGCGGATCACGCCCTCATAGGTCGCATAGAGCGGGTCGCCGACGAGCACCGCGTCGCCGGTTTCGACCAGAGCCAGCATCACGGAGAAGAGCGCCGTCTGGGTGCCGGGGAAGCACAAGACATTCGCCGCGGTGACGCCGTCACGGCGCCGGCGATATTTTTCCGCGAGCGCAGCCACGACCGGGGGCTCGCCGCGGCCATTGGAGTAGCGGTAGCGCCCGGCATTCATCGCGCGCTGGCATTCTTCGAGAAGGGCGCGGTCCGGCGGAAGGTCCGGTTCGCCAATCGTCAGTTCGATGATGTCGGCGCCACTTGCCTTCAGTTGGCGGGCACGAATATGCAGCGACCATTTTCCCGAACCAAGCTCGGCAAGACGTTCGGTGATGGACGCGTAGCGCATGGTGTTTTCTCCCGTTGTCATTGTTTTGCAGTTCCGATCGACGTGCCGAGCAGTGCCTCGGCCGACGACATGGCGATGGCGACCAGTTCACCCTCGCGAAAGAGGTCGCCCGCCAGGCACCCCTCCACCCAAAGACCGTCGACCAGCCCGTTGATGGCNATGGCGAACGCCCGGCAGGTTTCNGCGTCCGCCGGNTTGCCCTTCGCCGCAAGAAAATCGGCGAGCAGTTCCTGCAGTGTGTTGCGGAAGGCGAGGTAGCCTTCGCGATGGATCTCGGCGAGNACCGGATCGACACGCACCTGGCTGATGAAGGCNGCCCACAGCGAGATGCTCCGGCTGTCGGCCACCGGTTCGGTGAGGTTGATCGCGATGAANTCCCTGAGGCGGGTTTCCGGATCNCCCTCCACCTGGCTCGCCTTGTCCGTCAAGGATGCGATGACGGCGCGATAGGCCTCGGCNACCATCTGATCCTTCGATTCGAAATAGTGNCGCACGAGCCCGGCGGTCACGCCGGCGCGGATCGCGATCTGCCGCACCGTCGCGCCCTTGAGCCCAAATTCGGAGATGCAATCGAGCGTCGCCTCGATCAGNTCCTGGCGGCGNTCGCCTTCCGGAGCGCGGTGAAAGCTGCGCCGNTTCATGCGGCGACCCGCTGGAACAAGTGCCCTGGCGCGGTCGACGATGGCTTCGGCCGGAACGGGGACATGNGCGGCTCCTTCGGGAAATCAAGGCTGGGGGCGGGCGTCGAAAAATCGACGATGCGTATTATTATACGCTTGAATAATAGCGACACAAGTGCAACCATGCCAATCAACAAAACCGTGACAGGCCAAAGATGCCGCGCGGAAAACGACAGGGGAACTGTTCTCATGCTGACAGAAAAAGCGCGCAGAGCCGTTGGAGCGGCGTGCCGATGACGGATGCGGCCCAGGCAATCGCGGTCACTGACCTGCACAAGCGTTTCGGGCCATTGGAAGTGCTGAAGGGTGTTTCGCTGACGGCGAAACAGGGCGACGTGATCGCCATCATCGGCGGCAGCGGCTCCGGCAAATCCACCTTCCTGCGCTGTATCAACCTTCTGGAACTCCCGTCCGCCGGCAGCGTCAGCGTGCATGGCGAGAAGATCCGGATGAAACCCGACGGCCGAGGCGGCCTCGTGCCGGAGGACCGCCGCCAAGTCCAGCGCATCCGCAGCCAGCTCGGCATGGTCTTCCAAAGCTTCAATCTCTGGCAGCACATGACCATCCTCGAAAACGTCATCGAGGCGCCGATCCACGTGCTCGGCAAGCCGAAGGCCGAAGCGGTCGCCACCGCCGAAACGCTGCTCAAGCGCGTCGGCCTCTATGAGAAGCGCGACGCTTACCCGGCCTTTCTTTCCGG